>Ga0247741_1002205_pt1 | contig 10901 bp, 14 predicted proteins | sample UWRJL213509R2_FD_180945 | JGI IMG/M metagenome (GOLD analysis project Ga0247741, IMG submission 180945) | Plant litter microbial communities from Arlington Agricultural Research Station in Wisconsin, United States - UWRJ-L213-509R-2 | ecosystem: Environmental > Terrestrial > Plant litter >...
TTCAGTCACCGGTTTGACCGGTCCGGAGCCAGACTTGGGCAGCACTACTCGGTGGATGGCCCAGGGTATGGGTTATCAGAGGTTTGGGAGTAGGCTAAAAATAGATTCGAAAAATCGCAATAATTTCAGAAAAATCAGGAAATATATATATATACAGAAATGGTGCTATTGACGGTACTATTGTTTACTTTACTTTTCTCGTAAAAACTGGAGCATCAGCAGCCTGAGCGAGCTTCTTTTTAGGTTCTTTGGGCAGATTCTCATACTCGGAGCCTCAGTAACATATCTCTACATGATGCTGCAAGAGTCTGTACGTTTCCATTTGTTTCCTACTGTGTTTGCTTCGTTGTCACTCACCAGCCGACGAAATGGTTTCGTTTCGAGATAGCTTCGCATTTAATTTCTCTTTGCGCTCCTTGATCTTATCTGAGAATATAGCGAGACCTTTCTTAAGAATATCGAGTGCTTTTGGTGCCATGGCTCATTGGAGGAGGAGTTGGTGCCGTGGTGGAACTATTGGTTTGTTGTGACAAATGGGTCGTAAAAGACTAGTACACAGTACAAAGAGACACGATCGCGGCGCCAAAGGCTGAACTGAAGGTAAAAGTGATTTCTCGAGGTCTGCCCAGTGGAGGAGTCGTCAATCCCGAGCTGGTATCTAAATGTATATTGTTTGGTAGAACAGTCAACAAGCGGGCTTTGTGGTTCATACAGCGAGAAGATGTTGCGAATGCTGTCGCCTCGTTGACGAGATTCAAGTTAAGTCCAGGGTAGCCACGAGCGGAATATTAGCTTCACAAAAGTATTTCTGGATGAGAAAGGTGAGGGATTGCTGCGAATAGTGGGGAGATGATCACTCCGGTTGGATGGATCACGAATGGAAGATGAAGGATTTTCTTGGGTTGAATGCGAAAGATCGATCGGAGCGGAGATAGGAGCGTTCTCAGTGGAGGATAGAGAATCGCTATCACCCTGGGTGAAGGGCAGAGGGTCATCCTGGATGGAGAGCGGAAAGTCCTGAGCGAATGGTACATGATCATTATGAGGATTGTCCTGAGGAAAATTCAGAGTATTGTCCCTGGAGGGTGGGAGACCATCCTGAAGGAAGGGCAGAGAATCAAACTGAGTGGAGGGCTTAGGGTCGACCATGGAAGATGAAAGATCAACCTGAACGGGGGGCAGCTGATCGTCCTCAGTGGAGGGCTCAGCGTCCAGCATGGAAGGCGGAAGATCAACCTGAACAGGGGGCAGCTGATCGACCTCAGTGGAGGGCTCAGCGTCCAGCATGGAAGGCGAACAATCAACCTGAGCGGGGGTCAGTTGATCGCCCTCAGTAGAGGGCTTAGAGTCGACCATGGAAGGCGAAGGATCAACCTGAGCGGGGGATAGCTGACCGTCAGTGGGGGGCTCGGCGTCCAGCGTGGAAGGCGAAGGATCAACCTGAGGGTTCAGCTGATCGTCCTCTGCGGAGGGCAGTGAATCAACCTGAGCTGATGTCAGAAGCTGAGGGGAAGACGGAAGATGCCTCGACAGTTAATCCAAAGGCCTTTATGACTATCTAATTAATACTCACTGATCTTGGAGGCCATCGCCTACTCTGATTGTCAATATCAGTCTAGAGCCATAATTGTGAGTAAACTTGATAAATTACTAGAAAGCAAACACACCATGAAACTTGTTGATGCCAAAGCGAGCGCAGCAGGGGTTTGGAACTTGTCGAGAAAGAATTCTTGAGTGATATGACAAATCTTGCGAAATCGAGTAAGTTCCGCCAGATCCACATTGACGTTGCCTCCGTCGCATTCACGCTTAAAAGGACGGAGAGTTCGGGTGTCTTTTTTGGTGAGTTGTAGGGGCAATGCTAGTACCCACTGATCTTTGAACTCTGTCGGATTGTTCCTCCGGGTTTGGAGCGTCCACTCTGGCTTGGTATGAAGTGGTCTTTCATTGAGTAGAGGGTAATTGCCGTCGAGGTGACTAGGAATTTTAGTGGTAGGATAGACGGCGAGTGAATGGCAGCGATAGTAGAATGGCATTTCGTCAATGTCGCGTCCTTCAACGGTAAAGAACAGCGCGACACTACACGAGCCGTCTGTTGGATTCGTGTTAAGCACAACACAAGGTCTGTTTTTCCCTCTGATTCGGGCTTCTGCATTTTCTCTATTGGCCACAACCTCAGAAGGCAGACAGCGTTGGTCGAGCCGGTCTTCCGCCAAAGCAAAGACCTGATGAATAGGATCGTGGAGGAAGACAGACTTGATTCGGCAGATATCCCCAGGATTATTGATCCTATTGGAGCTCATGTGAGGAGCGATGACCCGGAGACTCTGAAGGGACAGCTTGATTCGTCTAACAGTGCGGTCGAAGGAGTACTGACTACTCACTGGATATATATATGAGCCCAGAAGCTCTGGACTTTTAATCGTGCAAGGATCTACACGCTGCTTGCATGAGGCTCAGGCGGTCACATCTTTGTGCTGCGGCAAGCCCTTGCATCGTGTCCATTCACGTTGCTAGTCCAAATAATCACAGGAATCCTCGTCACGAGGAGTAGCTCCCTTCAAATTATCAACAGCTTCAAGAGAGTGAAGGGCTCAACTGTTTCACACTTCTTTCGAACATCAGGAGATGTTCCTGGCGTTAGTTGAGACGAAGCACTGACTCCGAGGCCTGTAGGCGCGAGTAACGTAGTGCATATTGAATAGATGCCAGGTAGCGGTGTCTAGATCTGTCACATCAGTGAATGGGAATCGCCAAATTGTTGACTGTATTTTTAGACTTGGAGCGATTCACACGTGGTCACAAATAGGCGCTGAATCAATACAAATGGGGCACACTGCTGGTAAACATTGTCTGGTAGGCCTTCACGACTGTGCACACGCGGTCAGCGGGCGTAACTGGCAAGAAACTAGCTCTGCACGCCAGAATTCAAGTGTATAAAAACTACGTGGAAAATATCATATGGCATGTTGGCGTGCGTGCGTGTCATTTTTGCCGTGCATTTTGGGTATTGGTGGCGATTGATTGCTCGAAAACAATCACGATACCTTGATAATCTGCGCAGGATTCGACGACGTCCACCCCATTCTTTCACATCGAATGCTGTCATCTTTTTCTGGAGCCCTGTCATCTAGAATTTTCAACCCCATTTATTCGGGTGCTGGACCTCGTCAGAATGGCTACAACTATTGGAACTGGTCAGATATGTCTGCTTCGGACTAAAAATTAATGAGCATTATAGAAGCAGCGATACAATCCAATATAATGACTCTCCCAGTCTTAGATATACAGGTGTGCCACAATAGGCGCCGCAGCACAAGGTGTTGGGTCAAGTAGGTGTCTAGAACCGACAGTACTACACTTACACTGACCTTCATGGTTGCACAATGTTGCATGGTCCGACTCGCGTTGTCTGCACCATCTTTCTTACATATCTTATTCTAGACTCGTTCAGCGTCCATTCACTTTATCAAGGCTCACTAATTAATCGAGTATCTGGAGTACCTTATAAGTAGGTGAATAGATTAAATTTACGTATATGGGCCCCCGAGCTATCCAACATTTCATCTGCCACTTTGCCAGTTACCACGCAGGGTCCTGTGGGGGTTTCCTATCCAAACATAAACTCAGCTGCAAATCCCCAACCCGCCTCGCATACCGATAAATCTTCAGCTTATCCCCCATCATCTCCTCCGCATCATCAAACAACTCAGGCGAATCCTTCCTCTTCCAAAACTCCTGAAAACTCTTCTGTCGATCATATATCAACATGTTCGCTTTCTCGCCCACGGGGAAGAATGATATCTGCAATTTAACCAAGAACACCGAATCTCCATGGACGTTGGGGGATACTGTGGTAGTATCGATATTTTCGATGAGTGATTCGGACTTTTTGGGGTCAATGGTGTCGTTGCGGTTGAGAATGAAGCGTGACATGGGGGAGGAACGGTCAAAGTTGATGGTGTGCCAGGTGCCACCCTTTAAGGAACGGCAGGTGGCTTTGTGGCTCGGCCAGTCGGTCTTCTGACATTCTGGGGAAAGAGTTAGATATTCCGCAAAGTAAAAAGATAAGACGCACACCTTTTCCACAATAAGAGACCGCAAGACATTGAACGCAACGGCTGACTTTGGTCTTGCCGCATAGTACGCAGCCAGAGTCGTTCGTCAATTTACCCATGTCACGCATGCCAATTGGTCCAAGAGGAAGGGTAAAGGATATTTTCATGCCTGGCCTTAGGGTTGCCTGGCCAGGATTGTAGTCGGTTGGTAGGCGTTTCGAGTTTATACGGAAGAGCTTGAGCATGCCGAGTCGCTCAAGCTCCGTCGTTTGGACACTGACAACCTCGATGCCAATTGCAGTCTTCGGTATTAGTTCCATTAGGGATTCTTTCGGTGTTGAGTGCAGTTCTTTATAAGCGACAATGAAGAGGGGGATATCCTTGACCGAATATACGTGCAACACCTTCAGACGACATCAATGAGCATGGTATTTGTGCAGCAGGCCATGACTTACTTACCCGAACATAGACGGCCCATCCCATAGATTTATCCATCAGACACAGTTCCTTTTTATCTTGCTGCCAGTAGTTCCCGAACGCCATCACAATTTGACGCATTTCCCTAAAAGTATGTTGCTTCTCCGTCGACAAACCCATCGGGCCAAGGTGTAAAGAATTTTGCAACGCCTCCGGATAGTTTCCGCGCTTCGTCGCGTCCAACAAGTTCGTTTTGGACGGCCACGCCGGATACCCAGATGGAATGACAGGTGTCGAATCGAACGTCGCGTTTAATTGCTGAGCAGCGTCCAACGCGTTTGACAGACGCTTTTGGAGATCTTCTTCTGGTATTTTGGTGTGCAGTGGAAGACTGACTCCCATTGAACCCAGGAGTGCGAGTAGGTCCTCGCGTGATATCTCAGGCATCTCTCAAGGCGTAGCGGTCGCAATATGACAACAAGCTGAAGTTCTGCTGCAGAGGCAAAGAGGCGTCACAGTCACAACGGAAGACATTGATACTGAGCGTGACAGTTCTGCCTCAGATAAGATAAGATTAGCGCCGTTCGTCGGAATTCTTTAATGGACAAAGACTTACAATATGTGCTCTGGCGTAATATCTTACATGGTAAGTCAATCCCAAACACCAGAGTACTAGAGAGTACTATGTCATTCTTGTGAATGGAAGAGTATAGTCATGAGTTTATGGTGCGGACAGCGGATATTGTGCGATCCTTTTAGAACCAGACATCCAAGGTCGACTCTCGTTTACGACATATCTCTATCTAAAAGAGAGGCTTCCGACACGTAAATCCTTCTTCCAACGGCGATAATTGGCCTATATTCTATTTCTAAACGTCTCAGAGCATATGGATAGGGGCATACGCGATCCGAGTGCTTTCACAATTATCAGTCAGCTGGACCATTTAACCGTTATCTTACCCCTTCTTCAGCGCAGGTATGCATTATTGGAGGGTCGCTTGCTTCGAATTAGCGATAAGTATCACGTCCTACGACTTCTCGCGGATCCTACCGAAGGCCGGCCCTCACGGCAACTAGGCCTGTGTATTTGTAAGTTGGCATTGGCTGCGGCTTAGCCCGACACCCCCACCTTACTACTCAGGCTTCACCGGCTGATTATAAACGTAATCTTGGTCTGTCAGAAGAGGGTGTCACCTCTCCGTTGGCGGGTAATAGGTATGCACGGCATCCCGAGCTTTTGTACACGAAGCGCCGCTTGTACCATTTGTGCTCTGGCACCTTCTGGCACTTACAGCCCAGACAGAACACGGAAGCTGCTGAAGAATTCTCCCATTGGTGAATTGGTCTATATCCGACGCTTCTTTCGAATCCTGTGCAGAACAGCATGAGGCTGGTACCGTGGCTCTGCTCCGAGAAATGGAGAACTGAAACTGAACGGGATCGATCACCCGACCCGACGTGGGTCTATTGAGCGGCAGGCTCAAATGACGTCGGTAGACTCAAGATCTGGTCTACTGCGAGGAATGGTATTTAAGGTCGTTCTTCCGCACAGACTAATCCCCACTTCGGTCTTCATCCTACACTTTAACGACTCGGTCTACTGCTAGATCTTTCTACACCTCTTAATATCACTCTATCATCATGAAGTTCACGACCATCACGACGCTTACTGCCTTTGTATTCGCCTCTATGGCCCCAAGCGTCTCTGCAACCCCAGTTCACCTCGAATCTCGCGATGTCTTCGTACCCCCCATTACGTATCCCACCGCCGCAACCGTCTGGAATGTCGGTGAGAAGTACAATGTTACCTGGTGAGCATACTCTATATTTCCATTCAACTCGAGCCAATTTTGAACGTATGATCAATAGGAATACCACAGACCACCCTGTGAACATTACCAACAAAATTGGCCGTATCATGCTCCGCAAAGGTGATCGGACTACTCCATGTGAGTAACACCCGTCTTCATCACTCGTGCTATCAGCTGCTAATTATACATCGCTCCTCTTCTTCAGTGATTCTTGCGAGCGGCTTTGACATCCTCTTGGGAGAAATCACCGTTCAAGCCCCATGGGTCGTCGACGGTGGAGATTACCAGCTTGTCTGTGAGTATTGTGCATTTCAGTGCCCATGTACGATACTCAAATGTCCTTGGGAACAGTGTTCGGCGACTCTGGTAATTGGTCTCCACTGTTCAACATCACTGGATCTGGTGTCTCGTTCTAATCAATGAATGAGAATCAAGTTCGAAGGACTTTCAATCAACAATGCTTTCATCGTATACGGACATATAATTCGCAACACTTTTGGACTTTTTGCACCTCATTCATGAATCACTACGCCAACACATGGACCTTAGCTATCCGACTTACACGATGGACCCTTTTCATTTGTACATATATTGTAACTTTCATGAACTAACTACTACGGACCTTACTCACCTACTTTACATTCTACCGCGATGTTCGTGCTTTCGAATTGCTGTTTGTACGATTTGAAAAATTATATCTTCAAATTTAGTTACGAGCGAAGATGATTCTAAACAAGAACTTCTTCCAAGAGGGAGATAATCTTCTCGACCTCTGATACCGTATTATAGTGCACCAACGAAATCCTAACTACCGCACTTTCGATGTCAATCTTCGGACTCAACTCGTCCACAAGTGTGTACGCGTAGAAATGGCCGTATCGAATTCCAATCTACGTAAAATCGTGTCAGCCGTCTGAATCAAACTGCGGATTGGCTTTTGATTACTTACCCCACCGTGCTTATCAAAATGAGCAACAATAGCCTTGCTGTCCAGAGGTCTATCGCCGACTACGACAAAGCTGATCGTTGGCAACCTGTTCAAACTTACCTCTTCCTCCCCAACGATCTTCACACCCCTAGCCTTTTGTTTCACGTCTGTCAAATATCCAAGCAATTTGACGAGGAGAGCCTGCTCGTGTGTAGCAATGGCGTCGAAGGTAGCTTGCAGATTATTCGCAGGCGTCAAGGAGAGTAGGTACTGCACGACACCGGTTGAGCCGTATACGATCTCGTACCCTGGTCCGCCTGGTTGGAGCTTATGCGCGATTTTTTCCACTTTGAGGAAGTGGTGGACGACAGAAGAAACGGAGCGTTCAAGGACGGATGATCGAACGTATAGAGCGGATATGTGGGGTCCATACACCTATCAGATCGCACACGTTGTCGTACTTCAGTTCAAGGATTTTCATTGCCATGTACAACTCAAGCCATACCTTATAGAACGAGAAGACGCAAAAATCTACATCCCACTTCTTAACATCCATCACCCGATGCGGGGCGTACGCCACACAGTCAAGAGATATCTCCACCTTCCTTGCTCCTTGGGCTTTAGCTTCCTCTCGGACGGCTTTGACCACTTCTGCTACCGGGATGATGGATCCAAGGATATTTGAACACGCGGTGAAAGCGACGATACGCGTCTTGGACGTGATTAAGGAGAGTAAGTCCGAGATGTGATAATTGAGGGAGTAAGGGTTGGTAGCATTTGAAGGAAGAGGCGACCATTGCTTGACAATGGCACCTTTACGCGCTGCCATTTTCTTCCAAGGGCCGACATTCGCTGATACGAAGAAATTGCGGTTATTGTCAATCTAGGACCCTATTCAAGAAATATACCTTCATGTTCACTAGTGACGACGAACTCGTCGCCCTCTAGCACGTCCTTCTCCAACCCCCTCGCTAAATTCTCCAAATTCAACGTCGAGCTACTCCCAAACACCACCTCGTCCAGTTTAACCTCTCCATTCAAGTTCCCTGCTCCAAGCAGCTTCGCAGCTTCTCTCGGTCCGTCGACAAGAACCCTGTTTGTGCTCTGGACAGAAACAGAGTAGTCTGCACCTAATTGAACGTTCGTATTGAGGAGGTAGTCAGAGATTCGCTCGACTACTTCGATGGCAGCCTGGGATCCGCCTGCATTGTCGGCGAAGATGTAGCCTGACTTGAGAGAAGGAAAATGAGATCTTGCGAGTTCGACGTCGAGGGTTGGTGGAGACATTCCTGCAGGTAGTACGTGGGATTTCGATGTCTTCACTCTGAAAGCGGAGGGTGTAGATGTGATAAGCGGTTATTTAAGAATCTGATGGCGACTGCTTGTGGGGAAACTGGGGTGATTTCATATGTGTCATGTGGCTCTTGAAGGATGAAAGCTGAAGTAGGCAACCCTGCCCGAGTCGTTGATTCTGCTTGGTTGGGTGCGCTGCAAGAGATAGGGCTCAGGCCGAATGCCCGAATTCCTCAAAGGCGCAGCGTTTGGCACAATTAATGGCTTGATATCCCTTCACTACGGCAACAAGAGTGGATATACAATAAAATGCAAGAGTCTGTGTAAATGTCCAAGGTATCATATAGTAACAGGGTACTCAGCGAATCGTGGATGAGGGGAATTATACTTGCAACGAAACCTATGGTTGATCATGCATGTGAGCAGGACTAGACATGAAGTTGTTATAGTTTGGGCATAGATTTTGCCATTCGGCTATGGTTATACATGGTTAGTTCCTTTTACCTTCAGAAGTTGATACAGAGCTTACTAGAGGGTGTCTCGCGGGTGCCCTCCACGTCTTCGGCGAAGACCACTGCAAGCCCGCTATGAAAATTGTCCATCAGTTTTTATAGCTAATATTTAACGGATAGACACGCACAGTTCAAGATGCCAATCGATATGGCTGGGGTAAAAATCAACAGATGAACGATGGTCATATTTGCTTTAGTGGACTAACCAATGTAGGAACCAAGGTCCAGCATTGTCTGTTACGAAGCGTATCGTGACGTTGTCAGTTGAATCACCAATGCTGACCACGTCTCTTCGAACAGGGTTGTCGTAGTTGTAGATGCTTGAGCCCGCACTCCGAATAACAGCGAAAGTGTGCTGGAGGAAAAACATTAATGCACCGTGCAGAATGAGAAGGAAGAAAGAGTAAACGCACACCGTGCAAATGGAAGGGATGAGGTCCACCGATATTTGATCCAGGTAAAATGATCTCGATGACCTTATCCCTCGGGAGGGGGTAGACAGATCCCGTAGGCAACAGATCTTGCGCAGAATGAGCGCCACTTAATATCTGTAACAAAACAGGCACTGTCGGCGACGTCCAGGTGGCTCCGTTGATAAGAAATTGATGTTTTACTACGTCGAAGCTTGTGCTGAGGGTGTATGAGACATCTGCACCGTCTGGGCCAGGTGCGCCTGGAGCGGACTCGTTGCATAGGGGTCGAAGGTCGTACTCGAGCAGTGGCAAAGTGCTTGGTGAGAGTTGTGTAGATGGATCCTCAATCGGTGCGCCTGCATATCGAAGGATAGCAGAGTTAATTCCACTCGCAAAGCCTTGTGATCCGCGGCCTGCATTAGGCTGAGCACGGACCCAATAGTTTGCCACTGGTCGGTTCGTTTCTAGAATGGCAGAGTATCGTTGACCAGCAAAGATTTGGAACGAATCTACTAAGTACGGAGCCGTGTATTCGCCATCGGCCTCGATGATAGTGAGAGTATGTCCATCAATGGAGAAGGTGAAGTTGGGATCGCACGACATGGAGATGATGCGCAGACGGTATCGTGTATTTGGCTCGACATTCACGATTGCTAAGGGGGCAGCAGGACCATCGACGTAACGTCCTTTGCTATTGATCAGGGTGGTGTTCGCCGGAGGTGGCACCTTTCCTGCATATTGAAGCGAGGGTGCATGATACCTAAAGAGCAGTCAGGAATGCTCCAGAAGCAACGAGAGTAGCTGCCTTACCAATCGGATAAAGTTATGACAGTCGATTCTGCAAAGATGTACATTAGACCCATCTTCGTCCTGCTACCTCGAACGTACCATCATCCACGTCGTAGAGATCCTGATGCGGGTCTTGCGGATCGTAAACAATTAAAGCGCCACGAAGTCCATCACAGTATTGTGTTGCTTGATGAGATCCTCGCGTCAGTCCTCATGTGTACACGTAAAACTGAAATTGGGCGAACAGAAGTGGGAATGGTACCAAAAAGTACCAGCCTGATCCACCACGCGAAAGTCGTATAGGAATGACTCCCGAGGAATGATTGGGCATTGACTGACGAAGGAAGCGCCATCGTCCCAGTTCGTTCCTTGCTGAAAGAGACCATGCCAGTGCTAGAAAGTGGACATTGAGTGAAACCCTATGGGGTAATATGGGGTAGCGTACGATGCTTGTACTCATGGGCATTGTTGGGTCATCCAGATTATTCGTGATATTGATTCGGAACCGGTCGCCCTGTACTTCAAATGAGGAAAAGAACGCACCCCTTACATTTTTTAGCACTTGCCTTGAACCCTGTAATAATTGGCCCACGTAGCAAGCCTCCCGCGACAACGGAGCTGAAGAAGAGTACATGAGGCTTGGAAAGACGGGCAGAAGAAGGGACATACGATCGCGTGAA
>Ga0247741_1002206_pt1 | contig 10901 bp, 7 predicted proteins | sample UWRJL213509R2_FD_180945 | JGI IMG/M metagenome (GOLD analysis project Ga0247741, IMG submission 180945) | Plant litter microbial communities from Arlington Agricultural Research Station in Wisconsin, United States - UWRJ-L213-509R-2 | ecosystem: Environmental > Terrestrial > Plant litter >...
CTGGCGAAAGAGCTGGACGCGCTGGGCAAGGCCCTGGAAAACCCGGACAAACCGCTCCTCGCCATCGTCGCCGGGTCCAAGGTGTCGACCAAGCTCGAACTGCTGCAGAACCTCGTCGGTCGCGTCGACCAGCTCATCGTTGGTGGAGGTATCGCCAACACGTTCATCCTTGCCGAAGGCCACAAGGTCGGTAAGTCGCTGGTCGAGGCCGACCTGCTCGACATCGCGAAGAAGATCATCGCCGATGCCAAGTCGCGCGGCGCCGACGTGCCGGTGCCGACCGACGTCGTGGTCGCCACTGAATTCGCCGCGACGGCCAAGGCCACCATCAAGAAGGTGAGCGACGTCGCCGACGACGAGATGATCCTCGACATCGGTCCCGAGACCGCCAAGCGCTACGCCGACCTGATCGCGAAGGCCGGCACCGTCGTCTGGAACGGTCCGGTCGGCGTGTTCGAGTTCGATGCGTTCGGCAAGGGCACCGAGACGCTGGCTCGCGCGATCGCGGCCTCGAAGGCCTTCTCGATCGCCGGTGGTGGCGACACGCTCGCCGCCGTGGACAAGTACGGCATCGAAGACGGTGTGTCCTACATCTCCACGGGCGGCGGCGCGTTCCTCGAATTCCTCGAAGGCAAGGAGCTGCCGGCCGTGGCGGCACTCAAGGCGCGCGCGGAGACGAAGTGATGCTGTTTCTCTTCGACCTCGACGGGACCCTCATCGATTCCGAAATCGGCATCTTCGCCGGCGTTCGCCACTCCCTGGCGGCCGTCGGCGCGGAGTCGCCGGACGACGCCGCCCTGCGCGCCTGGGTCGGTCCGCCGCTGCGTGTCAGCTACGCCGCCATTCTCGGTGACGACAACGAACGCATCGAAGCCGCCGTGGCCGCCTACGGCGACCGCTTTCGTGATGTGGGCTGGTCGGAACATACCGTCTACGACGGCATCCCCGAGCTGATTGCCGCGCTGGCCGCGGCGGGGCACCGCCTCGCGGTAGTGACGAGCAAGCCGCTGCCGCATGCTGGCCCGATCATCGCCCACCTGCCCTTCGGTCATTTGTTCGAGCGCGTCTACGCCCCCGACCTGTCCACGTCGCACAGCGAGAAGGCCACGATGATCGCGGCGGCACTCGCCGATTTCGGCCAGGCGCCGGAAGACACCATCATGATCGGCGATCGCCTCTACGACATGGAAGGCGCCGTGGCCAACGGCGTGCGTGGCATTGGCGTGCTTTGGGGTTTCGGCGATCGCGAGGAGCTGGAAGCCGCCGGGGCGTGGAAGGTCGTTGCCGAGCCGGCGGATATCGCCACGGTCACTGCGGCGGTCATGGCCGATTAACCCAGGCATCGGTAGAAAGCATCGTTCCACACAACGCAGGCTGGTGCGTCATGCAGGGTATCGGTCGATTCCTCGTTCTCGCGCTAGCCACGACCACCGCGACACATGCGTCGGAGGGGCCGCAGCCCCTGCCCCTGCCGACGCCGGTTCCGGCACCGCGCGACATACCGTTCAAGGGCAGCATCGACCTCACCGTCGACGCGACGAACGTCTCCCAACGCATCTACCGCGTGCGTGAAACCCTACCGGTCCAGTCCGCTGGGCCAATGACCCTTCTCTACCCGCAGTGGGAAACCGCCAGCCACGCGCCCACGGCATCGGCGACCGCACTGGCGGGCCTGGTCATTCGTAGCCAGGGGAAACCGCTCGCCTGGCAGCGTGACGCGGTCAACCCTTTCGCCTTTCACGTGGACGTTCCCGCCGGCTCCACCACGCTCGATCTCGAGTTCCAGTTCCTCTCGCCCTTCTCCTCACGGCAGGGCATGGTGAGCACGACACCGGACATCGTCACGGTCCCATGGCAAAGCGTGATCCTCTACCCGGCAGGCTGGTTCGTGCGGAACATCCCGGTGGCGGCGCACCTGACACTACCGCCCGGATTCCAGGCAGTCACCGCGTTGGAAAGTCGACCCGAACGCCCTCTCGAGTTCGACACGACATCGCTGGAAAGGTTGATCGATTCACCGGTCATCGCCGGTCGTCACGTCAAGCGATACGACCTGGGCGCCGCCGGTGATGCGCCCGTGCGACTGACTGCGCTGGCCGCAAGCGCCGACGATGTGGACGTGGATGCGGTTCAACTCGGCAAGCTGCAGGCGATGGTGCGACAGACACGTGCGCTGCTACCGGCGCGCCACTACGCGCACTACGATTTCATGCTGGCACTCAGCGACGATCTACCCGGCCCGGGTGGTATCGAGCAGGCGCAATCGAGCAGCGACGTCCTCGCCCCGGATTTCTTCCGGAACAATGCCGATCATCTCGTCGACCGTGACCTGCTGGCCCACGAGTTCGTTCACTCGTGGAACGGCCGTTACCGTCAGCCCGCCGACCTGTGGTCGGCCACCTTCAACGAGCCGATGCGCGGTAGCCTGCTCTGGGTATACGAAGGGCAGACGGAATTCTGGGGCCGCGTCCTTGCGGCGCGCGCGGGACTGCGCACGACGCAGGAAACCCTGGACGCCCTCGCCGTGGGGGCCACCGGTGTTCGTGGCCAGAGCGGACGCACGTGGAAGTCCCTACAGGACAGCACCAACGACCCCCTGATTGCCGCCGGCCATCCGATGTCCTGGCGTGACTGGCAACGACGCGAGGATTACTACGGCGAAGGTGTCTTCCTCTGGCTCGCCGTCGATGCCGAGATTCGCGAGAAGACACATGACACAAGGAGTCTCGACGACTTCGCGCGCGCCTTCTTTGGCGGAGGCAAGGAAGGTGACATGACCACATCGACTTATTCGTTCGACGACGTGTGCTCTGCCCTGCAACGCGTTGCACCGAACGACTGGGCGACGTTCCTTCGTTTGCGCCTCGACAGCCATGACGCCAGCCATGTCACCGACGGCCTTGCCGGTGAAGGCTATCGGCTCGTCTTCGATGCCACGCCGAGCGACTACTTTCGACAAAACGAAATCGACGCCGGCGCCCGCGACTTCTCCAGTGCGGTGGGCCTCACGATCGGCAAGGGAGGCATCGTCAAGACCGTCTCATGGAACGGACCGGCATTCCGCGCGGGCTTCGCTCCGGGAGCACGCATCGACGCGGTGAACGGACAGGCCTACCGACCCGAGCTTCTCGACGACCTCCTCAAAGCACCGAAGCCCGCACCACTGCAACTGACGACGACCATGGATGGGAGCACCGCCATCATCGTCGTGTCGCCGGAGGGACCGCTGCGCTATCCGCACCTCCAACGCATCGGGGGGACGCCGGATCGCCTCAGCGCTTTGCTTGCCCCAAGGCCCTAGTCGGCCGCTGCGGCAATGCTCGAGGGTGCGGCGTGGAGTTGGCGCACAGCCTCGGTAAACGACGGCAACAGCAGGCGATTGGCGAAACCACTGAGGTGGTCGCCATCGAAGAACAATGGCCTGCCGTCGTGGAAGCCGTTGCAGTCGCCGCCCACCGGGCAAATGACCGGGAACGGATCCCAGACGATCGCCCCGGGGACATGGCCAGCCATGATCTGGAGCGAGGTGAGCATCGGTTCGCGCAGTCGTTCGAATTCAGCGCGATTGACCACGGTGCCATCCGCGCACACCGGATTGGTGGCGGTCCACACGTCCGCGCAACGAAACAGCGGCGCCTTCATGACCAGGTCCGGCGCTTCGAGCATCGTGCGTGCGCCGGTCGCCTGGATACGCTGGAGCACTTTCTCACCTTCCACGACAGCCGTCTCGCGCTCTTTCGCAGCGGCGGCGCCAAAGACGAGTTCGGGAATACCCTCCTGAGGCAGGCGATCCCACTGATCGACGAAGCGAGGGACGCGCAACGATGGCATGAAGACGACATCGCCGGCGTGCAGCCGCGGCAGCATGTGCTCGAGCGCCTGCCCGGATCGCTTGGCGCAAGGCGGCGCACGGTCGCGCCACGGCTGAAGGCTGAGAAAGGGGCAGCCGCCGTTGTTGTAGAGGATCACCTTGGCGCCCGTGGCGAGCACGTAGGCGCTGAACATCGTGCCGTAGGCCATGGCATGCGAGTCGCCGATCGCGAAGACATCCGGTGCGGTCACAGGACCGCTACACGCCTTGCGTTCAAAGACCACGCGAAAACCGTCTCCCACGTCTTCGCGCGTTGGCGTCACCGAACACCCCGCCGCATTTGTTACGGTGGCCTTGCGCGACGGATACCAGTCCTCGGCGTGACGCGAGACCGTGCTGACGGAAAGCACCGGTTGGCGACGATCCACCCATCCATTGATCCACATGCCGGCGTAGAGCGCGACCGCCCCACAGGCAACCACGGCAATCCGCGGCATGGCTTTGAGGCGGGGTGCCCTGCGCACAGGCGTCTCGACATAGCGCCAGGACAGCACGGCGAGGATGACGGCAATCGCGAGCGCTGCGATGCGCGTGGCGAACGAACCCGTGCCGACCGTCCAGCGAAACAGGACGAAGACCGGCCAATGCCAGAGGTAAAGCGAATAGGACAGTCGTCCGATCCGAAGCATCGGATGCCAGGTGAGCGCGCGCACGAAGGGGAAACTCATCGGCCGGCCGTGCAACAGACCAAGCACGGCCGCTGTCGCCAGGACGGGGAGCACGGCACCCGGTGCGGGGAACGTCGGGGGCTGCGAGATGAACAGGCTTGCCATCAACGTAGCGAAGGCGATCGCCACCGCCGGAAGCAACCACCGCGGCGCGACCGGGTCGGACGTATCGAACCGTCGCCCGGCCATCGACATGCCCAGATACAGCAGAACGCCTACCGCCAGTTCCCAGAAGCGGCTGGCAAGAAGATAGAAGGCCGCGGCGTGATCGACCGGGCCCGTCTGCATGGCATGGCCGAACGACCACAGCCCACCCGCGGCGAACAGGACCGCGACAGCGCTGCGCCAGCGTCCCCGAAAGCTCCATAGCCAGAACAACACCGGGAACAGCAGGTAGAACTGCTCTTCGACACCGAGCGACCAGGTATGCGTATACGGGTTGTACTCGGAAATCGGCGAGAAATAGTCGTTGCCGAAGCGCGCCAGCATCAGGTTGCCGAAGCCGAAGAAGGCGTATCGGCCGGTTTTCTGATTGCTCTCACTCAGCCAGGCATCGGGAATGAACACCGCCGCAACCAGCCCGGTCACCAGCAGGCAAACGATCAACGCCGGGGCGATGCGCAGCATGCGCCGCGAGAGGAAGTAGGTGATGAACGAGGGGAGTGACGCGCGGTCGCGATCACCCACGGAGGCGGCGACGACGAAGCCCGAGATAACGAAGAAGATGTCCACGCCGGCGAAGCCGCCGGGCAACCATGCGGGGTTCAGGTGGTATAGGACGACCGCGATGACGGCGATGGCTCGCAGTCCGTCGACGTACGGCAGATACGCATGTCGTTGAGGGGGATGCGTCATAAACGGTGGCTTCGGAGCACGGAGCGGCAAGGTTACCAGAGGGGCCGAGTGCCTGAAGAAGGTGTTTCGCAGGCCTTCCCTTCGGCGGCCACATCTCAAAGCCATCAGTCGGTTGTACTTCGTCGAGCGGCCACTGCTGTCAGCGACGACGTCGCCAGCCCGCCCCGTCGACCACGTGTCGTGCAAGAGTCCGCTGGCACAATGACGCGCCGTTGGATGTTATCGCTCCTGTGCCGCCATCCGTAACTTACTGACTCCCCTCCGGGGGCTCAGTCAAGTTAAAGAGGAGAACAGGCCATGGTGATTCGAATCCACTCGTTTATGGTTGCTTGTGTTTCAGTGGCTGCGTTGGCATATGGAAATGGCATAGCTGCGCGCGTACTTCAGGCCGGAGAGCGACTTGTTGCCGGCCAGATTATGTACTCCGACGAAGGTCGCTATCTCGCCACGCTTCAACACGACGGAAACTTCGTTGTCTACCGGAACGCAGTGCCACTTCGGCCGATCTGGTCGACGAACACGACCGGGCGAGGGGCGGTCATGGCGGATATGCAGAATGACGGTAACTTCGTCCTCTATGACCGGGCTCGCCACCCCGTCTGGGGTACAGGCAGCAACGGTCCGAACCGGGCCTTTACGGTCAACGAGCTCGGGCAGGCAGTTGTGATCGCACCTGGACAAGTTCACTGGGCCACGCCCGGCGCGCTCCTTCCGCTCTACCAGCGACTTCGTGCAACGCCGATTTTCATGAGCGACGCTGACAAACGCCCCGGACCGGGCAGTTTTCCTCTGTACTGCACCGGCGGCTGGAAAGCGTGCGACGCGAGAACGCGCCATAGACACTGATGCGGCAAAAAGAAGGGGTCTTCCAGGCCCCTTCTTACCGAATCCCTGCGTTTTCTAACAAGACCGCTCGTGTGCGCCGGCGGGCGCTTGGGCTCCTCTGCCGCCGCGCCCAAGTCGACACTCCCGTTCCCCCACAAATCTGTACACTTGGCTGGCTCGCCATCTGTGCAGATTGTCCATGGAGAAACGTATGCGCCATCGACCGCGTTTGACCTGCATCATTGCTTTGCTGGTTGTCGCCCACGCGTCAGCTGCCTCGGCAGCGGAAGGTCCTCTAACCCCGATTCCGCGCATCTGGCTCACGAATACGCAGACGCCCCAATCCTCCAGCTCCTGGCAATCGCCGCTCCTCACAGGCGCCGACGGTAGCCTCGAGAAGGCGCCGCCTGCTTCCCACGCTCTTCCCTCGATGCCGTCGAAGTCCAGCTTCGTCGCTGGCGACCAGAAGCTCGGAGGGCACTGCTCGTCAGGCCCTAACAGCGCGGCAGGATGCGCTGCCGTGATCGCCGTGACTGCTGCGGTCCAAAGCGTCGTCGAGTAAGCCGTCAGCTTCGCTCATCAAAAAAAGGCCTCCTTTCGGAGGCCTTTTTCGTACACGCGGATGAAAAACCGCTTTACTTGATCACGCTCTTGACCGCATCGACGATCTTCGGCGTCGTAATGCCGAAGTGCTCGTAAAGGTCGTTGATCGGCGCCGAGGCACCGAAGGTGGTCATGCCGATCACCTTGCCGTCCAGGCCGACGTACTTGAACCAGAAGTCCACGCTGGCTGCTTCGACGGCGACGCGGGCGCGGCACCACGACGGCAGGACGCCTTCGCGGTATTCGACCGGCTGCGCATCGAACTCTTCCGTGCAAGGCATGGACACGACGCGGACCGGCACGCCCTGATCACCCAGTGCCTGCGCGGCTTCCACGGCGATGCCGACTTCCGAGCCCGTGGCGATGATGATCGCCTTGAACTTCTCCGACGGCTCCCAGAGGACGTAACCGCCCTTCTCGATGTTCGCCAGCTGCTCGTCGGTGCGCGGATTATGCTTGAGGTTCTGACGCGAGAAGATCAGGCACGACGGGTTACCGGCACGCTCGATCGCCACCTTCCAGGACACCGCCGATTCGACCGCATCGGCGGGACGCCACACACGGTTGTTCGGGATCAGGCGCAACGAGCCCAGGTGTTCGACCGGCTGATGGGTCGGGCCGTCTTCGCCCAGGCCGATCGAGTCGTGCGTGTACACATGGATGGTGTGCGCCGGGATCAGGCACGACATGCGTACGGCATTGCGAGCGTAGTCGGAGAACACCAGGAAGGTCGCATCGTACGGAATGAAGCCACCGTGCAGCGCGATACCGTTGGAGATCGCCGTCATGCCGAACTCGCGCACGCCGTAGTGGATGTAGTTGCCTTCGGCACCGCCGGTGGCGATGTTCTTCGAGCCCTTCCAGATGGTCAGGTTCGACGGAGCGAGGTCGGCGGAGCCGCCGATCAGTTCCGTCAGCAGCGGGCCATACGCATCGAGCGACATCTGCGATGCCTTGCGCGACGCGACCACCGGACCTTCGGTCTGCAGCTTCTTGATGAAGGCGGCAGCGCCTTCCTTCCAGTTGGCCGGCAGTTCACCGGACAGACGACGCTTGAGCTCGCTGGCGAGTTCCGGGAAGGCCTTGGCGTAGGCGTCGAACTTGTCGTTCCAGGCCTTTTCCGCGTCGGCACCGCTCTTCTTCGCGCTCCACGAGTCGTACATGGCCTGCGGGATTTCGAACGGACCGTATTCCCAACCCAGCTGCTTGCGGGCCAGGGCGACTTCGTCCTTGCCCAGCGCGGCGCCGTGCGAGGATTCCTTGCCTTCCTTGTTCGGCGAACCAAAGCCGATGATCGTCTTGCAGATGATCAGCGAGGGCTTGTCGCTCTGCGAGGTGGCGGAGGTAATCGCCTTCTTGATCGCCTCGGCGTCATGGCCATCGACCGGCTTGTCGTTGTCACCGACGACCACGTTCCAGCCATAAGCGCGGAAGCGCTCGGCGGTGTTGTCGGTGAACCAGTCGTGCACTTCGCCATCGATGGAGATGCCGTTGTCGTCGTAGATCGCAACGAGCTTGCCGAGCTTGAGCGTACCGGCGAGCGACGACACTTCGTGCGAGATACCTTCCATCAGGCAGCCATCGCCGACGAAGACGAAGGTGTGGTGGTCGACGATGTCGTGACCCGGACGGTTGAAGCGTGCCGCGAGGACTTCCTCGGCGATCGCAAAACCGACGGCGTTGGCGAGACCCTGGCCGAGCGGACCGGTGGTCGTCTCGATGCCGGGCGTGTGGTGGAATTCCGGGTGGCCGGCGGTCTTCGAACCGAGCTGGCGGAAACGCTTCAGCTCACCGATCGGCAGGTCGTAGCCGGTCAGGTGGAGCAGCGCGTACTGCAGCATCGAACCATGACCGTTCGACAGCACGAAGCGGTCACGATTGGGCCAATGCGGATTCGTCGGGTTGTGATGCAGGAAATCGCCCCACAGGACCTCGGCGATATCGGCCATGCCCATCGGCATGCCCGGGTGGCCGGAATTGGCGGCTTCCACACCATCCATGGCCAGGGCGCGGATCGCGTTTGCGCGTTCGCGACGTGTCGTCATCGGCGTTCTCCAGTTAACAGGCGGCGGAAAAACCATGATTGTCGCGCATTGATCACATCTTGTCGTGGACGTTCATGCTGCAAACGCAAAGTTAACTCCACCTTAATCTTTCCGTTCTGTTTTTCGGGGCGCTTCAGGTTCGAAGGACTCTAATCGATCACGGCAACCGATCTTCCCCCCATCCCCACGGATCGGTCGCCGCCCCAAAATAAGAGGAACATCCCCATGAAGAAGGCAGCTCTTGCCCTTGCAGTTTCTTGCGTCTCGTTTGCGGCCATTCCGGCCTTCGCCCAGGACAGCAACCCGGCTGTCTCCGGCAATTATCAGCCGAGCCAGGCCGTGGGTAGCGGCAACTGGTTCATCGGTGGCAACGTGGGCCGTACCAACGGCAGCGACACCGGTGGCTTCGGCAGCAATGTGAGCGGCTTCAATCCGCTGCACGGCGAACAGGGCCGTCGCACGGGCTATGGCCTGCTCGGTGGTTACCGCTGGAAGGTTGGCCAGGATCTTGGCCTGGGCGTCGAAGCCGGCTATACCGATCTCGGCAATTACCGCGTGAAAAACGCGTTCGAGTCGGATCAGGACGTCGACCAGAAGAAGACCAAGAACGCGCTGCGTGGCTGGATGCTCGGTGTCAACGGCAAGATCAACCTCGTGCCGGGCTGGTACCTCAGCGGTCACGGCGGTTACTTCCGCGCCAATGACAACAACAACAATTACAACAACAGCGTTGGCCAGGACATCGGCTTCTCCAACGGCGGTCGCCCGAATCGCGGCAGCTGGTATGCCGGCGTCGGCACCGGTTGGGACGTGAACGAGCACTTCGGTATCGGCCTTGCCTATGACTACTTCCACGCGAATGCGGGCAAGGTCATGGACAACGCCACCGGCGACACCAGCGTTGGCCTGAAGCGCTCCACCGGCATCATCTCGCTCGCTGGCGAATACCGTTTCTAAGACGGGATAAGTTGTTGTTCTGAAGTCATAAGCCACGGCGCCCCAGACGCCGTGGCTTAATTTTTTCTTAATAATGAACTTATGGGTATTGAATCTATTGTGGCAGCGCCGCATCTACTTCCTGGACGCGCGGCACCCCCGCTCGCGTGTTGTGGCGGAGACGGCTTCCCCAAGCCATCCGCATTGAACGCATAAAGAATAAGCAGGAGTTTTCCCCATGAAAAAGACCCTCATCGCTCTTGGCCTCATGGCGGCCGGTATGGTTGCGGCCCCGGCTTTCGCGCAGGACGCCAGTGGCGCCGGTTTCTTCGTCAACGGCACCGCAGGACGTGCGCAGGTCAACAAGGGCAACTACGACGGGCATGACGTCGCGTACGACATCAACGGCGGTTACCGCTGGGCTGTCAGCCCGTCGGTCGCGCTGGGTGTCGAAGGTGGCTACAGCGACCTGGGCAACATCCACGCCAAGCACCTGGTCACCGGTGGCAATGCCATCGACGATCGCAAGTCGAGCCTGCATGGCTGGACCGCTGGCGTGAACGGCCGCTTCAACATCGATCCGAAGTGGTACATCAGCGGCCGTGCCGGTCTCTACGCCTGGAAGGGCGACGGTGTGAGCCATGACGACATCACGCGCCACAACTTCGACAAGACCAGCTGGTACGCCGGTGCAGGCGTGGGTTACAACCTGACCGACAACTTCAGCCTCGGCCTGAACTACGACCACTACGATGCCAAGAAGCACGGCCTCAACCTGTCCACCAACGTGGCCTCGGTGGGTGCGGAATACCGCTTCTGATCCATGCGTCGGTCGTTGACCGCCGCAGTGGGTGAAACAAAAAAACCCGGCGCCGCAGGCGCCGGGTTTTTTGTTGTCGCACGACCATCGCGAGGGACGCGCCGCGGGGGCGCGTCACATCTCGATCAAGCGCGCTTCTTCCACTGGCCCAACGCTGCGTCGCCATTTTCCTTGGCACGCTCGTGCACGACCTTCTGTGCCTTCTCGTAATTACCCTTGAGATCCTTCGACCACACGTTCAGCGCCTCGGCGACCAGCGCGCGGCCGTAGGAGAAACT
>Ga0247741_1002207_pt1 | contig 10894 bp, 9 predicted proteins | sample UWRJL213509R2_FD_180945 | JGI IMG/M metagenome (GOLD analysis project Ga0247741, IMG submission 180945) | Plant litter microbial communities from Arlington Agricultural Research Station in Wisconsin, United States - UWRJ-L213-509R-2 | ecosystem: Environmental > Terrestrial > Plant litter >...
GTAGGCTGTAATTGGTGGGTGGTGAGATACTTGCTCGACGAGGAGTTCGGTAATTCCTCGCCCATTCTTGTCAGGCCAGGTGCCATAGAAGACCCTAGAGTACGATAAGTTCAAATGCTGAAAAGAAGTGTTCATACTCACTCTCCGAGGACGGGGTTAAGAGGTCTACAGAATAATAAGTACGACCCAACAACAAATGTTCTGTTACGCACTTCTTTTCAGACCCCATCTCTTCGTTTCTCGACGTGTACTGATCCTTCAAGGTGCTCTGTGGTGCTCATTAGGGGCGCCGCCAAGGCCGAAAAGAGTAATCACGGACAATGAACCAGCGAAGGACAGCCAATGCCATCTCATGACCCGGTTTGGCATCTGCAATGGCGGCAAAGTATTCTGGCCGCTCGCACCAGTAGGCTGTGGGTGATGGGCATCGATCAGCCGTGATGAACAACGATGGAGGTCCTCGAAGGCCCACGAACCAGGAAACTCGGTGAGAGATGTCGGAGAAAGGATGAAAGGAGGGGCTGTGAGCGAAGAGAGATCTCCTGAGAACGAAGCAATGCTGCGGAAATCGTTGTGTCAGTCATCGTCAACGACATTGGCCAGTGAGACTAACGATTTAAGGAATGAGCTCCAGCTACCGCGCTGGGCAGCAGGTACCGCCTGAATTTTGTGAGAATAGGACAGTAGAGAAGGGAGGTTGGACCTACTTGACCGACTTCCTCTGTTGCCATAATGACTGTTATTGGTGAAGAACATTCAGCTCAATATTCTTGCGTCATATCAGGCCACGGCAAATCCCGAGCAGCTGGCGAGTCACTCAAGGAGCAGTGCATGATAATTACTGAAGACACTTATCCACTGTAAATTTGAAGGAAACTGGGCCATCAGGAAGATGGCTACAATAGGAGCGCTGGTATAGCTTATAGGGGTGGTGACGGTCTTCTAATTTGGAAGGGAGTACTAGGATTTTGGCCAGTGATATATTTGGACAGCCCGCCTCGGCGCCACTGAATGAATATGACCGTTTCAATCATGGGAAACATGACAACGACAATCGTGAGCCTAATCGATGGCCAATATTAGCACACCATGGCATAGTACTACGGAGCAAATATATGAACTCATATTTCAGAAGCTCTAGAAGAAAAATTACGCCGTAAATTTAGGTAAGCCTTGCCAATCGTGATACACCATTGAGATGACGGACTGACAAGGTAGGTCAGTTTCGATTTCGCTACCATAAAGCAAGAAAAAAAATTGAGGCGAGAGCGATGAGAAAACTGATGTAGCTCTTTGGTGAATTCCACCACCTGGGTATCTGTTCCTATTATAGACGCATTAGAGGTGTTCCGTACAACACAAAAGAATAGCAAAGAGCTCGTACCAGTCCAAACAATCCGATAGAGCGTACTACCTCCTCCTGTTGCCCATCAGGAAGTGAAGACGGGGAGCCACCCAATAATGTTGATGCTGGAATGTGGCTTCTGGATGCCTCATTATCATATCGCTAGATGTACGAAAAAAGGACATAAGAAATATGTCTGCAACGACATCAAGAATATTGAAACTGACGTCGAGGTACCCCTGGATTGCTTGTTTGGCTTTAGCAGGCAGCGCTTCGAAATCTATGCATGTGTCTTCAGAAGAGAGGTAGCCAGCCTTAAGGGATTTCTGTTGTTGGTGATTCATTTCAGCTAAAAGTCCCTTGATCCTTGAGCTGCAGTAATTCTTTTCCCAATCCCCAGTCCGAATGACCGAGATTACCTCAGGCGAGGAACCAATTTGGTCCAACAGCTGGGGTACGTAGAATAGGGCAAAAGTACTCCGATAGATATCGTCTATCCAATCTCTAGTAAAAAGACCATGAGCCGAGAACAATCAGAGCTTGATAACCTCACCTGGCAGAGCTCTGAAAGGACTCAAACCAAGCACAAACAGCTGCTACATATGCTTCCTCGGTGATCAACAACGATTGAGCTCGGCTTGAGTCGTTGAAGAAACTTTGAAGCTGGCCAAAATGGGGGTTCTTTTCTCTATCATCTTGTGGTGGCAGGAACAGCGAAAGAAGTGACGGAAGAGCACGAGAATCTGAAGAAGTGTCTAACGAAAGCCTGTGTTGTCCGAAAATGTCTTCCCAGCTTCGGATTTCCCGCTCTAGATCTGCCGTATATGCTTCACAATGAGGAATGCCTTTCCACGATGGGAAAGGTCGGCAATTGAGCATTGCTGTAACCGCAACGAGGTTCTTGCAACCCGCCTGGAAGACAGTATGCATGCACTTATCAAATCCCTTTCGAAACTGGGCAAGAGCTTCATCACTGTTAGACTAGAGCACAGGTGAAACCAGAGGTGACATTAGCATAAACAATGAAAATAAGATTTGACATCAATTTCATACCTTCTGCTCAACTAAGACCAGCAAAGCTAGCGCATGGGACAGAAAATGATAGTCCTCACGATTTCCACAAGGTTGCCGGTGACTATCCCATAATTTCGGAAGTGAGATCTTCATGAGCTGACTTTGTAGCTTAGGGGTCAGTTCTACGCGCTCCAAGAGCCAAACTAGCACCCAAAGCCTACACAAGGACTCCCCACTGTCATAACTGACAGCAAGTTTACAAGGAGCTGATAGAATGAGGAAAGAGGTAAGCCAGGTTGCTTGGATAATTTTGATACGAAACAAACCGTCTGTGGTCAAACACTCAAGACAAATCCCTAACATTCTAGTAAAGATCCTTTGCGGATTGCAGTAGAATCTCTGAGATCGCCGAGGATCCAACAAGAAATCACGAAGTGAAGCATGTGAGATTTGGATATTAGGATGATACCCACCACCATGGATTTTGAGGACTGATGACAAGTTGGCCAGATAGAAACTAGGGTCACCGGGCTCGAGTGAGAGGAGGAAGAGCAAAGCTCGATGGTGAGAACGAACTGTTGGAAGACTTCTTTCAGATGGAAACAGTGTGCCGAGAATGGGACGGACAACCATTATGAAGGTAAGGATGTCAAGAGCCGTCTCGATCTTGTTGGTGGGAACGCAAGAGAGGACATAGGTATAGAGTGCATTCAGCTCAGTATACGGCATATTGGCGTTAATGGGCGCTGGGCGTAAGGCCATAATGATATCGAGTTGCTCCACAGGTTTCTGATCCGGGTCGGAGATGTATTTGCCGATCGTTGATGCAAAGATAAACTGGCCGGAGGTCCGTTCCACGAGTTTACGGATCACACCTCTCTTTGGCCACGAAGCTGGAATATAAGCGCTAATGGGGTGCCCAGACCTGATCGTGTCAAAGGTATCAACCAGGAATTTTTCGATATCGTCATCTGAATCGAAGGAAGCGCTGAGGGCTATTCGAGTGGAGAGGCAAATGAGCGAACTGCAGTTGAATGTCGCCATGATCTCGACTTCGGGGCGGCTGGCTATAAGAATTTTCAAGGGATGCCTACACTGAGGTAGAGCCTGGGCGAAAGACATGAGGATCGAGACCTGATTGATCTTAGTGGAGCACTCGTCAAGCCCGTCAACAAGGATGAGTGTCGGAATAGATGATGGATCGAAATCAGGCGTAGATATGAGTTCGTTAATGGGCTCGACGAGGAGTGAAATGATTTGAACTCTGAGGTGTTTTCCGAGAATGAATGGGTCTCGATCGATTACGGCGGCGACGAGTGTTCTGAGAGCTGGAACGATAGTGACGACCTGGTAGATGAGGGTTGCCACCAAAATAATATGGGACGAGCGTTGAGGTTCGTTTCTCCAAAAGAAGAAGCTCGCAAGGAGGCGTCGTTCCTGCGCGCACTTGACGGCAAATGATTGGCCTATCGACGACTTGCCCGCGCCCGCGTCTCCGTACAACCAGAGGAAGACCGCCTCAGGTTCAAAATTTCCGACAAGCCAATGCATCAATCGTTCCAACACGGCAACTCTCGTGCCCTCGTGACACCCTGGCCGTTGAAACTCGTGTCCAGCGTCATGGGTGGCTGAGATCACAGCAGCTTTCTTGAGTGTCTCCAGTGCCTTTTGCTCCTTCAGCGCTTCAAGCATGGCATCAGTTCCTGAATCTCAATCAGTCACAAAGAGAGTTGAAGAACTCGATTGCTTGCCTTGATTTATCAGATTAAACTGCCCTCCATTGATTTTAATATCGCTGCTGCCGTGGAAGAACCCGCTGGCATGCGTAGGCTGCGTGCGTCTCTGCACCGGCTGTCTGGGTGAGATAGGTAGCGTGTAATCTTCATTGTTGTCTGAGTCCATTCTCGTTGGATGCGACTTTAGATGTCCGAGTAAGTCGAGATGAAAGAGCAACAGGCCTAAATGAGTGGTAGCGAGCTAGGCAAGTCAGCGTTGCTGTGCATGTGTTCAGGGAAAGGCCAGCACCCATGCGGTGGCACGTCAATGTCAAAACTTAACACACTAGGCGCAGAAGTGGATATCCGGAAGGAAATGCCAACCTGATGCCGGCCGTAAAGTACTTGGAAATGAAACGAAACGAAAACGGTCATAATTGTCAAAAGAGCTTCATGAGGGTGAAAATGAGTTAAAAAATGGATCGGAAAAGCACCTGTTATTTCAAGCCTTTTCCGGGTGTGAAAAGTGATAGAAACATTGGACTTGAGCTGGTCAAGCAAATCCACCTTTCTGAAGTTGAAAGTTATTACTTTATGGAGCACCGAGGTTTCTTTATGGAGTACCTACGGTCCCCCATATTTTCATAAGTAATCGCAAAAAAGTTATGCTTGGAAGAGTCGCCCAAGGGTGGTGTCTCATTTCTGTGTGCGATCAGCTGAACTCACGGTCATGTGACCTTGAATGAGCGCTTGCATCAGAATAAGCGCCGAAGTCGTCACCTTCAATAGACAGACGCTCACCGGTCTAAGCGCTGACAATCGATATATAAATACACTCTCGTTGAATTACATTATTATTCACCACATGGGGCCATTTAATCAGCCGAAAGTGACCATCCAACATCCATTACAGTTCTACTGAAGATCCGAACTGAATTACTTATAGAAGTCCGCGCAGCTCAGAGCACTGGGTGATTCATACATCCGAAAAACTCAATTATGTGTTCACCAAATTTTCGACAATTTTTTATCGTTTCTAGAAGAGTCAGTACCAACTAAATTGGATGCAAACTAGAATAATTGCAAAGTTCCAGTCTCCAAACCGGTTCATTGGACAATTACATATCTAGAAAAACAAATACCACTACCTCGAGTCTCCGTGACTAAGTACCCGAATTATCATCATGACGATCGTGATACTCTTGACAAAATCCAAGGAAATCCCTCCCGTACTCCTTCAAGTACCTAGAAGTATTGATAATCGCAAGGTCATGACCCCTCTGAACCACATCCAAGAGTTTTGGAATAATATCCCGCTCGATAACACAGATCTCCAGTTCTGAAAGAGAAGTGATCTTCACGTCTACTCGGATATGCACGCTAGAGAGGGGCCGACAAGGTTGGAGGTTGGGCTCTGCAAGTGGATGAGGGAACCAAGCTGGTATCGATGACCAGGGGGGCCTTGCATTTGGCTGCCATTCATTACCAAAGCAGAACTTTTCGAGTCGAGGAAGAAATGATATTCCCCCGTCTGAATGGTATGGGAGAATGGCAGTGTTTCCGAGGAGCTCAAATAGCTCCTGAGTACAGGAATAGTGAGAGATGCCAAGATGGAGGTCCACAATATCTGGCATCATCCAAAGAAGGCTGATGAGTTCGCGGTTACCTGCAAAAGCGTTCACTAGCTTGAAATGTGTCAGATGGCAAGACGAGCGTGTTATGAGGCGTTTCAGGGAGTTGAAGGGTTTGGATGCAGCGAGAGACATCGATTTCAACGACGGAAGGGTGAGTCGGTCAAATAATATTTGGATCTGGGCCGGATCGATGAGGCAGCGAAGATCCCAGGTGTGTAACATTTTGTGGGTGGTTGTATTATACCGCTCCTCAAGCGGGTCGTTGTGGTCATTTGCAGGGATTTCGTTCTGGAGCTGTTCTAATCGTGGAGCATGGCGAAGGATGTTCACACAATCAGCAACAGAGAGATGATCCACATCCAGTCTGGTGACGGCACTCCAATCGATATGGATGGCGTCGACGTGAAATCCGCGAATTGTGACTTTCGAAGGACTCGGTCGACTGTGAGCCAGCTTAAAACCTGCCTCTGAGCTGTGGCCTCCACCATCAAGGCGTATACGAAGAGTGTCGAGCTTAGGCGCACCGACAAAGGTACTGCCTTCGAGTCTGGACCATATGTGATGGCTCATATCTAGCGACAGCGAGTGCCAGCGATGTGAGTGTCGATTGAGTGCATCGAAGATCACCTCATACTCAGACGGGTGACTGTCCACAAGAGATGGATCCCAATTTTGTTCAATCTGTATTATCAATGGGAGATCCCCAGATCGACTGAGATGTGCCTCGATGCCTTGGAGCATAGAACCACTAGCCAAATATCGCGAAGGAATTACAATGCATAGCACGTTCCAGAGCTGCGGCGTTGACCGAGCGGTGTCTCTCCACCCAGTGCAAACAGAGCTCAGGACACCAACAGCCTTGCTGGGAGAATCGCAGCGACCCTCTGCCGTATACTCTGTAACCGAGAAGCAGAGGATGAAAATTTGGGCCTTTACTTCGGGAGGAAGCCAGTGGGTGAGAGGGTCATGTGCGGAATTCATGTCAGATTTGAGTCGACATTGCTCGTGCTTGAGGCGTTCCACGAGCGCCTCTGCTTCGGCGAGCCTGCGCTCGGATTCGCGCATTGCTTGACATGGGGCACACGCATCCACTGCGCAGTATTTCATTGTAGCGAAAGAACCGGAATGCACAGGGATAATCTAGAGATATCATGTCAGTGCGAGTATCGATGTTGAGCGTCCTATTGAAGATCTTGCACGCACCGCAGCCGATTTGAGTTTTAGTGTTGACCGTCGCCGTGATAATGTGATAATGTGACAGCCGTTTTCATAACGATAGGCGCCTGTATTTATGTGTTGTTTGGCCATATCACTTGATTGAAAGGCCGCTTTCCTGCCGCAGCCACATGTAGTCTCCCGACGGGACCGTGCTCGATTTTGGAGGTCGTACTTTGAAAAAGAGAGGCTTCACAAGAAAGAAGGCTACAAGGTGTGCCGTTGAGATGGATGAAAACGAGAGAGTAAGTACAGGACCAAATTGTAATCGAAGGGTACTGGTCTAGGATACCCCAGTTCTGCAGATCCTTTAAGTATGTCAAGCTGCGCATATGCTCAAGAGTAGAAGTCGGAGTAGTCGATAATGGACTCGAAGGTAAACTGCTTCTGGACCCTTGCCTGCGCCGTCATGTGGAAAACTGGAGAGACGACGGATGAGTGGAGGGTCAGAGAAGAAAAGTGAAGACACACCTTCAGCATTAGGTCCTTGCATACGAGGTTGAACAGGAGCAGTTGCATGATGCGGTGGACATTGCGCTGGTTGATATACAAATGGCAACTCGACTCGATCGATGGAGAAATGCGCCCATGCGATATATGGCTGCTAGTAGTTGGCAGGCGGTCCAAAACTGAGGGGACTGATCCTAGATCGCGAGCTCCCAGATAGCTTTGAGTCTGTTTGGGTAAGTGTTGGATAGGAGACGCGGCTTGATGGTGGGGCGAGGGCGGATCGAATGAGGTGTCGGGCACAAGGGGCCGAGGACCAGGATAACGCGGATGTGGGTTGACGTTGGCGGGGAGTGGGTGTTGACCATCGACCTTTAGATCGTGCCACCGATGGTTGCAGGAGGCAGATCAGGTTTTTGCGATGGAAATGGACAAAGGTCGTTGAACGGGCAGATGGATAGATAAGCCGAACGGTCTTTGCCACTGTACAGCGAGTACACCAGTAACCTCTCAGGTGCGAACCGGGAGAGCGACTCGGAAAGAAAGTTCAAATTCAAATTGCCATGAACTAGAACTTGCGAGGGTTCCACGAGCGAATATCCTGCGCATTTTTGAGCAATGGAGGGAGCTCATGAAGCCTTGAAAGGGCCAAGGGAGTCGAAAGACTAGGAGGCGGTGTAGTCCTGGAGGGAGGGCGTTCAGTACGGAGGAACAAGGGAACAAGAAAGGTGGATGGGGACATACCCTACAGCAGTTGATACTCATACTCGTGCGCAACATGAAATTCGATTTATTCCACTTGGCACCTCCACTGGCGCGAGAGTCGAAGCGACACTGTACGCGTCGAATCGTTTGCCAACATTATACGCCGGACATCCACCCAAAAATCCATCAAGGCAGAAGATCTTCGCGAACGCAAAGGAGCTCAGGCTCGGACTCGCGTTTGGGCTTGGATGTATAGGAGGGGTTTGGAGAGTCATGGAGAGGGAGAGGAAAACAACCCGTTAACAAGTGAAGCGGACCATCGATCGCAAGTTGGAGACGGACTCCTCGCTGATTCTGAGTGGAGAGAAGATGCATGGCGCAAAGGCGTTGGAGAGGATCAAGCAGAGGAGACCACAAGTTGAGTTGGGACGAGGATGACGGAGACGTGGGCTGTCCAGGTAGTATCCAGGTTGCAGGGGCGAGTGTTGCCGAACGCGAGTGTTCCACTAGCGAATGGCCCGTGCCTCTTGAGGCCTTGAGAGAGCTATAAGTACGCGGCCCGAGGGAACTGAGAAGAATCTAGAAAGAGGGCATTCAGTACGGAGGAAACAAGACAGAAGAAAGAGAACACACACTACAGTCATCCACGGCCTAACGGTACACCACGGCTCAACGGTACACCTTTGCCTCTCCTCTAGTTCGCTATGTACTGCTTCGTTCACCGTAATTATTTTTGCATTAAATAATAGTGGATACAAGGACCATTCTATTAAAATTTGGTGCTTCTGGCTGTCTTTGTTGGAACTCTAGATGCCTTTCGAAAGGCGTCGTTTTCGGAAATCGCCGAAATAGACTCCCACCCCTCAACGGTACACCTCTATTTGCCAAATTGCTCAACAAAACCATGCTCTACTCCTCCAAATTTTTGAGGCAAGGAAGGGTATAATTATTCAGAAATTTTATCAAATTTTTGAAGGAAATTGCTCATGTGATGAGTTTTAAATCGAAATTACATTTTGGGTGTACCGTTAGATGACTGTACAGCACCGAACCGGACACCCACCAGAGCAAGAAATTTGAACTTCACGCTTACACTTGGGCTTGGAGCGTATACAAGGAGCAGGGATAGAGTCTTAGTGCAGATCCTCAATCACGAGCTTGAGAAGGACGGGGCATTGGAAAGGAGACGTGGCTTGAGGGCATGGATGTTGACTGCGACGACCTTCCTGTGCGTAACAAATAATTACACCAGCTGGCGTAGTGCGAGTCCCAGCTTGGAGCTATTATCCCCAACGTTCAGCATGGTGGCAAGGTGAAAAATTGTACGCATAGGCGTGATTGAGATGAACGGAATTTTGCTGTACTGTGGTGGTGGCAAAGAGTGCCAAGTCGTTCCTTTGGGGGCAGGTCTGTCCTATTCTTCATAGCGTTGCCAGTACTGTACTATTTCGAACGATTGTTCACGTAACGGGTCCATGAACCAACAATTTCGCCAAATGTCAATGTAACGGGTAACAGGGACTGCCAGTGAACAATGTACAATATGCAGTTGTAGCCTGAAAGGCAAAAAGCTATTTCGGCCTCGAAAGCGCCAGTCACACAAGCGCACTAACGCTCGCACCACTCGGAACTACCAAATGGACAATAAGATCGCTTCCGATGTAGACTGTAGTCCTGACTTGTTATCTTTTCAAGAAATTCAGCTGTCTGCATTGGTGTTCGTGCAGGTCGTCAAACAGGACTCGGGTCAAATATATGTCAGGGGGCATGGTCCGAACAATTTTTGTCTTTGAGTTGTCGTTCTGCTTCAGCACTTGGCGTTGTTGGTCAGTGATTCACAGTAGCATAGCCAAAGCTAGCTAGCATGTGGGCGAAAGCACGACAGTGCTCTCCAGCCCATGTCGGGAGACATGACCATTTGAGACGAGCTGCGACACCCGAAAACTAGGAATGCTCATGACGCGGCAAGCGAGTCTCGTCAGGGCTCGTAAGTCTCCCAAAAAACTAGGAATGAGCAGCAGTAATATCCGGCTACCCAGCTTGCGGGTACTGGGTAAGCAACAAAATCAAACGTCTAGCGGCGTGGAACGCATGTACCAGGTCTATGACCTCACGTTATGGAATAGCGGGTAGCAGCAAACGTCTAGCGACGCGAATCACATGTAACGGGTCCAGGACCTCACATTACGGGACAGCAGGTAGCAGCAACGACTAGCGTCGTGAATTGCGGGCAACGGATCTTACAACTTCACGTTACGGAGTGGCAGCAGGCAGCAGCAACAGCAGGCAGCATGATAGATGTTGGTCAGAGTGGAAATAATTTCATTGGCGATAGGTGATTAGGTAGTAAAGAGTGGCCGCGTCGCGCTCCATGGAGGCCAACGTGATAGGGTGTAGCTCTCGAAGGACCAACCCCTTCGGCCGGCTGACGCGATGACCTGGCGTCAAGGTCCACCACGAGTAGCTGTCGTAGCTACTGGTGATACCCGTCGTTGTACATTTTGCTGAATGGAAGCCACCTGGTGAAGACAAAATTCGGCAGTATGGTATTTAACGAACGCAAAATGTCGGTACTCACCAAGGCCCCAATATTCCAGTGCCCCCTTCGTGTCCCCTTCGTGCGTCGGCACCATCCCTCATCGGCCTTCCCGAATATACCACCTGCCTAGCCGTAGAAGACGAGAATGTGGAGGTGAGATGAAAACTGAGAAGGCCGCGGCGGCCTTTGCGAGCACGAGCGGCGAGGGATGATGGTGGTACGAAGCAGAGAGCGGCACGTGCTCGCCATCACTCCCTCGAAGACTTTTTTTTTTTTTTTT
>Ga0247741_1002208_pt1 | contig 10893 bp, 11 predicted proteins | sample UWRJL213509R2_FD_180945 | JGI IMG/M metagenome (GOLD analysis project Ga0247741, IMG submission 180945) | Plant litter microbial communities from Arlington Agricultural Research Station in Wisconsin, United States - UWRJ-L213-509R-2 | ecosystem: Environmental > Terrestrial > Plant litter >...
GCAGCGACAAGAACAAAGTTCACTTACGTGCAATTGGGGCAGATACCGCGATGGATGGGTCGTGGCCAACCTTCCGAGACATGCTGCAGCAACATTTCTGGCCGTCTCTTCGGTGTTCTGGGAATTCCCGAAGAGCGGCCCCAGAGGAGATCGGCAACACCTTCTCATTGGGCACAGGAGCGATGCGTGACAACCTAGTAGCATTTGTCAACGCGGTAAGAAGACAATCTGTGGTTGAAACTGTTACCTCCTTGGCCCTATGCAATCCGAGTAATCTCTTCTTAGGATTGCTTTCCACCATATTGAGAATTGTGGGTAGGAATTGATAGAGATTCCCGATTGCGATTAGGCCCGCTGTGAAAGCGGCGGCAGCACAAGTCTCTTGTTCAGATGCAAAGTGGTCAACGGCTTGTTGGAAAATATCTTCTGAGGTGCCATGTCACTGGTGGCAAGATATCAGCGGTGAACATAAAAGTCTCAGAGTAGAGACTTACATGAAGCGCCGAAGTTCACCAACTGAGAATGACGAGTGACGGTTTGGCTTTTGTTCCATTCTGTAGAGAGTGGTTGGGCGTCAGTAGGCTTCGGCAAGTAAGAGTCAGATGTATTGACCTTCAGGTGCTTCCCATATTCTGCAATTCACCGTGATCACTCTTCACGAGTTGAGTAACACATTTCGCGACATTGGCTGGACTCATCTCCGCCTTTTGAGCTTTCTCCGCAGAGATGATGAGGTTCGGGACTATGCGAGTAGCGATTTGATTATCTGCTTGGACGAGAGCAGCGCAAAAGCGGAAGAGTGATTCGAGCGCCAAGCCAGAGATCAAGGCTGGATGTGTGGCATTGTAAATGTTGTTGAGAGGATCATACTCGACCTCCGGGAATGTGACAGAAGGCGCGAGTTCGAGGAGCAGAGACAAAGCGAGGAGTGTCGAGGGAAGAGAGATATCGGAAGTCAATATATCGGTCTTGACCTGAGGGACTAGCGAAGCTGGGAGACCAGTGGGGATTCCAGATTGGTAACTAAAAAGCGACACTTAGAGCCTGATGCAAGAACTTTGAAAATGGACTCCACCTCTTCAAAGGACGTCCAGGGCCCCAAAGACATCAGGTTTGAGGAACCACTGACAACAACGAATAGAGGAGTTTGAAACCTGCTTGAAGAACTGCGAGTGAAGTTTCGGTGGTGTTCATCTGATTAACAAGTGCCTGTGAGGTGGTTCTTGAGGATGGTGTATGATGTTCCCTTGGTATTCATCGGGTCTTCATTGTCACGCATCCTCTTTCCGCGAGGCGAAGACACGTCCTTGCAGTCCGGAAGGCGGCCATAGAGACTAGACGGTTTCTTCACGGTCGCCGAAGTGCGAGATGGCGATGGGCGAAACATCTTTGTAAGAACACGTCGGACGATCTGGATGGGTACTAATCATGGCGACGGCAAGTAGCTTAGTCGCTGGACGACGACGAATGTTGTATGAGGTGTCCTCGTCGTCAGAGAATCTGAAAGAAATGTGAGAACATGAGAGGTACACAATGACAATGCTCACTTGTCCGATTCCTCGTCTCTTCATCGATTCATCTGCTCATTCTGTTCGACCTTGAAAGGGGGGCGGTCATTCAACTCACCAACCCGTCAAATCAAACTTCCTCGGTATCGGACGTCCGGAAGTAACCTAAATTATGAAATTTTATCTAAATGGGGGAAGCCTTCGGGCGGGACCGACTGTTCTTTTTCCGGATGGAGCTTTGAGCTCTTCGTCAAACAAGAACATTCGACAAACGCGCTGGTCCCTGGATCTCACTCACTCTCACCCTCATCGACACCTATATCAGCATTACTGTATGCCCTGGTCCACTCAAGCCTTCCAGCCTCGAGGCTGTTTGAGTTTTTAGTTTCGAAATTACTATTCTAACCTCTTACCGGCTTACCCGAACGATTTGGGCCGTACACTGGCAAACGTCAAGCACAGCGTGAGCTCGCTGCAAAGTCCATGCTTCATGATCACGCACATTGTGAGTTGTGACCCGGGGTTCAACGTCCAAGTCAGAATCACGAAACTTGAAGTCCGAGAATAGGCCACACTCCCATTGTCAAAAGACTTCACCTCTAGTCACAACACATTTGGTCGTCAAGAGCTATTGGAGGCTTCAGAGCAGTCAGCCTATATCCAGGCGACTGATGACACTTTGTTTCGACGCAAAAACCGACCATTCACGTTCATGCGTTCTGGGCTGCTTAGTTGAGCCTATGATGACACCAACACCAACGAGTAGCCTCCATCAGTATGAGGAATTGGCATTGCGCCATCTTCAATCCTGCATATTTGCGCTCTGGTTCTGGCTCTGGCGGTGGCACTCAGCTGCTTTCACGCCCGGGTCACCTGAACACTGGGGACGAAGTGCGGTACGTAGAGGTAGGCATAGCTGTGATTTCTTGTTCATTCGAGATCAATGATCGCTGACTATTTTGGTAGGAGATTCATCGAAGTGGGAGTCTCAAGAGCGCATAGATTTATTTACTTCTTACATACCGGGTCCAAGTCTGTCGCAGTCGCCCGGACTTCCGCCCCTCGTCCACCGTACGTGGACGCCCAAGTGGTAGCGGCTTGCTTCATTCGGTCTTCGTCGCCACTGGCATGTTCGGTAAATTCAATTCCCTGATTCTCACTCCGTGGCCAACATCTCCATCCGTCATCTCGGACTGTCCCCCAAGCACGATGCGCATACACGTTGACACCTAGCTCATCCTCGAGAATCTGCGAGATGGGAAGCCACCACATCTCAAGTCTGTCACTGGAGCCCATCACCGCCATCACGCATCGCGATATCAAGTAGACCCGATCTCGGACGATGACACCAATGTTCATTGAAAGGTCTTCTAAGTATGTGCTCATGGGGAGTCTGATTGGGTTGGTTGGATGTGGTTGAGGTATATTCCACATGCCATACAGCTTTTTTCTTCGCACTCTGAAAGCCGGCTACTTTATTAGACTTCCTACACTGCATCGCTAGACATACCCAAGTTAACACCCTCTGGTGCATCAACCGTCCTTTGCTCGTCTCAGCCTCTTTAAATGGCGCGCATGACATGCTGGACGTTACGCATTCGGGCGTCGCTTGAGCTCTCGGTCTTTCCGTGTCACTAACAAGTGCTCTAACGCACGACAGCAAAGGGGATTCAGTCTCGCGAGTCCGTTTCCTGAAGACATAGGCGCTGCCTTCCAGCAGGTACCACGGATTGACTAGGTATGTGACATAATCCTTTACTTAATATTTCATATTCTTACCCATCTACGGCTAGGTATATATCCCCACTCAGTATCGAGGTCACCTCTTTCTTTGACTCAATTTCGATATCTACAGAGCCATCGAATAAGCGCGATGGGCTAGCTTGATAACGAATACTCGTGGCATAATCTTCACCCGTCAAACCGGTTGGCTCGAGTCAGTCGTTTGGTCGGAATCTCGCCTATCGACTCTGAGCGGGCAAGATGACGAAAGCGGCATTGATATATGTGAGACTCTTCAGCTCTCTTCCTACGGAAGGTTCCCGTTTGGCGATCCATTAGTACCCCCTCCTTGGATGATATCCTATGTTGATCGAGATTACAAGAGGTCAATGCGAACATCTTCACTTGAAGCTCCTTGGGAGCGTCTGGGCGGTTGTCAACAATCTGGTAAGCTTGGTTGTCTATGTCTTGGGTTACACATGATGCTTATTCCCTCAGTCCAGATGCTAAGGGCTCACATCGCACTGCAAAAGTCGCATGCTATTTCCGTACTTGGTCATTCTCGTCAGTCCCTAGTCCCATGAGTGATGTCCACTATTTCTGTGTCAAGACGGTCAAACGATGCAACCATCGTCTGTTTATACTTTGATCAGTTGGGTTCACAGCGTAGAATATACGTCTACAGTTGATTTGATACTACAAAGTACATGATCATGTCTATTTGAACGCAATGGCACAAAATCTCCTAACGAGCAAAAATTACAGTGGAACCACCGAGTCTCAGAAACCAAAATGCACGTAAGGAACCCAAGTCAAGAGAGCGTTCTCCGAGTCTCCGATCTTCTTTCGAAGGCACTGTGTGGCATGGTGAAGTGCATATGCCGCTTTAGCGCTCTCAAGCCGCGGACTTCCTTCGACCTTCCCTCTCTCCACTAGATACTCATAGAACGACCCCGCGACGTCGGGTGCATGTTTATCCTTGATCGACCACATCGTCGCTACAACGCCCTGATACCCTGCCGCTAGCATCCCTGCCGCCAAGTGGACGGCTTCGTCAGACAACTTCTCATTGCCAGTGCTTGTCTGGCATGCTGACAAGAAAGCTAGTTCACACTGGGGAATGTTCTGCTTCATGATCTCTGAGAGCTCCAGTCGTCCGCCTTCGAGAAAGAAACCACTCCTTAGAGGCTCATGGGTCTTTTGAATGGCGTGGCAAGCGAAATGTACCCAGCTGCACGTACCCATTTCATGCTTCACGCGTCTGACTGTTGCCTCAGCTCCGTCTAGGCGTAAGAAATCACAGCTGCTTCTGCTAATTTTCTCGTAGACGGCATCTATTTCTCGCGTGGTTCCGGGGATCGGACGTTGGCCTGGTGTATCTGGCTGGCTCACCAGGAGGATCTTTAAAGATTGCGATGTCCGAATTGCAGAAGCCTTGACCTTCTCGAGAAGTGCGCTGACGGTGGGAGTGTACGATGAGACCACATGGTAGTCAGAAAGACAGGATGCAGGTGGCGCATCCTGTGAGTAAATACCCGCTGCATGGATCGGAAGGAATGAGAGGGGACCGGTGGGGCACCACCAGATTCGCGTTGGATTCGATGAATTCGGCTATAATTTTGAAAATGAATGAATGAGATTGTATATTACGAGTCAAGACGGGACGTACGGAATAAGAAAGAGCATCCAAGATTGGCTTCACGACACGCAGCCAAAGCTCTTCGAGGATCTCATGGAGGTCGCCCTTTTCATTGGGATCACGACACTCGCGGGGACCCCGATCAGCGTTTCGCATAATATGTTTGCGTAGGTGATCCTTGAGCCTGGAGGCATCTTTATAAGTGAGGTGCTCAAGGGGGATATGTAGTGGTCTGTCGCAACCCTTTATGAGAGCTAGAGCATCACAGCGGTATTCATGGATATTAAAAAGTATGGTTGGACCATCTCGTGGGAGGTGTTCCAGGATGCTTGAAGCCTGGCGAGGTTGCAAGAAATTGGAAAATCGAGGAATACTGCGAATTTCCTTGAGTAGTTGGTCCCAATCGTGGGCAAGCATGATGTGGGTGCGTGCTTCGTCTTCCAAGGCAATCTTCTGCGAAATGGTGCCATCAATTGCGAGAGGAGTATATTCCTGACGAGAACTAGATGATTCCAGTGCTTGTGAAATATACAAGAAGCGATCCGCTAGGAGGTGGTTATGCATCCTCAGATCGTCTACCGGAGTGCGGAGGTGGTTGAGTTGGCTCCATACAAGGCAGCGACCTTGTTCAAGCCATTCGAGAGCCTTGCCGATCTCTTCCCGAGCAAATGCAGCGGAAGCAGCAGTTGCATTGAACCTTGATATATCAGCCAGGCTCGAATGTCGTTGTTGAATGGTTCTATCCATGCCTGCAATCTGAGAAAGAAGGCTGACTATAACGGCACAAGCTCGTAACAAATCCGATGGATTGTGTGATGCAGAGAGGCTGGCCCAATGATGGGCAGCAACCAAACGGACTGAGGGAGGTCCGGACTTGTGGATGGCAGATTGTCGATAACTGGATGTTGCGGCGATATTGTCAGAGAAATCACCTGTGCGTTCAAAGCGACGCAAAAAGGAACCTCCAAGGTTGCTCAAGAAACCCGGCATGTTAGCATGGCCATCGGGAGTGAGCTGAACTGCCCTTTGGTAGGCTGAAATGGTATTCGCAATGTCGGTGAGATCACCTGTGCGTTTGAAGCGACACTGAAAGGAATTTCCAAGGTTGTTCAACCAGGCCGGCATGTCTGCATGACCATCGGGTGTGAGCTGAACTGCCCTTTGGTGGGTTGAAATGGCATTAACAATGTCGGTGACATCGCCTGTGCGTTCAAAGCGACCCATAAGGGAATTTCCAAGGGCGTTCAACCAAGTCGGCATCTCAGCATGGCCATCGTGACTGAGCTGAACCGCCTTTTGCTGGGTTGAAACGGCATTGGCAACATCAGTGAGATCACCTGTGCGTTGAAAGCGACGCAAAAAGGAACCTCCAAGGTTGCTCAAGAAACCCGGCATGTTAGCATGGCCATCGGGTGTGAGCTGAACTGCCCTTTGGTGGGCTGAAATGGCATTCGCAATGTCGGGGAGATCGCCTGTGCGTTTAAAGCGACACTCAAAGGTATTTCCAAGGTTGTTCAACCAAACCGGCATAGCAGCATGGCCATCAGGAGTGAGCTGAACTGCCCTCTGGCGCACTGAAATGGCATTGGAAATGTCAGTGAGATCACCTGTGTGTTCAAACCGACGCATAAGGGAACCTCCAAGGTTGTTCAACCGACTTGACATGTCAGCATGGCCATGCGGAGTGAGCTGAACTGCCCTTTGCTGGGCTAAAATGCCATTGGCAACGTCGTTGAGATCGCCCGTGCGATCAAAACGACATGAAAGAGAACATCCAAGGTTGCTCAAGCGATTCGGCATTTCGGCATGGTCACTAGGAGTGAGGTGAACCGCCCTTTGGTAGGCTGAAATGGCATTGGCAAGGTCGCTGAGATCACCTATGCGTTCAAAGCGACACAAAAAGCAATTTCCAAGGTTACTCAACCAACCCGGCATGTTAGCATGTCCATCAGGCGTGAGATGAACTGCCGTTTGGAGGGCTGATATGGTCTTGGCAACATCGGTGAGATCGCCTGTGCGTTGAAAGCGACGCAGAAAGGAATTTCCAAGGTTATTCAACAAACCCGGCATGTCAGCATGGCCATCAGGCATGAGATGAACTGCCCTTTGGTGGGCTGAAATGGCAATGGCAATGTTGGTGAGATCGCCTGTGCGTTGAAAGCGACGCACAAAGGAATTTCCAAGGTTACTCAACAAACCCGGCATGTCAGCATGGCCATCAGGCGTGAGATGAACTGCCCTTTGGTGGGCTGAAATCGCATTGGCGATGTCAGTGAGGTCGCCCGTGCGATCAAAGCGACATGAAAGAGAACTTCCAAGGTTACTCAACAAACGCGGTATGTCAGCATGGCCGTCGGGAGTGAGCTGGACGGCCCTCTGATGGGCTGAGATTGCGTTGGAAATTTCATCAATGGCGCCAGTCTGTTGAAATCGTTCCTGCAGAATTCCTCCACAGGCATTCACCATGGGGGCTTGATCCCAAACGTCGGAGCACCTCATCTGCATGTAGAGACGAGGAGACGACATAGAAACCAATTCCTCCCAACGTGATTCATCAGAAGCATCTGAAATCAAATTTCATATTCTTCTTTGATTCGCAATGAATGTAGGAACCTACAGGTTTCCCAGTTGCCATGATCGCCAATTTCTGCAATATCTTCATCCAGAGGGATGTGAGTGATTTGGAACGACACTTTCAGGGATGGTGCTTCCTCCGATATCGTGGCCATTGTAGTCACTGCTTTCCATGTCAAATTTTAACATATCAAGTCTTTAATCGGGGTACTGACGATTATGCGCGGGTATTTCCAAGACCAGTTGTTCTTTGGTGAAAGAAGTGTATGCGAAGTCGCGGAATCCTTCCGATGTAGCTACAATCAAAAGCTCGTTGAGATCCTGGGGTCTTATGAGGCGTAACTTGCTTTAGAGTTCTTATAAATGAAGTTCGCAGTAAACTCACAGTTTCAAAAGACCATTCTGCTTCCATGTCCCGGGAGACTGCCTTGATAAAGTCACAACTTTTCCCTCGTCCTCAAGTCCAAAAATGATGAGTTCGAAGGTAGCGAAAGCTTGGTGGTTGACGTCGGTCGCGTCACATTCGATAAAAAGGTCTGATTTAAATAGAACAACTTGTACATAAATAGTATAGGAGAAATGTTCTCCTCACCTGTTATGTAGCGCTCAAAGTTCCCAGTTGCGTCGAGATCATGAACATCCATTTCAGCTGTTACAGCGAATGGTCTCTCGGAACCCGCATAGGGTGTTGCATCAAGTGACGGAACATTAGCATGATCTTATAACCCAATATTAGTTGCGGAAAAATCTCAATTGTATTACGCTCACCAGCTGTCAAACTCTCCATATCTTCCGTGGTAGAGTGTACGCTATCACCTTGAGTACCGAACGGCAGACACAATTTGGAATTGTCTATGAGAGGTTCATCTTGACTCGTCGCGCTCTGTCCCGCCGTGAATCCAGTCGTATCACCTGCTCAATATCAGGTTGAATACAGTGTCATTTGGGCAAGTTGACGCACTCAATCCTGGTGGGTCACCTCCGAAGGTATCTACGTCAATGTGAGTTTCCATGGTCGATGGGGGGAGGATGATGGTTAGTTGAGAAAGTCTTTCCGCGGATGTGGATAACCAAGTCGAACTCAAGTTATATGCACACCATATGCACAGCTAGAGAGACGAGATGCTGTGTTATTTGGCCTTGGGCGTCACGCCCTATATCGTATTTGGTTCGAGAGACACAATCCAAGTACAGAATTGAATAGCAGAGCATCCACATGTTGATGCGATGCGGTTAAGACGGTGAACACATCCTTCCATCTGCTGTTGTGGAAGTTGCTAAATTGAATACTATCTAGACGCTCATCAGCTTCTTTCTAGCGCTGCAGATATGAGGACTCACCAAGACCAATTACATTCATGAACCCATTGCACATAGCCATATGTATACACTTATCTACGTACAGCAGGAAGGAGACGACGAGGGGCCTGAAGGCAGTCCACAGCGAAACGAAGTCCCGATTTGCGCAAGGCAAGTCTAGCGCCTACAAGTGGGAGCGTGATTGGTTTTTCCGTCACCTCGCCGAAGCACTGAAGGATTAGAAGATACTTGGTCGAGTGACGATACATGGTATATATGTACCAGCAAGAGAAAGACATGCTGATGGACGGGTCAATGACAGAGCGTGAGAATAATGGCAATTCATGGGCTGGAGACCCACCCTCGGTGTCCGATTCCAACTTTCTCCCTGAGCCTCCAGGCGCTTTCAAGTTTCAATCAGTCTTGCATTCAGACATCGCCATGCAGTCTTCCAGACGCGTACTCCCTCCCTTAGTCTCTCTGGCTCTATCTGCCGCAGTCAAACTGCCGCAGCTTTTGTAACTCTCCCTCGAGCTCCGAGCCTCCCTTGATCTCACTCGCTCTCACCCACACCCACGCATGATATTTATACTCTGATATCATATACTTCGATATTTTATTGTTCGAATTTTTATCGTCATTGACATCCACTCAGGTCCTGCTTCAAGGCTCTCAAAAATTCGAAACAACTCATAGGCCTGCAACACAGGCATGGTATTTGAAAACGCTGCTCACTGGCATGCCCGAATGAATTATCGATAAGCCAGGATCGATTCCTGACTCTGGCGCTCAAGCTCGAGCTCTATCAACGTCAAGTGCCTTCTCTCTCAAGCCCGCCGAGTCTTACAAGCTAATACTGGTATGCTAACAGTAGATTTAACCGTAGACTCGTAGTATTCCATCCGAGCTTCCTATCCTCTCCAATGTTTCATTCGCCGTCCTGCGGGGCTTAAGTTCTTCCCAGAGCCAACCGCTCATCCCAAACCACTCCAGGTTTCATGATTTCATCCGTATGTCGTGATCAACATCTCAGGCGTCGGGCTTCGCAAAAGCAACAGTTATGTTACCGCATCCTCAACGGACTCCCACCTCCGAGTGTCTCTTCGATTGCAGCTGGCCTTTGACCTCTCCACCTCTCTACCGGTTTGTGCCTTTTACTACCCAGCGCCTCAAAGACGAAAATCATATCTGACCACCGCCAGGTCGAATTCCGGCGAGGTGAACAACGTTTCAGATGATGGCGACCAGGCAGAACAGTTCTCTGCAGCTCGTTCAAGGTCTTGTTTAACCTATCTTTAGTGACAGTTGCGCCCTTCATAGTCTTCTTGAGTTGAGGAGTCGCTCGTCCAGTCGTTGAGCCACATCTGCATGTGCATCTGAGAGTCATGTGCGAGATAACTTTGATTTCATTCGAGTCGTTAGAAACGCCAGGAACGACATGTCCAAAGAACTGACAGAGGTTAAGCTTTGCGAGACGTATATCGAGCTGTGAACGGGCCGAATTATGAGGACCAACAAGCATTTGAAGAGACGGGGAGACGTACCAGGGTATACATGGTCTCATACATAGTGTTTCGAGACCGTCATCCACATTGTGCGTCCAAGGGCCCATATGCACAATTCGTATCAAGACAATCTCGATACCAGTCTCCTCGTAGAGACTCGGAAGCAGAGCTACGGGCGGTTTCGAATGAAATGAGGTTTCGCTCATGTGGCAGAATTCAACGAAGACAGGGCAAGCCTGCGAACAACCTGAGAGAAGATGAACCACGGACGTGATGCACCAGAATGAAGGGATACCATACCAAGTTTTCATCGACCTGAGAGAGAGGAAGTCTACAAGGAGAGGAGAGAGCAGCTCGTCGTAAGATTGTGGCCTATTGGCGAAGGTGTAATGGATGGCAGAGACAACATTCGCGCGTTTATCTGCGATGCACAAACTGCAAATTCGGGTTGGCGTACAGATGAACGGCGTACAGAGTGGACGTTGGCTATAATCGAATGGTCAGCGATCGAACTTGAATGAGAAGGAAAAGCTACTCACCCGACCTATAAGCCTCAAACTATGCCCGGTCACACTATACTCAAATAATAACTCGGGCACGAACTCCTCCCTGCCCTCACTTCTTCCCCATCCCCATGTACGGTTGG
>Ga0247741_1002209_pt1 | contig 10891 bp, 6 predicted proteins | sample UWRJL213509R2_FD_180945 | JGI IMG/M metagenome (GOLD analysis project Ga0247741, IMG submission 180945) | Plant litter microbial communities from Arlington Agricultural Research Station in Wisconsin, United States - UWRJ-L213-509R-2 | ecosystem: Environmental > Terrestrial > Plant litter >...
AGTGAGCGCTGCCGAGCCTACCTCAAGCGCCGATTACCCTAAAAAAATTAACTTTCGCAATATCATGCAAAATGAAGATATTGCGTTGGGCGAAGTTGAAGCCATCATTCAGGATCATGAAGGATTTATGTGGTTGGGCGGGCGCAATGCGTTATTACGCTACGATGGCTACGAATTTCTCACCGTTAATGTTGCCAAAAACCCAAAAGACCCTGCGCAAGTTACTTCCGTTAATCAGGTGATTAAGCTATTTGAAGATAGCCGACATGATCTATGGGTCGGCACTCGCTCAGGCTTATATAAATATGACTCAGCGCGCGAATTGCTGGTGCCGGTACAAAATGCGCAGGGCGAGCAGTTGTTTAATGAAGCTGCATATGCAATTTCGGAAAGTCTTACCGGCGAGCTTCTGGTTTCATCCGGCTATCACGGTATTTCTGTATTTAATACCAAGACTTTTGCAATTACACAGATAAAACACGAAGATGGAGATTCGCAGAGTCTGCCGAGTAATGCGGTAAGTGATTTATTGGTAGATGAGGGAAATGTGTGGGCGTCGACGGATGTAGGAGTCGTTCGCATCGATTGGGCCACCAAATCCCAAACCTTTTTTATTCCCAACCCCGCCAAAATTGAGTCCACTGCCGATAACGGCATTCGCAACATCGATATTGATCACCACGGCCATATCTGGGCCAGTAGTGACAATGGTATTTACCGCATAGACCCCGTGTCTGGCGTTATTCTGCATTATCAAAATGACCCGAAAAATCCGAATAGCCTGGCGAATAACATTTCACGTCAAATCTACGTTGATAAGAAAGGCTGGGTTTGGATCGGAAGCGATGGCGATGGCATAAGTCTCTATGACGAACCGAATGATCGCTTTATCCGCTTTTCGCATCAGGACGGCCCCGGCTACTTAAGTAGCAATTCTGTTCGCAGCTTCTATGAAGACAATATCGGCGATTTCTGGATCGGTACTTATCCATCCGGCGTAAATGTCTATGACCATTCCACTGCAGCAATCACGGTCTATAAAAAAGAACGCAACCTTGAGCAGGGTTTACTGGATAACAATGTTGAAGCTATCGAAGAAGATAAAGATGGCAATCTCTGGATAGGCGCGGGCGGTATTACGCGTTTCAATCCAAAAAATAATACCTTCAAACACTATCAGCACACCGATGGGCCCGACTCAAAAGTCACTGCGACTACTATATTGAATGGGCTTATAGATTCGGATGGGGAAATTCGATTCGGCACTTGGGCGCATGGCATTACTGTCTACAACGCGCAAAAAGATATTTTTGAAGAAATCCCAGTCGATTCCACCCAAACTAAACGCGGCGAAAAAACCGGTACCAAATTTAACGACCGCATGGTGTGGAGCATTTATGAAGATAAGCAAAAAGACTTATGGATCACCACGCATTCCAATGGTTTAACGAAGTTCGATAAAAAGACCGGGATTTACACCTTTTATCCGCCAGATGCTAATGACCCTCAAGCGATTTCCACGGCAGTTACCTGGATTTCATTCGAAGACTCGAAAGGCCGTTTTTGGGTCGGCACGGCCAACGGCCTTAATTTAATGGATCGTGACAAGGGTACGTTTAAACAATATCTACCCAAAGCTAATGATCCGCGCAGTCTTGCTAACGGTTCGGTGCTCTCTATTTATGAAGATAAAAAAGGGCGCTTATGGTTTGGTACCGATGCCGGTTTGCATCTCTATCACCCAGAGACTGATGACTTCACGGTTTACGACGTAAAAGACGGTTTTGCCAATCAGGGCATTCGCGCCATCACTGAGGATTGGAAAGGAAACCTGTGGCTGGGGACCAATAATGGTGTGGTTATGTTTAACCCTGACTCCAGCACCGTCAGGAACTACACACGTTATAACGGCGAGTTAATCGGCGGTATTGCAACAGGTGCGACGCTCACGACTCGCACTGGCGATATTGTGTTTGGCGCTCGCAGTGGCCTCTATATATTCAACGCTAATAAATTAGTTGTGAATGAAAAAATTCCGCCAGTAGTATTAACGGATTTTAGAATTTTTACGCAAAAAATTCCTATTGGCGGCGCCGACAATATTCTTGTTAAAACGATTAACCAAACCGAAAAAGTTACGCTGGATTACACCAAATCCATGATCTCCTTTAGTTTCGCCGCATTAAATTATCGCGATCCCGACAAAAATAAATACGCTTATAAACTCGAAGGTTTTGACGATGATTGGCGCGAAGTTGCCAATCAACGTACTGCGCTTTATACCAATTTACCCGCGGGAAATTACAAATTCCGCGTTAAAGCCAGCAACAACGACGGTGTTTGGAATACCCAAGGCCACACCATCGAATTAACTATTTTGCCACCGCCGTGGAAAACATGGTGGGCCTATTGTATGTACACCTTAATCGGAATTGGTTTGTTATTGTTTTTTGTTTATACGCAACACAGGCAAGTTCTTATTGAACGTAAAACTAGTCGCGAACTGGAAATAAAAGTCGCCGAGCGAACCACTGAATTGCAAACCAAAAATGAAGAGCTTGGTGAGGCATACGCACAGCTGGAAGCAATTAGTTTGTCGGATCCTCTAACTGGTTTAAGTAATCGTCGTTATTTGCAAAAAATAATGCCCATGGATATCGCCAAGGTTTATCGTGAGTACGATCCTAATTTTGCAAAACTATCAGGCAAGTCAGCTTCGCCAGATCTTACTTTTTTCATTTTGGACGTGGACTACTTCAAGTCAGTTAACGATGTTCATGGTCACACCGCGGGCGATCATTTGCTCGTACAGTTGTCTGAACTCTTGATGAAAATATGTCGCGAATCTGACTGCGTCGTGCGTTGGGGGGGAGAAGAGTTTTTAATTGTCAGTCGCTTTGCCTCCCGCGAAGAAGCGCCACTTATGGCGGAGCGAATTCGTAAAAGTATTGAGCGACACGATTTCCTGTTACCGGATGGCAGCATCTTGAAAAAGACCTGCTCAATCGGTTTTGCGTGCTTCCCATTTTTGCCAGAACATCCGATGGAATTATCCTGGGAACAAGTAATCGATGTCGCTGATAACGCGCTCTACGGCGCCAAAAAATCCGGTCGCAATCGCAGCGTAGGTTTTGCGGCGAACGCCAATACCCATCACAAAATGCTTCATCAACGTATTAGCCGCAACCCGGAAATAATGGTCAACAATGACGAGTTGACGATTATTTCGGATAAGGATGATCCCTTAGTTTGGGATTAGTCATTCGCAATGATTTTCGAAAACCCCACTTGTCAACTGCCAAGCTTTTGACTCCTCGTTTTTATGAGTTCATAACCAATTGATATTTAAAGAATAAATCTCTTGGCATCGCCTTTGCAAAACCTCTGTTACTAACCAATACCAGCGTTGATTGTTTGACGCTGGCTCTGACAGTGATTAAGAGGTTTAGCCCATGGCGGGTATGCAGACAATTCACAGCGCAAGTTCTCCGTTGAAACTGGTGTCGTCAGTTTCACTGGACGATATCGCTTCTGAGCCCGCTTTGGCGCCTGCTATTGCGTCTAAATTAGTGGACAAAGGGCAGGATCTTAAAAGCGCCTTTGACATGTTCAACGAAATGTCACAACAGCTTACGGACTCATACTTTCTGCTTGAAAACCGCGTCGCTGAACTGAATCAGGAACTCAATACAGTTGCGGATCAGCGCATGCAAGAGCTGGCCGAGAAGGAGAAAATTGCTAACCGCTTGGAAAACCTGCTCAACTTTTTGCCTGGTGGCGTGGTGGTGTTGGACTCGTCTGGTCGTATTTCCGAATGTAATCCCGCTGCCATCGATTTACTTGGCGAACCTTTGCAAGGTGAATTGTGGCGCGATGTTATTTTGCGTTCTTTCGCGCCGCGTCAAGACGATGGTCACGAAGTGTCATTACACGATGGCCGTCGCATCAGTATTTCTACCCGTAACCAGGGTGAAGATGGGCAAATTATTTTGCTCACCGATCAAACCGAAACGCGTCGCCTACAAAGCCAGTTGAGCCGTCATGAACGCTTGTCTGCCATGGGCAAAATGATGAGTGCTTTAGCACATCAAATTCGCACGCCTTTATCAGCGGCAATGCTGTACGCCGGTCATCTCTGTAACAGCAAATTGGATGATGTAAAACGTCATCAATTTTCAGAAAAAATTTGTAATCGCCTGAATAATATTGAACGTCAAGTGCAAGACATGTTGGTGTTTGCCAAAGGTGAATTGCCTTTAAAAGATGTGATCACTGTTAATGAATTGCAACACGCTTTTGCAGAGGCGATGGAAGTCCCGTTGATGACGACTGATTCCATCGCTGTGTGGCATAACGATTGCGCTGAACATGTTATTCAGTGCAATCGCGAGGCTTTAATTGGCGCTTTATTAAATTTAGTAAACAACGCCATTCAAGCGGTTGAGCGCAACGCAAAATTGCGCATAACTTTTACGCTGACTCAGCCAAAAAATGCAGATGAAAATCCGCAATTGATGATTGCTGTATGTGATTCCGGCCCAGGTATTCCCGCGGAATTATTACCAAACCTTGGTGAATTATTTGTAACGACTAAGGCGCAAGGTACAGGCTTGGGGTTAGCGGTTGTTAAAGCAGTAGCACGTGCGCATCACGGAAATTTTAATTTGCAATCTACACAGGGGCAGGGCACTTGTGCCAGTCTCTTTATGCCTTTCGCCCTTTTAGAAAAATCCAGTAATCGGTAGGAGAATACCAATGGCTCTCTCGTCACTCGCAATTAACCATGTTTCTACTGTTGCAGAAGATGCGATTAAAATTTTAGTGGTTGAAGATGACACTAATTTGCGCGAAGCACTAAGTGATACGTTGCAGCTTGCCGATTACGCCGTTATTGCGGCGACCAGCGCAGAAGATGCGCTAAAAAAATTAGCGGAGCACGATGATTTGCGCATGATTATTTCTGACGTAAATATGGGCGCAATGAGCGGCCATGATTTACTGCGCGAAGTGAAAGCAAATTATCCCCATATTCCAATGATGCTAATTACCGCTTACGCCAGTATTAGCCAATCAGTCGATGCCATAAAAAATGGTGCTGTCGATTATTTAGTAAAACCTTTTGCGCCCAACGTTTTAGTAGAAACCATGGCACGCCATTTAGGTGTTGCACAAATTCAAGGTGACGAACCAATCGCGCATGCGCCATCAAGCCGTCAACTTTTGCAATTGGCGCAACGCGTTGCGCAATCTGAATCTACAGTACTAATTGTCGGTGAATCGGGTACGGGTAAAGAAGTGCTTGCGCGTTATATTCACAATCATTCGCCACGTTCCAACCAACCTTTTATTGCGATTAACTGTGCTGCTATTCCAGAAAATATGTTGGAAGCTATGTTGTTTGGTCACGAAAAAGGCGCTTACACAGGTGCACATTCCAGTGCACCCGGTAAATTTGAGCAAGCCAACGGCGGTACTTTATTGCTCGACGAAATTTCAGAAATGGATATTGGTTTGCAGGCAAAATTGTTGCGTGTTTTACAAGAGCGTGAAGTAGAACGTTTAGGTGGCCGCAAAACAATTAAATTGGATGTACGCGTAATTGCGACATCAAACCGTGAAATGCGGGAACAAGTTGTTGCTGGAAAATTCCGCGAAGATTTGTATTACCGTTTAAGCGTATTGCCATTGCAATGGGCACCACTGCGTGACCGCTTGGAAGATATTGTTCCGCTTGCGCAAAAAATTCTGCAAAAGCACGCGAAAAAACAAAATCGCCATGGTGCTAATTTATCCATAAATGCGCAACAAGCTCTGTTGAGTTATTCATGGCCAGGCAACGTTCGTGAATTAGACAATATCATGCAGCGCGCGTTAATTTTACAAATGGGTAACACCATTGATGCAGTAGATTTAGGTTTGGATGCCGGCAATATTTACAGCCAAAAACCTAATTTGGTTGAAGCGGCTATGCAATACCAAGGGCATCAACCACAGCATCATTCGCAACATGTAAACCACGGTTATCAACCTGCTGGTTTTATGCGCGATACGCACAATATTCATTCTGCACGCGAATTTGCGCAGGATTTATCCGTTTCAAATTACAGCGCTGACAATATTTCGTTAATCAGCGCAACGCCATACGCGCCTAACCCATTACTGGGTACAGATTTAAAGCAACGCGAATACGAAATTATTATGGAAACCTTACGTAAGGAAGGTGGCAGTCGCAAAAATACTGCGGAACGTTTGGGCATAAGTGCGCGTACATTACGTTACAAAATGGCACGCTTGAGAGAAGAAGGTTTTGCGATTACTGAATAATTGCTAAGAGTAATAGAGTAAATCTTAAGGTCGCTGGAATAATCTCTTTTTTTGGTCTATATCAAGAGATGCGGATTATTTCATCGACTGATATACAGGTTTACTAATGGTAGTGTTCCACGCTTTAACACTGTTTTCTTGTTTGAAACCGTGGCGTTTTTTTGCCGCGACGATTGTTTTTTTATCTTTTATTGCTGGTGCACAGGCTGAAACGTTAAACGTGAGCATTACCGGTAACGGCAATCTCACCAATCAAGGCCCGGAAGTTTTTTACGAAAAACTTTTAATTGCGGCACTGGAAAAAACTCGCAATACCGATGGCGACTTCGTGGTATCGCACAATGCGCATGGTGGCGGTATTGCGCGTGACAGAGCCATGTTAGTGGCTGGCGCTGGAATAGATGTAATGTGGGGCTCGGTAACGAAAGAACGCGAACAGCAAATGCGTTTGGTTCCGGTCGATCTACTGAAAAATCTAAATAATTACCGCGTGTTATTGATCAATAAAGATGCCCAGTCAAAATTCAGTCAGGTAAAAACGCTGGATGATTTACGGAAATTTACGGTAGGTTCCGGCGAGCATTGGACGGACGGTGAGATTTTTAAAGATAACGGCTTCACCGTATTGGCAACGTCAAGTTATTCCGGCTTGTTCAGAATGCTTGCGGCGCGGCGTTTCAATTTTATTTCGCGCGGCCTGTATGAAATTGATAATGACACCAAAGAATATAAAGCGCTTGGCTTAATCCAGGAAGAGAGTTTACTGATTAAATATGATGAGCCTATCCGCTATTCATTTTTTGTGAATAAAAATAACGCTGCGCTGGGTGACAGGCTTGAACGTGGCATAAAAATAGCCATTCAGGACGGTTCTTTTGATCGTTTATTTTATCAATATCCTGCCTTTAAAGCCGGTGAAGAATTGCTTAAGAGCTCTCACAGAACCATCCTTGTTATTAAGAATACCAAAGTCGATTAACTAATCGCTCTAGTTAAAATCAAACTCTGAAATTTCACGCGCCAAACGTTGTTCCTCCCATTTAATCTCCAGCTTTCTTCTGCATTCCATATTCGTTTTTATTTTCTTGTGCTTGCTTTTCACGGTTGCCGTATCGAGCAAAAAAGCGGCCATTGCTTGATCAATAATTTCTGCATCATGAGTTTGGATTATATGGTTCATAGCCTGACTCCTCGTGGTGATTTTGTTTAAAACTACAGCGAAATCATGACATCCCTGTGAAGAATTCACGGCAATTTTGTTACTAATTTATCTGCCGCAACTGCGCAGGTTTTAGTCAATAGGCGAAGCTTTGCCATGCGGCAATTTTTGGCCTGCTTTGTGCAATATCCCCTGTAATTAGTCGACATGCCAAATTTTTGTCGTAATCATTTTCTTATTTGTAATTAATGGCAGTTTTCACAGGCCTTTTTTCACAGACTTGTTTCAGGAGATAACCATGGTAGATCGTGTTGATATCAATCGTCTTCTTGGTGAAATGCGCAGTATTAAATCGCAAACGCAAGTATTTCAGCGCCCACAGTTAGGCAACGGGCAGGCGGTTAATGGCGATGTGTCAATTAATCGTGGTCTGAATAATTTGCAGGTTGATACCGCCAACAAAGTTCCAAGCTTTGGCGATCTCATGACGAAAGCCATTAACAACGTCAATGAAGTGCAAACCAAATCAAGCTCCATGGCCGAAGCCTACGAGAAAGGTGTAGCGGGTGTGGATATTACTGACGTCATGATTGCATCACAAAAAGCATCTGTATCCTTTCAGGCGATGGTGCAGGTGCGCAATAAATTGGTTGAAGCTTATAAAGATGTTATGAGTATGCCTATTTAGTTTTTTGTCCAAATCTTCTCCACAACAAACGCATAAAACGTTCAAGACAAGCAATAGAAACTTTTAAAGGTTTTCGATATGGCCACAACAGCAGATGCTTCTAATCTCCCCGCAAAATCTAAAGGTCGCGGGGGCGATTTAGCGGAAGGTTTTAGCAGCCTGAATTTATTCCGCCAGGTGGGGTTAATGGTCGCATTAGCCGCAAGCGTGGCTATAGGTTTTGCCGTTGTGTTGTGGACGCAAGGCGAAGATTACCGTCCGTTGTTAGGCCGCAGCGACAACCTGGATGCATCAAGCGTTGTGCAATTGTTGGAACAAAATCGCATTAAATTTAAATTGGATAACAACACTGGTGCGATTTTAGTGGCGGCAGATGATATCCATATGGCGCGTTTAAAATTAGCCGAAGTTGGTTTGCCAAGCAGCGCAACTCCAGGCTTTGAATTAATGGATAAAGAGCAGCCATTAGGCACTAGTCAATTCGTGGAAGGCACACGTTATCAACGCAGTATCGAAGGCGAATTGGCTCGTACTATCACCAGCATCAGCAGCATTCGCAGCGCGCGCGTCCATCTTGCATTGCCAAAGAAAACTGTATTTGTGCGCGATGCTTCCAAACCAACCGCATCGGTTTTTGTAGAAGTTTTTGCGGGCAGAACTGTGGAGCCAGCGCAAGTAAAAGCCATCATGAATTTGGTGGCATCCAGTATTCCTGACTTAAAAATGGCAGACGTAACAGTTGTAGATCAGCACGGCGATTTAATTTCTACCGGTGAAGATAGCCAGGATTTATTGTTAGCAACCAAGCAACACGATTACGCCCATACCGTTGAAGAGTCTTTGATGAAACGCATCAACGGAATTCTTGAACCTGTTGTAGGTAACGGTAAATTCCGCACGCAAGTGAGTGCAGATATCGACTTCACAGCGTTAGAACAAGCGGCTGAAACTTTTAACCCGGATTTACCCGCAGTACGTAGTGAACAAAAATTAGTTGAATCAAAAGCAGATGGCGCTGGCGCTGGCGGCATTCCAGGTGCGCTTACCAATCAACCACCAGGCAATGCGACTGCGCCTGAACAAGCTACTCCACAAAATGGCGAAGCAACAGCGCCCAAACAAGCGACTAACAATCGCGAACAATCCACACGAAATTTCGAGCTTGATCGTACCGTTAGCTACACTAAACATCAGCAAGGTACGTTGAAGCGTCTGACTGTGGCTGTAGTTGTGGACGATAAAGTTATTAAAGCGGAAGATGGTACCGAAACTCATCAACCATGGACTGCGAACGAACTTGAACGTTTGTCTATACTGGTAAGAGATTCTGTAGGTTTCTCGGCAGTGCGTGGCGACAGCGTCAATGTATTGAACGCGCCATTCACTGCAGGTATCGAACTGGCTGAGACTGATTTGCCGTCAGTGCCTTGGTGGGAAAAGTGGTTGATGCCGCACATCAAGTCCATCGCCAGTGTAATTATTATTTTGGCGCTGATTTTCGGATTGTTGCGTCCAGTGTTCAAAAGTTTGGCGCGTAATGGAGGAAGTATCGCCGAGCAAGAAGAAGCGCGTCAGTTGGCTGCCCTTGAAGCCGCTGGTTTAGGCGGAATGGAAGGCGTATCCGACGAGACAGTTACATTATCTGGTGGCAGCGCATTACTGCTGAGCGGCCCCGAACAAGGTTATGAGCAACAGCTCAACGCCATCAAAGGTTTGATTGCCGATGACCCGGGCCGCGTGGCTCAAGTGGTAAAAAAATGGGTAAATCAAGGCGAATAAACAAGCTTAATACCGAAGGCGATTACAGAGAGTAAGGTGAATAAACGCTATGCCAGATAAAGCCGTTGAAAAAGCTAAATCAAAGTTACGCCCGGTAGATCAGGCAGCGATTTTGCTCATGTCATTAGGCGAGCAGGATGCCGCCGAAATTCTGAAGCACATGGGCCCAAAAGAAGTTCAGCGCATTGGTGCGGCTATGACTCAGCTTAACAACGTTCAGCAATCTGACGTGCAAGCGGTGATGGGCAGTTTTTTAGAAGAAGTCCGCACGCTTACAGGCCTAGGCGTGGGAGCCGATGGCTACATTCGCAAAATGTTGGTTACAGCGCTTGGTGAAGACAAAGCTAACGGTTTAATTGACCGTATTCTGTTGGGCGGCAACACTACCGGTTTGGATACGCTAAAGTGGATGGAAGCGCGTTCTGTTGCCGATATTATTCGTAATGAGCATCCACAGATTCAGGCAATTGTTATCGCTTATTTGGACGCTGACCAGGCTGCCGAAATTTTGACGTTCTTCCCCGAAAAAGTTCGATTAGACATCATGATGCGTGTTGCATCGCTCGATACAGTTCAACCAAGCGCGTTACAAGAATTGAACGATATTCTTGAAAAACAATTCTCCGGCAACGCAGCGTCACAAACCAAAGCTATGGGCGGTTACAAAGTTGCTGCCGAAATCATGAACAATTTGGACGGCTCAATCGAAGCAGATTTGATGGATTCCATCAAAGAAGTGGACGAAGACATGGGCAACCAAATTCAAGATCTTATGTTCGTGTTTGAAAATCTTAAGGACGTGGAAGATCGCGGTATTCAAGCGCTCTTGCGCGAAGTGTCCTCCGAAGTTCTTATTGTTGCGCTAAAAGGTGCTGACGACGAACTTAAAGAAAAAATCTTCAAAAATATGTCGAAGCGCGCTGCAGAACTTTTGCGCGACG
>Ga0247741_1002210_pt1 | contig 10884 bp, 10 predicted proteins | sample UWRJL213509R2_FD_180945 | JGI IMG/M metagenome (GOLD analysis project Ga0247741, IMG submission 180945) | Plant litter microbial communities from Arlington Agricultural Research Station in Wisconsin, United States - UWRJ-L213-509R-2 | ecosystem: Environmental > Terrestrial > Plant litter >...
TATGAAAATTTATATTTCACCGGCGATGGTTGTATGAAAGATGAGGAAGGGAATTATCGCATCACCGGAAGGGTGGATGATGTGCTGAATGTAAGCGGGCACCGCATTGGTACTGCTGAAGTAGAAAATGCGATCAATATGCACACAGGTGTGGTGGAGAGTGCCGTGGTAGGCTATCCGCACGATATCAAAGGACAGGGTATTTATGCCTATGTGATCTTCAATGGCCGCGGCACACCCGATGAGCAAACCAAAAAGGATATCAACCAGACGGTTTCCCGTATCATTGGCCCGATAGCCAAACCGGATAAGATACAGTTTGTGTCGGGCTTGCCTAAAACAAGAAGTGGCAAGATTATGCGAAGGATATTGCGGAAGATCGCGGAAGGTGAAGTGAGTAATTTAGGCGATACATCGACTTTGCTAGATCCGGCTATAGTAGATGAAATTAAAAATGGAAAAATTTAGCTTTATCAAAAATGTGAAAATCAAAAGGCGTCCTGAATGGTTTGGGACGCCTTTCGATTTTATTTTTCCATCCCGCTGCGGAAGGATATTATTTTTTTACTGTGTACTTTATTTCCAACCGGCTGAAAATACTATCGGAATTCGATTTGAAAGTACACTGAACCTTTTTGTCCTTTGCTGATCCGTAAGAATCGATATTTAGTTTCAACTTCAGTAGGAAAGAGTCTTTGGGATTTATCTTCTGCCCGTCTGGCAAGTCAATCAGCGTACATTCGCAGGTGCAGGTATGATTAAATATCGAAAGCGTATCAGTTCCGGTGTTGTAAATATAAAAACTGGTATCATATGTTTTTCCTGCAACCACGGAGTCGTATTGCAACAGATTGCTTTTGACATAAAAAGTTGCTTTCTTTTTCTCGCATGCTGCAAAAGTTAGTATTGTAATCATGATGAGTATGCTATTTATTATTTTCATGAAGTATTTTTTGAATTTTATTTTTTTCAGTTTCCACATAATTCCGGCCACCGAGTTCATTGAAGCCTACTGTTACCGAAACAATCTTCTTTCCCTTTGTAAGTATTTCTGTTGGGTATCCATAGATACCGGCTTTATCGAGCACACTATCTGCATCATAGAGATATATTATCCTGTTATCCCATTTAGTCCTTGCATGTTCTTTAAATTCTTTAAAATCTGATGTGCTGCCGTTACAGATATAAATAATGGTCAGTTCCTTGTCTGTAAAAAGAGTGGAGACTTTTTTGATCTCCGGGCTTTTTTCATCACAGGCGCCACAGCCAACAAAATAAGTTTCCAGGAGATTGACATTATCCACCAGCATGTCTTTTAGGGCTATGGGCTTCCTGGTGGTATCGTAAAAAGTGCCAGCCAGTATGGGCGAATCATAAAGTTCTGTTTGCTCCTTATTAAGTATGCCGGCCATTATCCCAGGAATAAAAAATGCATAACTGCAATAAAAGAATGCAAGGCACAATATCAGTGACACATAAAATAGCATTTTAGACTTCTTTAGAAATATGTATGCCATGCCACATCCTAACAAAGGGAAAATACTCGCAAAAGGGAAACGTAATGGGATTATTCCCGGATAAGTGATCAAAACTGATGCATCAATAACCAATGGTGTTATCACACAACATAATAATAAATACCAGTTAGGTTTATTTCTTCTGCTTAAGTATAAAAAAAGACCGAAATAAAACAGGCTCATTGCCATGTACTTTATAATAAACTCATCGATCCAGATATTATAAATCAAAACTGTAAAAAACAGTCCGGATAAAACCCCAATGATAGCAGTCTTTATTTTCATGATAATTATTTTATTGGCATGTTCCCGTGCAGTTCGATGTGCCAAATACGCCACATTCCTTGACCTTATTACAAGGATTGTTTTTCGAAATGCATGAATTTCCGGGTTGATGAGGAGTAGTTTCACAATACACCGTATAATAACAAGTACAAGCTGTTCCTTCAGGTGGCGTATTGTAAGATGTTTCAGTTAAAGCAGCCAGGTATTCCGATGTTTTGAAAATTGAAAATCCCTGCCTGTAGTAACAGCATTCAAACAAAAAATACAATTGTTCACTGCTGAAATGTTTCTTGAAATAGGGCATATTCGTATTCACGAAATTTTCTCCTGTAGAACCATCTTTTATCAGGTGTGAAAAAGAATTTTTTTCAGCAAGATTTCGGAATGATTGAACAATCTTCCTTTGATCGCTGGTCAGCTCGTCTGCATCATTTACCAGTATTGCATCGAGTTTTGTTTGCCACAGCGATTGCTTTTCAGAAACTGTCAACAGGGCATAACTTTGCCTCAACGAAAGAATAGTAGGGGAGCCAATAGCTTTCAATACTGCTTCAGGCAGATTGGAGGATGCGGGCACGGGATTGTTTTTTTGACAAGCTACAAAAAAAGCACAACTTAAAGCGAAGACAATAATTTTTAACGTTTTCATGATGGATTATTTTTTAAAATTTATAACTCGATTACATGCCCAAAGCTATGTCTGAAGCCCTATTCGTTTTTTGTTGTTTTCCTGCTCTATCTATGTTGTTTTTACCGGATAATAATGTTGTTTTCACTCTTAAAATTTTCCAGCAGATCAACACTGATTAATACATGAAATTTTTACAGATCCTGCGGAAAATAATTGCACAAAAAAATCCCGGCTGCATCGCAACCGGGATTTTATATTTTAGAGAAATCCGATTAATATCCAAAAATCTCTTCCAGCGTCAGTTTCTTCACTTCACCATACTTCTTCAGGTCCTCTTGTTTAAGATTCGCTTCAGATGCTACGATGCAATAAGTATAAGGCTTGTTAGCGATATTCTTGCTGTGGAAAGTTTTCAGTTCATTGTAACCAATATTATCTACCGCAGTGTAAATATTCTTACGGATATCATAGTTCAATCCTTTTTGCTGTGCAGTAAGATAATTATAAATGATACCATCCTGCGTGATGCGTTCCGTTTCGATATCTTTTTTGATACCGGCTTTCGCAAACTCGATATTCGCCTGCACATTCGGGAGATCGTTCAGCAATTCATTCATCGCTACTACAGCTTCATTGAATTTATCCGCCTGGCTGCCTACGTATGCGATGGTGTAAAAAGGATCTTCTTTTTTATCCGGAGTAACAAAACTTGCAAACGTAGAGTAAGCCAATGCCTTGCTTTCACGGATCGTCTGGAATACCAATGCACCCATACCACCGCCAAAATAATTGTTGAACATTGATACGTAAGGTTCGTCAGCAGCATTATATAAACTACCATTTCTTATCCAACGTGTTTCTGCCTGCACCATTTTGTAATCGGCAAACAAAACCTGGTTGGACGCCTGTGCCGTTGGGGTAAACGATGCTTTAGCCGGAGCTGCTGCAAATGCCGCTGGTAGTTTGTGGTCTTTTTTCAAAGAAGCTGTCAATGCTGCCAATGGTTTCGGGCCGTAGTACAGTATCTTATGAGAATACTTGTACAGGTTGTGCAAAGTATTCACCAGTTCTTCCGAACTGATCTTATCGAGTTCGTCATTGCTTAATGTGTAGTTGTATGGATTTTTTGCACCAAAGCGTGCATAAGAGGTAAGTCCGCCCAAAATGGCGCCTTTGTTCAACTTCGCGTCCGTACGGCTTTTGGCAAGCCTTGCTTTCAGAGACTTTAAGGCAGTTTCATCCGCTTTGCAATTAGCCAGTACATTTTCAAATAAAGCAACCGCTTTATCAAAATTTTCCTGCAGGCCTTCAATGGTTACAGTCGTGTATTCCGCACCAGCGCTGATGTTGAAGCTACAAGCGATCTTGTAGAATTCTTTGGTGATCTCTTCTGCACTCATTTTATCCGTACCAAGGAACTGCAGATATTGTGCAGCGATGCTCAGCTTTTTGTCATTCCAGGTGCCATAATCAAAACGATAACGCATACGGAAAATGCTGTTGTCTTTATTTTGAACATACAAAACCTGCGCAGGGCCAACATTCGCTTTTTGCAGGTCTTTGTTGTAATCCAGCCAAACTGGTTTCACAGCATTCGATGGCATTTTATTAACCATCTTCACAAAATCAGATTGTTTGTTGGCATTGGTTTCTACCGGTGTAATGATCGGTTTTTCAACTTTCACCACATTGGCTTCACCTTTTCTTTTGAAGATCACTACATAATTTTCCTGCAAATATTTATTCGCGAACGCGATGATATCCTGCTTGGTGATCTTGGAAAGATTGTCAACATAAGCCACTTGTTTCTGCCAGTCCAGCTCATTGGTAAATGCATCCATCAGGTCAGAAGCCCGTGAACCGTAGCTTTCAGAAGCCTGTATCACAGATTTCTTTTGGTTGTTGATAATTGAAGTGATCAGGTTATCGTCGAAATTTCCTTTTTTCAGGTTTTCGATTTCACCCAGCATCAATGCTTTCACATCTTCCAATGATTGATTTTGAGTAGCATTTCCGCTCATGTACAAAATGCCATAATCGATCAGTGTAAATGCTGATGCAGATGCACGGAGCAATTTTTGCTTTTTCACCAGGTTAAGATCCATCAAACCGGCTTTGCCATTGGTAAGGATCTGCCCCACCAGGTCAGCCAGCAAAACGTCTTTGTCCTTATTGCCCGGCAACCTGAAACCGATGGTAACGCTTTCCGCATCCGGGCCAATTACTTCAGCCGTGACAGGCGCTGTGATCGGTGCTTCGGGCTGAAAAGTATATTTATTGATCGGTTTATTTTGCATGTAGGAAAAAGCAGCATCTACTTTTTTGATCATCACATCCGGATTAAAATCTCCCGACATGATCACACCCATATTGTTTGGAACATAATAAGTATGAAAATATTTTTCAATCTCGATGAGAGAAGGGTTTTTCAAATGTTCGATCGTACCGATGGTTGTTTGCAAACCATAGTTGTGTTTTTTGAAAAGTTCTGCAAACAGTTTTTCAAAAACCTTCCTGCCATCGTTGTCCAGCGTACGGTTTTTTTCTTCGTATACCGCTTCCAGTTCTGTATGGAAGATCCTCAGTTGAGGATTGCGGAAACGTTCAGCCTGCACTGCAAGATATTTGTCGATAGAACTCGCCGGAACATCATCGGTGTAAACGGTTTGTTCAAATGATGTGAACGCATTGGTTCCTTGCGCACCCATCGAACTCATCATTTTATCATATTCATTCGCTATCGCGAATTTGCTGGCAACACCACTCACACTATCGATGCGATGATAGATCGCTTTGCGTTGTTCAGGATCGGTTGTCTTATTGTATTCTTCGTAAAGCGCAGTGATCTTGTCCAGTTCAGGCTTTTCTTTCGCCCAGTCAAGCGAACCATATTTATCGGTTCCCTTAAAGATCATGTGTTCCAGGTAATGCGCCAGCCCCGTATGCGTAGCCGGGTCGGTCTTGCTGCCCGCTTTCACCGCCACATAACATTGAATGCGAGGGTCTTTATTGGTCGGGCTCAAAATAACGGTCAGCCCGTTCTTCAATGTGTAAAACCTGGCTTTGTCGGGGTCATTGGTTACATACTTGTAGGTGTAACCGCCGCTGGTGGCTTCTTTCCACTCAATCGGCTTTGTTTGCGCAGCAGCGCATACAGTAGTAATGCCTAACAAAAAGGCCATTCCTGTTTTTATCATGTGCATATAATTTTCTGGTTATTTTACGGGGCTAAATTTAGGGATAATATGGAACAATACCGCCGTTTCTTCCGGAGTGTTAGAGTTGACTACTCCTATGAGTTGACAACTCCTGTGAGTGGTCAACTCATGATGTTCTCCGCGTTTGCGTTTTTTATTAAGGCTTTAACCTAATTTTGAAAATATTATTTTCAATGAAAAAAATACTGCGTCGGGTACTCAAAGTCCTGCTTATACTTTTTATTCTGCTGAATGTCGTGGTGATATTCCATGCCTACAAATTCACCCATTTTTACAACTATGGTGAAGTAGCGGTAAAGCCTGCCAGTCAGAAAACAGGCTGGGAGAAAACAAAAGAGATCCTGTTTGGATTCAATACTGCTAAGCGACCGGATAGCATACCCTCCGGTCAATTTGAAACGATCTATTTTACCACAAAAGATAACCTGAAACTGCAGGCATGGGAATTCCATGTAGATAGTGCGAAAGGAACTGTGGTCATGTTTCATGGGCATGGCAGCAACAAGGGGGCGATATTAAATGAAGCAGAAGGATTCAGCAAACTAGGTTACAATACACTCCTGCTCGATTTCAGGGCACATGGAAACAGCGAAGGGAATACCACCACCATCGGTTATAAAGAAACTGAAGATGTGAAACTGGCATATGATCATGTAAAAGCCTCCGGCGAAAAAAATATTGTTCTTTGGGGAATTTCCATGGGTGCTGCTACTATCTCCAAAGCTGTTCATGATTATCAGTTACAACCTTCGAAGATCATTCTCGAAATGCCCTTCGGGTCTTTGCCGGATGCAGTGAGAGGGCGAATCAAAATGATGCATTTGCCAGCTGAGCCGCTGAGCACCTTACTGACTTTCTGGGGCGGAACCATCCGCGGATTCTGGGCATATAATTTCAAACCGCAGGATTATGTGAAAGATATAAAATGCCCGGTGCTGCTGCAATGGGGAAAGAATGATCCCAGGGTAACGGAAAAAGAGACAAAAGAACTTTATGATAATATTACTGCACCCAAAAAACTGGTAGTGTACGAAAACAGCGGCCACGAGAGCCTTTGCAAGAAAGAGCGGGAGAAATGGATGGCCGAAGTAACCACATTTTTACAATAATGAAACCATCAGAAATTTCCATACTCGATTATTCCTATGATCTGCCGGATGACAGGATTGCCTTGCATCCGCTGGAACAACGCGATGCATCTAAATTGCTCAGTTATCAAAAAGGAAAAATAACAGAAGATACATTTTCCAATATCGGGAATTATTTACCCGAAGGGTGTTTGCTGGTTTTCAACAACACCAAAGTGATCAATGCACGCATCAGTTTTTTCAAAAGCACCGGTGCAAGGATAGAAGCCTTTTGCCTGGAACCTTACGAAACCGTAAATGAATACAGTACGGTGATGAGCAGTACGGGAAGCGTTAAGTGGAAGTGTTTTATTGGCGGCGCTGCCAAATGGAAAGAAGAAGTTATCAAAAAAGATATTGTTGTCAATGGCAAGCCTGTCGTGCTGAGTGCTGAAAAGATCGGCAAAGAAGGGGAAGCTTATATCATTGAATTTTCGTGGGTGCCGGCAGATATCAGCTTTGCTGCCATCTTACAATCAGCGGGTAATATTCCGTTGCCGCCTTATATCAAGCGTAATACGGATGATGAAGATGTATCCCGCTACCAGACCATCTTTGCGAAACATGAGGGATCGGTGGCGGCACCAACGGCGGGGCTGCATTTTACAGAAAACATTTTTGAAAGATTAAAAGAAAAAAATATCCATCGCCTGTTTGTAACGCTGCATGTCGGTGCAGGAACTTTCAAACCCGTAAAAGCCGAAAAGATGGAAGGGCACGAAATGCACGCCGAATATATTGATGTGAGCCGGCAAGCCATTGAGGAATTATTGTCTTACGAAACCGTTGCGGCCGTTGGTACCACTTCCTTGCGTACACTGGAATCATTGTATTGGCTTGGCGTAAAAGCATCGCTTGATCCTGCGGCAAAGGAGCTGGATATAAAACAGTGGGATGTTTATGAGCCACGTCTGGCCGAAACGGATTTATCCGCAAAAGAAGCTTTATCAGCATTACTCGGTTGGATGCAAGAACATCGGCAGCAAAATGTTTTTACCCGTACGCAACTGCTGATAGCGCCGGGGTATCGCTTTCGTATTGCCAAAATACTGATCACCAATTTTCATCAACCGCAATCGACGTTACTGTTATTGGTAGCAGCGGCTATCGGTGATGATTGGAGGAAAATGTATACGTATGCGATGGAGAATGGGTTCAGGTTTTTGAGCTATGGGGATGGGAACGTGATTTGGGTGAATGGGTGAATGGGTGAATGGGTGAATGGGTGAATGGGTGAATGGGTGAATTTTTGGGTGTGTGAATTTAAGTCAACTGGTATAAATATCTTCTAAAAAGAAAGTGCAATGTTAAATCATTGCACTTTCTTTTTAGTTTTTAAAATTGAAGGAAGTGATATTTGTTGGGAAAATGATCTTCAAGAGTTCACTCATTCACTTATTGACGCATTCACTCACGGCTGGATTGTGACATTGGTTCCCACCGGAATATAACTGAACAGGTCCTTCATCTCCGTATACTTCACCGAAACACATCCGTCGGTCCAGTTGTAAAAATTATCGACTGTCCATTCTTCTTCCGGCCTGGTAGCATGGATGGCAATTCCATCGCCGATGCGGGCATTTTTAGGGATCAATCCCTGCGCTTTGCGTTCGTTGAATCTTTTATAACTCTCGTTGGTAGGATAATCAAGTAATAGTTCTGGTCCCCATTTCGGATGGATCTTTTTGAGGATCACCTTGAAACTGCCGGTTGGGGTGCGTTTATCACCTTCCCTCATTTTGTCGCTGAGGTCTTTGCTGCCGAAAACGATCGGGTAAGTGGCATACCATCCTTCGTCGTCGAATACTTTCAACTCATAATCACTCTTGTCGACAATGATGTAATATGGATTTTCGGAAGAAGTGATCTTTTTCAGCTTGGAAGATCTTGCGGGCATAAAACCCATCAAAAGACCCATCGGTACCAGGGCAAAAAAGGGAAGATAAAAGCGGTGTTTCATTTTTCAGGAGAATTTTGCTTTGATTGTCAACGATTGTCCACCGTTTAATATTTTGTTTAGTGGATAACATTACAACCTGTCGTGAAAATAAATATTTTTTTAAACTGACAAGCTAAAAAAAGGTGAAAATTTGGAAATGTGGAAAGGTAGGTTGCGGGTGACGGGTTCACGGTTTGTTGATCGTGTGCGAATCAGGGACGTGCCTGTGGCGCATTCTCTGCCAAGGGCAGTTTTTTTAAACCGCAGAGAACGAGAGTAAATGGAGTTTTCGCAGAGGTAAATTATTTCTCTGCGAAAACTTTGCTACCTCTTGTTCTCTGTGGTTGCCTCCCCAATAAAAAACCCCTCGCCTGCAAGCGAAGGGTTTACCCAAAAAGTAATAAAAAACTATTACCAGTTACTTAACCTGATACCAACCGTATATGGTTTGATGTCGAGTGTATGCTCAAACATTGATTTCGGACTGTAAGAACCGTACAACCTCACCGGCCCAAGGCCAAGTTCGGCTACATAGCTCAGCTTGAATTTTTCGAGATCGTACTCGCCTTTATTTTTTTCTTTTCCACGTTCGTCGCTACGTTGTTTGTTGCGCTGGCTGTAGAGATAGCCGGCACTAACGCCTACGCTTACACTCACTCCCTTTTTGGAACTGGCCCTGTTGGAGGCGAAGTTGAGCATCAGCGGAACTGTGAGGTAATCTGCTGCCAGTTTGTTTTTGCTGAAGCTGATCGAATCACGGAAAATGAATGCCCCTGTGGTTTGTGCACCGCCACTGTACGGGATGATGCCATTCTCTTTGAAACTGATCGGCGATTTGAAGCGGTAATTATTCAGTTCCAGGCCAAGACCGTATTTCAGGTTGATGTTCCTCTTTACAAGGCTCAGGCGCTGCATGAAGAACCAGATATTTACGTTCACACTTTTGCCTGTACGTAACTTGAAATCATTTTCAGAAAAGGCCGGCGACCCTGGCCTGTTTACAAGATATCCACCCGGGCTGGCATAATTCGTCTGGTCGTTATAGTTAGCGAATCCAAGATCGAGAACGAAAAAGTTAGTGCTTACTTTTGAATTTGACCTCCGGGAATTATAGGTACGTTTCATCACGATCGTGCTGTCGTTGCCGCTGCTTCTCTTGCCTTTTTTGATAATAAGTATGTTACCGATGCGCATGGTGTCATTGTGTTGAGTAATCACTGCGACGGTGTCTTTCTGTGCATACGCTACTGTACAAAGCGTTGCCATTGCTAATAAAAGTGTTAGCCTTTTCATGTTCGTTGTTTTAATTGTGCTGATTATTTTAATGCGATTTCAAACCCGGCGATCTTCAAACCGTTTCCGGTTTTGATATTGGCTTTACGGGTAATGGTTCTTTTTATTTTTCTAAAAAAGCCACCTGCTTTTGATCGGGAGACGTCTTCCTCATTCAAATACAGGATGCGGTCATCATTGGTTTCTTCTGTCAGGCTTGCTGTTGAAGCAATGCCGGTCTTTTGCAGATCAAGCATATTGATATCCCTCAGGTCTGGTTTCTTTTGAGCAGCGCTGATGGCCATTTCAAGATCGGTCTTTTCAGGGCTTATCTTTTCTATCTGCTGATTAGTTTTATTGCTGGCTAATAACACATTTTCCTGCGGAACAACTGTCTTTATTTCCGGCAACAATTTTTCATCCGGGATATTTTTTTGATGGTTGTCAGCTAACTGTTGCTGATGCTTACTTTCTTCTGCCTGAGTACCATCTTCCTCCGTAGGAGTTGACCTTACTGATGGTGTAGCAGCATCGGTACTATCAGTGATTGTAGTGGCTGAATTATTTTTTCCTTTGTTATCAGTTTGTGAATTGGTCGCCAGCCGACTTTCTTTATTCTCCGGTGTTGTTGAAGCAACATCCGGTTTGTCTGTATTTTTTTTGTTGATGAACGTCATGGCGGTAAAAAATCCTGCACCTACCAACATCGCCGCCACTGCCCATTTTACAAACCTCCCGGCGATCACATTATCTTTTTCTTTGCGGTACAGCAGATGCTTTTCGGCAAAAATTATTTTTTCATCCGCTTCCAGTTTTGTCCTTTGAAGTACTGCCCAGTCTTCCTGCAACTTCGGGTTGGAAGCGATCATATTGTTCACCGCTTTTGCTTCTGATG
>Ga0247741_1002211_pt1 | contig 10881 bp, 8 predicted proteins | sample UWRJL213509R2_FD_180945 | JGI IMG/M metagenome (GOLD analysis project Ga0247741, IMG submission 180945) | Plant litter microbial communities from Arlington Agricultural Research Station in Wisconsin, United States - UWRJ-L213-509R-2 | ecosystem: Environmental > Terrestrial > Plant litter >...
CCAAAGCCGAACTGTTCTGTCTTGACCACCAGTCAAAATATATTTCGCTGTTCCTTTCGAGTAGCGAGCAACATTGACTGGTCCCTTGTGGCTATTCAAAGCGACGTGTAGAGTTCGCGCCAATGGCTGAGGACCACGAGAAGGCGCCATGGCGGTAGCCTGTAGGAGAGTAAAGGGCCCTGCAAGTCAAACGGGTAGCCGGATCAATACAGCCCGCTCGCTTACTGAGCTGCCTCCCAGAGTCAATCTTGTCCCCGACGACATGCCCAAGCGAAGTCATTCTCCAGAACCTTTACCCCCAGCAAAGCGCCTACATACTAGCGAATTTTCCAGGCCTCATTCATTCTCACTTTTCAACTTTGACAATTCCCTCTATGATGAACTCATGCTCTGTATATTCTCACATCTCTCATGGATAGATCTCTGCGTTACCCAGCCGACGAGCAGAAATTGGGCTCGCCTGGCAGGAGATAATGAGCTGTGGAAGATTCAATATCTTCAGGAGTACGGAAGAACGCGATTGCGTGGCTCTAAGGGCTTCATTGCACGCCTCGATGGTCGAGAAGTGAAACCTTTACCAGGTCGAGCAAAGAGCGACCAATTCAAGGACTGGAAATGGATGTTTCGAATAAGCTCTAACTGGAGAAGAGGTGTGTCTGCATCCTTGAAATATAAATATTCGATATTTATGCCGTGTCTAGGTCGCTGTGTTGTTGAGGAGGCTGGAGAACCTATGGTCGACCTTCAATCTGCGCTTCAGCCAGCAACATATGTGCCGAATGTGTCCGGCGACGGCAGCGTACACCTCGTACTTGCTGGGCCATTGACCATTACAGCATCCTCTCAGCCATTCGAACAACCACCTATATCTATAATACAGCATGCTCAACGGCATACTTTGATATGCGAACCCTCGCAGCCAGGAGTTGTTCGTATAACAGCTCTTGCCTTGGATCAGTCACCACCTTCTTCGGGAAATTTGACCATTGCCTGCTTTCTATCATCTGGGGAGTTCTCCGTCTACGATTTCAATGCGACGAGTCCTACGCCGGTCTCAAAACGGCTTGCTTATCAACCACCACGACGTTCTTCAAGGTCATCAAACATCATCCGTGCGGTTTATTACCATCCGCTGGTTATCACGCTCGCCGATACTTTCTCCCTATCCATATACGATCTTTCGTCAAACAATGTCCGACTCACCCAGACGCTGAGCGCATTCACTTCATACCCTCCGGCCTCCCTCGTCCTTTCATCCCCTACACGCGGACAATTCAAATTGGTCGTTGCATATTCAACGCCAGTCTATCCTAGACATTGGTCTGTTGGTGTCACAGAATTAATGATATCTTCTACCGCCGCCGAGGCCACATCGTCCAGCCACGCAGGGTCGTCGACATCTGCTTCTTTCAAAGAGGAGTTCCGTTACCCCTTGGCCTCCTCAATGAACGTCACAATGAGCCGTACTATCCGAGCATTTGATTTACCCAACGGGTGGGTTGACATAGGTGCTTTGAATGCTATGCGCGAGCAGTGGGGCCGAAAGGTTCTGAATGTCGCCGCCGCTCAAACGGATGGCAAATGGGTGGTGCTAGCCCCAGGTGACGGTTATGGTCAATCCTTCGCGTCCTGTCCCCCGACTTCCTCGTCTCCGAGACTACATTCATCAACGAGTCTCCAACTCTATCGGCTAGTCCTTCCGGTACAGTCAAATTCGATCTCGGCCTCGCCACCAAAATTAAATTTTGTTAGAACACTTCATGGACAAACAAGTCCAGTGTGGGCGCTGGCTCTTGCCGATGGTCGGTGTGTGAGCCTTGGGGAGAACGGCAGTATCTGGGTTTGGGATCTGGAGGCTGGAACAGGAGCGGAGGTGGCTCCTCCTAACGAAGCAATGACGGATCCTGCACTTCAATCAATGAGAGGTACCGTCTCATTTGATGAGCGGAAGATCGTCAGTTCTCGTGCGGGGAAAGTCGTTGTGCACAGATTTGATATTTGACGGCAACTTGCCAGTCGTTGACTGCTGCCAGAGTCATGGGACAACATTCTGCGACAGTTTGGGATAAGTTATTCGTGCGTGGCCTCTCTTATCTTCCTTGCGTTGGCGGACGCTTTCTGATCTTCATATTAATCCAGGCTTGTATTGTATCTCTATGTATTGATAAACTCGCATTACGGAATCATCTCATCTGATAAACCCTCGAGGCGCCGGCAGTGCTGTCATGAGATCCAACAGGAGCCACCAAGGATATGCGAATATCTTGGGTTTCTAAGACCTTGTGCTGAATGCAGCTATCTAAATGACGAAACAACGCCATTCGGGCCAGACAGCACCTCAGGATGCCCACTCCTTTGTGGCGGTATCCGGGACACGTTTCACCGCTGTTCGGCCACCCCTCACCAATATACGTCCATTCACCATCGGTCAGCGATCAACAGCGACCGCTTCGCTAATTATCCACCATTACCTGTCCGAACCATTTCACACACACCACTGTCGCTGCTCGGACTTTAGAACGATTTGCAGGATATGTCAAGACTCAACATTGCATTTCCAAATTCTCGGCTTCTTTGTCGCTGACAATCCGGATATAGCCTTCTCCAAATCATCATGTTCCTCCCTATCCACCTAACGTCAGGGAAGGGCATCCGATTCTCCGTGATTATTGTGGTGACCGGTAGTGCAAGATCCGTGGCGAAATTCGCCCGCATAGAGCTCCTTGCATCATCTATTCATGTTCTATTGAATAACAGACGGAGACACGGGAGACTATCTACTCGACCATCGTCTCCTATGACAAACGGACCGAGAGATATATCCAGTAAGCTCATTCCTAACTCTGACTCGTTGATCTAATATGTAATGTCCGCGAACATCATGCCCTTTTTGCAACAGATCCACTATCTTCAAAGGCAATCTGTAATGAAAACGGATCGACCCGTTCGGGTGTTCGTCTAGGGAGACCACAGGCTCCTACTGTCGTTCCGCGGGGCCTTTCTGCGGTATATAGAAAGCGGTTCTGTCAATTCCCAAACGAACAAGGTCTGCTTAGTCCACTCTACCTCTCCGATTTCTCCTTTCTTTCATTCTTTCGTACTTTCTTGCCTTTGTGACGCCAAGAGGCATATCGTCTACACTCCGACCACTCAGTCGGCGACGCACCACATCCTTGGAGAGTATTAAGCATCTGTCGGGTGTTACTGTCAACTTTTGGCCAAGTGGCGTTTACTTTAAGAACCTTTTCGGAACCCCCGCCGACCGATCTCGTTTCCTCATGGAATTGGCATCATGGAATCTGCATCACCGCCAGACAACTGGGACGAGCGATCACTCCGCGATGAGCCCACAGGCGCCCGCCGTTGGCGATCCTACGCTCTTCGTGTCTGGTCAATTCGCTGGACGCACGATCCGTGTCGAGCTGCAAGAATTGCAGAAGGCAGAGTCTGGAAGAAAGTGAAGTGTATATCCACGGTATCTTTCAACAACGATTACTCACCTGATTGTGTTGTAGATACGCCAAAGTTGACCGCCGCCCACTGGACCCTCCTCCAGCCGTTCTCCTCCGTCTCTTTGAAACCGGTGATGCCGAGACAGGACAATGGGAGCGAGAGCTGCTGTACGAGTAAATTTCGCTCGTTCGCCCCCCTCTCTTGCCCCCTTCCCAAGTACCAGCCATGACTGACATACTCAATTGTCTGGACAGGAACGTTCAGAACGTCGGTCTGATGTGCACGGTCGATTTATTTCCCGTCCCAGAGGCCGCCTACGAGGTTCGGTCACCTGGATTGACATCCTCCCCCGAGCCATCCTACACTGCGGCCAGCTACCATGACTCGCACTCCTCCGCCTCCGGGTCAAGCACCCACCAGCACAGTCAATCAAGATACCCACTTACCTATTTCCCTCTCCATCCCTACATGAGTGTGGATGCAGACGGTAGTCAAGCCCCACAACCACCCTTCCAGATCCCACGCAGACAACTGATGTTGGGCCATCTGAGCCAGTCGGAGACACCGCATGATGTCGTTCATCGTGTAGGCAACCACCTCATCACCGAGTCGAGTAAGTTGACGCCGGCGCTAGTCGGTGAGAAGTTTGTAGAGCCGACGTTAGTCGACTATAAAGGGCGCAAAGCTCTGATCTTCGTTTTTGGAGTGAGTACCCCAATTTCCCTTCACTGTTCGTTGTGTGCCACTGCCAGGCGCGTGTAGGGGGTTGCATAACCCCTGTCACTGACGTTGGAGATTAACGCTGGATGGTGGATCCTGTGGTGGCGCTTTCCTGAGTTGACGCTGGGATGGTGTTTGGGCGTTGAACAGCCTAGGGGTCGGCGATCAAAGCAGATTACGATTATGTGTCTTAGGGTGGAAATGAGGTCTCTTATTTGCCTTCGGTTTTCTGATCTTGCTTTATTACAGGACCTTGCCGTGCGAAGGGAGGGTGTTTTCATTCTACGGTATAGGGCGTTTGATATTTTCTCTGGTGTCCCTGGCACACAGGACGCACCAATCCTGGCGGAACTGTACGGAGGGCCGTTCAAGGTATATTCGACTAGAGAGTTCCCTGGACTCGAACCATCTACGGAATTAACTAAGGTGAGTTCTAGCTCTGGCTTACTGAGTTGCTGAGTATCTGGGCCGACTCGGATGCCGATGATTTGACATCGTGCTAATCAAACGCTACCTAGAACCTCTCAAAGTACGGTGTTCGTGTCACACTCCGTGATGCAGAACGCAAATCCAAGAAGAGGACGAAAGAGTAGCACTAATATATTACTCCGAGTATCACATTACAGTTGGGCTGGATAAATATTGCATTATCCTAGGCAATTATTTTTTCCTTACTTTCAGCGCTCAATGTCTTCGTCACACGATCTTCCTAGTTCCTATTTCCCCAGACATCCCCATACGCGTAGCCGTGATTGCGGATCGGACATAAGGCTGCAGCGCACCGCTGGTCCGAGTCTTGGCCATATTCGCGGACTTTGGATACCAGAGCCGTGCGAAATACTTTAGTCACCTGATCCTGACGCGGATGAGCGCGTCGATTCCGAGGGAGGTGTGTTGTTTTCTGCGCTACCACCACTAGAACAGATCGGCACTCAGGTCACCTCATAGCTGCATGCCCCAGCAGACAGACTCTGCGTCTCGGACTAGACTATGTAAGATCAGCGACGACTTGGTTGGGCGAAAGCTCAGAGTTGCTGGCAGGTTGAATTGTGTTTTACGTTCGTTACATGGATATGTACTCACAGAGGCACTTTACAGAGTGCTATCTTATGATTTTACTACTGGATTAATTGTCCTGGTTGACGGAGCCAACGGGCTGCTTGTTGACATCTCACTATCCTTGGACTCTCAAACAAGCGTCTGGGCTAGGGACCGGTTGAGCACTATCATGGCCATCGGGGACCTTGAGCATTCCGAGGTGAGTGTTTTTCATGAAGGTTGGAAGAGTCAGTCGTGCTTATTTCTCAATTCCAGGAGCCACTTGAGACTCCAACTCGGCCCACACACCCGAGACCACTCAGGATCAGCAGACACCTCTTCCTCCGTGCTATCCTGATCGTCCCGTCTCCGGACCTGGACCTAGGGTTATGGAATGCAGTGCTCAAGGAAGAGGACGACGAGAGCCAGAGTTTGTCGAGTAGGTGATGCCTCGTGTTCGGATATGTGGAAAGGGCATGTTTTTCACGTAACTGCGCGGGTCCATTATTAGGCGCATAACAGTGGGAATAAAGTGATCGTGGACTTTCTCAGAACACGATGGTGGATGTCGGATAAAACATGAAAGCATTCTCAATTTCGAGTGTATATGGATGCCTTTGACGATACGTATGAAAGAGATGTTTAAATAGACCGGGCCGGGGTGTGCCATCTGGATTAGATGCTGATGATCTGCCAAGCGATCGGGGAAAGACAGGGAAAGCCCCAGGGTCCAGCGCAAAGTCTGTCTTTGGGTCTTTGAAAACTGGAATCCCCTGTGCTACAGGGTATCCAGAGCGACCTTTCTTTGTTTCTGACAGTGGCCCGTTGTTTCAGAGGACGGCTGAATTAAAATTCCCACGGGACAGGTGGAGGCAAATGACCCACCCAAAAAGGGAAATGCGCCTGTCGAGCACTCGCCTCGCCTTGCCACCAAACTTCTTCCTTTCTACTTTCACCATCTGCTGACTGCGCCCCGTATTCCGCCCAGCGTCTGCCCCAGCTACCCCCTTGCGAGATCTCTCCAGAGCTCACCGTTCCACACAGCGTCCACCACATCCTCGCACGACGACCTGCTTACTGGACAGAGAGCATGAATACCTCAGCACCACAAATGTCCGACATGGACATCCACCTCCCTAGCCACACCCGATGGTCCTATTACACCTCAGATGCTCGCTCAGAGAAGGTTCCAACCTACAGAGCATCCCCTTACCACCCCACACAGCAAACCCCGCTGCCTGCGCACCGTTCGCCACCGTTCACCCCAGCTGCTCCTGCTGTGCAGACAAGCCTCGGTGTCTGGGAAGACGATGAAGATGTCTACTACTCTTCTGAATGGCCACCCGTTCAAGAGTACCTCGATCTCGTGAGGTCAACGAGGAGAAAGGTCAAGGCATCGTCCGAGATGGTCTTCGCGCTCGCCGCACTGCATGTCGTGCACACGCCTGCAGATGTTGCACATTGGATTCTCTGGCGTCAGGATACATACTATCACACCGCAGACAGAGTCACTGCGATTGCTCGTACGTCCGCCTCTTTTCCTCTCACTAGCTCTTCATTGTTCATGTCACCCCCCAGTCCATCAACCACCACTCATCAAGAGCAAGATACCCTGGATCGGCTCTCGCGAGTACAAGATGATTGTTAATGCCTACCAGGAAAAGTATTTCCACACATATATCCTCAAGAAGTGGTACCCAACAGACGGTCAGCCTGTAGAGTGCAAGAAACGCACGCTTCGCAGTTCTGGCCTGGACGAGGATCGCCCAGAAATGACCGTCAACCAGTTTTTCGATATTCCCGACGATGACTATCCCCCATCTAAGAAATCCCGCAAGTCCACCCGCAAGGCGGCCGATTCCCAACCAAGCCCACCCACTAGGCGAGCCCGACTTCTTGCAGTGACAGCAACAGATAAGCTCACACCCGCGGTTCCCACTGCTACTGTCGGGAGTCAAGACAAAGCACCAGACGCGGAACCCGTTGCCGAGGAGTCTTCCGCCCCGATTCCGAGGTCCAGCACGCGTACCAAGCGCAAGGTCTCACCCTCAACGCGGACTCCACGAATCATCTCAGCGCCGATGGTCACCTCTCCCACACCCATAGAAGCCCCGTCGCCCTTGTCTGATTTGTCCGAGCCATCTACCCCTCCTCCTCCCGCCTCCGCTTCTTCCTCCTCACATGCGCGTAATCGCTCAATTTCACAGTCCTCGGTGGACACTCTCGTAGAGGACGTCCCTGAATCTGAACAGCCTGGGCAAGTACAAGGGCAGGGGAGATATTCTTCAGTTGATTCGGCTGGAACAGCTGTGGGAGAGTCCTCGTCGTCCAAGAAACGCAAAGCAGAGGCGCTAGAGCAGCTATTTGACGCTGTCGCGGCGGTTGAGGTCGCGGAGGAGCAAGAAGAGTCCGGATCGAAGCCAGCAGAGAGGATGACCACTCGTGGACTGTCGGCGAAGAAGGTACGCGTTGTGGAAGAGGTGGAGTCGGAAAAGAGTCAACCTTCAACGCGGAAGTCGACACCTGTGGCTGAACCTCGACCGAAATCCTCACGGGCAAAGACGAAAGCGAGGAAAGCACGAGCTTGATGAGTTTATCCTTTCACCTCGTTGCTTATTGTATATCTATAGACTCCTTTTTCTGCCCTATTCTTTTTCTATTCCCTGTCTATTCTCTCCTTTCTCTCCTCTCTCAACCCACCCAACCCCACCCTCCCATTCTCCCATACGCATATATCTATCCGCATTTTTATACCGGATTGAACACCACTGGCACATCACCCTCGCATCTTGCATATGATGGTACCTTACTATTATTTGTCTTGGATTAATTCTTGGGATTTCATGTTGTACATGTAAAACAGTCCTTGTCTGTTGTTGTAAAAGTACACATTCTATTTTCTTTTCACCATTCTCTCCCTCATTCGTACGAACCGCGGCACATCTTGTCTATCCGCCCTCTCTGTTTTTTGAACATTTTATCCACCATCTGTCAAGGTCCACCATCTCGATCCATCATCGTCAACCGTCTATCGTCGTTCTTGTTTTTGTTTTGTTGTTTTGTTGTATATGTACGCCTAGCATTGGCAAGTCCTGGCAAATATTGAATGTAAATATATGTTCTTTCCCTCTCGTTTTTAGCCACGTTATTCCAGCACTCTTACCCATTTGAAATCCAGATGACGCGTCAAAGTCGACGACGCGTCTCATTCCTAATTTCCTTCAGGGGAAACGCCAAGGCACGTGGCTGTGTTTCAAGATCGCGTGATCGTGAGTACTCCTCAGATAATACTATTTTCTGTTATCTCTCGGAGGCGCTCTGCTCGCGACGCATCCACTTTACTCACCGCTTACTCGTATCCCCGTACTCTGGCTGGCTCTGGCTATGGGCTCCTAGGCTGCTTCAGTTTCTCTCTGGATGCGACGGGCCTCGGATCCTCCGGTCTTGATGCATGATGCGGTCTGTGCGGTGGCATCATGGACATGCGTGCTGGATGGCTATAGATAATCGATATCTATAATGCCGTGGACGAAATCACGCCATATCGCACTTCAGACTTTTATGATCAAAAGCCTTCAGCTTCGAATTCAGGCCTTCAGGTTTACTAGTGCTGTAATTTTCCACTCACGAGGTCCGTTCCCTTCTTCTTGGCCTGACCTTCCCCGGTCCGGGCCACAGGTGGTAATTCTTCTATATCGAATCAGCCGTGTCAGTCAAGCGTCGCTGCCAGTATCAGTGTACGCCTCGGTCCTGCATCACCAGTAGTTTCACTGAAGTTGTCAGTGGTGCAACCTGCTCCCGTCACGGTGACACCTACAGGTGACAGCTGCCTCCGTTCAATGTGCGAAGTCACCTTGGTGAACTGGCATCTGGAAAAGTGGATTATGTATTGACTAGACTACCTTCGCTGTTGAAGACTGAAAGTGGATGGCGCACCTGTAGCATCGGTGTCGTCACTGGCCAGCTGTTCTTGAATCTGACCTGGATTTGACTAGTTCTGAGCTATGTATGCCTGGACTGTAAGTCTGGGAACGCTCCTTTTCAAATTGGCAGCGCTCAGGCTGGCAAAAAAGGATGAGACAAAGTTAATCAAGGCCTGGGAAACTTAGAAAGATCCCCCAGAACTTGTAACTGGAGTTTAAAGAATGGAAGGTAGAGGTCGTTTGCACGCTGCAGTGCATATGCAATGCAGTGTGTTGTTCCCCGTTCTCTATCGACCTTGAACCTGCAAACTGGTGGGAGATTTGTTATACAGTTGCTGATAAACTCAGGACTCGGACACTGTCACCGAGATATGACGACTTTTGACCGCCGGTGCAGTAGGTAAGTCCTTTGACCGGTGAAGCATTCGCAGATCAGTATTAGCTATCTTATCTAGACTTATAGCCGGTTCAATGCAGGTCTAACGACCCTGCTCATTTGCGCCCTACCGCTCTCGGCTTATCCCGCCCAACTCCCTCTCATGTCCGCCTCCCATGAAGAAGACGCTATAGAGGGTTTAGGAGGCAGCTAAGTTTTGAGTTGTTCCTGCGTTACTCCATGATCCATGATTATTCCTCTCGCATGGATCCTGGTCAGCGGTCTCAGATGGTGCCTCACCATTGCTTCTTTGCATTTTCCTCCGTTTGTAACTGTTCCGTGGACTGGCAGCTGGTGCACGATGCACCGAAGAAACTGTGCAGGCCGAAGAGTCCCCGATACCATCGCTCATACGTACAAGCTGGCCAACTGCTCGCTGTATACCCCAGCTGCTGGAGGACGGTGGCTTTTATTCTCTAAAACTGTCTGTGAACAATTCTTTATTGGATTTCATCAAATCTCGAATCAGAGTGATGCCCCACATCCAAACCCCCAATCGTTCACGCCAAATCAGCCACGTTTCCCTCGATGAAGATTGGGTGTGGCGAGATTCACAGAAAGATTCAAGGGGCGACGGACCTTCTCCGTCTTGCAAATCTGGGTGATCCCAGGCGTGCGATGTGGTTATTTTGGAAGATCACTCTTGGTTTATTGCGCTGGGTGTCAATGGACAACCCTGCGAGATTTGGACAACAGATTTGGACGGATATCTTTCAGTCATTTATCTTCGAAGGTTTTAAAGTCCTCGTTCATACGCCGTTTGGATATCTTCAACTCCTCGCACCTCCTTTCTCCGTGGATTACCTCTGGGTTTCTGGGTGATCACACAGGCCTTTATATCCCTGTTCCCATTGCCGTTCACACGTCTGCCTTCAGAACTCACTCGCTCTCAGGCTTATACTAGCTGGCACCCACTGGCTATTTTTGCTGAGTCTGCTTTGCTATGTACTAGAAACGTCCGATTTTAATTCTCATATTCCCCACGCTCTACCAGACTCTAGTTCTAAAAGTAAGCGGTGCCAAATCCGTTGGCGAAGCTTGTATTGGTACCTCATGATATCATCCATGATATCAAACCCTCTTGCATACCAGTTGTATACCTCGCTTCTGGTGTGAGAGTCCTTGGTTTTCCCATTGGCTTTTCTGGATACCTATTCGGTTTCTGGACAAACTTTTCGTTCTCGCGACCAAACCTGTCGAACTTCAGAGGTCATTTCGAGCATGCGTTCCATCTGTCGAAGAGTTGGTTCTTCGACACGATGCAACAGGTACACATGTCGGCGTGAAAATCCCGGAGATGAGTTTGGCGTG
>Ga0247741_1002212_pt1 | contig 10871 bp, 11 predicted proteins | sample UWRJL213509R2_FD_180945 | JGI IMG/M metagenome (GOLD analysis project Ga0247741, IMG submission 180945) | Plant litter microbial communities from Arlington Agricultural Research Station in Wisconsin, United States - UWRJ-L213-509R-2 | ecosystem: Environmental > Terrestrial > Plant litter >...
TGAAATTTGAGAGTTAAACTTCTTACGGGAGGCTCAGTGCGTTTAAAAGTCGTTGCATGAAAGAGCCCGGCTACAGTGCGAAGTCAGACGAGGTCGAAGGCAATATCAGTTCCCTTGTGTAATCAACCTACCTCAGCCGCCTAAGATAAGAATATGGTTTATTTTTCGGTTATTCAATATCATCGGTGATGAAATTGATGATGTGACTTACCAGCTGCAGGATGAGTGCCGCAATCGAAAGTGCAGTGACGAAGCTTGTATATTTTAGCCATCGAGCAATCCAGCTGACGTAGAGAGACCCACATGAAATAAAGAAGACCTGAGAAATGGTCAAAATAGGCTCATTTTTCTGTTGAGAGCCACTGGTAGCATACCTTGCTCAAGGATGAGGTACGTCAATCCCTTCTTTTGCGAGTGCAGACCCCCAGTTACTCCTACTTGGAGCGCTTGATAGCTTCGTATAGTCGTTGCAAAGGCAGAGACCACTTCGAATACAACAGTGAATACTGCTAGAGCGTCCTGTACTATTGCAGGTGTCAGAAAACTGAAAAACTTAATAGAGGAACACCTCACCGCTACACGTACGACATATCGACAAGATCAGCTTTTGCGGCTCGGTGAATTTACATAGGACGAATTATTCTTACAGGTGACCATCTTTTCCGCCAACGCACGCAATAGTTCGAATGTTCAACTATTTAACATATTCAACAGTGAAATAAAGAATCACGAAATAGCACTTACTGCTCCGAGTACAATCACCGTGAGTCCTAGGGACGTAAAAAGTGCTAAGATCCATTTGTTTCGGTTGAATACCGCGTAGGCTCTAGCACCCCATACAGCTTAAAGCAGTCGGTCAGCATCGGCATTAACTTGAGATAATACATCCTTCTACTACTCACTGAGAATAGCTGCCCGTCCAACGAGGCTCAAAGCGGAGCATAGTTGATAGCCTGCATTACAGCTGCCCTCGGGTTCAACGTGAGTCGGTACAGGAGACTATTATAGCGACTTAAAATCGCACTAATAATATTGAAGAGACGTCAGGTAGGCATACCACAGCTGACATAAAACGCACCCTCAAGGTATTCAACTTGTTGCTGATCGCGAGTGTGTATAGGACATTAGTTACAAGTGCATATCGACATGCAATGTAGAGAGCCGTCGAGAGGGTGAATCTTCGCATCCAAAAGTACTTGACTTCCCGTGTCCAGGTAAGGCTGTAGTCATAGTAGAGTAGAGCTTCATTTGCATGGGTCAAGTGATATTGGGCATATTTAGATAATGAAAACATACCAAGACTAGCATATTGGATCGAGAATTTGATGATCCTTAGGAAGAGGGGCTGTTGGGTCGCAAATTGAAGGCGGGGAAAAGCATACTGACCGTGCTTGTTGTGGACTTGTAGTCATAGATTGTTCGCGTGCGAGGAGAAAGCAATGGAGTGACCAGATTACCAGTACGAGTCCGAGCGCCCTTCTTAATAGATGGCGAGCTAATTGACAGGCCCTCTCACTAATCGTGATTCTTTGGGGAAATCAGTGGATTATATTGATGCTTCTCCTGCGGTAAGAGAACTGATGGGAGAGTTCCCATAATCGGCCGGGTGGGATTCGAACTGTCACCAGTGATTAAAAATAGATAAATTCGAAGTGGGGCAGCTTATCATGTCTTTGAAAAACAGATGAATAACAGGCTAATAACTTACCTGGGCCGTACGTACGGTGAGTACAAGGATGTCTGCGATCAATTCTGTCTTCTCAAGTGAAGACTCAGTTCATGAGGATACCTCAGTGTTATCATAGTTGAGTATACAATGGAGATGGAGCAGAACGGTGATGATAATCATCTGGCAGAATCGTGCCTCATGCTGACAATACTTTGAACACGTTCTGCGAGCGCCGAGCGTTTCTGACCGACATCCGTCGTTGTCGCTTTTAAAACTAAATGTTCGTTTCCAAGAGAGTTAAATTACTGACGTCCTTGGAGGTGATGCGTCTCCCTGAATCCTTCCCTGATTTTCAGTGGATCACAATTCCGGCGTTTAAGTTCTCTGCCGAGACCGACATGATCGCAGAGCCATTCACAAGCCATCTCTCGGGTGGTGTTGCTGCCTACGATGATGGGTATCCGTGTGTAACCGTAGTTCATGAGAACTTTACTTCGTTACTGCGGAATGTGTCCAATTCCACAATTGAAACGGCCAATCAATAGCACTTGGGCCACATACCCTTCTGCTTCAAAAGTGTATATATCTCTCCATAAATGTATTAGCTCTGGCAGATATGGCTGCGGCGCGCACGCACTCGACTGAAGTCGGGCGCTTGAATTTCTTGAATTTTCCATGGAAATCGGGAATACAAGTTTCAGGTACCAACATGATAAAACGAGAGAAATCAAGGTCGTGAAAGAATTGGAGAATTGAAGAGGTTCGACCCAACCATATTCCAGAGGGCGAAAATATTCTGTTGGGGAATCGATAAAGTACTAGCGACAACGGAAGTAAGCGAAAATTTGTATGTGATGACCATCCGTTAAAGATGAATTTCAAACGGTGAACGTGGAAAGGTTCTAGACGAGTCAACCGAGCCAAAGTGCGGCGGACACGGGAGTCCAGCAACGGAGCACTAAGCAGAAGCGTCCAATAACAAAAGACAAGATCCTAGAAGTTAGATGCCTTCTCGACAGTGCATCGGCATGGTTTCATTTCATATCACACATAAAACATCCGTTACACACTCCCGAAGAAGAGAAGTGAATAACACTATGGTTGACGGTGAGGCAGAGCCAATGTCGATGGTCCTTCTGAGAATCGCCTAACGTCGGCTGCACGAGTAGGGGGAACACGAGATAGAACCAAATATGCGAACCGGAGTTGAGTTAACTGAGAAGAAAATAGGGTCCAGCGATAGCCAGAGATAAGTGCCACAAAGAATGTGTGGGTGTGCAAAACCTACGCGGAAAGACTGTAAAGATGAGAATGCAGATGAGAATGAAGGCGTTTCGGAGTTGATACAGAGAAACAATCAGAAGGTAAAGAGAATGCCAAAGAGAAAGAGCATGTAAGAAATTCATGGAGAAGAGTGGGCTCGTCCACCTCACTCGCACCGGGTAAACTCGAGTGTACGAATCGGAATACCCTGGTTGTTGGTATAAAACCGACGGAAAAAGCCACATCGACGGTTGAAGCAATCGCTTAAGAATCATCGGTCTGCTATCCCCAACGACGGGGAGTAGACGACCTAACGATTAATAGATCGACGAAGAGTCTGACGTCGATGGTGCTTCATCACGAGCTGCAGGATTATCCTATGATCAATGAGACGGGAAGTAAACATTCTGAGATGATGCGGCCATCGTCTCTCGGAATCGAAACTGTTGTTCAGAATACAAAGGACCGTTTTACGATTATCGGAAAGAATCATAGAAAAGGAATGAAACTGGTGCCCAAAGTAGAATAGGGAAAAAGAGGAGCTATGGAAGAAGGCAAGCGAAGCGTACCATGGGCCTGAGCTAGGTCGGGTGCAGGAGTAACACGTCCGTTTTTGAGGATAAGATAGACGAGTGGTAGCGGGCGAACAGTCGCAGGGGAAGTGAAGCTGGTTTGGACACTCATAAATACACTCAGAGTGCACGATGTTGAACCGGCTCAGAGGAGGCGCATCAATCGATTCGATAACGGGAAGATTCCGGAGGATTCCGGTGGCTACGATCGAGATATCCCAGTTACATACCGCGATGAAGGAGCTAGCTGAAAGGTGAAGCAGTTTGTCTGGGGAAAAGAGGAGAGGCGCAGGTGGTGGAGGGAAGGAATGGAACGACGTCAGCAGACGTCAGGCACAGCTTGGCGTCTTCGATTGGACCAAACAACCCAGATTCGGTCCGGTGCCAAGCCACGCTTCTTGTCTCCGATCACCATCATCGATTCGTTCTGTCTTCATCGCCTCAGATCTGTCATGCCTTTAGATCTAGCTCATTGCTAGAGTCGGTTCTTTGGTGCGCTCGATCCAACTCATTCCAGTCTCGCAGTCGTTGAGCTGGTTTATAATACCCCTAGGCTTACTCTGGCCGAAGTACCAGTCCACGCGCAGCTGCTCTCTACGGGAATAACGAGCCGTTCGTCTATGCTCATTCCCTGTTCGACCCTCCGTTTATTTCTTGCTAGAGTTGGTTCTATCTGCGGGAGGTGGTTGATTCAACTCCAACTTACGGAGCAAGACTGTTATCATAGTCTACTCTTACTTTCAACTTCAATCTTGCTTTTCGGGATCGTTCTCTTAAACTCCTCTTCTTCGATTCCGGTTACCGTTTCCATTCATCATTCTTATCCCAAACACCATTGGAGCTATATCCCAAAGAACGTCGACACCGGGATCCCTTTGTCGCTGTATGACTTCTTTGTCACTTCGTTTGGCATCGCGGTTAATCCGACGACTTGCAACCATCTCCGGGAAGCGACGTTTTATCGACGGATTCTGCATCACAACCACCTTTTTTCGTCCACGATTCCAAGAGTCTCGATTTCTAGGTGTGCTACTTTTATTCATGGTCTCATTCGAGACTACAGGCCCTGTACCTCACGTACACCTTCCTCGAGCCTTCACTTTCAACTCTCACTTCCTTTTATCCAAGTTTCGATCCTCCTTCTCAAGTTGCTGGTTTGGGCGCTCGGAGACTGTACTCCTACTCCTGTTTTCTATCGTTGATAACGATTGGAAGTTGATGCGCCCGTCTTCTCACAACGTCGAGGTTGTCCCATATCGTATACCGCAGCCTCGATCCCCTACTCTAGAGACTCAACCGATGGAGTGGGAGTCGATGATGTAGAATTTTGCGAACACACGACCTTGGTGTACTAGACAGTGTCGGGTTCTGCAACCGTGAAGAGTGGCGACTTACTTGATTATTACGCTCCCTAGACTTTCGGAACTACGAAGATGTAGATAAAGGTAGGTAATCTTCACCATCTCATATCGCGATGTTGATGGTTACTATCCAATTCGTCCTCCTTCGCTCAGTTCCTTATGTCGGGATTAACACGAAAGTAGCCTGCTTTCCTATCGCGCAGTCAGGCGCAGCCATCACAAGCTATCACGGCAGCTTTAAATGTGAGTCTGTAGACCCATCTAGCAATATCCGATAGCAACGGCAGAACACGGAATTCTCACTCTTCACGTGTAAACCACACCCTTCCCTTTCTCAGAGGTCCTCTCGAGGTATTTCTCCATAGGACCCCTGATTATAGAGAAGGAGGCCTGATACCTCCAAGGGGGGTTTTGTCCGGACAGCAATTTGCAAATTTGTCCGGATTATACCTGGCTTTGTTGTCAATTTTGCCCCAAAAAGCTCCGATTTACACCCAAAAACGGAAAAAATTCCCACAGTTCTCCGGACCGGTCCAAGCGCCTCAAATTTTTGAGTTTTGTCCGGACTGGTATATGGGTACCTCGCCATTTTGGACCCATTTTGTCCGGATTCGCACCTGGCTGTTTCGAAAATTTTCTCAAAATTTGTCCGGATTGGTATCAGGGTGTTTCCTCTATAATCAGGGGTCCTTTCTCCATCCGGCCTTGACTCGTCGAGCTAATTTATTATTTAAGTCTGCTTTGCCAATGATCGAAAGCCATCTATTCGTTGGCCTAGCAATCTCTAGGATCCCATCAATCTCATCAGCGATTGGTGTAATTACTCTCAAGCATTGGTGGTACGAGGACCCCTGATTATAGAGAAAACACCCTGATACCTCGGAGGGGTCTCTTGTCCGGACAACGCTTCGAAAATTTGTCCGGATTGCACCTGGCTGAAAAACTTTCACCCAGGTTTGTCATCTAGCTGTTTTTCAGCCAAATTTTGTCCGGATTGACTGATCTGGCCGAATTTTCGCTCAGAGTCACCATTGGGCATTCTCGAGTTCGTCAGGCATGTCGTAGAATTCGTTTGCGTACATAGAAGCGAGAGTAGATAATAGGTGAAGGTAGCTATAGTCGAAATATTCGACGGATTTATGTATCATTCCCCCCACTTGCTGAATAACTTCAAGACCGCGATAAGCTCCTCTTCCCCAGACTTGAGAGTGCGAAAACGAGATGTGTTGGGATGAGGCCACCAAAGAGGAGCACGGAAAATAAACAAATGTACTTATGCCAAAGCGTGCACTAAAATTTTGAAATATACATGGACTGGAGAGTCGAAGTTTCAACGTTGACCTGTATCCTATGCTAGGTGACCTCACGTCGCTTCGTCCACAACACTTTGCCCGGACTATAAATTTGAGTATCTGAAAGCGTTAGCGTTTTGTCCGGATACATGATCTGCCCCGCCGTTTCTGACCTATTTTGTCCGGATTCGTACCTGGCTGTTTCTCAAAATTTCTCAAATTTTGTCCAGATTGGTATCAGGGTGTCCCATCTATAATCAGGTACGCTCCCTAGGCTGTCGTCATTGTGACCCCTTGATTACGAATTTTTGTCCCATTTTCGCGATAGATGGGGATACATTGAAACCGAGATAGGCAGGGACACAAGTTAGCGGTGAAGGAATAGGCAGGTTCGTACGGGAAGGAATATTCTTCCTCTATCGGGTGAACCTGGCGATTGCACAGGCGACACATTATTTTAACTTCAGGAGGGCTTCCAGGGACTGTACAAGCGTGATACGTTCTAACTCCCATTGCGTCCACGTTATATTCAGTTTGCAACGGATATGTGACCTCTCATAGAAAGATCTCATTTTCTGTGATCCGTTCTCTATCGCGAGGTTTAAAACTATGTATTGTATTGTACATTATGAGAAAAGGCGCAGCTGCCCAATCGTTCGTTCGGAATTTGTAGAAAGTTTCAGAATTGGAAGCTGCGTAATGTGATCAGCCTTGGCCCATGCGGACGTGTTGTTGTCCTCAATGTTGAAGTCCCGATTTGAACTGTAACTACTGGTTGCGGTGAGCCTCATGCACCTTCTCTCCAGCCTCGAAAAAATATTTCTAGGCGGCTTTCGCTATGCCTGAAACCATGATGAGACATTCTGTGTAAGTTCCACTGATCGACTGATAGAAGCCACCCCGCGGTAGCGTCTGCTTTTCTAATTCAGCCCTTACATTCTTTTTACCCATCCTAGCTCACAACGTGAGAGAAAAAGCTTCAGCGTGGTTAAGGTTCGGGAGTAGTCAACGCATATTATCACCGCATAGTACTTCCCATCGCAGACGCCAGTCCTCTTAGCAATCGCCTATTCTAGGTATGATCATTTTTTGGGATCCGCAGGGGATAGAAATGATGCGGATTCCTTGTCGCAGTCCGCCCTGTACTTTATATGACAATCCGTATACACAGAAGAACAAAAATTCATCAGTCATCTGATTCTTGAAGGATCGATGTGGTTTCTAACATATATCCTGATCAAACGACCACAACAGGATGATTTTTCGATATAAAGAAGAGGAAAAAAAGTTGCGCTTTTGTCTACTGTTCTCAAAATGACCTATTCATCGCTCTTGAGCAATGCTTCGCTATCGAGTGTTTCCCAACACTTTCCCTTCGCGATATTTTTTGTCTCAGCTGGACTATACGCGCTGCTATCATATATCCTCAACCACCGTTTGACCGACACCAAAGGGAATCCTATTCCCCATGGACCCATTGGTCTACCTATCATTGGTAAGTAAACAAATGTCTAAATGAAACGGACTTCTAACCCAATCCTGCAATATAGGATGCTTCGCATTCTTGACAAAATATCCCGAACTCACGTTTGATTATTGGGCGAAGAAATATGGCTCGCTCTATTCATTATGGCTTGGAAACCAGCTATTTGTCATTGTCACCGACCCCAACATTGTTAAGGATCTGATGGTCACCAATGGCGGCGTTTTCTCTTCTCGGAAGGAGATGTTTTTGAAGAGTCAGACCATCTTCGCTGGTCGGGGAGTCACAGCCACGCCTTACGACAATCGATGGTGAGTCCTTCATGTACACCAAGCCGGCGCTTATTCACAGTCAATAAGGAGGAAGCACCGTCGTTTGGCCAACATTTGGCTCCACAAGCCCGCCGTCGTGAGATATACCTCCATCCTGGACCATGAGGCTACCGTCATGGTTCAGAGTCTCCATCACTACGGTCAGGGAGGAGCACTTCCTATTAACCCTCAACCGCATGCATTTCGCTGTACACTCAATGATATGTTGAGAGTCACGTTTGGTATCCGCACTGACACGATCGATGACCCTCTGGTGGCTCGCGCACTTTGGCTCTCGAGGGAGTTCATGTGAGTAATATTTCCATCTGCGTCTCTTCTAATGATTGAATATTCTGTCCGTTTAGGAACTGTACAGGTCCTGTCTCCAATCTCACAGACTTTGTTCCCATCCTCCAGAAAATTCCCGGGAATTACATGAAGATTCGCGGTCAGAAGCTCCATGCCGACCTTGTCGAGACATATGGTGGCCTGCTCCTCGACATTGACGCCCGCATGAAACGGGGTGAAGATGTCCCCAATTGCGTTGCAAAATACCTTCTCGAGGCACGGGAAGAGGAAGAACTCGATCATCTGGACATGTCCATCCTTTGCTCCGGATTTATGATCGGCGGCGTTGAAACAGTAAGGTCTCACCTTACCCACGGACGACTAAACAAGAGTATTGGCTGATTCAGTTTTTTTAAGACCGCTGCTATAATGCAATGGTTTTCCGCTCTCATCCCTGCTTACCCCGAGATTCAGGCCAAGGCTCATGAAGAGCTGGATCGTGTGGTTGGCAGGGATCGCCTACCTACCATCGAGGACGAGAAGAATATGCCATACATTCACGCCATAATAAAGGTGGGCCGACCCTTGAAAAAATCTGTTCTCATATTCAACCCAGGGTTGAATATATGTTCAGGAAGTTGAGCGTTGCCATAACCCGCTTTGGCTCGGTACCCCCCATTTCAGTACGCAAGACTTTACTTACCGTGGAAACTTCATCCCAAAGGATACTGTTGTAATATTAAACACGGTGAATTTATTGCTTAAATTTATCTCGCATATCGCAGACTCACCTATAGCAATAGTGGACTATGCATCATGATCCACAGAGGCATGCAAATCCCGAGAGGTTCAACGTGAGAATTAAACATAACCTGAGAAGAATTGGATGCTAATCAAAATTCAATAGCCCGATCGTTACATCAATGATTCGACTCTCTCTACTGAGTCCGCGAAGTTGATAAATCCGGTAGAACGCGATCACTGGATTTTTGGTATTGGGTCAGTAGTTTCATGTTCAAGAAATTTACCATTTACCTGATATTCATATTCAGTCGTCGAATCTGCCCTGGAATGTGGGTAGCGGAACGTGAGATCTGGCTAGGTATTTCACGCATGTTGTGGGCATTCAGGATGGAAGAGATACCTGGCGAACCTATTGATCTCAAGGAATATGATGGTCTCTCTGGACGGTCTCCCGTTCCTTTCCGCATCAGGATGATTTCGCGCCACGCCAATGTCGAGAAGGTCCTCGGTATCAATCAAAAATATTCATAGGTTTCTGTAAATAAAGCCTCTTGGTACAGTTTAAATTAGACTTGTAAAATGTTTAATATACTACCACACGAAAACGACAGAGCATAAATTTACTACAGCGTGGATCATCAAATCTCGAGGGTTGGTGTCGTGCCCCTCCGGCCATGTATGTGGTAGTTAGTTGGGGGTGAAGAGCAGCAGTGTGAACCGTGTCTCTTCAGGGCGTAGGACGATGGAGGTGCTGGCGGATGACCCCCAAAGCAACCCAGGCAGTACCTTCGACGTCCTACTCTACCACAAATGTTTACAAAGGGTAACTACTGAGGTTTGAGTCGACGAATGTGCTTATAAGTACAGAAATATTTTATAAGACCCGTAAATTTAAGAGGTACAGAATAATAGAATGAGAAACTATCTAAGTTCATAAGCTCAAGGGGAAAGATCTCATCCAGCATGCCTGCTGGTGATAGTGGCAGCTGGGCACCAGGATAATGTTTCTTCCGTTCCGAAGGAATAGTTGGTCCAAAGGCAACGGGAGTAGGCACATTGGAAAGATATAGTTTAAAAGATTTAATAAATATTAATAAATTCAGGATACAAGAAGATATCACTCCGTAGCTGGAGATATTGCCCAAAGGTAACCTTGAGGTAAATCAGGTAACTATTCAGGAGTAGCCAAGGCTATTGCTGAGCTAAAAATGCGTCTGAAAGTTGCAGATAATCTAGTTTAAACAGGCCCTTGACCGTAATAAACAGACCGTTGGGGATTTTGCAAGAAGGCAGAAGATTAACCAGGGAGAGGAGGAGAAGGTGTGAATTTCCTAAGGTTCTGTCGCTCCTGGTAACGCGCTTGGAGTAGCCAGAGAGTTATTAGCTCTTAAATACGGAGTCATAGGCAGATCGACGCGAGGACATTTGAGGTAGGCCCTAAACGACCTGCAGGGAGGCCCAATAGAAAGTCAGAGTATAGCGCGTCAACCAGTGCACTTCATGGCGCGTGTATAGGCTTATTATAAGCAATTAAACAACGCGTAGAAGATTTTTTTTTAAAAATTCCAAGAGGATTGGGGTAGTCGTTCCAAAGATATGAGGGTATGAGTGTACCTTCTCCCCCAACCCAGGATCCAGAACTGAGCCAAATTACTCTACATGAAGGTCCAGTATCATGTTTCATCTTCTGATTTAACAGATGTTGAGGACGTGGGTGGGAGGGTTGAAAAAAATTTACGGATAGCGAGCTCGATTCTGACGAGCGGCGAGGAACCACCTCTGGATTGAGGTGGTGGTATGAACGACTTAGATGTCGTGTGATGGCTGCCTATGTGGCAACTCCTTCCCACGAGAAAACGTACCCGTCCGGCTGCGCCTCCGGGTACTT
>Ga0247741_1002213_pt1 | contig 10871 bp, 15 predicted proteins | sample UWRJL213509R2_FD_180945 | JGI IMG/M metagenome (GOLD analysis project Ga0247741, IMG submission 180945) | Plant litter microbial communities from Arlington Agricultural Research Station in Wisconsin, United States - UWRJ-L213-509R-2 | ecosystem: Environmental > Terrestrial > Plant litter >...
CGAGAGTCCGGGGTTTTGCGCGTGGGTTATGGTTCATGTACGTTATTACTAGACAGACGAACTAATAGTTCAGCTAACGATAGGAACCAGCATGACCGCCGTGGACATCCGCATCAACGAGGCAGCGCAGCCCGTCGACGTCGTGTGGGCAAACCCGGATAACAACCTGTGGGTCGCCACGGTCGACGGCGAGTTCGCCGGGATGGTGGAGTTCTCCGACGGGCACTTCGTCGTCACCGACCATGCCGGTTCGACGGTCGCGACCGAGAGCAGCATCCCGGCCGCACAAGCCGCGCTCCCCACGCGGGTCCCCCTCGCGCGGGTCGCCTGAGCCGCCGCCCGCGTCCTCCCCCGCTTTTCCACCCCGCGCGGCCGCACTCCGCTGCCGCGTTCCTTCCGCACCACAGAAAGCAGACACACCATGGGCTTCTTCGGATTCCTCCTCCTCGGCCTCATCGCAGGCGCCATCGCCAAGCTGATCCTCCCCGGCAAGAACGGCGGCGGCTGGCTCATCACGCTCGTGCTCGGCGTCGTCGGCGCCCTGCTGGGCGGGTTCATCGGCAGCGCCGTCTTCGGCGTCGGTCTCGAGAACTTCTTCGACCTCTCCACCTGGGTGCTGGCCATCGTCGGTTCGCTCATCGTGCTCGTCATCTACGGCGCACTCACCGGTCGCCGCCGCTAAGCACCCTCGCATCGAAGAGGCACCGCCCGCCCGGGTCGGTGCCTCTTCGGCGTTACCTCGCGTCCCGCTTCGCACCAGCACCCCCGGAAAAGAAAGGGGTGTCTTTGCTTTCTGCACACGCGCAGAATTTTTCGGTCGTACTATTACTAAGTGTCAACGCTGTTGACAAAGCTCTCGACGAGGAGAACGCTCTCTCAGGTAGCCGCCCACCGGGCGCGCACGCATTCTCGAAAGGATCCCGTCGTGACCGACGTCAACTCCGACAACACCCTCAACTTCACTACCGGCACGTCTGCGCCGGCACGCTCGAGGGCTGTCGACGCCGAGCTCGCCACACACCCGCTGATGAGCGCCGAGCAGAACGTGCAGCGCATCATGTGGACGGGCACCGTCTGGTTCGCCGCCGCTGTCGGCGCCGTCGCCGTCGTTCTCGGCCTGCTGCTCTCGTCGGGCTGGCGACCCGCTCTGCTCACCGGAGGCGTGCGAGTGCTGTTCTGGGCCGCCTCGGCGGTTGTCACGCTCAGCATCGGCCTCATCGGTTGGTCGGGATGCCCGATCCTCGAGGTCGACGTGCCGACGGCCGATCGCAACAAGTCGCACACGATGCAGCTCGGCACGATGCTGTTCATCGTCGGCAGCGCCTTCGCGCTGCTCGCGATCCTGCTCGGGCCGGCCGTCTAGCTGTCACCCGAAGGCGTGATCAACTGCTGCATCGCCGCACCATAGAGGCGGATCACTGCCTCGCGGCTGTCGACCAGCAGCTCGGAGTCCTCGGTCACCCAGAGGGAGCTCATCAGCCCCGTGATCTGAGTGACCACGAGTTGCGCGCGCACCGAGCGGTCGTCGCCCTCCAGCCGGTGACGAAGCGGCGCGACGAGCAAGCGGTGCACGGCGGTGCGCAGTTCGGCCCGCACTTCCGGGTTGTCCGACGCGCGGATCATCGCGGCGTACATACCGCTCGCGGCGACCTTGCGCCGGTGGTCGAATACGAAAGCGGTCAGCCGCTCGCCCGTCTCGTCGAGCGGCCCCTCGACCGCGTGGCTCCACGAACCGGGCAGCGTCATCGTCGAGAGAAACAGAGCGGCCTTGGAACCGAAATGACGGATGACGAGGGACGGATCCACCCCCGCCCGCTCGGCGATCTCGCGAACACCGGTCGCCGCGAACCCCTGGATCGCGAAGAGCTCGGTCGCGCTCTCGCGGATCGCCTGCTTCACGTCGGCCGAGCGGTCGCGGGGTGGTCTCGGAGCGGCGGGCATGTCGTCTGTCACGCACCCATCGTCGCATCGGTCAACAGCGTTGACAACACGGGCCCGCGCCGCGGCAGGCCGCGCCGGGCCGGCCAGGCGCGTGTGCTCCGGGGCGAGAGCGCCGGAGCCTCACCGCCCACGCCGTCGCCTCAGCGTCGGCCGAGGCGGCGTTCGCCGTTGATGCCGGGAGCGTAGACGAGACCGAAGTGCGCGAAGAGCTCCGGCTCCTGCGTAGACTCGAGTTCGCCGTCGGTCGAGATCGACGGGGCGTCTTTGATCTGCTTCTTGGCGAAGCGCACCTTCAGGTATTTCGGGGCGACGACCGCGGCTTCGAGCGGCACGAAGACGAGCTTCTGCCCGCCGAGCATGCCCACGTGCACGGCGCCGAAGGCCGGCTGGTCGGTGGCGGTGTCGAAGTAGATGCTCTCGAGGTTGCCCACCTTCGACCCGTCTTGGTCGACGACCGGCTGTCCGATCCAATCCCGCAGGTTTTCCGCTTCAAACACGATCGTGCCTTCCTTCGGCAAGAACTCTTCCGGCCACAGCCAACGCTAGTCGTCGCAGATGCGCGACGCCTGATGCGGATCCACCATTGCGCGGACAGCTCGAGGGTGCTGCGGGCTGGCGCTGCGCGGTCTTACGCGGGCTCGAGGCCGGCGAGCAGGACCTCGACGCGATGTCTGATGTCGTCGCGGATGGCGCGCACCTCTGCGAGGCTCTTGCCCTTCGGATCGTCGAGTTCCCAGTCTTCGTAGCGCTTGCCGGGGAAGATCGGGCAGACGTCGCCGCAGCCCATGGTGATGACGACGTCGGAGTCGCGCACCTGCTCGGTGGTCATCAGCTGGGGAAGGCCCACGCTGATGTCGATGCCGTCCTCGGCCATCGCCGCGATTGCCATCGGGTTGATCTGGTCTCCCGGTTCGGATCCGCCCGAGCGAACGTCGACCGCTCCGCCCGACAGGGCGCGCAGGTAGCCGGCGGCCATCTGCGAGCGGCCCGCGTTGTGGATGCAGACGAACAGGACGGTGGGCTTGGGTGTCATCGGGATCCTCGCGGTCGGTTCATCCAAGCATAGACGGTCGTCTATGAATTGGGCGCGGCCGGTCGATTTCCGAGGTCGAGAGAGCCGAGAAGCTCCCGCACCCTGCGCTCGATGTCGTCGCGGATGCCGCGGACCTGCGCCAGCGGAAGCCCTGCCGGATCTCCGACGTCCCAGTCGAGGTAGAGCCGCCCCGGGTAGACGGGACAGGCGTCGCCGCACCCCATGGTGACGACCACGTCCGCCGCGCGCACGACCTCGTCGGTGAGCGGCTTCGGGTACTCGCCACCGATCGGAACTCCGATCTCGTCGAGCGCGGTAACGACCACGGTGCGCACGGCGTCGGCCGGCCGGGAACCGGCGGTCCTCACGCGCACGCCGTCACCGGCGAGCTGCCGGAGGATGCCCGCGGCGATCTGCGAGCGACCCGCGTTCTCGACGCAGACGAAGAGCACTTCGATCGGGCGCTCCGACGCGGGCCGGCCCTCGGCGGCAAGCGCGGAGAGCCGGTCGGCGGCGAAACGCGACGTGAGCGACGGCAGATGCCGCACCGCCCGCGTTTGACCGGCGAGCATGGCGTGGCTTTCTCGCACGTACCGCGCGACGGTTTCGGGGGCGAAGGTGCCGGCGAACCGGGTCGCGAGGTCGCCAGAGATGCGGCCCAGTATCCCGTCGGTCACTTCGGTTTGCGGTCCGCCTGGCAGCAGGTGAGCGATGCGCTCGGCCTGATCGGGTGCTATCGAGTACCAGACCGCACGTCCCTCGGGACGGCGCTCGAGCAACCCGGCCTCGAATAACGCCTTGACGTGATGACTCACGGTCGGTTGCCGCAGGCGCAACCGCTCCGCCAATGCGCCGACCATCTGGCGGCCGTCGGCGCTGTCGGCGATCAGACCGAGGATGCTCGCCCGCGTGGGATCGGCGAGCAGCCTGAGCTCGTTGGTCGACCCTGCTGCGCGCATAGACCGAAGTCTATGCAATGGGTCAGCCGCGCGTGCCCCGGTCGTGCACGGTCACCAGGTAGCCGTCGGGGTCCTGGAAAACGAAGGTCGTGCCGAACGGCCCGTCGAAGGGCTCCTGAACTATGACGGCGCCCGCCGCAGCAACGGCAGCGTGCAGGGCGACAGCTTCGGGGTCGTGAAGCCAGAGGGCGACACCGAGGCCGAGCGGGCCGGCCTCCAGGTCGACGCCGGGGGCGGCGTCGCGCACGGCGAACGTCGGCTGGGTGTCGAACACCACCGCGTGCGGCGGCGAGAACGGAGCGCGGGCGAGTCCGACGACCTCCTCGTAGAAAGTCGCGGCTTTCTCGAGGTCGCGTACCTGGAGGGCGATGAAGTCTGGTCCGGTGACGGCCATGATGATTCTCCTTGATGTCAGTTTCCTTACATGCAAGAGTATGTCAGGATACTGACATGGTCAATACGCAGATCGGATACGCGGTCAAGCAGGCGCAGTCGCTCCTCCACCTCCGAATGGAAGAGGCGCTGCGGCCGGTGCAGCTCACGGTGTCGCAGTATTCCTGCCTGCATCGCCTGCGACGGGAACCGGGCATCTCGGCCGCCGCCCTCGCTCGGGCCACCTTCGTCACGCGCCAGTCGATGAACGCGATGCTGCAGCAGCTGATCGATCGCGGCCTGGTGGCGCGGCCGTCCCGGCCCGAGGCCGGCCGCGCACTGCCCTCGCTGTTGACCGACGCGGGCGCCGAGGTCCTCGATGCCGCGCAGGGTCTCGTCGACGGCGTCGAGCAGCGCATGCTCGGCGGGCTGCCGGAGAGAGACCGGGCCGCACTGGCCCACGGTCTGGCGGAGTGCATCGCGGCGCTCGAGTAGGCGCAGGCGGCACCGCCGGTCCGGCCGGGGCGCGCACCGACGGCGCCGAATCCGTCGAGCGCCGGTGGCGGCCTCGTCGCGAGGGCGTAAAAATGGCCCGGTTCCCAATGAATCAAAGGGAGCCGGGCCGAATGTGACCCCAACCGGATTCGAACCGGTGTTACCGCCGTGAGAGGGCAGCGTACTAGGCCGCTATACGATGGGGCCGAAAGCAACTAGATGAGTATGCCATAGCTGCCGGGCACCGCCAAATTGAGAGACCGGACGCCCTTCGACGTCGTCACGCGCGGTCGCCCAGCAGCGCTCTCTCCTTCTCGGCGGGCAGCCCGACCGGCGGACGGTCCGGCCGCTGCGGCGCCACTCCCCCGATGGATCGCAGCCACCGCCAGGTGTCGGAAACGGTCTCCTGCAAAGGACGGATGGTGAGTCCCGCGGCCAGCGCGGCCGCCACGTCGCCGCGGTGCATACCGTCGGCGTCCGGTCCCGGCGGAATCCACACGGGCAGCTCCATCCACGGTTCGACGCCCGCGGCTTCCAGCTGCTCCGGGGTGAACCAGCGCAGCTCGGCGTCCGAGCCCGTCGCCGCGAGGCACGCCTCGAGCAGGTGGCGCATGGTCGTGACGTCGGGCGGGCTCACGACGTTGATCGGCCCGGTCGCATCGGTGTCCAGTCCGAACGCGGCGAGGTCTCGGGCGTCGACGTATTGGATGGCCGCCTCTGCCGGACCGGGCGCGACGACCGGGCCGCCCCGCGCGACGCGGGTCAGCCACCAGGGCAGCCGCCCGATGTTCTCGTGCGGCCCGATGATGAGACCCGGCCGCAGCAGCAGCGCCCGGTCGCCGAAGCCGGCGAGGGCGCCCAGCTCGCCGCCCCGTTTGGCGCGGGCGTAGTCGGAGTAGTCCGTCTCCTCTGCCGACGCCTCGACCACCGGGGCGTCTTCGCGCGCGTAGGCGGCCGACGGGTAGTCGTGCACCGAACGGGATGACACGTAGACGTATTTCTCGGCGCTGCGGGAGAGGCGAGCCGCGGCATCCGTCACCGCTTTCGGGCCCCACGACCAGGTGTCGACGACGAGATCCCAGCGGCCGGAACGCAGCGGCTCGAGCGCGCCGGCGACAGTGCGGTCGGCGACGATGGTCGTGACGTCGGCCCGTGGCGGCCTCGATCCGCGGTTGAGCACGGTTACCTCGTGCCCGCGCGCCAGCGCCTCGTCGACGAAGGCGTGCCCGACGAACTCGGTGCCACCCAGAATCAGTACGCGCTTCGCCGCCATCTGCCCAGCGTCGCGTACCCGCGCCGCTCCGCCAAGCCTTTCCGCTCAGGGCAGCAGGCGAATACCGCCGCGAGAACTACCACCCCAGGGCGAACACCACGTCGTCGCCCAACGCGTCGCCGGTGACGCGGTCGAGGTCGGGGCGGCGCTCCAGCCCGACCTTGAGCGCGGTGCGCTGCGATCCGACGTTGCCGGGTTTGGTGAAGGCGATGAGCGGATGCGCGGAGTGCTCTTCGCGCCACAGTTCGACCGCGGCGCCGGCCGCCTCGGTCGCGTAGCCCTTGCCCCAGGCTCGCGGCGTGAAGCGGTAACCGAGGTTGATCGCCGTGCGCTCGGTGTGCGCGCCGGCGCTCCAGCTGGAATACCGGATTCCAGCGAAGCCCACGATGCCCTCGTCGTCGCGCACCGTCCACGGACCGAAGCCGTGCTCGTGCCAGTGGCCGAGCCAGAAGCCGAACTGGCGCTGGGCGTCGGTGCGGGCGGTGAGCGGTCCGTCGGGGTTGAACTCGTTGGTGAGGGGGTCGGCGTGAATGCTCCACATGCCGTCGAAGTCGACCGCCGAGATGCGGTCGAGCGACAGCCGTGCGGTGCGCGTCACGAACCGGCCGCCAGATCGAGAATCGCGCGCGCGAACTCGCGTGGCGCCTGCTGCGGAACGTTGTGCCCCACGTTCGCCAGCCGCTCCTGGCCGTACGGCCCGACGAATTTCGCGTGGTCGTCGTCGACGGGCGCGCCGAGGATCCCGTCGGCACCGGTCTCGAGCACGATGGTCGGCACCATGATGGGCGGGGCCGCCGCCAACAGTGCCTCGATCTCGTCGTAGCGCGGATCGCTCTCGGCCAACCCGAACCGGTGGCGGTAGGAGTGGATGACTACGTCGACGAAGTCGGGGTTGTGCAGGCTGGGTGCGGTGGCGGCGAAGGTCTCGGCGCCGAAGTCCCAGGTGGGCGACCAGGTTCGCCAGAGCAGCTCGCACAGCTCGTCGCGGTTGACCTCGAGGCCCAGCCGGCCGCGCGACCCGTGGAAGTAGTACTGGTACCAGTAGGTGGCCTCCCACGCGGGCGGCGCGGGCTCGCCCGAAGCCGCGATGTTCTGCACGTTGTAGCCGTCGACGCTCACCAGACCGGTGACGCGCTCGGGCCAGAGGGCGGCGGCGATGCACGCGGCCCGCCCGCCCCAGTCGAATCCGCCGAGCAGGGCGGCGTCTATGTCGAGCGCGTCGAGCAGGGCGAGCAGGTCGGCGCCGAGCGCGCCCTGCTGGCCCGACTTCGGATCGGCTTCGTCGACGAACCTGGTCGGCCCGAACCCGCGCAAGTACGGTGCGATCACCCGGAGCCCGGCGTCGGCGAGGATCGGGGCGACCTCGTCGAATGCGCGCACGTCGTACGGGAACCCGTGCAGCAGCACGACGGGAGCCGCGTCTGGTGCTCCCCACTCTTCGTAGGCGATCTCGAGCACGTCGGTGCTGACGGTCTTGACGACCCTGTCTGGTGCGGTGTTCATACGATCTCCACGGCCTTCCCGCTCACGATGATGCCCCCGGTCGGCGGGATGTCGACCGTCAGCAGACTCGGCCGCCCGACATGGGCGCCCTGATGGATGATGACGCGGTCGGGCGCGACTCCCAGAGCGCGCAGATAGCCGCCGACGGATGCCGCGGCGGAACCCGTGGCCGGATCTTCGCTCATCGTTCCGACCGGGAACAGATTGCGGGCCTCGAAGCGGTCGGCGCCGTTCTCGTCGGCGCCCAGGGACACCATGGTGATCACGGTGCCCGTCCAGCCTTGGGCGTCCATGAGTTCGCGCATCGCGACCGGATCGAACCCGAAGCCGTCGAAGACCGCGCGGTCGGCGAACACGATCACGGGATGCCAGTTGCCGGCGAACGACAGCTGCGGAGGGAAGCGCGGGTCGAGGTCGTCGCGCACGACGCCGAGCTGGCCGAGCAGGGTCTGCAGTACCTCGTCGGAGAGACCGCCGAGCTTCGGCTCGACACTCGTGAAGGCGGCGGTGATGTCGTCGCCCGTGCCGGTCGTGACGATGGAGATCGGGCCGACGGGTGTCTCGAAGACGACGGTGCCGACTCCGTCGCGGCGCGCGAGGGCCACGGCGGTGGCGACCGTGGCGTGGCCGCAGAACGGCACCTCGGCGATCGGCGAGAAATAGCGCACTCTGGCGTGCCTGATGTCGCCGGCGATCGCGGGATCGACGAGGAACGCGGTCTCGGCGAAGCCGACATCCGCCGCCGTCTTCTGCATCTCGGCATCGCCGAGCGAACGCGCGTCGAGCACGATGCCCGCGGGGTTGCCTCCGTCGGGGGTGGACGCGAAGGCGGCGTAGCGCAGAACTGTGGTCATCCTTCCATCGTGTCAGTTGCTGCCGACACTCGTCGCCGCTGTGGCCGGCATCAGCACGTGCAGCGCTCCGGCGACCATCTCGATGTCGACCGGCAGCCGCGACACCCGCTCTCCGTCGGCGTACGCGGCGACCCTGTGCGCCTCGATTCGCACGGTCTTCGCCCGGTGGATGGTGACGGCCGGGTGGCCGAGGTGCGTGCCGGCGAACACCTTGGGAAATACGCGCAGAAATGCGGTGCGCGACAGCGGGGTGACGACGAGCACGTCGAACAGCCCGTCGTCGACGACCGCGTCCGGGGTCACCCGCATGCCGCCACCGATCGACTGGTTGTTTCCCACGGCGATGAGTGCAGCATCCGTCACCGTCTCGACGCCGTCGAGCACGAGGCGGTATCTGATCGGCCGCAGCTTGGCGAGTTCGATGGCGAGGGCGACCAGGTAGCGGCTTTTGCCGCGGGGGCGGCGTAGATTGTTGGCGCGCTCGTTGACGATCGCGTCGAAGCCGGCCGACAGCACGCAGGCGAACCAGGTGAGCTGGTCGCGTCCGTCGTCGTCGGTGTGCCGGATGCGCCCCGCGTCGATCGCCCGCGCCGGCCTCGCGAGGGACTCGAGCAGCGCGTCGACCGCGGCGTCGATGTCGCCGACCGGGATTCCCAGGCCGCGGGCCATGTCGTTGCCGGTTCCCGACGGGATGATGCCGAGCGGCACCGTCGTTGTGGCGAGCAGGTTGACTCCGAGGCTGACCATGCCGTCGCCGCCGACCACCACGAGCGCGTCGGGCTGCTGCGCAACGGCGAGCGCCGCTACTTCGACGAGGGTGGCGAAGTTCGGTTCCTGCAGGCTGGTGACGGAGTGTCCGGCGGCGCGGAGGCGGGCGACCACGGCCGGACCCACGGAACGGCTCTTGCCGAACGACGCGGAGGGGTTGATGGCGACGACAATCGTCAGCGGCTTCGGTGTCGGCACGGGTTCATTCTGGCAGACCCGCACCCCGCGCCGGTCGATCAGCGCGAGCCGGGCAGCCGCATCCCCGTGAGCAAGAGCCCGACCAGCCGGCGGGCGTCGTAGTCCGGGTCGCTGTCGTCTCCGACGCTGAGGTTGCCGATGCCGCGAAGCAGCTCGTAGGCACTGACCTCGGGGCCGATCTCGCCCGACTCGACCGCCGCGTCGAGCAGGCTGGCGCAGGCCGGAAGCAGGTGGTCGATGAAGTAGCCGTGCAGCGACTCGAATCCCGCCCGGTCGTTCTGCAGCGCTCCGGCCAACCCGTGCTTGGTCACGAGGAAGTCGACGAACAGGTTCGACCACTCGACGAGGGCGGCGTGCGGGGTGGGCGCCGTCTCGAGCAGTACGGGAGCCGCCTCGACGCAGGCCGTCACCTGATGGCGGAAGACGGCCACGACGAGATCCGCGCGGGTCGGGAAGTGCCGGTAGATGGTGGCGACGCCGACACCTGCTGCTGCCGCGACCTCGCGTACCGGCGCCTCGACCCCCGACGTCACGAATACGGCGGCCGCGGCATCCAGCAACGCCTGTTTGTTGCGCTGCGCGTCGGCGCGTTTCGGCCGTTGCAGCGTTGTCAGGCGGTCGTCGGTCACGGCGGCACTCGCTTTCGGATCGGAGGGGTTGCAAAACGGAACACTGTTCCGTATAGTTGCGGAACAGCGATCCGCTTAGCCAGTATGGCACGCGCCCGCCCCACAACGGAGGAAGACATGGAATACCGCACACTCGGACGCACCGGCGTCCAGGTCAGCACGCTCGCGCTCGGCGCGATGAACTTCGGCGCCATCGGGAAGACCAGCCAGGAGGAGGCCACCGCGATCGTCGACGGCGCTCTCGCGGCGGGCATCAACCTGATCGACACGGCCGACCGCTACGGTAACGGCGAGTCGGAGGAGATGGTGGCCAGGGCGATCGCCGGCCGCCGCGACGACATCGTGCTGGCCACGAAGTTCTACTCGCCGATGAGCGACGAGCGCAACCACCAGGGCACTTCGCGGCGATGGATGATCACGGCGTTGGAGAACAGCCTGCGGCGCCTCGGGGTCGACCACATCGACCTCTACCAGGTGCACCGCTGGGACCCGACGACGAGCGACGACGAGACGCTGTCGGCGCTCACCGACCTGCAGCGCGCGGGGAAGATCCGCTCGTTCGGCTCGTCGACCTACCCGGCCTACCGCATCGTTCAGGCCCAGTGGGCGGCCCGCGACAACCGTCTCGGGCGATTCGTCACCGAGCAGCCGGGCTACTCCATCCTGCAGCGCGGCATCGAGACCCACGTGCTGCCGGTCACCGAGGAGTACGGCATGGGCGTCCTGGCGTGGAGCCCGCTGGCTTCCGGCTGGCTCTCGGGCGCGATCCGCGCCGGTCAGGAGATCAGCACCAACCGTTCGGCCGTCATGACGAGCCGGTACGACCTCTCGGTGCCCGCGAACCGG
>Ga0247741_1002214_pt1 | contig 10868 bp, 9 predicted proteins | sample UWRJL213509R2_FD_180945 | JGI IMG/M metagenome (GOLD analysis project Ga0247741, IMG submission 180945) | Plant litter microbial communities from Arlington Agricultural Research Station in Wisconsin, United States - UWRJ-L213-509R-2 | ecosystem: Environmental > Terrestrial > Plant litter >...
ATCGCGCGAGCGGGCGAGGGAGATCGAGCGATGTTTCCCTTCGGCCTCGAGCCATACGGCGTAGAAGATGCCCTTCTTGTCGCGCGCGACGCGCACGGCGGAGCGATCGCCGTTATCGACGGGAAAGCCGGTGGGCGAAACGCCGCGCGCACCGACGAGCGCGGAGCCGAGCTGACCCGGATCCGCGATGCCGCGCCGCGAGTTGAACAGCGTGACGAGATCGCCCGCGTCGGTGAGGATCGCGCTCGGCGCGTTCTGGTAGAGGCCCGGTGTCTCCACGGTGGACAACGGCACGCTCGCGCCGAACGCGGTGTCGCGAGGCGGCCCCTTCGGTGCGGGGCATTGCTTCAGGGCGATCACCGCCGTGTTCGGGATGAGGCAGGTCTTCCACTGCGCGTCGCAGACGTAGCCTTCGGCGGCGCGGCAGTCCGCATCGCGCTCGCAGGCCTTCAGGCACTGCTCTCCGGACCGTGCGGTGGCGACACAGTTGCCGTCGGGGCAGACCGCCCCGGCGAGCCCGCACGCCGACGTGCAGTAGCCACCCGGTCCATCCGCGCAGGTGAGATCCTCGGCGCAACCATGCGTGGGTCCACACGAGTCGCCACGCAGCGCGAGCGGGGGAGGTGCATCGATCGATGCGTCGATGGGCGGCGGTGGCGGTGGCGGCGGAGGCACGCGCGGTGGGGCCGCGGTGCCCGAGCACGCGACCAGCACCGTGAATAGAAGTCCGCGCCGCACCGTCCCCACTAGAACGCACGAGACCCGGGCCTCACACAAGATTTGGCGCGCACTCTGCGCCGCCCGCTTTCCCTCGGCGCTATCTTCCCCACCATGAACCTAGCCTCGCTCTCCGCAATCCTCCTCGGAGCCATGGCGGCTACCGCCATCGCGCAGCCCGCGAAGAAGCCGGCCGCCGAGCCCGCCAAGCTTCCCGCCGTGGGCGAGGAGCTCACCGTCACCGGCCCGGGCACCTGGACCAAGCACGACTGGCTCTACGACGTGCCGTCGCTGAAGGACTCGGCCGGCAAGGTCGTCGTCCACTGGTTCTGCGCTCCGAAGGTGAAGACCTGCGTCGATGATCTCGCCCGCATCGTCACCCTCAAGGAGAACGGCCGCGCGTACATCGTCGCGCACATCAACGGCACCAAGGCCGATGCGAAGAAGCTCGACGCGATCCGCGAGAGCGAAGGCGTCGGTCAGGGCACCGTCGGCTACGGCAAGGGCGCCACGCTGCTCATGAAGCAGATCGGCGTGACCGGCCCGGCCTCCGTCGTCGTCGGCGTCGACGGCAAGGTCGCCCTCGTGACCACCACCTCCACGCCCGCGGATCTCGACGCGCGCGACAAGAAGGTCGCGGAGCTCATCGCCGGCATCAAGGAGTTCATCGTCACCCCCGGCGAGACGCCGAAGAACGTGAAGCCGAACGACAAGTTCACGCTCTCGATGTCCGTGAACCTCGCGAGCTGGCTGAAGTACTCGGAGAAGACGCCGCGCACCTTCAAGGTCACCGTGCCGCCCGACTTCAAGTGCGACGCGAAGGAGCTGAAGGGCGACCAGCTCAAGCTCGAGAACAGCGTGCTCTCCGCCTCCGTCACGTGCACCGCGCCCAAGGGCATCTACGAGGCCCGCGGCGAGATCAACTTCGGCTACGAGACTCCGAGCAACGCCGCCGGCCTCGGCACCGAAGGCGCGAAGTGGAAGTTCGAAGTTAAGCCGTAGCGCCGCGCGCTGAACGTCAGGTTGGATCCTCGCCGCGATCCGTCACCTCTGCGAACGGAGCGGGGCCGTTGCGCTCGACCCAACGACCGTCGGAATCGCGAACCGAAGCAATAGCCAGAGACCAATACAACCACGGAAACGATTCCACGGTTACCACGGGACTGTCGATATCGGGATTGTCGTCGATCGATATGGCCACGAATGACATCCGCGCGTCAGCCTTGGCCTGCGCATAGACCCGAGCTGCGACAGAGCCGGAGCACTCGAGCACCGCTGTCCATTCACCCAACAGCGAGCCGCCAAAATACGGACCTGTCAAATATAGGGAGGTCCGGGCCCCTGGCTTCGCCCGCGAACCGTCAGCGCACGAGCGGGGCCACCATCAGCTCGGGTTCGAGGAGCCTCCAGTCCGCGCGCGGAACGGACTCCAACTCGTCGCCGATGGTCTCGACGAGTGGATCTGCGACGTCCGCAAGGGCGGATGCGGCGAGCTCCCATACCGGGGCGAGACCTTTCGCCCCCCACGTCACGATACGCTCACTCACTATTTACCTCCGAGGGCTCTGTACAAGAGATCGTACCTCTCGCCAGGCTTCGTCTCTGCAACGTAGTTCATGATCCTAGAACCCTCGATGACGAGAGTCTCTGAACCTAGGCGGTCGCCGTACATCCACTAACGGTTAGCTATTCGACGATGGCCCACTCGCTATCCTCGAGCCCGTACTCATGAGTCGCCTGCCTTTTGGCGGCGTCCTGTGTTTCGTGCCACGTGTCGGTCAGGCCCTCACCGTTCGCGTCGAAGCGAAGCAAGAACCAGCCGTCGTGCTCTTGCGGATCTCCACCCACCCTGGCGCAGGGATCTCCGTGCGTGCAGACGGGCGCCCATCTCCGGCGAGCTCTGCATAGTAATGCTTTGTTGCACCTGTAACTATCTGCAGATCCTCCATCACCTCGCCGATGGTGTTTAGTGCCTCGAAATATATGTGACTAAAAATGTATAGTGTCGTCCAAGTGGGTCGCTGTCGGTCATTCTGACTTGTCGTAGTCCATCTGCCGAGCGATCCCGCCCCGGCGCGATCTGCCGGTAGCCCTCGCCAAGACAGGTATCCCATGCCAACGGCCACGCCAGCGCTACACGGGACCACTCTGTACCAGGTGGCCGAATCCCCGAACAGCCGCGGCCGCAGGCTCGGCTCGAGCCGCCAAGGGAACGGCGCGAACCGTGAGTGCACCTGCTACAGCTCTCGCCGCTGCGTGTCCGGAGAAGCTCCGGATATGCAGTCGCCGCCCTGCGGCCATTCCGGCGGTCGCAACTCAGCCTTCAGGATCCCGGCGTGAATCACAGTATCGAACCGCCGTAGCTGGACATGTGATTGATTCGACGCCTCCGCCCAAATGATCGGCGTTGGCGGCGTTTCTCGGCTAACCAGCTCGTCGTAGCGCGAAGCACCGACCCGCATATCGCCGGTGCGGTCGGCGACTCCTGCCTTGGATCCGGCCTCGGCCCGAGACCACGAAGTGATTGCTCGAAGTCAAGTTGTAACGCACCACTTGCCGAGCTCTTGAACCCAGGTCTGAACGTGCTCGGCCTCGAGCGTCAGATTCGCGAATTTTCTGCCATCGATATCCTCGAAGAGCAACACGAGCGCGCAGTCGTCGCCGCGAGCATAGATCGCGCCGTGCGGTTCCACGAAAGCCAACATCATGACATCTGACAGGCTCGGGCAGCGGAGACGTTCCAGGAGGTGCCTCTGTACGTCTGTCACGGACGTTGCCCCCAGCGCTCTGGTGACGCCGTCCCAAGACAAAGCTGCCCGACACCAAAAGCCATCATCGGTTTCCAGATGTAGAGTCCCATTGGTAGCCGAAAGATCGATGTTCTTTGGTGGCATAGCGCTCAACGACCTAGACGGGTTAGGGCCGCCCCTAATATACCGAAGCTCGGCACTCGTGACGCTGCTCGTGAAAGCGGTTCCAGCAAGCACCCTGGGATGTCCTTCATGTACGTCCGATCAAAAAGCACGGTACTCCCTGAAGCAGCCGCTGCGTCGAGTGTACGAAGAGAGTACTGAAACCAGTTGAGGTCCATCGGCTTCGGAAGATCGGTCAACGTCACGGCACCAAGTCGATTGGCTGTAGTTGCAAGTGCGCCTCCGGCACTTGGTCCGTAAAGAAGGGGCCGGCACCGTTGCCGCGGCCGTAGCACCGGCAGAGAAAAAGCCCTCAATCGCATCCTGAGCTAGGCTCGAGTCACGATCTGATCGAGTTGTTGGTAGAGCTCAGCTCTCGATGGATCCCGATACCTAAACGAATACGAGTCTGGAACGCCGGGCCATGGCTCGTCATACGTGAAGCCCTCGAGTAGCGTGAGCCTACCGTCGTCCACAAACACAACGATGCCAGCGCCAGTCCGCAAGCCAGCGATCGTCGCTTCCACGTCACCTATTGCCAAACGCGAAGGAAACAGGGTCGTGGACGTCATCGCGCCCGGGTCCACTCCCAAGTCGGCGAAGAACCCGGCCGCGGTTTCCTCACGTTTTGTCACACGAAGACCGGAGAGCTGTCCCCTCAGTAGCTGGAGCACAGGGTGGGCACCAGCAAGGATGGCGGCTAGTGCCGCCGACTCGAACTTGGACGGAAGATCGATCATTGCCACGCTGAACCTATTCGCACGCCCCCGTCGACAACAGCTCCGCGCACAGTTTATGTTAAATCCGGCTACGGTTACGACGACTTGGTACACGCCAGGCAATCAAAACGACGAGATCGCGAGTGCGCGAATGCTCGTTGCCCGGTTGATCTGGAGTGTAATGCCCGACTACAGCCGAGATCGCAGGGTGCAGCAAACGCTGCAGTCCGCGCCTCGCCAGAGCTTGCAGCGGTTGCTGGAGTCCGGAAGGCCGTAGCCGCGGCGCACAGTTGGCGGTCGCGACCGGCAGCTGAGGGCGGGGGAGTCGAGTCGCGAGACCAACTCACGCTCCCGCCGGGGCTTCTGATCTGCGGCCGGAGCCGCTTCAAGGACCGAGCAACGCCGGCAGGGTGGACGCGAAGTGGAAGTTAGAAGTTAACCCGGTGCGACGCTATACCCACTCCGACTCCTCGGTTGTCCGAGAGCCTCGGTTCGGTGCCGTGCAGATACGAGCGGCTCGCCGCGTCGAGCACTCCGTTCATTCGTTCCCCGGCCAGGCCGACGAAGTCCGAAGGCAACTTCATCGCGGCGACCAGGCCGAAGTCCGTCGCCTGCCAGTGGAGAACGGCGAGGTTCACATACGTATCGAGTGAAGCGGGTCCGCGGCGGAGCATCTCCTCGTAGAGCGAGGCGGCCCGGACCAAGGTAGCCGCTCGTTCGGCGAATGATGTCATGGGAGTCATGGCGTCCAGCGCGTGCACCTACTGTCTACAACTCGACGAAGATGACCAGGTGACGGGGATTGTTCACCGTCGCCTGCTTGTCCGCTAGTAGATCGGCAATTCTGGCGAGCACCTGTTTCGCGATCCAAAATTCATCCGGAGCGCACTGGGACATCTCTTTGGCATTCGGCCAGATGATCGCGACGTTCGGGCTCGGTTGGGCACGTAGTCCCTCCCAGAGCGAATCGTCCAACGCATCCCAGACCGCGTGGCCCCCAACGGCGGATCGAGCGGAAGGGTGTCGCGAACTGCTTGAAAAAAGGCCTCGCGACTTACGATGCCGCTCGCGGGCAACACGTACGTTCGAATCCCGACGCTGCTCAATACCGCCAGCGCGGTGCTCACGTCGAGTGACTTCATCTCGAGGATTCCGCGGAAGAACACCATCTCCTCGAGGGACAGGGGCCAGGTCACGTGTAGCGCGTGCGGAAACAATACCGTGTTTCCGAGTGCCGGAACCTAGGTCCGCCGGAGAGCGCGTTCGGACGTGCATCCTCTACTGTCCGGCCACCGGACGGTTCGCTTGAGCGATCTCCTCTGAGAATTCGCTTTCGCGCGACATGTTGTGCTTGACAGGTTTCGGCGAGGCAATCGACGGAGAGGCGCGAGTCGCTCTGCAATGTCGTCGAGGAATCGTCTGGGTGCGCGCTGCGTGATCGCGATGCGCGGAATGGATGTTTCGAGGGTGTGGCCTCGTGGGAGTCCGGAGCGTGCGAATCAGAGCGTCGAAAATCAGCGTGGTATGGAGGAGGAAACGAGACGGAGGTGGAGCATGTTCGATGGGGGAGTGACTGTCGGCGGTGAGGTGGTGACGGCGGTGCGCGACGAGGCGTGGACGGAGCTGCACGGTGCGCTGAAGAAGCTTGGAGCGAGGCGTGCGGTGCTGGATGCACGGGAGCTCGATCTCTTGCGCGAGGCGGAGGAGATGGGGCTGTATCGGCGGCGCGGGCACGCGACGATGGCGGCGTACATGGTCGCGGAGCTCGAGTGCTCGCGGCACACGGCGAACGAGAAGTTGCGGGTGGCGATGGAGCTCATCGACTTGCCGGAGATCGCGGCGCGGTTTCGCGAGGGTGAGATCGGATGGACCGCGGTGCGCGAGGTCACGCGGGTCGCGACGGCGGAGACCGAGGACGAGTGGCTGGACGCGTGCGAAGGAAAGAGCGCGACGGAGATCCAGCAGATGGTGAAGGGCTACCGGAAGGGGGCGTCGCCCACGGCGAAGCCGGATCCGGCGATCGTCGAGGACTGGATCGGGCTCTCGGTGCCACCGGCGGTATTCGCGATGTGGCGGCAGATGCGCGGGGCGCTGGATGCCGAGGCGGGCAAGCGGCTGAGCGATGCCGAGGTAGCCGAGCGGTTGTGCAAGCTGGCGACGAGTGGCGAGACGAGTGGGCCGGCGTTCCAGATCGCGATCACCACGTGCCGGCAGTGCAAGGAGGCAGCGCAGATCGGGCCCGGGGTGGAGAACGCCATCTCGGCCGCGATGCTCGAGCGGGCGCAGTGCGATGCGGTCCTCGTCGGCGATCTGGAGGTCGAGAGCCCCGAGAAGACGCAGCGCACGATCCCGGCGAACACGCGCCGCAAGGTGGCGATTCGCGATCAGTTCACGTGCCGCGTGCCGGGCTGCGGGGCGCAGCGGTTCCTCGAGGCGCATCACATCGTGCATCGCGAGCACGGCGGCACGAACGCGATGTCGAACATCTTGCTCGCGTGCGACGCGCACCATGTCGCGCACCACGAGGGCTTGATCCGCATCTCGGGCACCGCGCCCGATGCGCTCGTCTTCGAGCGGCTCGTCGAAGGCGGACGCTACGAGCGGTTCGGTCCGGTCCCCGGGGACTGAAAGGTGTGGCGGCTGACAATCGAATAGCTGAACGAAGAAGCGGCAGATGCGTCACGTCGAGGAACGCGATGTCGAACCTGCTGCTCGCGCACCGTCTCGGTATCGCGCCGCACGAGCGGTTCGGTCCAGTCCCCGGGGACTGAAGGGTGTGGTGGCTGACAATCAGATAGCTGCACGAAGGAACGGTTCCGCGAGACGCATCCCGTCGCGGAATGCGATGTCGAACCTGGTGCTCGCGCGCGCGGCCCGGTATCGCGCCGCACGAGCGGTCGGTCCGGTCCGCGGGGACTAAAACTGCTGGCGGCTGCACGAAGGAGCGGTTGCGCGAGACGCATCCCCGTCGCGGAACGCGATGACGAACCTGGTGCTCGCGCGCGGCCCCGGCATCGCGCCGCACGAGCGGTTCGGTCCGGTCCCCGGGGACTGAAACGTGGGGCGGCTAACAATCGAATCGAGGAACGAGACACGTGGGCACCGCTGGCCATGCGGGCAGTAGCCCTTCGAGGCGCATCACGGCGCAAGTCGCGAGCACGAGCGGATCCAGCGTCGTTCCGGCTCGTCGTCGCGAGCACCGGCTGTCGAAGTCAGCCAGGCATGGCGTTCGGGTTTTGCAGTTCGACGCGGAGCGCGAACGCTGAACGCGATGTCGACTGCTCGCGCACCGCGCGGGCGTCGTGCGCACGAGCGGCTTCGGTCCGGTCCCCGGGGACTGAAGCGTGGGGCGGCTGACAATCGAATAGCTGAACGAACGAGCGGCTCCGCGGACCGCATCATCGTGGATCGCGAGCAAGAACGACGCGGCGGAGCCCATCGCCAGGCCCTCGCGACCGAGATCGCCACGCGCGGCGCGACCAGCGTCGAAGTGGGCGTCACCCACAACTCACTCGGGCTCGTCGCCATCGCGCGCAAAGACTGTCCCCGTCGCCGGCGACACCCCCAGCGCCGCTGGCGATCGCGCCGTCACCGAGCACAACCTCGGCTTCGTCGGCGATCGCAGCCTCGCGCTCGTCCACTACGCGGTCTCGAATCTGCTGTTCACGCACCGCGCCGTACGAACGGTTTGTTTCCCGGGGACTGAATCGAAGAGCTGACGAGGCGGTTCTACGCCTCGGGCGGTAGGCCGGCAGCTCGACTCTCGAGCTCGCGTGCACTCAGGCTCGTTGGTCCTCCGGAGGCAGGAGCGGCTCGCACGGCGTCCAGTCCTTGTCCTCGAGGCCAAGCTCGATGGCGCCCTGCGCCTTCGCATCGTCCTGGGTCTCGTGCCACGTGTGCAGCAGGCACTCGCCGCTTGCCGCGAAGCGGATCAGGAACCAGCCGGTCGTGACTCTCCGGATCTCCAGCCGGGATGCGCCCGCCCGGGCTTCGAGCATCGGCCCGGAACCGCGAGGCGCCGCTCGGGGCGCCGGCGGCGCGATCGGACCGTTCTCGGCGTCGAAGTCGAGCCCGATCGTCGCGCGGTCGATCTGGAACGCGTAGGCCTCGTACTGCAGCATCTCGAGGACCTCGGTGAACGCGAGGTCTCGCCCGCATTGGAGGTCATTGCCCCGGTCCCGACGAGCATCCGCCGCGCGCAGCCGGAGGAGGTGAATCACATCGGACAGGTAGCCGGCGTAGCGATCCGCCACGGCCTAGCGCGACGTCTTCACGTTCGGGCGCGTCGCGTTGAACATGTAGCCGAACAGGCCGGCGGCCGCGAGGACGGCACCGACGACGAGCACGCCGGAGATCGGCGGCTTGTACTCGCACTTCACGAGGGTGGTCTCCATGCACTCCTTGTCCTTGGTGGCAAGGTCGGCCGCGATGAGACCGCCGCCGCCGAGGAGCAGGATCGTGTCGCCGACGTACGACCAGCCCTTGGCGGACCGGTTGTAGCCAAAGCAGCCGGTCGCCATCAGGGCGCAGGCGACGAGCGCGGCAATCGCACGCTTGGAAGTCCCCATCCGCTGGCTAGCGTAACGCAGTTGGGAGCCCGAAAGGTTATCCTTGCCGCGCGCATGCGCCAGCGGTCTCCGCTCCTGCCGATCTTCTTGATCGTGCTCGTCGATGTTCTGGGCTTCACGATCGTGATCCCGCTCCTCGGTCTGTACGCCGAGCGGTTCGGCGCCTCCCCGCTGACGGCCACGTTGATCGTGTCGTGTTACGCGGTCAGCTCGCTGGTCTCGACGCCGATCATCGGCAAGCTCTCCGACACGTACGGGCGCAAGCCGCTCTTGATGATCAGCCAGTGCGGCACGTGCATCGGCTTCATCGTGCTGGGCACGTCGAACGCGCTGTGGATGGTGTTCCTCGGCCGCATCCTCGATGGCATCACGGCCGGCAACCTGTCGCTCGCGCAGGCGTACATCTCCGACCACACCACGCCCGAGAATCGCGCGAAGTCGTTCGGCGTGATCGGCGTGGCGTTCGGCATCGGCTTCATGTTCGGGCCGGCGCTCGGCGGCTGGCTCGGGCAGTACGGCATGCACGTACCGTTCATCGTCGCGGCGAGCCTCTCGGCGTGCTCGATCCTCGCCACGTACACGATGCTCCCGAAGGAGGAGAAGCCGAAGGACGTGCCCGATGCGGGTCCCGTCGGTCCCGGCGGCAAGCGCCCGGGCGCGTTCGACGTCGCCGCGTACTCGCAGTACCTGGGGCGCCCGCAGCTGCGCGGCCTCTATCTCCAGTACTTCCTCTACACGTTCGCGTTCTCGATCTTCATCAGCGGCTTCGCGCTGTTCGCGGAGCGGCGGTTCACCCACGGCGAACCACCCATGCCGTGGACGGCGCGCGAGGTGGGCTTCTTGTTCGCGTTCGCCGGCTTCGTCGGGATCATCTGGCAGGGAGGCGTCATCGGGCGCCTGGTGAAGAAGTACGGCGAGTACCAGCTCAGTATCGCCGGCTTCATCGCGCTGATCGGCGCGTACTGCCTCATCGTGCTCGTACCGGGGCATAGCTACATGCCGATGGTCGGCATCACGGTGGTGAACTCGTTCGGCAACGGCGTGCTGCGCCCGGTGATCACGAGCCGGATCACGCAGGCGGTGGGGCGTCACGAACAAGGCGTGGCCATCGGGATCTCCGGATCGCTCTCGTCGCTGGCGATGATGATGGCGCCTCCGACCGGCGGCTTGCTCCTCGAGAACGGCTGGCTCGATGCGTGGCCGCTCGTCGCGGCGGGGGTGGGCTTCCTCGGTCTGGTGGCGTGCATGCTGAACGGCCGGGGCGCATCGGTGGGGCCGGCGAGTCCTGCGGGCAAGCTGCCCGAGGCCAAGCTACATTCCGAGGCATGAAGACCAAGGGATGGATCGCGATCGCGTTCGTGGCGGGTGGAGCAACGTTCGCGGCGAAGGGATGCCTCAACAAGCCCGCGCCGGATCAGCAGCTCGCGGGTCGCCTCGACGACCTGTGTGACATCGCGAAGGACGGCGCCGAGAAGCCCGAGGCCGGCGTGCGCGCGCTCGGCAAGTACATGGGCAAGCACGCGGGTGATCTGCTCGGCAACTTCGGCGACACGATCGCCCTGATCGAGCGCATCTCCGATGACGACGCCCACGACGAGCGCGCCCGCATGGCCCGCGAGCGGATCCAGGCGCCGCTCCTCGCGTGTCACCGCGACTGGCAGCGCTTCGGCGAGGCGATCGAGCGCGATCCGGCCGCGAAGGCGCTGATGGACACCGCGATGATTCGCCTGAACCGCACCCTCGAGATCCTGTTCGGCAACGGCGCGTTCACGCTGCGCGATCTGCCGAGCCAGCTCGAGCGGGCGATCGATTCACTCTAGGCGAGCGCGGCCGCGTAGCGCTCGGCGCGGACCTCGGCGTCGCGATCGAGCGCCTGCTCGGCGAACACCGCGAGGACCGCACCGGCGGCGACGCCATCCCAGAACGGCAGGCCGAGCACGGCCGCGCCGATG
>Ga0247741_1002215_pt1 | contig 10861 bp, 10 predicted proteins | sample UWRJL213509R2_FD_180945 | JGI IMG/M metagenome (GOLD analysis project Ga0247741, IMG submission 180945) | Plant litter microbial communities from Arlington Agricultural Research Station in Wisconsin, United States - UWRJ-L213-509R-2 | ecosystem: Environmental > Terrestrial > Plant litter >...
AGCGGCGGGACTCTAGGAGGCGGACTATGACGACATCGAATTCGCGGCTGATCACCATCCAGACCGACGGCACGACCGACTTCCCGAGCTCGTACTCGGCCTACCTCGCCGAGCCGCCGGCCAGGTTCGCCGGGGCGCTGCGCGGCGCCATCATCGTGATCCACGAGATCTGGGGACTGGTCGAGCACATCACCGACGTCGCCGACCGCTACGCCGCCGAGGGGTATCTCGTGTTGGCACCGGACATCCTCAGTGCCATCGGCATCGAGGCACAGGTGGGTGCAGAGCTGTTCGCGATCAGGAACAGCCCCGACGAGGCGGTGCGTACCGCCGGTCAGCCGCGCCTGCGTGAGGCCTTCAGCTCGCTGTCCGCCCCTGGCTACGCGGCCTGGGCGGTCGCGGCACTACAGAGGGCGGTGGACTATCTCGAGCAGCAGCCCGGGGTCGACGGTCGCATCGCCGTGACCGGGTTCTGCTTCGGCGGCACGTACAGTTTCGCGCTCGTAGCCGCCGACCCGCGGGTGCGGGCGGCCGTGCCGTTCTACGGCACCGCACCCGCTCCCGCCGATATCGCGCGGATCACGGCGCCGATTCGCGCGTTCTACGGCGAGCACGACCCGGCGCTGATCGACAGGCTCCCCGAGGTGCGGCGCGAGATGGCAGCCGCCGGCGTCGACTTCGAGGCCATGGTCTACGCCGATGCCGGCCATGCGTTCTTCAATGACACCAATCCGTCGAGCTACCGGCCGGCCGACGCTGCGGATGCCTGGGCCCGGTCGAACGCCTTCCTCCGGACGGTGCTGTCTGCCGAGTCTCCGAGCGAGGCGTGAGCCCCGCATCCATCGGCATCATCGGATCCGGCTGGCGGGCGGAGTATTTCGCTCGTATCGCCCGACAGCTGCCAGAACGGTTCAGCGTGCTGCGAGTGCTCACGCGCTCCGAGTCATCCGTCCGTCGGGTGGAGCGTGACTGGGCTGTGCCCGCGACAACCGACCTGGCCGCGTTCCTCGGTGCGGGACCCTACGACTTCGTCGTCGTGGCGGTGCCCCGGGAGGAGGTGCCCGCGCTGGTCGGTGTTCTGGTGGCCGCTGACATCCCTGTGCTGCTCGAGACGCCGCCTGCCGTCGACCTGCCCGCGCTCGTCGCACTCTGGCAGGCCGCGGGCGGAGCGCGGGTGCAGGTTGCGGAGCAGTACCACCTGCAGCCGCAGCACGCGGCACGACTGGCGCTCGCCGCGTCGGGAGCGCTCGGCACCGTGCGGCGGGCGACCATCTCGGTGGCCCACGACTATCACGGCATCAGCCTGCTGCGCTTCGCCCTCGGCGTCGGCTTCGGCCCGGTGGAGCTGCGGGCTGCCACCGTCGACGATCGGGTGCTGGCGGTGCGCGGTCGCGATGGCTGGTTCGATCAGGCGACGGTGGTGGACGACATCCGCACCACTGCCGCGCTCGATTTCGGACCGGGTGCCGATGGGGTGAGCAGAACCGGGGTCGTCGACTTCGGAGGTGAGCAGTATGTCTCGCCGATCCGGGCGAGACGCATCGTGATGCAGGGGGAGCGGGGCGAGCTCGACGGCGATTCCGTCGCACGCGTGGTCGACAGCGGCCCGAACAAGGCTGTGCCGCGGGTCGCCCGGGAGACGCTCGTGCGGGAGAGCACCGGCGCCGACGGCGACCTGGATGGCTACTATCTGCGCGGCGTCAGCCTGGCGGGGGAGCTGCTCTGGCACAACCGCTTCGCTCCGGCCCGCCTGAATGACGACGAGCTGGCGGTGGCGGATGTGATGGCGCGCATGGCGGAGTACGGTGCGAGCGGACGGCCCTTCTACGGGCTCGCCGACGCCAGCCACGATCACTACCTGTCGCTGCTGATCGCGGAGTCGGCGAGGACGGGGGAGGTGGTGCGCAGCACCGCTCAACCGTGGAGCGCCCAGACGAGCCAGACCAGCTCGGCAGACAGTTCGATCATCGAGGAGACAGCATGACGATCGCCCCCACCCGCCCGCTCAGCGACGGCGGGTCGATCCCCCAGATCGGGCTCGGCACCTACGGGCTCACCGGCGACGACGGCACCGCATCCATCGTCTCGGCGATCTCGGCCGGCTACCGCCTGATCGACACCGGCCTGCGCTACGAGAACGAGCGCGAGGTCGGCGAAGGGATGCGGCGGTCCGGGGTGCCGCGCGAGGAATTGCAGGTCACCACGAAACTGCGCGGGCGCGACCACGGCTACGAGGAGACCTTGCGCGGTTTCGAGGAATCGCTGGCCAACCTCGCGCTGGAGTATGTCGACCTCTACCTGATCCACTGGCCCCTCCCGCGGCAGGACCGCTACGTCGAGTCGTGGAAGGCCATGATCCAGCTGCAGAAGGACGGCATGATCCGGTCCATCGGGGTGAGCAACTTCCTGCCGGAGCACATCGATCGGCTCGTCGCCGAGACCGGGGTCACGCCCGTGGTCAACCAGGTCGAGCTGCATCCGAACTTCCCGCAGACCGAGCAGCTGCAGTACGACGCCGCGCACGCCATCGTCACCGAGAGCTGGAGCCCGCTCGCCCAGGGCGGCCGGTTCTCGCACGGTCACGCGGTCATCGACGATGCGGCCGAGGCGCACGGCGTCACTCAGAATCAGGTCGTGCTGCGTTGGCACGTGCAGCGTGGGGCGGTGCCGATCCCCAAGTCGGGCGATGCGAAGCGCCAGCGCGAGAACCTCGACATCTTCGGCTTCGAGCTGACGGATGCCGAGGTTGCCTCGATCACGGACCTCGCCTCCGGTCGCCTGTGGGGCGCCGATCCCGCGACGCACGAGGAGTTCTGATGGGCCCGGCGGTGCTCCGATGAGCGGTACCCCCGACGCTGTCGTCGTCGGCGCAGGTCCGAACGGGCTCGCCGCCGCGGTGACCCTCGCCCGTGCCGGGCTCTCGGTGCGGCTGTACGAGCGGGAGTCGACGATCGGTGGCGGGGCGCGTACCGAAGAGCTCACCCTGCCGGGCTTCCTTCACGACGTGTGCTCCGCCATCCATCCGCTCGGACTCTCCTCGGGGTTCTTCCGCCGCTTCGAGCTGACCACGCGCATGGAGTTCGTGGTCCCCGAGATCTCCTATGCCCAGCCGCTCGACACCCCCGCCTCGGGCGGGCGTGCGGCGATCGCCTGGCGTGACCTCGAGCGAACCGTCGCCGGGCTCGGTGTCGACGGCACCGCCTGGCGCCGCCTGCTCGGCCCGCTGGTGTCTCGGGCGGACGACGTGGCGCAGTTCGCCGGTTCCCCGATTGTGGGCATTCCGCGGCATCCGGTCGCCGCCCTGTTGCTCGGACTGCGGGTGCTCGAGCAGGGCACCATCGACTGGAACACCCGGTTTCGCGGGGAGGCCGCGCCCGCGCTGCTGACGGGCGCATTCGCGCACCCGGTGCAGCCCATGCCGAGTCTCTCGTCGGCGGCCGGCGGTCTCGTGTTGGCCGCGACGGCGCACGCCCGGGGCTGGCCGGTGCCGGTCGGCGGCAGTCGTTCCATCGTGCAGGCGATGGCCGACGACCTGCTGGCCCACGGCGGCGAGATCGTCACCGACACCGAGATCGCCTCGATCGACGAACTGCCGGCGGCGACCGCCGCCATCTTCGATGTGACGCCCCGGGCACTCTCCCGCATCGTCGGGGATCGGCTCCCACACGGGTACCGTCGCACGCTCGAGCGGTTCCGTTACGGCAACGGGGTGGCGAAGGTCGACTTCGCCCTCTCGGCTCCGGTGCCGTGGCAGGACGACCGGCTGAGCACCGCAGCCACCGTGCACGTCGGCGGCACCCGTGCCGAGATGCAGCGGGCCGAGGCGGATGTCGCGGCAGGTCGTCATCCCGAAGACCCCTACGTTCTCGTCTCGCAGCCGAGCCCCTTCGACCCGAGTCGGGCCCCGGCCGGCAAGCACGTGCTGTGGGCATACACCCACGTGCCGCGGGATTCGCACGAGGATCGCACCGAGGCGGTCATCCGTCAGATCGAGCGGTTCGCGCCCGGATTCCGCGACACCATCCTCGCTTCGGCCTCGCGCACGTCGGTGGATGTCGCGGCCCACAACCCCAACTACATCGGCGGTGACATCGCGGCGGGCGAGGTGGACATGCGCCAGCTGATCTCCCGTCCGACGCTCAGCCCTACCCCGTGGCGCACGCCGGCCGCCGGGGTGTACCTCACCGGGGCGTCCACCGCCCCGGGGCCCGGCGTGCACGGGCTCTCGGGCTATTACGCCGCGCGCACCGCGCTCGGCGACGTGTTCGGCATCACCGAGATGCCCTACCTGGGCGTCGACGCGTGAGCATGAGACGCGTGAGCATGAGACACGTGAGTACGAGATGAGGGTGAGATGTCCGTCAACTACCGACTGATCAAGTGCAGCCCCGATGCGGTGTTCCGGGTGCTGTCCGACGGCTGGCTCTACCCGAGCTGGGTGGTCGGGGCGTCGCGCATCCGGGATGTCGACGAGCACTGGCCGGCGGTCGGCGCGAAGCTGCACCACTCCTTCGGCATCTGGCCCGCCGTGATCGACGACTCCAGCGAGGTCGTCGCCTGGGATGCGCCCCATCACGCCGAGCTGCGCGCCCGCGGCTGGCCGACCGGGGAGGCGCGGGTCGTGCTCGACGTCAAACCTCGGCGTGGCCCCGCGGCCGAGCGGTGGAGCGTCGTGCGCATCGTCGAGCATGCGGTGCGTGGGCCGGCCACGCTGATACCCGCGCCGCTGCTCGATGTGCCGCTGTACATCCGCAACATCGAGACGTTGCGCCGGCTCGCCTACCTCGCCGAGGGCGGCGCCGCCGACTGAGGCACACCGTGCACTATTCCGTCGTGCAGTGGCCGGACGGCACCTCGGCGCTCAATCCGGGCGCCTGCGCCGCGACCGGGGCGAGCTCGGCGACCGTGAGGGCGAAGCCGAGATCGGATGTCGTGGACGACTTGGCGAAGATCACTCCGGCCACCTTGCCAGCGGCATCGATCACCGGTCCGCCCGAGTTGCCCTGCTGCACGTCGGCGGCGAGGGAGTAGACCTCTCGTGGCGTCGGGTTCGCCCCGTAGATGTCGGGCACGCGCACCGTCCCCACGCCCTGCACCGCGGCCGGTTTCGAGCTGAATGGTCCGCCGAGCGGGTACCCGTCGAACACCGCCTTCGCGCCCTCGGGGAGAGTGGTGCCGACGGCGAGCGGGGCGGTGGGCATTCCGCCGACGGCGATCACTGCCAGGTCGTTCACCACATCGAAATAGACCACTTTGCCCTTCCAGCTGCCGCCATCGGGCGACTCCACGATCGGGTCACTCACCCCTGCGACGACGTGGGCGTTGGTGATCACCCGGCCGGGCGCGACGACGAAGCCGCTGCCGGTCTGGTTCTGACCGCAGAAGTAGGCGTTGCCGGTGATCTTCATCACCGAGTGCGCCGCCTTCTGCTGGGCCGGGTTTGCGGCGCCCGTGGGGATCGGTACCGGTGTGCCGATGCCGATCGAGTCGAGCACCCGGGGGATGCCCTCCTGCGTCACCGCGGATCGCACCTGTGCTTCGAGCTCGCGAACCGGAGCGGGGGTGACCTGGTCGATCAGCGCGACCACCCGCGACGAGGAGATCGCCTGGGACAGCACCGGCACCCCGAGTGCGCCGATGCCGAACGCGAGCATGGAGATGACGACCGCGGTGGCGGCGACGCTCACGATGCCGCCGAAGAACCGGTCGAGGCCGCGCAGCGGGCCCTTCACGACGCCGGTGCGGATGGCGCGCCCCACGATCGTGCCCAGGGTTATTCCCACCCCGATCAGTACGAATACGGTGAGCAGCATGGCCGGCAGTCGCCACACCGTAGTGCCCACCCAACTGGTGACCAGTGGAATGGCGAAGAACGCGGCGACTGCGCCGAGCACCGCGCCGAGGATGCTGGCGAGGCTGAGGGTGAGGCCGCGGCGGAAGCCGTAGACCAGATAGCCGACGAGCACCATGATGAGCAGCAGGTCGAGCGCGATCGGCGCCAGATTGGTTGGCGTCCACCAGGGCAGCGAGCCGAGCATCCGTACCTCGTCCCCTTCTCGGCTGCCGGCGGAGGATCCGTGGCTGCGTCGCAGGAACTCCAGTATCGGTGATGACGGCCCGACACCCGCCGATTACGCAGCGGGTCGAGGGCATTTGTTCAGGCAACGCGGGCAGAATCGGCGGATGCTGCGCCGCCACCCCCTGCTCGCCCTGTTCACGATCGGCTATCTGGCCGTCGTGGCCTGGGTCACGCTCGGGCCGCAGCCTCTCGACGCCGCCGGGAGCAGGGCGCTGTTCCGGCTGCTGAGATTCTTCGGCAACCACGACGCCACCCAGTGGATCACCTACGACCGGGTGCAGTTCCTCGCGAACATCGCGATGTTCGTGCCGGTCGGCCTGCTCTTCCTGCTGGTGCTCGGCCGCCGCCGCTGGTGGCTGGCGATCGCGGCCGGAGTTGTCGCCACGGTGGCCATCGAAGTCGCCCAGCGCGGCATCCCCGGACGCGTATCCGACCCGAACGACGTGCTCGCCAATTCGGTCGGCGCCCTGGTCGGCGTCATCGCGGCGCTGGTGATCACCACGCCGGCAGCCCTGCGGGATCGCCGTGCCCGGCAGCAGGCCGAGCTCGAGGCGGCGCGGCGCGACGCGATGAGACCCGCAGCCATGAGACGCGCAGCCACGGGTCGCGGTGTTAACGACACAGCTCCCCGGTCGCGGGGTTCTGCGACCGGGGAGCTGACGCTGCGCCGCTGACTGAGCGGAGACGCTGAGTGCCGGGGTTAGGCGTCCTTGTGCTTGCGCGGCAGGGTGAGCAGCGTCGACAGGCTCACGAAGATGAGCAGGAACGCGGCAACCGTGATGAACACGTTGACGGCGAGGCCCGGCAGGAAGAAGCACACGAATCCGGCGATGATCGACAGGATTCCGCTGACCCAGCCGAGCCAGGCCGGCTTCAGCGCACCACCGGCAGAGGCCGAGATGTCGAGGATGCCCTCCGCGATCCAGGCGATGCCGATGAGCAGGCCGATGGCGAGCAGTGAGGTGAAGAGGTTGCTCAGCGCCAGGTACCCCGCGACGACCACGAGAACACCGAGCAGACCGGTCAGCCAGCGCTGCCCCGTGGTGAGCAGGGGAGCGGTGAAGGCCGCCACGATCCGGAAGATGCCGGATGCGAGCAGATACGCCCCGAACAGGATGGCGATCGTGTACAGGGAGGCGCGCGGCCAGACCAGCGCCGCGATGCCGAGCACGAGACCGAGGATGGAGACCGCGATGAGTGCACTGCGGTGCACCCGGAGCAGTCCGGTGAGGCTGGGGAAAAGCGAGGTGGAAGTAGAGGTGGACATCGAAGCTCCTTGCCGTTTGCGGTGAACTCAGTGTGGCAGCGCGATAGGGCGAGTGCATCGGAAGAATGACTGAGAAAGACCCAACTGATCCCGGCAGGGCTAGGGGCACCGGCGGGGCGGTAGATTCGTAGCGATGACCGACAGGGGAGCGCGCAACCTGGCCCTGCTCGTGGCCGGAACGTTCTTCATGGAGAATCTCGACGGCACCATCCTCGTCACCGCCGTCCCCAGCATCGGCCGTGACCTCGGAGTGCCGGCCGTCGCCGTCGGCGTCACCATCACCGCCTACCTGCTCACCCTGGCGATGCTCATCCCGCTCAGCGGCTGGATAACCCGGAGGTTCGGCTCGCGGCGGGTCTTTCTCAGCGCGATCGTGGTGTTCACCGTCGCGTCGGTGCTCTGCTCCGCCAGCAGCACCCTTCCGGAGCTGACCGCTGCCAGAGTGCTGCAGGGCTTCGGGGGAGCGATGATGGTGCCGGTGGGTCGGCTCGCGGTGCTGCGCGCCACCGACAAGAGCGAGCTGGTGCGGGCGGTGGCGCTCCTCACCTGGCCCGCGCTCGCCGCACCGGTCATCGCGCCGCTGGTGGGCGGAATCCTCACCACCTACGCCAGCTGGCACTGGATCTTCCTCATCAACGTTCCGCTGGGGGTGATCGCCTTCGTCTTCGCCCTGCGTCTGGTGCCGCGCGAGCGGCCGGAACAGCCGCCGAGACTCGACTGGGTCGGCCTTCTCCTCAGCAGTGCAGGACTCGGTTCGCTCGTCTATCTGGCCTCGCTGCTCTCCGATGGCGATCCGAGCGGGCTCGAGGTGCTGGTCTGGGCGATCGTGGGGCTGGCGGCGCTCGCCGCCGCCGTGTTCTGGCAGCTGCGGGCGCGGCATCCGCTGTTCGACCTCGCGGCGCTGCGGGTCGAGACCTTCCGTGTCGCTCACGCCGGCGGCTCGCTGTTCCGGATCGCGGTCAATGCCGTGCCCTTCCTCCTGCCGCTGCTGTTTCAGGAGCGCTTCGGCTGGTCGCCGGTGCTCTCCGGTGCCCTGGTGCTGTTCGTCTTCGTCGGCAACATCGCGATCAAGCCCGCCACGACGCCCCTGCTGCGTCGCTTCGGCTTTCGCCCGGTGCTCATCGTCGCGAGTGCCTGTGCCGCGCTGAGCATCGCCCTCATGGCGGTGATCTCGGTCACCACTCCGCTCTGGCTCATCGCCGTGCTGCTCGTGTTCTCGGGCGCGGCCCGCTCCACCGGTTTCACCGCATACAACACCATCGCCTTCGCCGACATCGATCGGGCGGAGATGACGGATGCCAACACCCTCGCCTCCACGCTGCAACAGGTCGCTGCGGGGTTCGGGGTGGCCGTCGGTGCCCTCGCTCTCCGCGCGGGCGGTCTGCTCGCCCCGCAGACCCCCGTCTCCTCCCCGGAGAACCCGGCCTTCGTCGTCGCGTTCCTGGTGGTGGCGGCGCTCACCGTGGTGGCGACCCTCGAATCGCTCGCGCTGTCCCGAGACGCCGGGGCATCCATCCGGCCCGCCGCGGTGCGGCCTCGGGCATCGTGATAGCGACCTCCCGGTCTGCTAAACTCCCAAGGTTGCCGTCAAACGGCCGCGGATAAAGAGAGCTCGCACATTCCGGTGTCGGGCACCGCGCAACGAGAGAGAGGGGTCTTCTATGCCTTTAGCACCAGAAGCCAAGAAAGCGATCATCGACGAGTACGCCACCCACCCAGGTGACACGGGCAGCCCCGAGGTGCAGGTCGCAATGCTGACCGCACGCATCAAGGATCTCACCGAGCACTTGAAAGAGCACAAGCACGACCACCACTCGCGTCGTGGCCTGCTTCTGCTGGTCGGACAGCGTCGTCGCCTGCTGGGCTACCTGCAGGACGTCGACATCAACCGCTACCGCGCGTTGATCGAGCGCCTCGGCCTGCGCCGCTAGGTACCAGACCGACACGGCCCGGCCGGTCGCACGCACCGTATTCGGTGGTGATGCGCGACATTGGCTCTGAGACGGCCCGCCCGCACTGCGTTTCGCACGCAGTCGGGCGGGCCGTTTTTCATTGTGCTCGTGCATTCCGACGCATGCCCGCGGCGCTCCGGTCCCTCGCCGAACGCCGGTGTCCGAGCTGAGCCCCGTCTGCCGCTGAGCCCCTCTTCTGTCCGAGTCGCCCTCTTCTGTCCGAGTCGCCCTTTTCGTCTGAGTCGCCTTTTTCGTCTGAATCGCCCTTTTCTGAATCCAGCTTCCCTGTCCGAAACGACGGAGAAATTGCGATTTCAGAAGAAAAGAGTGCGATTCGGGGCCGATTGTGCAGAATCTCCGTCATTTCGGCGGAACCACTTTCGGGCATTCGGGCTTTCGGGCATTCGGCATTCGGGCACTCGGCGGTCAGGGACTCGCACGGCCCGCACGCCCCGGTTTCCCCTTCGCCCACGTCGAGTGGCGGGCGACGGATGTCCGCGGCCCCCGGCACTCCGTTGTGCAGGTAGTGCTGCACAACGGGGCCTTCGAGCGGAGATTCGCTCTGGTACGCCGCACCCGTTGTGCAGCACCTGCTATTCAGCACCTGGTAGGCAGCACTCTGTTATGCAGCACCCGCTGAACGATGGCGCCCCGCTGGCCCGGTATGGAAGCCGCGGCTGACCGGGAAGTGGAACTCCTGAGTGATGCGAGAACTTCTGCGGCTCTCTCTGCGCGGAGACCCCAAGCACGCGGAAGAGCTGCAGAACGCAGGAGAATAGTGAGGACGCAGGAGAATGGCAGGGATGAGCATCCGCGACGACCTCCGCGCGATCGTGGCACTACGACCGGCACCTCCGCGCTGGTCGATCGCCATCCAGGCCGGTCTCGCGATCGCACTGCCGATCGCCGTCTTCACCGTGATCGGCCGCGAAGACCTCGGTCTGCTCGCCTCTACCGGGGGCTTCACCGCCCTGTACCTCACCGGCCGCAGCCGCCGAACGCGCGCCGGGCTGTTGCCGCTGGTCGCCCTCGCCCTGCTCCTCTCCGCGGCGGTCGGTGTGCTGGGGTCCGCCGCGATCTGGACGAGCGTGCTCGCGCTGTTCCTCCTCGTCGTGGGCTCTTCCGTGCTGTTCCTCGGCTTCGAGGTCGGTCCACCCGGCGTTCTGTTCCCGGTGCTGGTCGGCGGCGTCGCCGGTCATCTCGCGGCGCCCGTCGCGCTCGGTGGGGCGGCCGTCGACGGGCTCGTGGTCATCGGCACGATGGCGGTCGGTGCAACGCTCGCCTATCTCGTCGTTCTCGCACCGCTGGTCATCCGGAGCGTTCGAATGAGCGACGCGGAACTCCACCACAGCACGGCGGCCCCGCTGCGCTTCCGATTCGACGCGACAGCCCGGCTCATCCTCATCCGGCTGCTGGTGGCCGCGGCGATCGCGGCGGCGGTCGCGGCACCCCTCGGGCTCCCACGGGCCTACTGGGTCACGCTGACGGTCGTGGCGATCCTGCAGAACGGTCATCGGCTCCGCCTGACCGCGGTGCGCGGCATCCATCGTGTCGTCGGCACCC
>Ga0247741_1002217_pt1 | contig 10846 bp, 14 predicted proteins | sample UWRJL213509R2_FD_180945 | JGI IMG/M metagenome (GOLD analysis project Ga0247741, IMG submission 180945) | Plant litter microbial communities from Arlington Agricultural Research Station in Wisconsin, United States - UWRJ-L213-509R-2 | ecosystem: Environmental > Terrestrial > Plant litter >...
GGATGACTGATGCACGGGTAAAAGGTCAGAAGTTAATCAGGCTTTCGAAAAGACACACTGGCTGCTGCATTGATCACTGCAGACGATAACACGCCGACTCTGAGCGGATTTTCACTCTTCCTTGGAGGAGAGTGTAGCCATGAGTTCACATATTGGTGGACGAAAGTGCAGCCTTGAGTGAAGAGAGCCATGGTGCAACACAGTCACTCCGAAACAGAGACCTATATATTCCCAGACCATGATGATGTCACAGGCTCCTTGCTGCGTGATGTAGAGCAGACATAGACTTGTAAGACTCGGTAACATTCTGATTGCGGGGTGAGAGCAAAGCCATGGCAGACATGAGACTCAAGGAACGTGTAGGTTGACTTTAGGGCCGGCTCCCCGCTGCAGTCCAATTTTGGCAATTGCGCCACAGTCCCTTTATCACCTGACAGTCGAAAAGAAATGCGTATTGGCAGTTACAGTGTCACCGTGCTACATCTACATTACAAGTGCGAGCCGCGTCGTACCTCCAGCAATCATAAACTCCATATTCTCAGGCAAGAACTCCCAAACCTCTTCTTGAAATGGCATCCAAGGTGTCGGTGTTGCGCTAACTAGGCGACACCTCAGTCTAAGGTCTTTGGGGTCCATCTTTACGATGGGTTCCCATGAACGGGTATTTTCTTTACAGATGTCCAGTACTGAAACAGCCATTCTGAGAATTTCCTGATTGCAAAGCATCAGTGAGCGCTGTTTATCTGGTTGTGGACTGTGCTTTCACCTGTACAGTGGTTGTCCTCCGTAGAATGGCTGTGACAGTCTCACTACTTCTTTCTTGTCTCTTGCAGTGGATCAAAACGGTATTTGGGCCAGATAGCTGCCTTTGAGGCTTATATGCAGGGTTTGTCAAACTCTCGACCTTGTACATCATGAATGCTCAGAATTCTGACGCGACGACAGTTTTTGATCGAGGAAGCTTACCTTCCCATCTTGGTCACCCATCGTCTAGTCAAAACATGCGAAATGGGTTTTGGAATTCTGCTGTTTCCCGAAACTGTAGATACGGTGACGACAAGAGGTCCAAGTCAGAGATGAGTGTAAGAAACGAAGATGGATCGATAACGATTGGGCGCTTAAATACCAATAGGATTGCAAACGTGATTTGCGATCTCACGCCTCACTTGCAACACGCTTCAAGTGATCATCTACGATTCAGATACAACCGCCAGGGTGGCGCAAGTGTGGCGTCAAATAGGACATACCTACACCAAGAGTCCTATGTGTCCCGAGAATTAATCTTCCTACGAGGCCGGTCGTCAGTAGTACAGAGTCGGTTCCCCGCCTCAGTCCGATTTGAAGAATTGCGCCATTATACTTGACTGGATATCCTAGCTCTCAAAATTCAGGTTTAGACAGGAAGTAAATAGTGCTAGGCTACATTTACGGTACGATAGGAAGTCTCGTGGTACCTCCAACCACCAGAAACTCCGTATTCTCAGGCAAAAATTGCCAAACGTCGTCTTGAAAGGGCATCCAGGGCATTGACGTTGAGCCTGCAAGGCGACACCTCAGCCCGAGGTCTTTAGCATCGACTTTTACGACCTCCCAATAATTAGTTTCTTTAACGATGTCGAGAACAGAAATGGCCATCTTGAGGGTCTCCTAAACATCAACGCGTTAGTAGATAATATTGGATTTGCTTTGGAGGGTAATCCTCACCTGTACAGTAGCTGCCCGCTGGAGAATGGCAGTCACAGTTTCGTTCCGCTTTTCATGGCGCTTGCAGATTACCAAAACTGTATTCGGTCCAGACAGGTTGAGCTGTCGTTTGCGCTTAGACGCAGCGCTCGTCCAGTTCTCGTACTTCATGAAGGTCAGAGGTCTGAAGCAAAAACCCTTAAATCGAGATGGTTTACCTCTCCCGCCTTCCCATCTTGGTCGCTCATCATCTAGCCGGTGAGTGTGGTTTGGATATGATATAAAGCTCCAACTTTTTCGAAACTATAGGTGCGGCGAAGACCCGACTGGAAAGTCGAGTCAAAGTATGATGGATGAAAGATACCAAGAGAGATCGATATCGATTGGGCGCTTAAATACTCATGACTTTCAAACGTGACCTACAAGCACACGTTTAGGCTTCTTTGGAACACGTTGTGGTGATACTCTAAGGGAGGTGAAGGGATGTCCAACGGTAACTATGTTGGGTTCTCCGAGTAAGTGTAACCTCCCGAAACTAAATATTCCATATGCTCCGGGAGGTAATCCCATGCCTCTTCGTCGATTATCATCCACGGAGCACTCTCAACAGCGAAATTAGGGCGGCAGCTTAACTTCAAGTCTTCCGGCTTCGCAGGAACGCCTTTGGGTGTCACCCATCCTGTGAACGGCGCGACTTGTATTCCAAAGACTCGGATTACAGTGTCCATCGTTTCCTGAATCCGGCAAATAGCACTCTTTATAACACGATACATTCCGAAGAAAGGTAATACTGACTGCGATAGATGAACCTCTTCTGACAATGGCCGTTACGTATTGATTTGTTGTCCCATTGCGGCACTTTATGATGATCGTGTTTGGGCTAGAGACGCTCAAGCGGGACGGCCGACCCCGAATTTGAGCCGTGCTTGCCATAGTTTGCTCGTCAAAATCACTCTAAACGGAAGGTGATCAGTGTCTACACCAGCCGACGAGGAATAACAATGCGGATACCTCGTATGCTTTCCCGTCTTGCATTGATGGTAATCGTTCTGTCGGGTAGCTTTCAGCGAGTCTTTGGTAGGTGGCACTGTCGTGAATGGGGCTGTAGATGAGAAAAAGGTGGCCGATAACGATAATGGGCGCCTATTAAGTATCTGAGAACGCCACATTTGGGCACCTGACGTGATGCGCGCGGGTAAGTTTACCACGGCCTAATTGGCCTCAACTGTTCTTCCTCTCCACCACGCACAGAAAGCGGTCCATGAACTCCCCAGTTCGAACAGTTCGAAGAAGGGGAGACTAAGAGAGAAATACGGCTGTACCTTGCAAAGCGTGGCATGCAGGGGTTCATCTCAGAAAGAGGCGTCAAATATTGACTATTTATACCACAGGAATCGGGAGCTGGGGTTTCAAACAACCGTTTACCCTTGTGAATAGCTAGACTGGAGATGGAAAATGGATCCCAAATCTTTGGAAAGGACCGCATTTCTTAGCTTCGATTGTGTCATTTGGCCGATAATATACTCTGTGTAGTAGTAGTAAGTACTCACTACCAACCACCGCGCTTTGACCCGGTTCGAAGAGCAGGCATATTGAATCCTACCGCGCCTTCAATAATGGCTTCGCATATCCGAATCATGTCGTGTCGCGTCGGTGACATCCAAGTAGAAACACCTTCTCAAGTTTCTAGTACGCTTCGCGTAGACCAACCTACAAGGGCTTATATGGATTGGTCTGAAATCTTCTGCACGCCCCGAGTGTCACACAAGAATCAATATTTCCAGCCACTCCAAGGCCTAACAGAATATATTTACAGACGGAAGAATGAACGAGTACGCCGCTGCACGGAATGTTAAAGTCAAACCTTAAGCGCTTCGTGATGCATTGATGGCACGCGTTGGCTGTTTTTTCGTTGGTGGCGGTTGGCTCTCACTCCCATCTCCATCGTCGCAGATATGGATACATCTCACACCCACGCAAACCTGTACTATCCTGATGGAAATATAGTGTTCTGCTGCAGAGCAAAAGACAACACACCCACTTACTTCCGCATCCATCGAAGCTATATCGCCTCCCACTCCTCGGTCATTGGTGACATGATCAGTGTCCCGAGTCCGCATGACGGCCAACAGCTGTACGATGGCGTTCCTATGGTGTATTTCAGCGCCGATCCAGGCGATATGGAGAAGTTTCTGAACTTTTTCTACCAGCCTGGGTAACGATGTTCTTGTGGGTCTAATGAGCTGTCTGACTTGTTTCCACCCACTGGCACCTACAGAAATGACTATCTTTCACAAGAGGACCCAGATATTGCATACAAAATGTACGGCGTCATTCGCCTGGCCGACATGCTCGAGGTCCACCCACTGAAGGAACGTATCTTATCACGGATCAAGCAGGACTGGCTATCCATCAAGTCTGCCCAGGACTGGACGAGAAAACTGCAATTTTATCGCTCGTTCGAACCAGAGGATGAATATGACCCAGATAAATACACTCTGGAACCAGCTTCTGTTCTTCGCGTTGCTCGGGAGTTTGACTCGTCCCTCATCACACCGGTCCTTTTCTACTTCCTCGCTAGCTGCGAAAGTCACGCGATTCACGGAAATTTTGAAGAGGAGGAAAGGGGCATAAGATTGAAATCTGCAGCTCGCTGGGACCTTATGTCTTCCACAGATAGGGTGAAAGTGATGGAAGGCCACTCCGCAATCTTGGATTGGGTATCGATGGAGCTTGATAGCCTTGATCTTGAGTGTGCAAATCACCAAACAAAGTGCCGTGCCGTTTTACGAAGTACACTGCGCTCAGTTTACAAGACCATTCTGCGTGGCATAGATCCTCTCAGGGCGCTCATGCTTTCGCGTTCGCATCATTTTGAAACGGTGTGTTTCTCCAGATGCTTGGGCTGTATGTATTTAACGGTTCATTTTCCTATCAAGAGCATCATGTGCAAAACGTGCGCTCATACATGGAACCTCAATCTCAATGTCTTCCGGGAGAAGCTTTTCGACCAATTAGAGGATATATTTGATACCATCCATAATTGACTTCGTCATCCGTGCTCTACACGCGCCGACAGTTGGCAAGGTTAATAAATCAGTTTCGCGCGGACTCGGGTCTGGTCTCCAGCGAAACAGTAATCTTCGCCTTGAAGTTTTTTTGGATACACCCGAGGACTTGAGATAAGAACCGTCAACTCATAATCTGTCTTCACCTAACGGTGCGATTGAAAGCGCTAGCTGTTAATAGCTGAAGCCTGAGACCAGATGAAGACTCCACCAAACAGGACGGACCCGGATGTTGGATTAGAAAATCAAGCTCTCTGGTACCTGCTCTGAAAAAAAGTACATACTCAAGTAGGGGACACATGTGTGGCTGAGCATTGAGTATCAGCTGTGGAATTCAAACGTTCATGGGAGCTAAGTTTCTTTACTGTGAATTTCTGTCATCAACACGGGAAACTAACGGCACGTGTTCTGACTTATCCGGCCTATTAAGTAGTATCCTTTCCTTTTGTCTCTACCCCATTACTTTTTCTGACCATGAGCACCTCTCCAAACCACCCAACACTCTACTTTTCCGATGGAAATCTTGTTTTCTGTTGCAAAGCAACGGACCAAACACCCACCTACTTCCGTATCCACCGAAGCTACATATCCTCCAACTCCTCAGTTATCAGCGACATGCTGAGCCTCCCAAGCCCTAGTGACGGCCAAGATTTATACGATGGCCTTCCTATGGTCGAACTAGCCGCAGATCCGTGTAATATGGAAATCTTTTTGAACTTTTTCTATCAACCTTGGTATGTTGGTGAACCATCATTGATATTGTGCTTGAACTCATGTCGGTGTTATATCTGGACAGGAATAATTATCTCTCGTACGAAGACCCGGATATTGCTTTCAAGATGTATGAAGTCTTGAAGCTGGCCGACATGTTCGATGTCGAACCCCTGCAGCAACGCATCCTGGCTCGCATCAGGCAAGACTGGCTGACAGTCAAGTCGGCTGAAGATTGGATGAAAAAGCAGTTATTTTACATCTCATTCAAGCCAAAACAAATTAAAAATGTAGATGGATACAGGCTAGAGCCTGCGTCTGTTTTACGCGTGGCGCGCCAGTTCGATCCGTCCCTAATCACACCTTTACTCTTCCACTACCTTTCATTCCGTGACCCCGACGCAGTGCACGGACAGAATCCAGCTGATATCAACGGGAAGCTAAGAAATATTCCTGCAGCGCGGTGGGAGCTAGTATCTCCTGCAGACAGGGCGCTGGCTGGAATTGGCCGGCAAGCGGTTCTGCATTGGATGGACAAGGCACTTAATTCCCTTCAAGGCGACGTGGCGTGCTCGAGCTACGACGATCTTTGTGAACGCGAGATGAAGAAATTGGTCTCGTTATTAATTCGCCACAAGATGTATTATCGTTCCAGCCCGATGGCGGCGTTGAATGGTTCGATGTTGAAAGGAAGACGTTCTGGGTTCGACCCAGAGGAAGAAGATGAACAGGTATTCTGCGCGATATGTACTCGGGAATGGGACCGGAAGCTCATTGAGCTAAGGGAAGAACTTTTCAGCGAGCTTGGCAACCTATATCTCAACATCCATCTGCCACCGTCGTGATGTGATGTACTCAAATATATCAAATTCAAAGGTATGGTCTTCTACGGGTATAAATCGCCTCAACATAGGACAGAACAGAAATGTATAGTCTGTCTGCATACCCAAGTACCCAACTACCTCCACTACGTTCGTCCTCATCCTCGTACTCGCAAATAGATAAATGCTGCGTGGGTTTGGCGTGGGCATGACAAGAAGGGGAAAAAATCGTCTGGATGAATACGTTGTAGTGGGTTGCAAAAGAAAATCGTCTCGAGGGGTTCGAATAGATAATGTGAATATTAATGCGAACGTCTGTGCGTAAGATGAAAGGTGAAAGATGGATGTGGTGGTCCTGGTGTGGAGGTGGTTATCCAAAAGTCGAATGTCAAAAAATGCCGGGGGTACAAATCGAAGGTTCAAATAGATCCAAAAACCTGAAATATACGTGAAGATCGAGTGCCGGCGGTGGTGGTCTATCACCCGGATTTAGAGCAGGTACATGACACTAGCGACGAACAGCCCAAACAGCGAAAACGACACGGTATGTGTGTGCGCCGTTGATTCTGATGCAGACACCACATATGATTTGGCCTTGAGCAGATCCGCAGCTTGTTCAGCTACACCATAGGTCGTCGACGCCAACTATCAAAAAAAGGGTCAATACACTGTCCTTATCCAAAAAGAAAGAAACTTACATGCGCCGCAAACTCAAACGGAAACACGCTCGCGTCCACCACTCTCACATTCTCCAACCCATACACCTTCAAATCCTTATCCACAACACCCCCCAAAGACTTGGGCAACATCGCACAGCTCCCTGTGGGATGATACTGCGTGTTCGCACCCTGGGTGATCAGCCAGTTGTCAATGTCCTGATCGCTTTGGATGGCGGGGCCGGGTGCCGTCTCAGCACCGAGTACATCGCCATATGCCAACCCAACTTGACGGACGAGTTTGAGGCCTTGACGCATTATGACCAAATCTGCCGGGAGAGGAGAATTAGCAAGCGTGAAACACACTAGGTAAGATAACAGGAAACCCACCAGCAGGATGGGTATAATACCCCGGGTCAATAAGCACCTCCTGGAACGGATCCGTCGTATTAATCCACAACCGTCCAATGCTATACGGATGCTGCATCGCCGCCTGCACCGACACCGACCCAGGGCTGATAACGCTCATCAGCATCTCCAACTGCGCGACCCCCCTGGCACCCTCCACACCCCCATTCCCATCGCTCCCAAAGAACTTGGTAGCAGCCACCTCGTACATGGCTTTATAACCCGCCTTGACGGTGTCGTACGAGCTGGGGATGAGTGTAGGCAGGAGGGTGCTGTTGTCCAAAGCGGCGAGGATCTCTTTTTGGAATGCGGCGGCGCTGCCTGGGGCGGGGAAGAGCGCGGAGATGTTGGCGAATGCGACGGCGTCGTTGATGAAGGAGAGGAACTGGGAGGACTTGGAAAAGTCGGTGCCTGAATCGTGGATGTTGCCGGCTGTTTCGTGGGTGGTGGCCCATGTTACGGGGGCGGTCTGTGTGATAGTATAAGTATGAAGAGAATGTCTAGTATAATTCTTCACTCACCAAGTGATCTTGCAACCTCTGCCCAACACCAGGCAACTCAACCTTCACAGGCACGCCCGCAGCATCCAACACATCCTTCGGACCTACTCCACTATGCAACAGCACCTTGGGACTGCCAAGAGCACCGCCACTCAACAGAACCTCCTTGTTTACCTTCACACTCTTCACACTGCTCGCGCTCGACCCAAATTGCACCCCCGTGGCCTCGTACAAGCCGCTCGAATCGGGTTTATCAGAGAACACTAGCTTGGTGACCGTTTGTTGGGCGAGGATATGCAGGTTCGAGCGTGGAGGGAGGGAGTCGATGTATGCGGAGCGGGAGTAGGATCTGGTGAGATTGCTGGGGTTTATAGAGGAGGGGGTGATGAACCCGCCGAGGGTGATGCCACCGTTAGGGTGCTCTTGTTCTGGAATGCCGGCGAGGGCACATGATTGAGTCCAGTTTGTTACAATATCGATCATCCTGCAAGGAAAGATGAGTATATGCGCCAAAAAAGCCTCATAAACTGAACATACACAGCAGGATACGAAAGCTGCATCGGCCCTCCACTCCCATGCGTACTGGCGTCATACTTGATATCCACGACCTTCAACACCTCATCATCCGGCTTCGTAAAGTTTTCCGCGCGTTTCATGTATGTGTACATCTTATCCCAGCCCCAATTCGAGGAGCTGGATTTGGATGAGGAAGAGGCATCGGCGTCGCTGGAGATGACGGATTGCCAGGCGTCCATCTCGGTTTGGGAGGGCCGCACGAGGTACATGGCGTTCATCGCCGTTGAGCCGCCGAGGATCTGCGCATGGCGAGGTTTGAAGTTGGGTGTTAGATGGTGGCGAGACAGAATAAGTTAGGCAAGGCACGAGACACGGATATTGAAGGGTTGTATGATAGGATATACGAAATTTCGTTAGCACACCAGGGTCCTATGAATAGGCTCGCTAAATACGAACCTTGCCTCGAGGCCAATCAATGACGCGGTTGTTGAGTTTGGGTTGAGGAACGGTCTTGTGCTTCCAGTCATAGTCTGTGCCGACGATAGAAGAGTAGTATGCACCGGCGGGTGCGTCTATCAAAGGAAAAAGAGGTCAGCACCCCAAAATATCCGACGAATGTCCATAGAACAAAGACTCACTAATGCGATCTTTCACCTCGTCCCCTGACTTTCCTGCTTCGAGCACGAGCACCGACGTCTTTGAGTTTTCTGAAAGGCGGGAGGCGAGGACGAGACCTGCGAGGCCGCCACCGGCAATGACAAAGTCGTAAGAGGTCTGAAGAGAGCTTTCATCAATGATACCCCGTTGGTAGAGGTTGCTGAGTTCTGTCTCGGATAACGGCGAAGGCGACGCCGCTGCTGATACCGACACTGGCACAGCGAGTGCCGAAAGGGCAATGAGGAGGACGTCGAGCGTCCACATGATGGTCGTGGTGGTAGTCTAGTGGGGAAATGAACACGGCGTTTGTGTTCCGTTCTTATAAAAGGCGATTTCCTACAGCCTTGACTGCGCGAGAAAGAGTAATGACGAATGTAACGAATGGTGGTGTCTGAATAGACTAGCTTGCGATCGATATTGAGAAAATGAAATGGGGAAGGGGAGAAAGGAGGCGATGCATGGCTTGCGTATATATAAGCCACCAAGAGACCAAGTATAAACCAAGAAGACATTCATCAGCATGGAGGCAATTCCCAAGAGCAGCGTCCCGCCGGGTTGCCGAGTACAAATTGGTGCCAAGATTGCTACGTGCCTGTGCCGCAAATTCGCCGCATCCCACCTTGCAACCCATCTTCTCCCTCTCTCCATCAGTGGGCGCTAGATTTGCTTCAGATTTCCAATACCAGGCTCTCTGCATGGGCTCAGCACTGCTCAGCAGCGTTGCCACGTATGAAACGATAACGTTAGACAACCGCCGAGCCTCCATGACAATAGCCAAGCAGCGACGATGAGCGCTTGAGTCGACCCGCCGCGCCAAAAAGTACAATGATCTGCTCCACGCCTTGCTGGGCCTGTCATTCACCAGAAAGTTTGTCAGGCTTGGTGTCATTCGAGACGACGTCAGCAAATTATAGTCCCCTCGATCCGTCAGTTAGCCTTAGCCTTTCCGCCGACTTCATTCCATCCGCAGTCACGGTGCAGGTACACATCCATTTGCGAAACGGCGCATCGCGGGTGTAATTCTGAGAGACTCCCATGAGTGAGAACCCCAGTTCTAGTCAGATCCCATATCAGTGTCAATGGCAACATAAGGTTCTATCAAGTTCCAATATGTTTCAAGAGACTTCTCAAACTTCCAAAGATTCAATGTTCTAGCCTGATCCGGGTCGCGTGGACCTCGTCTTTTTATATTCTCGGATAGTACTGCCCCGTCTAAGCAAAGTACTGGTCAAACGCTTGAAACGGCTGATCATAATCAGAGTAAGACTCTCCCCTTGAGCTCAATGAATCAGCAGCATCATCATTCGCACCCTAAATTTAAACATACAACGGTGCCTCAGGTCACAGGCCCAAAGTCCGAGTCGACGATCGATAGATGGACGTCCACTGTCAATCGTCCAACTCCGTGCTCACCATGTACATGATCGCTATAATTACGACATGACAAGGGGAAGCAATTTACGGTCCTACGTCTCGGAATGTTATCTACAATCGTTACAGTTTGCAGCCCGCGACTCCAGGCTTCAGCTTCAACTCCAATGCGCATTTCCCGACGAGTCGGGCTATCAGACCCAACCTGACCATTACATACGTAAGCTCAATGATAACGGCACCACTGGAACCTTCACCTCCAAACACCTAGCTCGCCACCCATGGCCGATTGCATGATAATTCACTGGCAACCAAAATGTTCGAAATCCCCAGACCTACAGGTCATGGTGACCTACTCTACTAACCTGCACAGGGTGCAGGAACTGTCTGGGAGCGAAATGAGCGTGCTTGGCCGTGCGCGACGCGTTTCTTGAATTTATTCAACGCCGAAACTA
>Ga0247741_1002218_pt1 | contig 10843 bp, 6 predicted proteins | sample UWRJL213509R2_FD_180945 | JGI IMG/M metagenome (GOLD analysis project Ga0247741, IMG submission 180945) | Plant litter microbial communities from Arlington Agricultural Research Station in Wisconsin, United States - UWRJ-L213-509R-2 | ecosystem: Environmental > Terrestrial > Plant litter >...
TTTTTGGTTTTAGCGATAATTATTTTGGCGTTTGCGGTAGATGCCAATACATTCAAACCGCGAATTCAGGCAATGGCCCAGAAGCAAGGTGTTGCGCTGAATATGCGCGGTGATTTGAATTGGGCTTTTTGGCCGTCCATTGGTCTAGCTGTAAACGAGGTGTCTGTCGCCAGTGTGGATACACCTGAAGAATTAATTGCCAACGTTAGAAAAGCAAGTTTGTTAGTGGCATTTATGCCGCTGTTGAAAGGTGATTTTCAAATCAAACACATTATTGTTGACGGAGCAGTTATTGATTTAAACGTGAATGAGCAGGGCGTGGGTAATTGGGAAGCTTTGTTGAAGAAAAAGCCGCCTGAAACAGTAGACAAATCAAACGCACCTGCAACAGAGAGTGGAAAAATTCCTTCCATATCTATCGAAGAAATTAGTGTACATGATACTAAGCTTACCTACATCAACTTATCTAGCGGACAAAAGTTTGCACTTAAAAATATTAATTTGGATGCTGATAACGTTAATCTCACGGGCAAAGCTTTTGACGTAGATTTTTCATCAGAAACTGAAATTAGCGAAATAAAAACCAAAGCAGCGCCGATTACTGTAAAAACTAAATTGCACAGCAACGTAACCATAGGTGAAGGTTTTAATTCACTGGCGTTAGATAAAGGCGAGTTAAATCTTGATGTAAATGCTACACAATCAGCGAGCTTGAAAGTCAATTATTCGATTGCGCTGGAAGAGATAAAAAGTAATTTGCGCTATAAAGGTAATCTTAGGCTACCGACTGTTAGCCTGAAGCAAATTATGAATGCATTTGGCGTTACGCACAAAACTGCTAACGAAAAAGCTTTATCTGAATTTAGTTTGAGTGGAAGTTTTGAGGGCGATAAAAAGCGCGTGGCATTTAACTCCGTGACTATTCAATTGGATAAAACGCATTTGAAAGGTAGCTTGGCGATCAACAACTTTGCTACTCAAGCACTTGTAGCAGATTTGCAGGGCGATACGATAAATGTGGACGATTATCTTGCACCAAAAGTAGACGAAAAAGCCCCAGTGGCTGCAAAAACCGCTACAGGTGATGAGCCCCTAATTCCAGTAGAAACCTTACGCAAATTAACCGCTGATCTAAAACTTGGATTTGAAAAATTTGTTTTTAGTGATTTAGCGCTGGAAAAAGTGTTACTCACAATTAACTCTAAAAATGGCGTATTACAGCAACAACTTAATGCTAATGCTTACTCAGGTAATATTCACCATAAAACTGAACTCGATTCCCGTGGACAAGTGGCACGTATAGAGTTTGAAACCGTAGCGCAAGGAATTGAAGTTGCTCCTATCTTACAAGCTAAAAAATTGGATAAAAGCCTACACCTTAGTGGTGCTATCCAAGCTAATGCGCGTGGTCAAGCCACGGGTGTGACTACGAATCAAATTTTCGATTCTTTAATCGCAAACGCAACTTTTTCAGGCGCAAAAATTCGTTTGGCTCCACTGAATATTGAACAGCAATTTTGCAAATTTATTTCGTTGGTAAATCGTGAAGAAGTTAGTGGCGGTGAGGAGTCTGCACCAAGCTGGAATGCTTACACTGAACTGCGAGAGTTAACGGGTAAGCTCAATATGGCGAAACGTATTATTACTATTGAAACCTTAAATGCAGGCGTCGAAAAATTATTGTTAAGTTCAACCGGCAATATTAATTTAGCCTCAGGCAGCTACGATTTTTCATTACCGCTAAAACTGGTGCGCGACACTAATGACACGCCGCAAAGCATTACCACTAGCGCCAATGGATGCACCGTAAAAAGTAATTACTGGGCTGAGCGCAGCATGAGTTTACTGCGTTGCAAAGGTGCTTATGCCGAGATTAGCCCTGCACAAGATTGCCGCCCGGATAAAGACATGTTGAATGCTGTTGTGAAAGATTTTGCCGAATATAAATTAAAAGCAAAATACGGTGAAAAAGTAGATGCTAAAAAAGAAGAGCTTAAACAAAAGCTGGAAGAAAAATTAGGTGAGGGCGGCGCTGAAAAAGCTAAAAACGTTCTTAAAGGTCTATTCAAGAAAAAAGAAGAAAAATCTGAGTAATGACAACAGCATTTTCACAATCCGTTTTAAAGTGGTTCGATAAACATGGCCGTAAGCATTTACCGTGGCAACAAAATATCACGCCTTACCGAGTGTGGTTGTCGGAAATTATGTTGCAGCAAACGCAAGTGGCCACGGTCATTCCCTACTTTGAGCGCTTCACAAAAAAATTCCCTACAGTCCAGAGTCTTGCGACTGCACCTATTGATGAAGTTTTACATTTATGGACAGGTTTAGGGTACTACGCGCGTGCGCGCAATTTGCATCGCTGCGCCCAAACTGTTGTAGGGCAGTATGCTGGCGAATTTCCCAATTCAGTTGAAGCATTAAGTGAATTAACTGGAATAGGACGTTCAACTGCAGGTGCTATCGTTAGCATCGCATTTCAGAAACGCGCTGCTATTTTGGATGGCAATGTTAAGCGAGTGCTCGCGCGCTATCATGCGGTGGATGGATGGCCTGGACAAACAGATACGCTGAATCAATTGTGGGAAATTGCAGAAACACATACCCCTAAAAAGCGCTGCAATGATTACACTCAGGCGATGATGGATTTAGGTGCAACTGTGTGCACGCGAAGCAAACCGAAATGCGAACAGTGTCCATTGCAATCAGGGTGCATAGCCTACGCGCAAGGCGAACAAACTCGTTACCCGGGTAAAAAACCGAAAAAAGAATTGCCAGAAAAATCCGTGCAATTACTAATGTTGCGCAATACATCCGGTGAAATTTTATTACAGCAACGTCCATCGCAAGGAATATGGGGCGGTTTATGGAGTTTTCCTGAGTTACCGATAGACACGGACGCTCACATTCACGCGCAAGACAATTTTGGAAAAGTCATTAATTCTGAAATCTGGAATTCTTATCGGCATACCTTTAGTCATTACCATTTGAATATCACCCCTGTGTTAATTCAGCTCGGCAAAACTCAGCAGGGCGTAGCGAATAGTGGAAACCATTGGTACAGCCTGCATCAACCCGAAGCTTTAGGTTTGGCTGCCCCCGTAAAAAAATTGCTGGAAAAACTCAGTCAGTTAGATCCGCGACGTTAATTCAACATAGAATACGCACCTCTGATTTTAATGCGTATAGGAACTCTCATGGCTCGACTCATTTTTTGCCGTAAATATAAAGAAGAATTGGAAGGGCTTGATGTACCTCCCTATCCTGGCGCTAAAGGACAGGATATTTTTGACAATATCTCGAAAAAAGCCTGGCAGGAATGGATGGCACATCAAACTATGCTGATCAACGAAAAGCGCCTCAACATGATGGATATGGGCACACGTGTTTATCTCAACGAGCAGATGATAAAGTTTCTGTCGGGCGACCAATACGATCAAGCCGATGGCTACGTTCCCCCATCAAAAGCGTGATCGCGCAATAAATATGCAACTGCTAATGAAATGCTGCGAGATTTAATTAACCCTTGATAAAAAAGGACTTTTTTCAATCCCCGGTATTGACTCAAAACCCCCGAGCAGGTTTAATACGCGCCTCTTGCAGCTAGCCTGCAAAGGATACGCCCAGTTAGCTCAGTCGGTAGAGCAGTGGATTGAAAATCCTCGTGTCCCTGGTTCGATTCCGGGACTGGGCACCATATTTAAACCCGAAGTTCGTAAAGAACTTCGGGTTTTTTATTTGCCGCATAATAATATTGCTACAGTTTGTTCTCATCACCGTCTGGAAATTTTTTATTCCGCTATTTTCTTATCTTTAAATCAACTTCAGTCACTCGTTAAGACACTTTGTATAACGCTTCTGGCATATTTAAGACGAAAACTCAGGGAACGTCTAAAATTGTTTAGCTGGGTGGGCGATGCAAGAAAAATATGAAAGCGGAATTTACATCTGCCGTTGATATTGTTTAATAAAGACATGAGTAAATCATGCTAATAAGAACTGAGTAAAATCATGGCAGATACAACCAACTTCGATTACCTAAAAGAGCACGACCCCATATTTCATCAATTGGCGGCTGCCGCAGAGCGATCATTCATTAGCGACCCTAACACGACGCTCATAAAGCTGAGGCAATTGGGCGAAGCTATTGCGCAAGACTTAGCCGCTCGCTGCGGCATCAAATTTGATGAGCGCACCACTCAGTTGGATTTGTTGCATCAAATTCGACAGGAAATTCGGCTTGAGTCCGCTACCCTTGAGCTTTTTCATGTATTGCGGGTTGAAGGCAACAAGGCTACTCATCAATTTAAAACCCAGCACAAAGAAGCTATTTCAGGTTTGGCATTTGCTCGGGAGCTGACAGTTTGGTATCACCGCACTTTTGGTAAACAGGGTGCGAGCTTTAAACCCGGTCCATTCTTGCCTCCGCAAGATCCATCGAAAGAACTGCGCGATTTACAGCGACAAATCGAAAATTTAAAAAATGATTTACACAACGCAAGCCAACAGGTCGATAGCAATTCACAGCTCTCAGTTTTAGTTCAACGTGAAAAAGAAGAATATGAAGTACTTGCTTATCAAATGGATGCAGAAGCGCGAAAGTTTGAACTGCAAGCAAAAGAAAACGAAAAAAAACTACTTGCACAGCAACAAAAATTTGACGCGCACTTAAAGCAAGTTCAAGCAGAGCTCACCAAACAAACTGAAGAAAATCAAAAAATACGGCAACAGCAACTTGCTAACCTCAGTCAAAAAACACAACAAGCCAGTTCGCAAATTACGCTGAATGAGGAGCTTACCCGCGTTATTATTGACAAGCATTTAATAGATGCGGGTTGGGAGGCAGACACCCAAGCGCTCACCTACCAAAAAGGCGTGCGTCCAGAGAAAGGCAAAAATAAAGCAATTGCGGAATGGCCAACACTTGGTGCGCAGAAAGCAGATTACGTTTTATTTGCAGGATTAATTCCCATTGCCGTGGTGGAGGCTAAGCGTGAGAATGAAAACGTCGCGGGAAAAATCCATCAGGCTGAACGTTACTCTCGCGGTTTTAAAATTGTTGAACCTATGCAAGCTGCATGGGTTGCGCAAGGCAGAACAATTGCATGGGCCGATGCAGAAGATGGTCACTTTCACATTCCCTTTGTATATTCCTGCAATGGTCGCCCCTTCGTTAAACAACTTAAAGAGCAATCGGGAACATGGTTTCGCGATGTACGTGAACAATCCAATACCGCCGAACCTCATGAAAAATTTCACTCACCGGATGGTTTACTCGATAAGTTAAAGCGCAGTCGTGAGCTAGCAGAACAAAAATTAAAAGCAGAAGGTTTCGATTATTTAAAGCTGCGTGACTATCAAGAAAAGGCTATCAATGCAGTTGAACTCGCGCTTACCAATAATCAAAAAAATTGCTTACTCGCCATGGCAACTGGCACAGGTAAAACGCGCACCATTATCGGTTTAATGTATCGCTTTTTAAAAGCTGAGCGTTTCAAACGAATTTTGTTTCTAGTTGATCGTACCTCTCTCGGCAATCAAGCCTTGGATTCTTTTAAAGAAGCCAAACTTGAAGAAAATAAAACGCTCTCATCGATTTACAACATTGCCGAATTGGGCGATATGGCTGTCGAAGCCGAAACCCGCGTGCAAGTCGCTACTGTGCAGGCCATGGTAAAGCGCTTGTTTGCTTCCGATAACCCACAAACCATCGATACTTACGATTGCATCATCGTAGACGAAGCTCATCGCGGTTATACGCTTGATCAGGAAATGACTGAAGGCGAATTGTTGTATCGTGACGCCGCGCAATACACTTCAAGTTATCGTCGTGTTTTAGATTATTTTGATGCAGTAAAAATAGGCTTAACCGCAACACCCGCGAAACACACGACCGAGATTTTCGGTAAACCCGTGTACACCTATTCGTATCGTGAGGCTGTCGCCGATGATTGGTTGATAGATCACGAACCGCCTATCCGCTATCAAACCTTGCTCAGTAAAAATGGCATTAAATTCGAGAAAGGTGAAACTGTCAGCGCAATCAACACGCAAACCGGTGAAATTGAATCGTCTGAATTAGAAGATGAAGTGAACTACGACGTAGAGTCTTTTAACCGCACTGTTATTACCGAAGGCTTTAACAAAGTAATTTGCGAACAGCTCGCGAAAGAACTAGATCCTTTTGGTGATGAAAAAACCATGATTTTTTGTGCGACTGATTTGCATGCGGATATGGTAAAGCGCTTATTGGATGGAGCATTTAAAGCGCTTTACAACGGTAGCTACAATGAAGCTGCCGTGCGCAAAATTACTGGCAAGAGCGATAAGGTTGATCAACTGATTCGTAATTACAAAAACGAACGTTACCCCAATATTGCTATCACCGTGGATTTATTAACTACAGGTATAGACGTATTAAAAATTTGCCACATTGTCTTTTTACGTCGCGTTAAATCTCGCATTCTTTACGAGCAAATGATTGGCCGTGCTACACGTCGCTGCGATGAAATTGGCAAAACTGTCTTTAAAATTTACGACCCCGTGGATATTTACGCCGCGCTGCAAGATGTAAGCACCATGAAGCCCTTGGTGCGCGATCCGAATATTACTCTCGAACAATTAGTTGACGAATTGAGTAACCCGGAAATTTTGGAAAGCAGTTTAAATGTCGGCGGAGTTCAAGCTGGCGCTAGCCATGCAGACGACGTACTTGCTGAACTCAGTCAAAAAGTCATGCGGGTTATGCGCAAAGCCAATAAACTTGCAGAACAAAAACCCGAACTAAAACAAAAATTAGACGAATTAGAAAGTCTCTGGGGTGTTCCGCCAAAAAACTTGCATCATCACCTGCGTGAAATCGGCCCCACACAAGCAGTGCAATTTATCCAGCGCATTGGTGGCTTAATAAATCACGTCAATGAAATAAAACTTATTCTTGGTTCAGAACGCATGCCGCTTATTTATGAAGGGGCAGATGAATTTTTAGATCGCCAACAAAACTTTGGCGTGAATGAAAAGCCAGCAGACTATTTGCTCAGCTTTAACGATTTTATTAAAAATAATATTAACCAATCAGCCGCGCTTGCTGTAGTGGTGAACAAACCCAGAGACCTAACGCGTGAGCAATTGAAAGAAATTAAATTACTGCTCGACAACAACGGTTACACCGAAACCAAACTCAAAGCTGCATGGCGTAACAATACTAATCAGGAAATCGCCGCGAGTATTATCGGCCATATTCGCCAAGCCGCCTTGGGTGAATCGCTGATTCCTTTTGATCAACGTGTACACAATGCCCTGCAAAAAATTTACGCATCGCACGCGTGGTTGCCCGCACAACGTAAATGTTTAGAGCGGTTGGGTAAGCAGTTGGTGCATGAAGTCATCATCGACCACAACTTCGTTAACAACGCCTTCGCGCAAGAGGGTGGCGCTAAACATGTCGATAAACTACTGAATAGTCAGCTGGATAAAGTCCTTAACGCGCTTGCGGATGGTTTATGGGTGAAGCTAGCTAGCGACATGTATAGATAATGCGATTTTCTATACATGTTTAGTTTGATATGCATAGTTTTTTGGAGTTTCTATACGTATCCCACTGGCAATAGCTTGTTAGCATGGTGTCTTAACATGATGATTTATAAACGTAAAACTATTTGACAAAATCGCTTCCTTTAAGCTAAATAGTGGCCTTTGTCCTAAGACAAAGGACGGCCAATAGATTAAAAGCTATGAAGAGTCAAGATATTCTCCTCCTTTTAAAACTAGTGTGTCTTTATAAGCAAGAGCAGCGAGAGCTGAAACTTGGTCTTGAGGACAACGTTAGGCTTGAGGAATTGCAAGAGTACGGGCCAGAGAGAGAGTGGCAAGGTTGGGAGTTAAACAATGAGGATTCTGAGAATAGTTTGCCGCAGCTCAACTCTCAAGATCGTTACAGCGTAAGAAACCTAGAGGCCATGACAGGTATTAGCAAAAGTGAGATTAGCGCCTCCTTAAAGCGTTCCATCTCTGTCGGCTTGGCAGTGCTGGACCGTAACACAAAATCTCCCAGGGCTAATAGTCGTGCACTTAAAGAGTTTATTGAATACGGCTTAAAGTATGTATTCCCTGCAGAGCCGGGGAAGATTATGCGCGGTATTCCCACTTCATTCGCAGCACCTATTATGGCCGGTAAACTTATGTCAGCCGGCGACGTTATTAATGTTTGGCCAGACCCAACTGGTAAAGAAAAAGGCCAATCTATTCAGCCACTTTTCAAATCTGTTCCCAGAGCAGTTAAGCAAGATCCCGAGTTATATAAATTGCTAGCGCTGGTCGATGCTATTCGCTTAGGCAACGCAAGGGAATCAAAAATAGCCATAGAACTATTAGAGGAAAGCTTGCTGTAATGAATAACTTTAATCTTCATAAAGATATGTTGTTGATGGTTGCTCGTGCCCTAGGGCCAGAGTTGCTTGAAAAAGTAGCTTTTGTGGGTGGCAGTACAACAGGGCTGTTAGTTACAGATGTAATGACAAAAGAATTAATCCGTTACACCGACGATGTTGATTTAATTATCAGCGTTTTCGGTTATACCGGCTGGCATAACTTCGTAGAACAATTAAAACCTCATGGATTTAAAGAGTCTATGGAGGATGAAGTTATCTGTCGTTTACGTTTGGGTGAACTAAAAGTTGATTTTATGCCGGATGATCCTGACGTATTAGGATTTGAAAATCGTTGGTATAAAGAAGCTTTTAAAAATGCTGTTGATTACAAGTTAACGCCTGGTATAACCATAAAGTTGCTTACCGCTCCATATTTCGTTGCGACAAAGTTGGAAGCCTACAAAGGCCGAGGAAATAATGATGTTCTTACTAGCAACGACATCGAAGATATTCTTAATTTGTTCGATGGCAGAGAAGAATTGGTCGACGAAATAAAAAACTCGTCAGCAGAGCTAAAAAATTACTTAGCACAAGAACTTGCAACCTTGTTAAAAAATAGAGATATAGATTCAGCTGTTCAGTCAACTGCACGCGGTGACTCAGGCCGACAAGAACTTATATTTGAGCGGCTAGAAAAAATTGCAGGATTATTGCATTAATGCCAATAAGGATATTTAGCCAAAAAGGCACTTGCACTTTAGATAATCGTGATGTCGTAACTTGCGCACATTCATCTTGCGGCACAACAACATTATTCGTTATGTTAGATGGCGCAACGTCCCGCCCTTCCAGTGGAGATTTTTCGCGTGAGTTAGCAGCCTTTATTAACATTCAGTTCTATAAATTAACAAAAGCCGAATTGGTTGATGAAAAAGGGCTCTTAAAAATACTAAAGTTCGCGCAAACTGAATTGCAGCATAAATACGTTTGCGATTTTTCAAGTATTTTACTAGTACTAAAAAATGGAACGCAGCTTTTTGTAATTAACGCTGGAGATTGCTGCCTAGGTTTTATCGACTCCACCCACAATATTGAATGGAAAACGTGCGTACATACCTTCGCAAATACCTTGCAGGAAAAATCAATAGACAATATCAAAAACGACCCTCTTCGCCATGTATTAACAAAAAGCTTCAAAGCAAAAAAATATGTAACGCCCGATATTCAATATTTCAATTTGCCTGGCAACACCAACATCGTTATGGCAACCGATGGATTTTGGGCGCTTAACCATGCACAGCAATACCAACTCCTTACCAAAACACTCACCCAATTTGAACCCGAGGATGATGCAAGTTTCATCATCTTGGAAAACGAGCAATAAAATGACCAACAACGATATAGTCCAAAAACTCTGGAATCTCTGCGATGTACTGCGCGACGATGGCATTAACTACAGCGATTACGTTACCGAATTAGTTTTATTGTTATTTATGAAAATGGAATATGAAGCTGCGAATGCAGATACACCATTCGAACATAAATTACCTGACGGTAGCCGTTGGACAGATTTAAATAATAAATCCGGCTTAGTGCTATTAAATTACTACAAACAAGTATTACTGGATTTATCAAAAAGCAGCGACAGTCTTATTTCTGCAATTTATACGGATGCACAAACTCGTTTGCGCGAGCCGCGTCATTTAGAGCAAATTATAAAAACGCTCGATCAGATCGATTGGTTTAGTGCCCAACGTGATGGTTTGGGTGATTTATATGAAGGCCTGCTAGAAAAAAATGCTAATGAAACTAAATCTGGTGCGGGTCAATATTTCACACCGCGTGTATTAATTGACAGTATTGTTCGCGTCGTTAAACCACAGCCTCTTGAGACAATTCAAGATCCAGCTGCAGGTACAGCAGGTTTTCTTATTGCAGCCGATGCCTATATAAAAAAGCAAACTGATGACTATTTTGACCTTTCTGCAAAAGACAAAAAATTTCAAAGAAGTAAAGCATTTATCGGCGTGGAATTAGTACCCAGCACACGCCGCCTCGCCTTAATGAATTGTTTACTGCACGGCATGGAAGGCGACGACGAAGGCGTAGTTCATTTAGGCAACGCATTGGGCGATAAAGGCAAGAATTTAGATAAGGTACATATAGTACTAGCCAACCCACCTTTCGGCACCGCAAAAGGTGGAGAAGCGTCTATTACGCGTGACGATTTAACCTACAAAACCAGCAACAAACAGCTCGCGTTTTTGCAACATATTTACCGCACATTAAAACCCGGTGGCCGCGCCGCCGTGGTACTGCCAGACAACGTATTATTTGAAGCAGGCCAAGGCAGCGATATTCGACGCGACCTAATGGATAAATGCAACCTGCACACAATCTTACGTTTACCCACCGGTATTTTTTACGCGGCGGGTGTCAAAACCAACGTGTTATTTTTTACCAAAGGCACAGAG
>Ga0247741_1002220_pt1 | contig 10842 bp, 9 predicted proteins | sample UWRJL213509R2_FD_180945 | JGI IMG/M metagenome (GOLD analysis project Ga0247741, IMG submission 180945) | Plant litter microbial communities from Arlington Agricultural Research Station in Wisconsin, United States - UWRJ-L213-509R-2 | ecosystem: Environmental > Terrestrial > Plant litter >...
CGGCGGTCAGCCGGTCGGCCGCGCGCAGGCCGCGCACCACGGGGAGCAGCCAGCGCCAGCCCGAGCCGAGCGTGACGTGCATCGTCGCCAGCATCGGCACGCCATCCAGCGCGCCGGCGGCCAGCGCGGCGGAGACATGGCCCTGGGCGTGGAGCACATCGATATGGTCGCGCGCCAGGCTCGCGCGGAGCTCCTCCCGGAACGCAGGGTCGCGCCGGTCGAGCGCGATGGCCGGCACCCCGGGCGTCTCGATCAGCGTGCTGCCCGGCGCGGGCAGGTCATAAGTGATGAGGACCGGATCGATCCCGAAGGCCGGCGCAGTGCGGCACAGATCGGCGACGATCCGTTCACGCCCGCCGATCTCCATCGTGGGGAGAAGATGGGCGACGCGGATCATGCTGGTCTAGAGCGCGGTCAGCCGATCGCGTGCCTCGGCCGAATATTTGCGGAAACTCGGTGCGTGTTTCTCGACGCGCGAGCCGGCCTCGCAGTGGCAATTGGGGCAGTTGAGCTTGAACGCGTCCTGCGCCGCCTTGTGATGCGCCTGTTTGTACAGGATCTCGCTGAGGCGCGTCTCGTGCAGGTTGCCGAGGGGGAAGGTCACGTAGCAGAGCATCACGCTGCCATCGGCACCGACCCAGAGCAGTTTTCGCGCATCGCATGGAATGCGCATCTCCTCCTGCTTGAGCGCCCAATCCGCAAAGGACGCGAGCGCGATGGGGGATTCAGTGAGCAGCTCGGGCCGTGCCGCCTTGAGCTGGAGCAGGTGGCGGATGACGGTGTCGATCGCCGGCTTGTCCTCGGGACGGAACTGAAGCTCGCGCTCCGGGCCTTCCTGGAAATAGGGCAAGGAATAATGGACGACATCGACATGGATGCGACCGTGGAATCGGTCAGCGAAGCGCACGACCTCGTCAACTGCCTCGATCGTCGCAGAGCGGCGGCTGAGCAGGAAGTTGAACTGGATGTCGAGCTCGTCCGGGCCGAACATTTTCCGCGTGTTTTCCAGGCTCTCGACCAGCCGCTCGTAGCGGCCGGGGCGCTGGACATAGTCGTCGAAGGCGGTGCCTTCGCCATAATAGCCGATCGTCACCTTGCGCAGGCCGGCGGCGTGAAGCGCCGCGATCTTCTTGTCGAGGATCAGCGCGTTGGTCGTCATGTAACAGCCGACGCCGAGGCGGGTGGAGATCTCGACCATCTTGACGACGTCGGGATGGAGCAGCGGCTCGCCGCCATATAGGCGGACCGCGGGGACTTTCGCCGCGGCGGCATCTTCGAGCAGCTTCTCGACGATCTCGAGCGGGAGCTGCGCGCCGGGCATGAAATCACGGCCGTATTTGCACCCCTGGCAGCGCAAATTGCAGTGCGCGGTGATCGCGATGGTGATCTTCTCGGTCCGCGCGCGCACGATCGAGGGCCAGGTCTCGGCGAGCGAGCTGATCATGCGCTCGCTGGCGCGGTAGCCCGCTTTCAGCGCCGGGGCGGTGACGGGCAGGCTTTTGGCGAGGGAACGGGCAAGACTGTCGATCGTCACGAAAAGGCACTCCGACTGGCGGTTTGGCCTTTTCTATATGTTCAGCATTAACAATCCTTTTGCGTCCGACACTTAAGCTGGATCAGGAAAGAGCCGCGCGCAAAGCAGGTGAAGCGGCTTGCCATGGCGCCAGCGAAAGCCGGCCGGTGCGAGCCGTAGCGCTTGCGAAAGCCCCATCGCCCCGGACGCAAGCGCCTCTCGCGCGAACCGGGACCAGAGGCCAGAACAGGCGCGATCGACCGCGCGGCGCTCCGTCTGGGTCAGATGCCGCGTCGCAAGAAAATATTCATGCAGCGTGCCGAGCATTGCCGACAGATCGGCCAGCAAGCCCGCATCGCGCACTGGGTCGCATAGTCCGGCGTGGCGCATCATCAATGCCGCATTGCGCTCTGCACCAGCACCGAAGATCGGCGCATAGACCTCGGCCAGGGTATCCGCCGCGTTGCCGATCATGATATCGGTATGGCGTTTCGACATGCCGCCCGGATGCTCGCGATAGGTGACCAGATCCTCGTCGATGCGCGCGATGGCGCCGAACGGGCGAAGCCGGTGATACAGGTCGAAATCCTCGGCATAACGGCGCTCCGGCCGGGTGAAGGGCGAGAGGCTGCGGGCGGCCTCGGCGCGGAACATCGCCGAGGACCAGACCAGCGGATTGCGCGTAAGCATCAGCCAGTCGATCAGCGCCGGGCTGGTATGGCGGACCATGGGATCGAAACGCAGCTCGCCATCCTGCAGGATCGAGGCGGCGGTTGCGACCAGCACGACATCGGGATGACGATCGAGATAGGCGACCTGGCGCGCGAGGCGTTCCGGGCGGCAGAGATCGTCGGCGTCGAGCGCGGCGATATAGCGCCCCCGCGCCCCCGCGAACGCGCGGTTGCGCGCATGGACCGGGCCGAGATTGTCGGGCGAGGCGATGACGGTGAGGCGCGGGTCGTCGATCGCAGCCAGGACATCCAGCGTCGTGTCGGTTGAGCCGTCATCAACCACGATCAGTTCGAAATCGGTGAAGGTCTGGGCAAGCAGGCTGCCGATCGCCGCCGCCACGAACACGGCGGCGTTGTGCGTGGGCATGAGCACGCTCAGCAGCGGAACAGGCGGATCGGACAGGGACATCGCGGCAACCGCCATGCCGGACAATTGCTAAGAATCGGCACTCGCCAAGAATCGCGCTGATCGAAAGCAAATCGGGCCGGAACCACGGACCTTTCCCGTCGCTCTGCGGTTGAGCCCGCGAACAGTGACGGGAGCGGATGATGGCGACGAAGAGCGGCGTGAAATCGGGCAATGGCGGTGAGACGCATCAGGCAGCGCCCAACGAAGCCGAGAACGGCCTGACCACCAACCAGGGCATCCGGGTTTCGGACAACCAGAACCAGCTGAAATCCGGCCCGCGCGGCCCCGTGCTGCTCGAGGATTTCGTGCTGCGCGAGAAGATCTTCCATTTCGACCATGAGCGCATTCCCGAGCGGATCGTCCATGCGCGCGGCTCCGCTGCGCATGGCTTCTTCGAATGTTATGAGAGCCTGGCCGACATCACCAAGGCGGACCTTTTCCAGCGGGCGGGCGAACGCACGCCCTTGTTCACGCGCTTTTCCACCGTGGCCGGCGGCGCCGGATCGGTCGACACGCCGCGCGACGTGCGCGGCTTCGCAGTTAAATTCTACACCAAGGAGGGTAACTGGGATCTGGTTGGCAACAACATCCCGGTGTTCTTCATCCAGGACGCGATCAAATTCCCCGATCTGATCCATTCCGTGAAGATGGAAGCGCAGACCGGCTATCCCCAGGCGGCCTCGGCACACGACACTTTCTGGGACTTTATCTCGCTGATGCCGGAATCGACGCACATGGTGATGTGGGCGATGTCCGACCGCACCATTCCGCGATCGCTACGCACGATGGAGGGTTTCGGCATCCACACCTTCCGGCTGGTCAACGCCAAGGGCAAGTCGACCTTCGTGAAGTTCCACTGGAAGCCCAAACAGGGCGTGCAATCGACCTGCTGGGACGAAGCGGTAAAGATCGCGGGCGCCGACCCCGATTTTCACCGGCGCGACCTGTTCGAGGCGATCGACCGCGGCGATTTCCCCGAATGGGAACTGGGCATTCAGGCGTTCGACCAGGCATTCGCCGACAGCCTGCCGTTCGACGTGCTCGACCCGACCAAGATCATCCCCGAGGAAGTGCTGCCAGTGCGGATCATTGGGCGGATGGTGCTCGATCGCTACCCCGACAATTTCTTCGCCGAGACCGAGCAGGTCGCCTATTGCCCGGCGAACATCGTGCCCGGCGTCGATTTCACCAATGATCCGCTGCTGCAGGGGCGGCTGTTCTCCTATCTCGATACGCAGCTGAAGCGCCTCGGCTCGACCAATTTCCACCAGCTGCCTATCAATGCGCCGAAATGCCCGGTGATGAATTTCCAGCGCGACGGGCATATGCAGATGAACATCCCCAAGGGCCGGGCCAATTACGAGCCGAACAGCCTGTCCGAAGCGGGCGAGGATGGCGGCCCGCGCGAATGCCCGATGACCGGTTTCACCACTTTCCCCGCGGCCGACGGCCCGGACGAACAGGGCGACAAGCTGCGTATCCGGCCGGAGAGCTTTGCCGACCATTATAGCCAGGCGCGGCTGTTCTTCCGATCGCTGGCGGCGCCGGAACAGGCACATCTCGCCTCCGCGCTGGTGTTCGAACTGTCCAAGGTCGGGCTCGAGCATGTCCGGGTGCGGATGATGTCCAACCTGGTCAATGTCGATGCCGAGCTGGCCAAGCGCGTCGCGGACGGGCTCAACATGCCCTTGCCCAAGGCGTCGAACGCGGCCGTGGCGCCGCAGGATCTCGATCCCTCCCCCGCGCTGCGCATCATCGATGGGCCGCGCGCGCCGGAGGACATCAGGGGCAGGTCGATCGCGGTGCTGATCGCCGACGGATCGGACGCAAAAACCGTTGCGACCATGGTCGACGCGATCACCGGCGCGGGTGCGCGCGCCGTGATCGTCGCCCCGAAGGTCGGCGGCGCCAAGCTGTCCGACGGCAAGCTGCTCAAGGCCGATGCCCAGCTCGCCGGCTATCCCTCGGTGCTGGCCGATGCGGTGGCGATCATCCTGTCGGAGGAAGGCTGCGCGGCGTTGCTGAAGGAAGCGGCGGCGGTGCAGTTCGCGATGGACGCGTTCGGCCATCTCAAGGCGATCGGCCATTCGCCCGAGGCGCAGCCGCTGCTCGACAAGGCGGGCGTGGTGCCGGACGAGGGCATCGTGCCAGCGGACAAGGCCTTCACCGCGGCGGCGGCGAAGCGTTTCTGGGACCGCGAACCGGGCGTGCGCACGCTCGCCTGATCGAGCGCGGAACCACAAGGTCCTCCAAGCCGTTTCGCTCGTTCAACGAAAAGGATAATGTGATGTTGGGAACTATTGCGATAATCCTGGTGGTGCTGTGGTTGCTCGGCTTCTTCGCGTTTCATGTCGCGGGCGGCCTGATTCATCTGCTGCTGGTCATTGCAGTGGTGATGATCATTCTGCACTTCGTGACCGGCCGCCGGACGGTTTAGGAAAGTCTTTTCAACGCGAGACCCGATTATCTGGTAGCGCACGCGCTCCAGCTAATCGGGATCGGCGCGTATCATGAGTGAAGAAGGCGACAACGCGCGGCAGGTGGAGCAATTGCTCGACTCGCCCAACCTGGCCGATGCGCTCGAAAGCGACCGGTTCAAGCAGTTTCTCGACCATATGCCCGTCGCGATCGCGGTCGCCGAGCTCGGTGCCAGCGAGTTCATCACTTACGCCAATCTCGAGTTCGAGAGGCTGATCGGCCAGTCGGCGGGATGGTTGCGGGGCAAGCGCTGGGAGGTACTCCCGGGCAGTGAGGCGGCAACGGACGGCCGAGCGCTGAGCGAAGCCGTGACCGGCGGCGACGAGCATATCGGCAGCTTCACCATCGCGCATGACGGTGGCGAGCGGATCGTCGATGCCTGGTCGAACGTGATCCAGGACGAGGACGGATCACCCCTGTTCCGGCTCGTGGCCCTTGCCGAAATCGGCCAGCGGAGCGACGACAATGAGCTCGAGCAGAAGCTCCAGACCAGCGACACGTTGCTGCGCGAGCTGCAACACCGGGTGAAGAACAACCTCCAGATGATCACCGCGCTGATCCGGCTGGAGGCGCGCAACCTGCCGGACGATGCGACCGAGAAACGGTTCGACCGGCTCGCCGGGCGGATCGATGCGCTGGCGCTGCTGTACCGATCGCTGTCCGACGAGGGCGTGAGCGAGAGCGTCGATCTCGGCATCTATCTCAGCGAGATCGCCTCGTCGGTGATGCGCGCGCATGCGGTCGAGGGCATCCGGCTCGACCTGAAGGTCGATACGTGGCCGGTCTCAGTCAATGTCGCGATGCCCGCTGGGCTGGTCGTGAACGAATTACTGACCAACGCGCTGAAGCACGCCTTTGCCGGGCGCGAGGGGGGCACGATCACCTTGCACAGCATTGCCGGTGACGACGGATGCCGCGTCGTGGTGGCCGATGACGGGATCGGGCTGGCCGATGGCGTGAGCTGGCCCAAGGCCGGCAAGCTCGGCGCGCTGATTGTCCAGTCGTTGCGGCAGAATGCAAAGGCGCGAATCGAGGTGGAGTCAGCGCCCGGTGCGGGCATGCGGGTCACGATCTTCTTCGCGCGATCGGACGCGGCGCCCGAGGATAGCTGAGCACGCCGGCCGGGCGGCGTGGCTCAGATCGGCGCAAGCCTGTCCCGGCCTGCCATGATGCCTCTGAGATCCTGGGCGCGGGGCGCCTGGTCACCGGGCGCCATGCCCGCCGCGAAGGCGATCCGCATCGCCTCCGGAAGCGACCGCACTCCAAGCTTCTGCATGAGATTAGCCCGATAGATTTCGACCGTGCGCGGACTGATATCGAGCGCATGAGCGATGTTCTTGTTGGCTTGTCCCTCGATCAGACCCGTCAGCACATCATGCTCGCGGCGCGACAGGCGCGCGACCTGGGCCTTGGCCTTGTCGACGCCGACCATGGCCGCACCCTTCCGGATCAGATCCGCATAGGCGGCGTCCACGGTGTCGAGCAGCGTTTCGGCCGGGCAGGGTTTTTCGATGAAATCGAACACGCCACCCCGCATGGCATCGAGCGCGCGGGGTACCGTGCCTGCGCCCGTCAGGATAACGGTGGCGAATTTGCCGGAACGAGCCTCGAGCAGCTGGAGCACCTCCATGCCACCCATGCCGGGCATGTTGAGATCGAGCAGCAGCACGCCGGCATCTACGTCGTCCGCGACGGCAAGGAACGCCTCCCCACTCGCGAAATCACGGATGATCTGGTCCGGCTGAAGGCCGAGCAGGTCGCGCATCGTATTGCGGACAGCGTCGTCGTCGTCGACGAGATAAGTCGTGCGTGTCATTGCCGATATCCTCAATGAGGAAACGCTGAAATTGTCACCCCCCCTGTCGAGGGTCGACCCGTACCAAAAGCGCGTTCCGCCGATTAGTCGCTCACAGCCCGACGAAAGTTTGCTCGATGAAAATTCGCGCTCCAGAAAATTGATCTGGATTAGTCAAACATATGTTTGGATCGTTTCGTTCCGTCAAAGTAATGACGCCTATCTATTCATTTACATGACAACGGTCGACATTTTATCTTGCGGTTGAATTCATTGGCAATTTATTTTTCCATATCTTGCTACGACATACCCATTTCGGGGTTAGGCCATCCAGTACGGAAAAAAATCCAAAGAATAAAACCCGGGCCTGGACCCCCGGTACGGCACCGCGTCGCGATGGAGGCATGCCCGGAACGCTTCGGCCGTACCGCCCCCGTCCCGGATTGCGGCATGCCACGTGCCACAAATAAAACGGCACCCACAATGCCGATTTGTTGGAAATCCTTACTCTCCGTTAAGGACTTTTGCCTAGGAAGATGGCATGAAGGGGGACGCAAAGCGGCGTGCGTGCGCGGAGAGAGGGGCCGTGCGATGAAGGTTGAATGGATCCGGCAGGCGCCGCAGATCGGAATGCTGGGGGGCGGCCGATCAGAAAACCTGCTGGATCGCGCTACGGCGCTGGCCGGGATCGGCGCGTGGTGCTGCAACCTTTCGGACGATTCGTTGAGCTGGACTTCCGGCATCTACGATCTGTTCGGGCTGCCGCGCAGCACCCTGATCGATCGACGCGAGATCGTCTCGATGTATGCCGAGGAATCCCGCATCGCGATGGAGCGGCTGCGCACCGACGCGCTGGCGCGGCGCCAGCCCTTCACGATGGACGCCAGGATCGTGCGCGCCGACGGAGTCGAGCGCTGGATGCGCCTGAGCGCCGACATCGTCTGTGACGGTGAACGGCCGGTCCAGCTTTATGGGCTGAAGCAGGACATAACCGAGGAACGGGCGCGGCTGGAGGGGATGCGGCGGATCGCGGAGCAGGACCCGCTGACCGGCCTTGCCAATCGCCAGATTTTCCAGAGCTGCTTTCTCGACTGCACCGCACCGAAGCCGCTCGGCGCACTGATCCTGTTCGATATCGACGGGTTCAAGCTGGTCAACGACCGGTACGGCCATGCCGCGGGCGACGCCTGCCTGCAGACGATCGCGGACCGGCTGTGCGACGGGTTCAGCGATGCGCTGATGGTGGCGCGGATCGGCGGCGACGAGTTCGCCGTGCTGACCCCGCCGGGACGAACCGACGCACGGCTCGACCTGCGCATCGAGCGCAAGCTCGCGCGGCTGACCGCGCCTATCCTGTGGCAAAACGACCTGCTGCGGGTCAGCGCGTCGGCCGGCATCGCCGAGGCGCGCGACCCCTATTCGTTCGACGCCGAGGCGCTGTTCGCGGCGGCCGACGCCGCGCTTTATGCCGCCAAGCATGCCGGGCGGAACCGCGTGCGCCGCGCCCTGCCCGAGGTACCGCACGCGTTCATGTAGGGGCGCGGGGCGCGCCGGCTAATCCGCCGCCCTGGGAAATAGCGGCGGCTTCGCGACATCGCCGGATTCGTGCTGAATGATGATCGTCGCCTTTTCCGCGATCCTCGGCGCGCTGACGGTTCGATCGTTGCGCATCCGACACGGCGCCGGCCAGGCGGGCCGGGCGACGACGTGCCGGGCCGATTGAACCAAATCCGGCTGCATCCCCCGAGGTTTTCCGCCCGGCGTCAAGGCTTCCGCACAGGCGCTCGTGGCCAGCGCCATTCGGCGCTTGCCCGGACGAGACGATGGTGCAAGCATCGGAAAAATAACGATTCGGGAGCGTGGGATGCAGGGGATGACTGGGCGAGCCGGCGCCGTGGCGCTGATCGCCGCCGCTGCGATCGCGCCACCCGCCTGGTCGGGCCAGACCGATGTGACACGCGCGCCCGGCTCGTGGCGCGGCACCCTGCTCGAAGGGACTGACACGCTGATTGCCAGCAACAGCTATGGCGAGCCGCTGTTCGTGCGCATCGACGATACGGTCGCATCGATCTTTGCGCCCGCGCCGGTGGACGGCGAGCGGCTGGCGAAGGAATTCAAGCGGCTGTGCCTCGACACCGGCTTCGAGGAAGCCAGGCTGGCCGAGGCGGTCAAGGGATCGAGCTTTGCCCTGACCAACCGCACGATCAGCGTCCCATCCGACAAGAGCGGGACCTATGCCGCGAGCGTCTGGCATTCGCCCGAAGCGCGTGTGCAGATCTGGTCGGGCGATCTCGCCCCGTTGAAGAATCGCGAGACGCTCAGCCGCTGGCGCGGCGGCATGACCTCAAGCCCGTTCAAGGCCTCCCGCGTGCTGGCGCCGGCGTGCAACATCACCGTGATGGCGACGGGGTTCACCAATCCCGCGGCGTTCCTGACGGCCGTTTCCGGCTTCGTCGGTGCCGAGCCCAAAAAGGCCGTGACCAAGCCCGACTGGGCTGACGGCAACTGGTCGATCGCCAATAGCGACGGCAGCGAGACTCGGATCGTCTATTCGATGGTCGATTTCGACAAGAGCGAACAATTGCTGCACGTCGGCGTCGCGCGTGTTGCAGGCAAGAAATAGGGGCAATGATGCGAAGGCGGGGATCGATCGCGGCAGTGGCCGGACTGGCGATGCTGATGGGGGGATGCGCCGTCGGCGTAAAGCGTACGCCGGGCATGAAACTGTACGGCAAGGGTGCGGTGAGCGAGGCGATCCCGCTGTTGCAGCAGGAAGTCGCCGCCGGCGAGGTGGCCGCGCGGTATCCGCTCGGCCTTGCATTTCGCGACGGCACCGGCGTCCCCCGCGATCTGCGCCAGGCCGAGATCCTGCTGACCGGCGCGGCGATCGGGGGCGATCCGCGAGCAGTGACCGCGGTGCGCCAGCTGCTCGAGACGGCGCAGCGTTGCCCCAAGGACAAGGAACTGCATGACCTGTGGGGCGGCATCGGCGTGATGAACCGCAACCTCATCACGGGCGTAGTCGAGCTCAACACCGCGCCGCCGGGCTCGCTTCGCCGCATGGCCTCGCTCTATGACGATCCCTGCCCGGGCGCGCCGCCCCAGCCCGAGGCAGCGAGAAGCCTGCGCTCGCTCTCCGGCGGGCCGCGCCATATGTGGATATACGTGCCGGGGTGAGCGATCGGGCGTGAATTCCGCGCCGGACCGACTCTAGTCGGCCGCCTTGGGGAAGACAGGCAGCTTCGCGACATCGCCGGATTCATGCTGGATGATGATCGTCGCCTTTTCCGCAGTCGCCAGATCGTCGAAACGGCGCATGCTCTCTGCCGTCTTTGCCTGGTCGGCATTGCCCCTCGAGATGCGCTTTTCGCGATACTGGTCGTTCGAATGATAAAGGTCGCCGCTGAGCAGGACCGCGCCGAAATGCGGCAGCCGGACAAGCAGCGAGTGGTGACCAAGGGTATGGCCGGGCGTGGCGACCATCATCACCGAGCCGTCGCCGAAGACGTCCTTGTCGCCGGGGATCGCTTCCATCGGGGCGCCGGCCTTGATCCAGGGGGCGAGGCGTTCAGGCTCTAGGCCAGTGGCGGGCTGGGGCGCGGTGAGCGCTTCCCAATCCTCCTTGCCGATCAGCAGCCGTGCCTTGGGGAAGCTCGCCGCCTGGCCGAGATGATCCCAGTGCAGATGGCTGACCGCGACCATGTCGATCCGGTCGGGCGTGATACCGAGCCGCGCGAGTTGCGACACCAGGCTGGTGGGGACGCTCGTCGAGCGGGTCTCGGCCGAAAGCGGCTTGCCGACCCATTCGCCGGGGAAACCCGCGTCCCAGATCATCAGCGTGTCGCCGTGGCGGATCAGGTAGCAGCTGTTGATGAGCGCATTGGGGCCGAAATCGCCGCAGTCGATGCGCCAGAGC
>Ga0247741_1002221_pt1 | contig 10839 bp, 16 predicted proteins | sample UWRJL213509R2_FD_180945 | JGI IMG/M metagenome (GOLD analysis project Ga0247741, IMG submission 180945) | Plant litter microbial communities from Arlington Agricultural Research Station in Wisconsin, United States - UWRJ-L213-509R-2 | ecosystem: Environmental > Terrestrial > Plant litter >...
CCAATGCAGGGAGACTGTACCGTCAATAAATGACATCAGACCCGATACGAATTATAAACCCAGGGGACGAATCTGACCGACGTCCCTTGTGCCTTGAAATCAATTGGCGTCCACGCATCTATGATCCAGTACTGTGACATATGTGAAGAGACTCAAGTCCCAGGTTGCAGCTGTGTAGCCATAAAGGGGTAACATGCTAAATCCGGTTGAGCGCACCCATGAATTTCCTTGGGTCAAAACACGAGCCACATCTGAGCGATCTCGAGGCTGGCCCGAGGAAGAGGTGCATTTTGTTCTTCGGATTTGGGCGCTCGCCATGCTTGACTTGGGTCACGCGCCTCGCCTCGCGACGCGTCTGCACAGCCACCAACACGCGTCAACACTGTTAATTCAACTGATCGACGTCAGACATTCCAAATTTCGAATGCCAGAAAATATTCTCGACAAGCGTCAAGCTGAAAGACCAGAAAATGCAGAGCTTGTTTATCACATTAAAAATTGCAACGAATGTCGATGACTTGGACAGTGCACGATGCAGCAGCGTGTTGGAGCGCCTCGAGGACGGAAGGCAGCCAAATAAGTCGACCGGAGCTCCGCAGTTGCGATTGGGCTGGGTGTGCTCAAAAATGCGAGGAGTACCAGCTGTGGTTTCTTGCAGGCTATACATAGTGAATTCTTCCGAGTAGAAGAGCCATATTTTAGGAAGCCACGAGCATTGCCAAAGAAACACGAGGTCGGTTGCGACGCTGACCTCTTCTTCCGCTATGAAACATGGTAGCCTGCAACTCTGTGAGGTCCCTGACTGATATCGCTCTGGATATCATGATATGGAAGAAACTGACCGGCATGAGTGCTTGCTATGTTTGTTTTTAAGTTGATGGGCAGCGTGAGAAGGCCCTGAGGCAGGCTCCAAAGTTGGAAAGCCAGGACGCTTCTCACTTTACCTTGACCTCCACACATGTCTCGTCCATCGCGCCGGCAAGTACAACAACCGACCCCTCAGTACGCCGTCGTACCACAGGCCAGTCCCTCACGGCGCGAATCACGGACACATAGCTACCAGCAGCCTCAACCACAGTATCAGCCACAACATCAACCATACACTTCCCATGTTGGAGGTCCGCGCCCTGTGAGATCATCATCCGCCAATAGCCACACTCGAAGTCAACAGCAACATGGGCGCAATGCGATAGCTATGGGAGTGGCGACAGGAAATATCGGTGCAGGCTACGGACCGTACTCGGTTTGTCCTTCATCGTTCTCCAATCCAAGTACAACTGACCAATCGGGCCAATTTGAACTAGTACCACCCAGAACAGGCAAGAGAGACAGGAATGTACACGAACACACGATTTAGCACACCCTCGGAAAACTCAGTAGCCACTGTCCCTACACGAGAAAAGGCGGCTCCGGTGATGGCACCGACAACGACGACAGTACCGCAGTACATGTGGGACAAAGACCCCGACCTAGACGACCCACTTCACAATCCAGATCGACGAGACTCGAGCTTTACACTCTTCTCTGCAAGAGGGTGGATGAATGTCGGCATGATTATTCTTTTGCTGGCAGGGCTTATATTTCTATTCGTCGGTTATCCCGTCCTCCTTGCCGTGATAGACGAACCAGAAAAGGCCACCGGTTTCAATGTTGGTGGCATCAACTCCACCGGGCAAATACCTCAATTCGTCAATTTCCCTCATTTGATTGATGCAGATACACCCGACTCTGTTCTGACACGAGTTGGCTCTGATGGCAAAGTTTACGACCTCGTCTTCAGTGACGAGTTTAATACTGATGGAAGGTCATTCTATCCCGGTGATGACCCTTTTTGGGAAGCAGCAGATTTGCATTACTGGTGAGTAACTTGGACGATTTGCTGTGGCCTGCGCTAAGGTTGGTTAGGCCCACGGGAGATGTGGAATGGTACGATCCATCGGTACGTGGGACGCGTTTTAGTATGCGAACGATTCTCATTCGCTGTTCGCATATTAGGCGGTCACTACCGAAGACGGCAAACTGGTCCTTACCATGACCGAGCAGAGAGTTCATGACCTGAACTTTCAAAGTGGTGAGTGCCAATTTCGACTAATGATGTGCAGGGCCGACCTTACATATTACAGGAATGCTCACATCCTGGAATAAACTTTGTTTCAACACGGGTTACGTCGAAGTTTCAATTTCTATGCCTGGAAGTCCAAAAGCCCCAGGTTTATGGCCTGGTGAGTGGATTCAAACCTCTGAATAGTTCCGTTTATTGACTTTCCAAAGGTGCATGGACATTGGGCAACCTTGTAAGCCAATATCACATTGATATTGAGCCCGCACTGACGTAGAGTTGCAGGGAAGAGCAGGCTATGGCGCATCAACTCAGGGAATGTGGCCATACAGCTACGACACTTGCGATCTTGGCACTTTTCCTAATCAGCAGACGAAAGCTGGACAACCAGCTGCTGCGTCTACAGGTGGCAACGGTGGTGAAATACTGAGCTCACAGCCTGGACAGAAGCTTTCAGCTTGTAGTTGCCCAGGAAGCGATCATCCTGGACCAAGATACAATGTTGGAAGAGGGGTACCCGAAATTGATATTATCGAGACTCAAATCAACACCACCTTGATGCAGGGGGACGTGTCTCAGAGCTTCCAGATTGCCCCCTACGATATGGGATATAACTGGAACGATGACGCCTCTGCCACCATGCTGTACAACTCCAGCATCAGTCAGTTCAATAGTTATAAAGGAGGACCGTACCAACAAGCCGTCTCGGCTGTCACACTCATCGAGGATCAATTCTACGGTGGCAATGCCTACGCACCTTACGCATACGAGTACTGGTCGGATCCTAACCACCGCGAAGACGGTTATATCACTTGGTATAGCAATGGCGAAAAGACATGGACTGCAACTGCTGCCACTATTGGTGCTAACGCGGAAGCGCAAATCGGACCTAGGCTGATACCGGAGGAACCAATGGTAGGTTTCGTAGATGTATTTGTGACATTCAGGCCTTGACATCTTTCTCTTAGTACCTCATTCTTAACCTTGGAATGTCGCCTTCGTTCCAAAAACAAGATTTCAAGAACCTAAAATTCCCCGTCAAGATGTACATCGACTACGTGAGGATATATCAACGACGAGGCCTTAAGAATGGAATTACTTGTAACCCTCCGAACCGGCCTACATCAGATTATATCTCAAGGTGTGTTTTGACCTCTTGTCCAAAATTTGCATGGTTAACTTCTGGCTTTCAGACATCTGAGCGCATACATGAATGCCAATCTCACGGAATGGAAAGACGCTGGCGGCACCTTCCCCCGGAACTCCCTTTACGACGGCTGTTAGATCTATGCCCCAGCGACGCATTATGTCCCAAATCAACGTTACGACCCCCGAAATTTGCATATTACGACTCAACGACTCAACGACACCGCAGACGTCCTTAATCAAGACATGTACTTACCTCTTTCATGCAGTTGTACTTGCTCTCTCTACTTTGCTCGCACACGTCATTTCTGCATCTGCATCACACCACCCATCCTATCCCCTACACGTCCCCATCTTCTAAGCATTTAAACAGTACTCCTAGGACATTTTCCTTTGAAATATTTATACCTTTTCCTTCTACGTTCTTATAGGGAATCTTGGTAGCTGATATTTTGTAATCTTTGCAGCTTCTCTTGTGTATTTCCTTCCCATTGCGTTTAAATTCATAGAAGTTCAATCGGAAAAGTCAAAGTCAACCTAGATTGTTGTTGAGACGGAGCGGCACTGCTGTCTACATGGGCGACACCTTACATGCCTTTCTATTGTCCTAGCGTGTGCAACGGAGTCTACACTGCTCTCCTGCAGATACGTAGTTTGTATTATACAGACTGTCCATAATCCAACATTTAGACGACAAGCGCCAGTTAATTAAATGTCCTTCCGATACCCCCGCAAATATCGCAAGTTATGCGTTCTAAGAGGAAAAAGCTCACATTACCTTTACCATTACATCTCCAACACAGTTGGCCACCAATCCGTGGATCGCCTGCCGTGTACACGATCGATCCAGGTGGTGGGCGTGACATCGCTGACTGATATCCACCCGCAGATGGGTAGGAACTTCCCTGGTGGTTGGGCATGTACCCTCCCTGCGCATATGATGCAGGACGCGGAGGCATCGGTGGAGGAGTAGGTGCTCGAGGAGGAGGGTGAGGTAAAGGGCGTTGGATATTATTCGCCGATGAGGAAGGCGAAAACGAGTACGCGAGAGGGCCGGAGAATTGTTTGGCATACTTGTTCCAGCATTTAGTGCACGGTCGCGCAGGGTCTGCGTCCTTGTAACCTACGTTGTGACCTAGGTGTAGTGTTTGTTAGTAAGAGGTAAATGTATAGAACTATGAAAGCGCACATTTATTGCATTGATGGCCCTTGGGATAGACCAGAACTTGCCCGTCTTTCAGAAGGGGATGCCCTGCTACTGGACGCTCAGTAGGCCGTCCGTCATCCGGAATTGAATTATGCCTGTCGTTCCCTCCTGTGGGGGGAGATCCCGAGGAGGTCGCATGATTGCCTTGCGTTCTTGATCCTTCGCTTGAGCCCGCAGCATAGAAATCATGAGCAAATTCCGACGAATGTCGGCGCATTGGTGGGTTCGGCGGTGGCGAGTGTATGGCAGAGGTAGACGCGGAAGGAGATAACGGATGCCGCGGAGGAAGGACAGGAGGGCCAGGAGGTGGTGAAAATTGGAATTGCGCCTGTGGAGGGCGCTGCTGTTGTCCAGGATATGCAGACCAAGCACTCTGTCCTGTGGGTTGAGCACTGAGGCCACCTGTGGCTGGTGGAGGATGGTTCAGGCTGTTCACTACCGTATTGATTGTATCTGACAATTGCTGGAAGAGAGAACCCGACCTTCCGCCACCTGGGCGGGATGAGAAACTAGAAGAACCGGTGTTCTGTGGTATGACATGGTTTTGGACGCGGTCCCACCCACTTGGGGTGCTTCCGGGGCGTGGAGGTGCCGGCTGGAATGGTCGAGCAGGGCCTTGCTCGACAACTGTCTCTCCCTCAGCATATGACGGATTTGCGCTGTACGGAGGTGGTTCGTCCTGGAAAAGGCCATCTGGATCCCTAGGATCCTCATTCCGAGATGGTGGGCTGGGACCTGGTGGTGGGCTCAGTGTTACCGTAGGAGTGACTGCGGAAGGTGCAATGTCCGATGCACCATCTCCGCCTGATCCACTGGATGGAGGGCTTGTACCTGTCGTATTTGGAGTTGAAAGATTAGTACGAAATGGGTTTCTAGATGTCTTGGTTAGAGTCGCCATGAAAGATGAGGTCAAGCTGTGAAGTTGTTTACTTGATATGTAAATAGCACACACACTACCTTTTATAACCTTGATCAGCACCTCCTGTGGTCTCTGACTCTGACTTTCGATAATCTTATGTCAATCTGTTAGAGCTCCGGATACTATGGCGGACAGCGAAGACAGGCGCAACATCGCTGTGGTGCAAGGAGTGACCCCCACGAATGCCTACTCTATGGGCATTAGAGCTGGTGATGATAGCCCGTAAGTTGTCTCTTGCCATTCCTAGTGCACTCATCTTTTCTGATACACGCTTTAACAGCTGGAAAGAAAAGCCTACCCTAATTCAGACACCAGCCAACGTTAGTCAACTGACATTCAACTCATCCTGTACTTAACCCAATGTGTTGCAGAATTACACTATGCCTCGCGAATCTGCTCCTACCTCGGCACACATTCGCAACCCTTACGACCGCCAATTTTCGCGACGCGATAAAGGTTTAGGTAACACTGTGGCAACACTGGGATTCGGGAATCTAACTGCTCAGCGAACTCTTACGAACTTCCATCCCGCAAAGAGACAAAAGACAAACAACGGCTATGTGGCCCCAACACACGGTACATCGACGGGAACAACAGGAGGGTATACTGCCGGACCCAGCAGTAAGTTGAGCATCCATGCTGTGTCGTATGTTTACGCAATGAAACCCACAGGACCCAGTCGGACGAAGCCTCCGCTGGCTAGAGAACCACCTCCAAGTCGGAACTGGGAGCACGAGGATGGGCCGTCTAGAGCGGCGACTATCATTGACGTCGACGCGGATGACGATCTGAAGCCAAACTTCAGCAGCTCTCAAGATCACCAATCTTCTGACCAGCTTGATTTGATTGCTCGTCCAGATGATAGGGCCGGAACGCGCTTTTCGAAATATGAATTCCGTCAGCAGCCTCGATTGGTGCCACAAGGGGAAGCTACGAAAGCGATGCAAGAAGAATTTGATTCCATCGAGAGTTTTAGTGAGGGAGAGTATGACCTTGACCTCCTCAATTCGAAGCTATCTGAGGGTGGGGTCAAGGGAAAAGTGAGGGCTTTTGAGGCGATGAACCATGTTCAAGGGCCAAAGCTTAATCTTGTACAACGTATGAAAGCAAAGGTATGGTGTCCTCGCACATTTCAATCAATAGCCACTGATCACACAGCATCGTTAGCAAAGCAAGAGTGCCCAACAAAAGTTCGCGAGTATCGTGAAGCCCGCACTCAATACTCAAGACGCAGTTTTGACGAGTTCAACACCCTTCATAAACTCGAAGATCGAAGGCATTGCCCTTAAGCAGGTTTACATTGCCGAAATCTTGTATGAGAATTCACCAGGACAAGAAATTACGATGGAAGTGTCTACTCGAGCAGTTATCGAGATTAGGCAGGGTGTAAATAATCTCATCTCAAGAAGCATCCTCTATACACATACCGTTCTTGTGAGTCTCGCGTAATCCGAACCTGACTGACAGATAGTTAACAAGATCGTAGTGCGGTCCAATGAGTAATATCAAGAGCCACCCACATATCCAGTTCCTGCCAATAGACCCTGATTCGCCTCTCATTACCGTCTGGGTAGACGTAGGTGTTCAAGGTGGATGCGAACAAGCTCTCAAAATTGTATCTGACCTTGCGAAGGCTGGGGTGAAATTTGAAACCATGCGGTAAAACAGCTCAATTGGCCAGAGTAGCGAACACTTACCCACCTTTCAGGCCAACCTTGAGTCTGTGGGAAACCGCAAGGCGAGAAGCAGAAAACGCATTGGCAGAAACGTACCCAATAGAGACAGGCGACAGGATGGCAACTCTGAAGCGCATTGAAATGGGAAGGAAAAACAATATAAATCTGGGACCTGCCCAACATCCTCATCTCAAGTCGTCTACGAAACGCAAATCCGATTCTCTATCGGATAGTACACCACCCCTCAGATACACCCCCCCTCCAGATAGGTCGAAACGGTCAGCATCAACCTCCAAAACTGCGATAGCAAGTTCATCTAGGTATGTGTGGTATAATATGCCGTTGTCGCTCTCCTCGTTAACTGGTATCAGCAGGGTGACTTCTGCACCAAAAGACAGTGTTGTTCAGACACGCCGGTCAACTAGAAACCGCACCCAGAACGCCACATCTATAACTGAGGAAGCGAAACCAAAGAGGACACAGGCCGAGATGGATACGGTGTACGTATTTGACAACAGATACACGATACAAGACTGATACCTCTACAGACTTCTTACATACCCTCCAGGTGTTCCTGGAGCACTTAATATCACTGTGGCTGATGTCGACAGGCTGCTGCCGGGCGAATTCTTGAACGACACCCTCATTGAATTTGGGCTCAAGTTTGTAATTTCCTTCTCATAGTAACCGTCAGCACTGACGTGCCCCTCACTCAGACACTGGTTAAAGAAGCTGGAAACGACAGATCCATTGCTTGCAGAACAAGTTCACGTCTTCAACTCCTTCTTCTACAAGAAATTGAATGGCTCCAGAGAGTAAGCTTGACTACCAGCCTTTGTCTCCCAACCTTGACGCCACCTAGTCCGCAGGAGGCATATAACAGTGTCCGTAAATGGACTGCCAGGATTGATTTGTTCAAGAAAAAATATGTGATAGTGCCAATAAATGAACAGTAAGCGGTTATTCAATTCTTTCTCGCCAAATTTTACTGATCTATCTACGAAGTCTTCACTGGTATCTTGCTATCATCTATGCACCAGAACATGTCCTTCTACCCCAACCAAAGAAGGCGCTAACCTTGCGACCGCAAACACGGTCGACTATTACTCAAGATCTACCAGTTGAAGAAGACACGTCTACGGCTGCGGAGACTATCACGGCGCAGAGCACGAACGCCTCACTTTCTCCAGATTCAGCTGACGCTGACCGCAGTGAGGCGGAGGTGGAACGGAGCCTGAATACATTTCAGAGTTCTTGCAGTATTGCCGACCATGACAAGACTCCTATCGAGGACGATTCGTTGGATGACATGTATGCCACTCCTCCAAGGCAACTCGAAAGTGTTCAAACCCAACGGGTCTCAAGTCCCGAAGAAGATAGCGATTATCCGGTCAGAGCTGATCTCTTCGACAATTGGGGTGGTGTACAATCAACCGGAGATGTAGAAGTTCAGGCCTTCTCCCCAACAGTCTCTGACTTCGCCAATGAGCCAGATCTGAAACCCAAAAATCCATCACCCGGTCCTGCGTCGCCCTGTGGAGATGCCATGGTCGTAGATAGCGAGGTTCAAGCCGCTAGCCCTTCTGCCACAGCGCATCAAGCCTTTGCTACTGCAGCGAAACCTACTGGCACAACAGTTGCAGCCACTAGCTTTTATTCCCGTCAATCGAAGCCGAAGCCGAAATCGAAAGGGAAACAAAGAGCCAAAGAACCAGAAGTGGTCGATGTCGACATTGAAGTAGGAGGTGATGCCATTGAGGTCCAGGAAGCTCCAAAGTAAGGTCAATACCACGCAGTCTCTTCTGGCGCTTACATATGTTCATCCAGGACGCATATATTTACCTTCGATTCCCTTGGTAGTCGGCATCCGCAAGCTATTAAGAAACTTGGCTTGTATCTTCAGATGGAGGCAAAGGATAAGAGAGGGATCGACGATACGGGCGTTGCCAATGGTAAACCTGCATTGGTAAGTGGACATTTATAACGCTTTTTCATGTCTAAACGCTATCGCCAGGTGCCAACTCAGCCGAACTATTGTGACTGCGGAGTATATCTCCTACATTTTGCGGAAACCTTCATGAAGGATCCGAAGAAATACTGCGAAATGATCCTGGTACGTTGTCTGAGAGCTCTTGGACTGCTTATTCGTGGTTTGACGTACTGGCAGTCCACGAAATCTAAGGGGATGGGAAACGAAGAACGCAAGCAGCAATGGCACGCTAAAGAAGTAGACAATAAACGCACGAATCTTCTCGAGGAAATCCAAAAGCTGTCAGTTGAATGGAAAAAAGTGAAAGAGGAGGCCAAGAAACACGAGGGAGCAGAGGGTATCCAAGTAGACTCTGACTCCGACATGGAGTTCGAGCTTGTGAGTACCAACATTCCCTCACCGAAGAAAGGGAAGAAAGGAAGCGGTGGTGCTCGAGCTCAGAAGTCTGGTCCTGCGGAACGTATGCGAGGTTGAGGTCTCAATGCGTCACTAATCTACTTTAGACATCGCTACTGACAATAATTCCCTCACTACATGACTTATGATCCTTTAATGCTCTACTTAACTTGCTTTAGTGAACACAATAGAGATGCTGTATTGTATAAATAATATTTGGTCTGCAATCGACGCATGCATATGGAGTAACGGTGAAATAGCGAATATCTAATGCGTAAGATCTATTTCTTCTTCACACTCTTGATACGTATTGTCTCGTTTCCAACGAAGACACCCTAGACGGCGAAAGGTAAGAACTAAGATCAAAAGGTGTATTGGGACGGCTTACCTTGCCCTTGTAAGGCTCTGGTTTCCTATACCCCCGGATTTTAGCGGCAAAGAGACCCAGCTGATGCTTGTCCGTGCAGAATAGCACGATTTTTGTCGGCAAAGGGACTTCGGCCTTGATATGGGATGGGATTGGAACAAAGATGGAATGTGAATAACCAAGTTTCATGTTTAACCGGCTGCCGTTCCCTCCATCAGTCGTCCCTCGAGGATCTTCCTCCAATGCTACTCTGTAACCCACTCCGACCAGGAAGACTGGCACCGTGAACCCTTCGGTCATGCCAACAATTGCATTTGAGATAAGTGTCCGTGTCGTGCCCCACATTTGCCGCTGCAATTTCTCCTTTGACCGTTCGACGGTTAGCTTCATTGTGTCTGGCACTGGGAAGTCAAGCTTCATATAATCCTTTAGAGGAACAGCAGTGGTCCCCAGTGGTCCGGTAATGGTCACCGCTGTTGGGGAAGGTGCAATAGTGACTGAAGGGGGAATTTTGATAGGCTCGCGCCCAATGATTGACACAGCTTTACATAGCTGCGCGGTTGAGCTGAATGAACGAGCGAGGTGCACGAGAGGTGGCCGAATGATCATGGCGAGGCTTCCGACGCGACGAGGTCCAAGTTGGCGTTCCGGGAGAAAATGAAACGCGCAGTGTTAGCGCCGCCAGTGAAAACCAAACAACACACACAGCCACGAGACTCCGCTTGCTCACGAGCGTCTAAGTATTTATTACCAAGTTCAAGCAGTAGTTTATTTATCAAGATATCTACGATAGAGAGGCGCCGACGAGGGTGGGAGAAACGCACACACCATTCGAGGTCCGAATTTTGTGAACAGTCTTTGTCGTGGGATTTACCCAGGCTGCCTCCTTTGAATCCAAAGTAATGAAGCCTATGGCCTAATCAGCCCCGTAAAATAGAAGTGGGATGCGATAACCCACCAGGCTGAATAGTTTCAAATATTTTCTTCTTAGGGTTCAGCTGGCTGAGAGGTGTGGCATCTAAGAAAGAGTCATCGGTAAGTGAATACCCGCTGAGAGAGAATAACTCACTCTCAAACTC
>Ga0247741_1002222_pt1 | contig 10837 bp, 7 predicted proteins | sample UWRJL213509R2_FD_180945 | JGI IMG/M metagenome (GOLD analysis project Ga0247741, IMG submission 180945) | Plant litter microbial communities from Arlington Agricultural Research Station in Wisconsin, United States - UWRJ-L213-509R-2 | ecosystem: Environmental > Terrestrial > Plant litter >...
CTCAGCGGCCAGGGCCTTCTCGTCGAGCACCGTGACCTCGACGGGGAGGTCCCCGACCTCGGCGACGGCCCGGGCCGCCAGGTCCGCGGGGCCGAGGCGGTCGGCCGGGATCGTGACCAGATCCTTCACGAGCGCCACGGCGTCGATGACGACCTGCGCCGACTGGACATCCGCTTCGGACACCTCGTCGGAGGAGATGACGACGACGCGGTTCGCGCGTCGCTTTCCGCCGCCCTTCTTGTACGAGGCGAACGTGTAGCCGCCGAGCCCCGCGCCCTCGGCGACCGCTCGCCAGGTGCCCGCGGGCGAGCCGGGCGCGGCGATGGCGACGGTGTCGACGAGCCCGAGCGCACGGATTCCGGAGGCGGCAGCATCCCGATACGTCGCGGATGTCGCGACGGACCCGACGCCCGCGACCGCCAGTGCGCGTCCCTCGAACGGCACGCGAACGAACGCGGACGGCGCGCCGGAGAACTCGACGGCGCGCAGTGCGTCGGCCAGACCGGGCCACTCCGAGAGGTCGGTGTGTTCGTCGACGGGAGGAACAAGGAGGAGCAGGACGTCCGCGTCGGTTCCGGTTGCTGGGGAGGGTCGATGCGAGATCTGCGGCGTCGGCATATGCACCATCCTAGGTCGGGCCCCCGGGCCGGGCCGCGGCCCCGCGCGGGGCGTCGCCCTGTTCGCTGTGAGCGCGACGACCGCACGCCGCCCGAGTCCTCACCGGCTCGTAGAGTGGACTCATGCCTCCGTTCGGACCCCTTTACGCGACGTCTCCCGACGCTCCCGAGGTGCCGCGCGGACTGCCGCTCGTGATCGCGCTGACGGGCTTCACCGATGCGGGAAGCGCGGTGTCGCAGTCGATCGACGTGCTTCGCGACGAGGTGGACAACAGCCCCGTTGCGCGGTTCTCGAACGATGCGTTGCTGGACTACCGTGCCCGTCGTCCGGTGATCTCGTTCGATCAGGACCACCTCGCGGACTACGTCGCGCCGCGACTCGAGCTCGCGCTGGCGCATGACCTGATCGGCCAGCCGTTCCTGACCTTGACGGGATACGAGCCGGACTTCGCCTGGGATGCCTTCACACAGGCGGTGACCGAGCTCGCCGAGTCGCTCGGCGTCGAATCCGTCACGTGGATCCACGCGATCGCCATGCCCGTGCCGCACACGCGCGCGATCGGCACGACCGTGAGCGGCAACCGCCCCGAGCTGATCGCGGCGCACTCCGTTTGGCAGCCGCACACGCAGGTGCCCGCGACGGTGGGGCATCTGCTCGAGATGCGCTTCGTCGAGCAGGGCATGAGCACCGCGAGTTTCGTGATGCTCGTTCCTCACTACCTGGCCGACGCGGAGTATCCCGCCGCGGCGATCGCCGCCCTCGAGAGCATCACGCTCGGCAGCGGCGTCGCGCTGCCCACCGAGGATCTTCGCGAGGAGAATCTCGGATTCCTCGCCAAGGTCGACGAGCAGATCGCCGCGAACGACGAGCTGGCATCGATGCTCGAGAACCTCGAGTCGCGCTACGACCAGTACATGGCGGGTTCGCCGCTGCGGTCCTCTTCGCTCGGCGAATTCGATCTGCCGAGCGCCGACGAACTCGCCGCTGAACTCGAGCGGTACCTCGCGTCGCGTCCGGCCGGCGACGACGAGAAGCACACCGGCCTGTCCTGAACCCATCGCCGCTCCGATCCCGGCCGGCCCCTCGTCGGCGGGAATGATCGCGCCCGTCCCGGCGTTCCATTAGAGGTCCGGTTGACTGGCTCGCACGACGTGTGCAGTGTGTCATAATGGACAATCGGACCCGTTGTCAACCGTGAAAGCTCCGCTCACGACTTGACAAGGGTCTTACTCGTGCCCGCAAACGACCGAGTGCCACCCGCGCGACAGACGCGAGGCCCCGGTGAAAGGCGAATAGTGACACCTTCCCGCACTCCCACGAAGGACGCCGTCGAAGAGACGGAAACCCCCGTCGTCAAGGCTCCCCGCGCCCGCAAGGCGCCCGTAGCGAAGGCCGCGTCGGCCGACGCTCCCGCGAAGACCACCGCCGCCAAGGCTCCGGTGAAGGCCGCGGCCGCCAAGACGGCAGCAGCCAAGACCGCAGCCGCCAAGTCGACGACCGCGAAGGCGGCTCCGGCAAAGACCAAGGCCAGCACCAAGGCGAAGACCTCGAAGGCCGTCGACGAAGACGGCATGGATGAAGAGGTCGAGCCCGACGAAGAGATCGATGTCGAGGTCGACGCCTCGGACGATGACGACGACACGGTCGCCGCGGCTCCCGCGGCGAAGGCCGACGCGGCCGACTCGACCGACGATGCTTCGGACGAGGACGAGGATGAAGACGGCAAGAAGCCGGCCTTCACCGAGCCGCTGCCCACGGGCGCCATCGTCATCTCGTCGAGCGACGAGGACGATGTTCCGGTCTACTCTGCACAGATCACCGGCGCGACCGCGGACCCCGTCAAGGACTACCTGAAGCAGATCGGCAAGGTCCCTCTGCTGAACGCGGCCGAAGAGGTCGAGCTCGCGATGCGCATCGAGGCCGGACTGTTCGCCGAAGAGAAGCTCTCGGCGCTCAGCGACGTCGAGAAGCGTTCGCAGCTCGGGCGCGACCTCACCTGGGTGGCGAAGGACGGCCAGCGGGCCAAGTCGCATCTGCTCGGCGCGAACCTCCGCCTCGTCGTCTCGCTCGCGAAGCGCTACACGGGCCGCGGCATGCAGTTCCTGGATCTGATCCAGGAGGGCAACCTCGGACTCATCCGTGCCGTCGAGAAGTTCGACTACACCAAGGGTTTCAAGTTCTCTACGTACGCCACGTGGTGGATCCGTCAGGCGATCACGCGTGCCATGGCCGACCAGGCTCGTACGATCCGCATCCCGGTGCACATGGTCGAGGTCATCAACAAGCTCGCGCGGGTGCAGCGCCAGATGCTGCAGGACCTGGGCCGCGAGCCCACGCCCGAAGAGCTGAGCCGCGAGCTCGACATGACCCCCGAGAAGGTCATCGAGGTCCAGAAGTACGGCCGCGAGCCCATCTCGTTGCACACCCCCCTCGGTGAGGACGGCGACAGCGAGTTCGGTGACCTCATCGAGGACACCGAGGCCGTCGTGCCCGCGGATGCCGTGGGCTTCACGATGCTGCAGCGTCAGCTCGAGTCGCTCCTCGATTCGCTCAGCGAGCGTGAGGCCGGTGTCATCCGCATGCGCTTCGGACTGGGCGACGGCATGCCCAAGACGCTCGACCAGATCGGTGACACGTTCGGCGTGACGCGCGAGCGCATCCGCCAGATCGAGTCGAAGACGATGGCGAAGCTGCGGCACCCGTCCCGGTCGCAGTCGCTCCGGGATTACCTGGAGTAGGCCGTGCGCAGTGCGATCGGCGTCGCCGCGGGGCGGGCCGTGCAGTGGCTGCTGCGTGCGCGCGGGGGCAAGGGCAGCGGTGCGCCCGGTCTGGTGACCAACCGCATCGCGCCCGGCCTGCTGCCGCGCGTGCTGGCGTCGTTTCCCGACGGGCTCGTCGTGGTGAGCGGCACGGCGGGCAAGTCGACCACCACGAAGATGGTCGCGGCCCTCTTGCGCGACCACGGCCTGCGGGTGTTCACCAACTCATCCACGGCCAACCTGCCGCAGGGGATCACGTCGGCCGTTCTCGACGAGGGCGACTGGCGGGGACGTGTCGACGCCGATATCGCCGTGCTCGAGATGGATGAGGCCTTCGGCGCGCTCATGTCCTCGAGTTTCGCCGCTCGCGTCGTGACGTTGACGAACATCAACCTCGACGACATCGCCCGCTTCGAGTCCTCCGACCGCGTCACGCGCCTGCTGACGGCCATCGCCCTCCGCGCCCGCTCGGCCGTCGTGTTGAACGCCGATGACGCATCCCTCGCCACCGTGGCACGATCGCTGGCCGACGCCGCGCCCCACGTCGCGATCCGGCGTTTCGGCGTGTCGACCGAGGTGATGGAGGCGCACCCCCGGGGCCTCGGTTCGGTTCGCACGACAGAGCATCGCCTGGGCGACGGCGCGGGAACACGCGTCGAGTCCGTGGACGGACGCGACGCCGTGATCGACATCGACGGGACGGCCCGTGCCGTGACCCTGCCGGCTCGTGGCGTGCACTTCGCGGTGGACGCCGCCGCCGCGCTCGAGACGGCTCGTGCGGTGCTCGGCGATCGGTTCGATCCCGCCCGCGGAGCTCAGACGATCTCGAACCTCGAGCCCGTCTTCGGCCGCGGTGAGACCGTCGAGATCGCGGGGCAGCAGATCGAGTGCGTCCTCGTGCAGAACACCGCGAGCTTCCAGCTGAACATCGACGCCCTGCGTCCTGGCCTGGAACGCGTCTTCGTCGGCATCGGCGACGAAGAAGAAGACACATCGTGGCTCTGGACCATCCGGACGCACGCCCTCGGGCGCGTCGACATCGTGGCCGGCTCGAAGGCGGACGCCATGGCGAACCGCCTGGCGTATGACGGGGTGCCGTTCGATGCGGTCGACACGGATCTGATCCACGGTTTCGAGGCGTTCCTGGCCCTTCCCGCGCCGGCGAACGGCGTGAAGACCGTCGTCTTCACCTCGCGCAGCATGCGCAAGATCCGCGGTCACTACGGACTCACGTCCGAGGAAGTCAAGAAGGCAGGGGCGCGATGACGGCCGGACGCTTCACGATCGCCTCGCTCTTCCCCGAGCGACTGAACATCCACGGCGACGCCGAGAATGCCGATGTGCTGCGCGTCCGCGCGGGCTGGCGCGGTCTCGATGCCGAGGTCGCGACGATCCAGGACCCCGCGGATGCCGAGGGGCTCCGTCCTGCCGCGATCACGATCGGTGCCGGCTTCGACGCAGACGGACCCGAGGTGCTTGCCCAGCTGCGCGCCATCGAGGGTCAGCTGCGCGAATGGATGGATGCGGGAGCCGTGCTGCTGGCCGTCGGTCTCGGGTGGGAGCTGCTCTCGCGCTCGACCGAACTGCATGCGGGGGCGCCCTCCGCGGGCCTCGGCTTCTTCTCGGGCCGTTGGGTATCGACCCAGCGACGCGTCGGGCGCATCGTCGTCGACAGCGCGTGGGGCGCTCTGACGGGGTACGAGTACCACCTGCGCGACTATGTGCCGGGCGACGACGAGGAGGCGCTCGGGACGGTCGTATCGGGTACCGGGAACTCCGTGCCGAACGGGCCGGAGGGGGCCGTGCGCGGCAACGCCTACGGCACCGGAATCCGGGGCCCCGTGCTCGCGCGCAACCCGGCCTTCGCGGACCATCTGCTCGAACGCGCCGCCGCGCACGCGGGTCTGGCTTTCCCGGACGGCGTCACGGACGATCGCATGCGCAGCGCCGACGTGCACGCGGAGCGGGCGAATGCGATCGTTCGCCGCGCCCTGGGCCTACCGGCCTGAGCGCGGCCGAACCGTCACGCCTCGACGAGGCGAGCGGTCTCGTCGTGCCATGCCGTCGCGATGCTGCGGAGCTTGTCTTCGTACTTGCGCCCGTGGTGGGCGCAGAAGAGCAGCTCGCTGCCGTTGACCTCGGCCGCGATGTACGCCTGAGCGCCGCACGAATCACAGCGGTCCGCGGCGGTCAGACGGTAGGCGATCGTGGCTTCTTCGGTGGGTGTCATGAGCGTGTTCATCGCAGTGCCTCCTCGTGATCGCCAATGTCGTGCAAGTCCTTAATAGAACCACGGGTTTGTTTCCTCGGGGCCGCGATTCGATGACATTTCGCTGACCGCGTACGGCGACCCGAGCCGGGCCGTGTGTCTGCGAGGAAGGGCGTACGCCCGCTTGTACGCTGGAGAATTGTGACCTCCGAGTATTCCGCGCACCACCTCCAAGTGCTGGAAGGGCTCGAAGCCGTCCGCAAGCGCCCCGGCATGTACATCGGCTCCAACGGCTCGCCCGGACTCATGCACTGCCTCTGGGAGATCATCGACAACGCGGTCGATGAGACGCTCGGCGGCAACGGTTCGAAGATCGACGTCGTCTTGCATGGTGATGGCAGCGTCGAGGTGCGCGACAAGGGGCGCGGTATCCCCGTCGATGTCGAACCCCGCACGGGACTCTCCGGCGTCGAAGTCGTCTTCACCAAGCTGCACGCCGGGGGCAAGTTCGGCGGCGGGTCCTACGCCGCATCCGGCGGTCTGCACGGTGTCGGTGCGTCCGTCGTCAATGCCCTCTCCGAGCGGCTCGACGTGGAGGTCGATCGCGGCGGAAAGACGTGGGCGATGTCGTTCCACCGCGGCGAGCCGGGCCTGTTCGCCGACAAGGGCGAGCCGAGCCCATCCGCGCCGTTCACGCCGTTCGACGAGCGCAGCGAACTCCGGGTCGTCGGCAAGGCACCCCGCGGCGTCACGGGCACGCGGGTGCGCTACTGGGCCGACAAGCAGATCTTCACCCCCGACGCGGCGTTCCAGGTCGACGAACTGGCGACACGTGCGCGGCAGACGGCGTTCCTCGTCCCCGGCCTCGAGATCGCGGTGCGCGACGAGCGTGCGGGTGTCGAGCCGACGGATGTCTCGTACCGGTTCGATGGCGGCATCTCGGAGTTCGTCGAGTTCCTCGCCCCCGATGCGCCGATCACCGACACCTGGCGCCTGACCGGCACGGGGACGTTCACCGAGACCGTGCCGGTGCTCCAGGCGACCGGCGCGATGGTCGCGACCGAGATCGAGCGCACCTGCTCGGTCGACATCGCGCTGCGATGGGGGACCGGCTACGAGACCGTCACCCGATCGTTCGTGAACATCATCTCCACGCCCAAGGGCGGCACGCATCAGCAGGGCTTCGAGCAAGAAGTGCTGAAGGTGATGCGTCAGCAGGTCGAGGCGAATGCCCGGCGCCTGAAGGTCGGGAACGACAAGCTCGACAAGGACGACGCACTGGCGGGGATGACGGCCGTGCTGACGGTGAGCCTGCCCGAGCCGCAGTTCGAGGGGCAGACGAAGGAAGTCCTCGGTACGCCCGCCGTACGCCAGATCGTGGCGCAGGTCGTCCGCAAGGAATTGGGGGCGTTGTTCGCGTCCACCAAGCGCGACGACAAGGCCCAGACGTCGCTGCTGCTCGAAAAGGTCGTGTCGGAGATGAAGGCGCGCCTGTCGGCCCGCGCGCACAAAGAGACGCAGCGTCGCAAGAACGCGCTCGAATCCTCGTCGTTGCCTGCCAAGCTGGTCGACTGTCGCTCGAACGATGTCGCGCAGTCCGAGCTGTTCATCGTCGAGGGCGACTCGGCGCTCGGCACCGCCAAACTGGCGCGCAACAGCGAGTTCCAGGCGCTGCTGCCCATCCGCGGCAAGATCCTCAACGTGCAGAAGGCGTCGATCAGCGACATGCTGAGCAACGCCGAGTGCGCCTCGATCATCCAGGTGATCGGTGCGGGATCGGGTCGCTCGTTCGATCTCTCGCAGGCCCGTTATGGCAAGGTCATCCTGATGAGCGACGCGGATGTCGACGGCGCGCACATCCGGACGCTCCTGCTCACCCTGTTCTTCCGTTACATGCGCCCCCTGATCGAGGACGGACGGGTCTTCGCGGCCGTCCCGCCACTGCACCGCGTGATCGTGAAGCATCCCGGCACCAAGCCGAACGAGATGATCTACACGTACAGCGAGGCGGAGCTCAACGCGCTGCTGGCCAAGCTCACGAAGGCCGGCCGCACGTGGCAGGAGCCGATCCAGCGTTACAAGGGCCTCGGCGAGATGGACGCCGATCAGCTCGCGACCACCACGATGGATCGCGGGGGCCGCATGCTCCGCCGCGTGCGGATCGAGGATGCCGAGGCCGCCGAAGACGCGGCCCGGACGTTCGAGCTGCTGATGGGCAACGAGGTCGCGCCGCGGCGGGAGTTCATCATCGACTCGTCCGCCCGCCTCGAGCGCGATCGCATCGACGCCTGACCGCGCGAACTCCGCCGGCGGCTAGAGGGCGCTGCCGACGGAACCGATGACGGCGTCGAGCGGTTGACCCGACGCATCCCGCTTCGCGCCGGATTCCGGAAGCGTGCGCGCCGAACCATCCGGTCCGACGGGTCGCGGGGGAGCAGTGCCCACCCACGCGAGGGTCAGCTCGTCCTCGCCCTTCAGGAACGCGTGAGCGCGGACGCCGCCGGTGGCCCGGCCCTTCGCCGGGAACTCCGCGAAGTCCGAGACCTTCGCCCGCCCCGTGTCGGTGCCCGGGAGCGCCCCGGCCGTGCCCGAGATCGTCACGACGACGGCTTCAGGTCCCGTGACGGCCCCGAAGAAGATCGCGTTGGCCGATCCGATGTTCATGCCCGCCATGCCCCCCGCGGACGCACCCTGCGGACGCACGGCGGAAGCCGTGAAGCGCAGCAGACGCGCATCGTCGGCGACGAAGACGAGCTCGGAATCGTCCGGAGCGGATGCCGCACCCACCACGCCGTCGCCGGGTTTGAGGGCGATGATCTCGACCTCGGGCTTCGGGGGGAGCGCCGACGGGATGATGCGCTTGACGATGCCCTGGCGCGTGCCGATCGCGAGGGGCGTGTCGACGTCGAGGCGCGTGAGCGCCACGACGCGCTCGGCCTTGTCGGTCAATCCGAGGTAATCCCGCAGCGCCACGCCCGCGGCGAGTTGGACGGATGCGGGCGGCACGGACGGCAGGTCGACCGGGCTGAACCGCAGCAGCCGGCCGCGTGTGGTGAGCGCGCCGAGTTCGCCGCGAACGGTGGCGCGGACGGACGTCAGCAGTGCGTCGTGCTTGCTGCGCCTGGTCGGCGAGACGATCTCGGTGCCCTCGGACAGGTCGACGCGTACGGCGCGTCCCGTGGTGGACAGGACGACGATCGTCGGCGCGTCGACGATCTCGAGCACGGGGGCATTGCGCGAGGGGCGCGCGATGGCGGGGGCCGCGTTCGTCAGCAGCGTGCGCCGGGGGGTGCCGAGCTTCTCGGCGATCGCGTCGAGTTCGGTCGCCACCTGCTTGCGCAGGAGGGCGTCGCTCGCGAGGAGTTCTTCGAGCTGGGCGATCTCGGCGAGCAACTGATCGCGCTCGGCTTCGAGCTCGATGCGCGAGAACTTGGTGAGCCGGCGCAGCCGCAACTCGAGGATGTACTCGGCCTGCAGCTGGCTGAGATCGAACACCTCCATCAGGCGGGTGCGCGCCTGCTCGCCGTCGTCGGATGCGCGGATGACCTGGATGACCTCGTCGATGTCGAGGATCGCGATCAGCAGACCCTCCACGAGGTGGAGGCGCTCGCGTCGGCGGTCGAGGCGGTAGCGGCTGCGGCGCGTCACGACCGACAGGCGGTGATCGACATAGACGCGCAACAGCTCGCGCAGCCCGAGCGTGCGCGGCTGGCCCTCGACCAGGGCGACGTTGTTGATGCTGAACGAGTCCTCGAGCGGAGTCAGGCGGTACAGCTGCTCGAGCACGGCCTGGGGGTCGAAGCCCGTCTTGATGCTGATGACGAGGCGCGTGCCGTGCGTCCGGTCCGTGAGGTCGGCGACGTCGCTGATGCCCTGGAGCTTCTTGGACTGAACGGCGTCCTTGATCTTCTCGATGACGCGCTCGGGTCCGACCAGATACGGCAGCTCGGTCACGACGATGCCGGTCTTGCGGGGACCAAGGCTCTCGATCGATGTCCGCGCGCGCGTCTTGAATGAGCCGCGCCCGCTTTCGTAGGCCTCACGGATGCCGTCGAGTCCGACGATCACGCCCCCGGAGGGGAGGTCGGGTCCGGGGACATACGCCATGAGGTCGTCGAGCGTCGCTTCGGGATGCTCGAGCAGGTGGATGGCCGCACCCACGACCTCGATGAGGTTGTGGGGCGCCATGTTCGTGGCCATGCCGACCGCGATCCCGCTGGCTCCGTTGACGAGGAGATTGGGATAGGCCGCGGGAAGAACCTCGGGCTGCTGGAACTGATTGTCGTAATTCGGGATGAAATCGACGACGTCTTCGTCGAGGCCCTCCGCCATGGCGAGCGCCGCGGGGGCGAGGCGTGCCTCCGTGTAGCGCGAGGCCGCGGGGCCGTCGTCGAGAGAACCGAAGTTTCCGTGCCCGTCCACCATCGGCACCCGCTGCGAGAACGGCTGCGCGAGACGGACGAGCGCGTCGTAGATGGGCGCGTCACCGTGCGGGTGCAGCTTGCCCATCACCTCGCCGACGACGCGGGCGCTCTTCACATGGCCACGGTCGGGCCGCAGGCCCATCTCCGACATCTGATAGACGATGCGACGCTGCACGGGCTTCATCCCGTCGCGGGCGTCGGGGAGGGCCCGCGAATAGATCACCGAATAGGCGTACTCGAGGAACGAGCCCTGCATCTCGCTCGAGACGTCGACATCCTCGATGCGCTCAGCGGGGGGCTCGGAGACTGGTGCGGGCATGGGGTCCTTCGGGCGAGAACGAGGGCCGTCCGCACGTATGCGAGACTGGCCCCGATGTCACCCATGCTACCGGCGGAGCCCGCTCACGCCCGGAGCCTCACCGCTCTGGTGCCGGATGCGATCGCCTCCATGACCGGCTCGCCGACCCGGCTGGGCCTCGCCCCCGTGCGGAGCGTCGTCGTCGTCGTGATCGACGGGCTGGGCGCGGCCAATCTGGCGGCGCGCGCCGGCCATGCCCGCTTCCTGACCGGCGCGATGCGTCGGAAGGATGTGGCGCGGTCCGTGTTCCCCACGACGACGGCGGCCGCGCTCACGAGCCTCATGACGGGCGACGACCCCGGCCGTCACGGCATCGTCGGCTACCGTGTGCGCGTCCCCGAGTCGGGACTTCTCGCCAACCAGCTGTCGGGCTGGGATCACGACGGACTCGATCCGGCCACGTGGCAACGTTCGCCGACCCTGTTCGAGACGTCGGTCGCGGAGGGCGTGCGCGGGGTGGTCGTCAGTC
>Ga0247741_1002223_pt1 | contig 10836 bp, 8 predicted proteins | sample UWRJL213509R2_FD_180945 | JGI IMG/M metagenome (GOLD analysis project Ga0247741, IMG submission 180945) | Plant litter microbial communities from Arlington Agricultural Research Station in Wisconsin, United States - UWRJ-L213-509R-2 | ecosystem: Environmental > Terrestrial > Plant litter >...
CCTCGTTTCGGCACGGAGCACTCCTCGCGATATGGCAAGATTGTCGAGTCAGGGCGATTGGCGCAGTTGGTAGCGCGCTTCCTTCACACGGAAGAGGTCATCGGTTCGAGTCCGGTATCGCCCACCATCAGCGTGTCGTGAAACCCCCGGATTTCAGGGGGCATTTGCCATTCTGGGCTTTTCCGCTCTCACCCTATGCGCGACGCACCCATGAACGCCCATGGGTTCCATGGGTACGACCCGGTTTCGATGCGCGTTTCCGTGTTCCGGAACCTGAAGTTCTACGGCGTCGAGTCGGTCCAAGTTGGGTGCTGCGCTCGACATGCGGCGGACTGCGAGCGGCGGTGTATAGCGATGTATAGCAAGGCCCTTCAGCAGCCCGTACGGACTCACCGAGTCGGGTCACCCCTCTTGGTGTGGCACGTCTCCCTAGCGCCAGGAGGGGGCTACTCCTGTCGTCCGGGCGCGACGCTCTGCCAGAGTGGAGCGACCGGCGAAAGTACAGGGACCTAACCGAGCCACGGGAGCGTAAAGCAAGCACGCTTGCTGGCCCTTTCTGCCTCATTGCTATGCCCACAGTCCTGAAAGGTGCAATTCGTGGAAATCATCGCCTACAACCCCGGCCACGATGGCGCAGTCGCTCATCTGCGCGACGGCAAGCTCGTGTTCTCGATCGAGGCGGAGAAGGACTCGAACTACCGCTATTCGCCGTTATCAAGCTCCGACATGCTAGACGCCGTAGCTCGTCTGGAGCGGGTACCTGACGTTCTCGCAGCGGGAGGATGGTGGCCCCGCGAGGCCAACGCTACTGCGAGCGCCCGAAACGTCGGCTATCGCGGGCTCGATCGGAGCGAGGTCATCATGCGCCGCAGCACATTCATGGCGACTGACGTTGGCTACTTCTCTTCCTCCCACGAGAGATCTCACCTCCTCAGTGCATACGGGATGTCGCCGATACCTCAGGGCGAGCCTTGCTACGCGCTCATCTGGGAAGGCGCGATAGGCGCGTTCTACGAGATCGACAGAGATGTGAACATCAGGCTTCTCGCCAATGTCATGAATCAGCCAGGCAATCGATACGCATCGATCTACGGCCTCGCGGACCCCACGTTCCCAAAGGATGCCCCCTTCTCGCGGTTTTCAGACGCCGGCAAGCTCATGGCCCTGGCTTCATTCTCAAAGAGGAATGACCCCACCGAAGCCGAGGAGGAGCTCATGAGGTTCCTCTTGGGATCCGTCGATGTGCGGCTCGACATGTACGACCAGCTGGATTCGTCGCCCTACTACGACGTCGGGGTCGAAGATGAAGAGTTCCGCAACTTCGCGGGCATCTATAGCGATCGCATCTTCGACACGTTCGCCCGCTTCGCCGAGGCGCACCTACAACCGGGGCTCCCGCTCATCATCGCAGGCGGCTGCGGACTCAACTGCGACTGGAACGCAAAGTGGCGAGCGTCAGGGCTATTTTCCGACGTGTTTGTCCCTCCCGTTCCGAACGACTCAGGCTCAGCAATTGGCACCGCAATTGACGCGCAGTTCCACTTCACGAGGAACGCGAAGATTGAATGGGACGTCTACTCCGGCCTTCCTTTCGTGATGGATGGGAACGTGGTGGACGGGCGCTACGACGTCGTTGACGTCTCGGCGGCAGATGTTGCGAGAATGCTGAGTAGCGGACTCATCCTCGGGTGGGTGAACGGACGATACGAAATCGGTCCGAGAGCGCTCGGTAATCGGTCGATCCTCGCGGCACCGTTCGAAGACGCCACGAGGATTCGTCTCAACGAGATCAAACAACGAGAACAGTTCCGACCAATCGCCCCTGTGTGCCTCGATGCTGACGCGGCGCGCTGGTTTGGTATGGATCGGGAGAGCCCGTTCATGCTCTATACCTCGCGGGCTGTAACGGATGCCTTGCCCGCCGTAACGCATGTCAATGGGTCGGCGCGACTGCAGACCGTCAGTCAAGATTCAAACCCGGCTCTCTTCGATCTGCTGGTGGAGTTCAAGTCGCGCACAGGCTTCGGTGTTCTCTGCAACACCTCGCTGAACTTCAATGGCAAGGGATTCATCAACAACCTTGTCGACATGGACACGTACGCGTGGGACCGCGGCTTGGACGGATTCATCGTGGACGGGAAGGCGTTCCTGCGGCGAGACTCCGCCGAGTACATCGGTTTCCGAGAGCGGGTATGGAAGTGAGCTCACCGACCCATCCCCAACAGAACCCGTCATTATTACAGCCGCCCCTCGGGTTCGAAGACGACGACCGCCTTCGCTCGGACTACATACGAGCACTGACTATCGAGCAGGTCTCGCGAGCCGCGACCAATTGCGATGCGGACCCCGTCGATGCGCCGCCGACCATCCCCCGAACATTGGTCCGCTACTGGCACGACCCCGACGAGATCCCCCCGGACGTTCTTCGCTGCCTCGCGACTTGGCTGCCGCTCCAAGACGAACGCGTTAAGTTCAGATTCTTCGGTGACACTGCGGCGCGTTCCTACATCGCGGAGCACTTCGATGCGCGGGCAGTCGCCGCATTTGATCGATGCAGCCACCCTGCGATGAGGAGCGACTTCTTCAGAATGTGCTTCATTCTCGCGGATGGCGGACTTTACGTCGACGCGGATGACGTGCTTCTAGGACACGAATGGCGTCGGATCTTCGATGATCATCGACTCCTTGTGCAGCCGCTCGCATACGACACGGATCTTCATTCGATGGTGCCAGCAGAAGATTTGCGGAACGTCGACTTGCCGACCCGCAACCGAATCTTCTACGTGAACAACAACCCAATCGCTGCGCCGCCAGGGCACCGCCTAATGCAGCGCGCGCTCAACCGGGCGATCGACACCCTTCTTCGGAAGGGCTCTGATCTCGAGATTCAATCGACCACCGGACCGGGAAACTTTACAGCGTCCCTGGCTGCACATGCCCGGGCCCTAGCGATCTCCGGGGAAGCGGCAGACTTCCAGATTCTCCTCGACTGGCACGCGACCGCGGAACCGTTCTGGGATCTCGAATATCGGAACGACGGTCGCAATTGGCGCAACATCGGACGAAGCTAGGCAAAGGGTCTCTCAACTCGCATGAATCTCGCAGAAGCACTCGACCCGCTCAGGGCGGCTGCATTCCAGGCATGGCGCGCGACTGTCGCCGCGATCCCCGGCGGTCGCATAGAAGCCTTTGGACGTAATGGCGATCGGATTGACGCGATCCTCGTGATCAACCTAGATCGTCAACCGAAGCGATGGCGACGTGTAGCCCGCGAGCTTCAACGGTTCACAACAGCCGACGGCGACAATCTCATGTCGATAGTGCGCCGCGTCGCCGCAATCGACGCGCGGGATGGGCGCGCGGTCGCGGCGACGGCAGATGTTGACCCCGTCTACAAGATTGGTGACCAGCTGTTCGTCCAGCCCGATGAGCGACTCGCGCATTCATTCCCAGCCGAGGAGCCAGTTCGCATGTCTCGGCAGGAGGTCGCTGTCGCGAGATCACACATCGAAACCTGGAAGGCAGTCGCGACCGGTCCCGATTCGATAGTGCTCATCCTGGAAGATGATGCTTGGTTCAAGCCAGCGGCGCGCGACTCCATAGACGAAATCTGGCGTGAGGCACACAGTCGCTCGGCTACCTCTGGGAACCCGGACATCATGTTCCTCTCATATGAGGATGCCGGCGGAACTGCAACGAGAGAGGACGAGCACGGCGGCCTTTTTCGACCGGTTCGCGGTCTCTGGCATCTGTCCGGCTACGTACTAACTCGAGCGGGCGCCGCTAAGCTACTGCGTTCAATGCCGGTCAAGGGTCCCGTCGACCTATGGATGAACTACCAGTTTGCTCAACTCAACGCGCTCGCGATGACTTCGCCGGCAATCGCTCAGAGACTCGACGGGAAGTCCGACAACTCATACTCGGTATTGCCCTACTTGGCGCGAGCAGGCGTCGTCGACGGAGGCTATTCGATCAAGCGCGCGGGCGTCATCGGTACCGAGCGAGTCCTCGGGTGGACTCGTCGTGGTGACCACGAGAGCCTCGCAATGGCGCTCTCGATGTTGGGGCTGAGGGTCCGGGCATTCGACTCAACCGAGGAGCCGTTGTCGCCGGCCGCGCTAGTTCGTGAGCTACGTCTTTTCGACGCCCTAGTCGACCCCCCATTGCTACCGCCAGCGCTGAGTTATGCGATGGCCGCGAAAGACACGAGGTTCATCCTCGAGAGCTCCGCCGTCGGGCCGGTCACGACATTGCGCACCGGCGTAGTTCCCTCCCGGATTGCTGAAGTTGATGCTACGAGTTCTTCAGACAGCGCCTGGCAGTCACTGTGCGACGTTCTGATGCTCTCCACCCCTGTCGAGGCCTTCCCTCTCGGCGCGCCACAGTCCTTTCGGCTCTTCCGTCGCAGCGAACTGTCATCTCTTGTGACGAATGGTCACGTGCCCCGCAGCGCGGTTCAGATGGACAACTCCCCTTGGGTATTGCCAACTTCCGCGCGATGGCGACCGACTAAACCGGTCGCACCTCCCTCCGATGGCGACGACGCGGTCATCGCGGCCTCGACCATGACCAGCGCATCTGAGTCGTTCCCGAGCGTGACAGAGACATTTCCGGGCAACCTGGCTTTGTTCTCACCTGACCGCCTCTCATTCAGCGACGAGGGTGTCCGCGTTATTCTCGACAAGGGATCGGGCAATGGTCGACGGCTTGTATCTGGGGCCTTCGCTTCATCTCGATCCTTCACGCACGGCTGGTTCCGGGCAGAGATCCGCGCGGCGGCCGGACCGGGCCTGATTACAGGGTTTTTTCTACACCGCGGGTCACCCCGTCAGGAGATTGACATCGAGTTGGTCGGGACTGATCCGACACGCATGCTGACCAACGTCTTCTTCAACCCAGGTGGTGAGGGAACGGCCATGGAATACGGCTATCGTGGTGCGCCACACTGGGTTGATCTTGGTTTCGATGCCACCCAAGATTTCCACGAGTATGCCATTGGGTGGACCGCCGACCGGATCGTCTGGTTGGTTGACGGTCGGCCCGTTCATGAACGGCCGAGCTGGCAGCCGACGCCCATCCCCCACCTTGCGATGCGGCTCCACGCGAACCTATGGGCACCCCGGTCTGTTGAACTCGCCGGGCGGATCGACATGCACGCTCTGCCGGCATCCGCCATGTTCCGGAACGTCGTCGTAACGACGGCGATGACGGAATCGCGCTGGATCGACGAAGGTCAGGAGCTCACTGAACAGTGCTCCGAAGCTGCTGACAACCTGTGAGAATCATCGGCACTGACTAGCGTAGCCGCGACGTTCACTCCTGTTCACTCGGGAGGCGGATTCTTGGGCGTGCGTACGCCAATCCGCCGCCGTGCAGCGGCACGAAAAGGGTTCGCTCGTCGTTCGCTCGGGACGTGCGTCGCGCGTCAGTCGCTCTACGCCTCCGCCATCTGCGCGACAAGTTCGGTGCAGGCGGAAATGACGAACTCGGGCACAGCATTGAAGTCCCTCGGATTCAGCTGCATTACGTACTCGTTCTCGATGTGGTAGGTCTCATTCACGAACTTCGTGAACACGTCGTCGCCCTTCAACGCGACCGGGTCGAGCACTGACATGACCCTGAAAAGCTGAACCTTCTCGTAACCGACGTCTGTCGTCTCGAAGCGATTCTTGAGCGCACCCGGCTGTTTCAACTCCGATAGAAGACTCGCGTAGTCGAAGTCCGCGATGTACTCCTTTACCAGAGTGGTGGCTTCGGTTATCTCGTCCGCGGTCAAATCGATCTGATCTCCGGCCCCGCCGCGCTTACTCGGTGTGTCGCGGAGGTGGAGGAGGCTCGATAGCAGGTCGTACTCGACACCCTTTGCGCCGTGAACTTCGAATCGACGCCGAAGGTAGATGCACTTGACGATCGGGTCGGACGCGGATTCGATGTTCAAGTCACACACCTCCGAGAAAGTAGTGATGTCTCCAGGCCCAATCGGCTTCTCGGTCACCGTCCCAGCTCGTCCACTCAAGAAATGCACGATCGGTCGGGCCGCGATGAACTGACTCGACGTGCCCGTACGCACTATGTCGATAGCGGGTTCAATGTCATGGGTCAGCAGAAGAGATGTAACATCCCGAAGACTGTTCTTCCCGTGGAAGAGCTGGTGAAGGATCGCAAATTTCTTCGTCTTGTCGAAGCTCGAGACCGGGTCATCCAGAACCACCAGATCGGGCTTCTCCCGCTGCACATGGTGCATGAACAGAACGAGCGCGAAAGCGTTCTTCTCTCCGTAACTCAGGTGGTCCGAGGCTGACTCAAGGTGTCCCGGTGCATCCTGATGCTCCAGAAGCATGCGGTACGAGTCCAGTTGGGGTTCGATCCGTACCGTATAGCGGTAGCCAGCAGACCTCAGAAACTCGTTGATCGCGTCCTGGTTCGCCTTGATCAACCGTGCGACGCGAGTCTTTTGCTCACCAATGCCACGCCTAATCTCGTTTATCTGAGCACTCACCTCATCAAGCTTGCCGTTGATCAGCGTCACAACCCATTGCGTCGCTTCGGAGTTGAGTGCGTGCAGCAGCGCCAAGTCGATCTTCAGATCACTGAGAACCGCCGCGACGTTCTCCTCATCGCGGAGGGAGGGGAACGACAGCCCCTTCAGGGCTGACAGCTTGCGGAGAAGAGTCTCGATCTGGCCGCGAAGAGTGACGAGGAATAGCTCCTGCTCAGGGCTGACGTCGGTGATTGAAGTGGTCAGCGCTTCGAGTTGCTTCAAGTAGTTGGGCTCGAAGTACCTCCCGAGCTTTTCGATCACACCGCGCAACGCGCTCATGTTTTTCACGGCAGCGGACTCGTACTCAGTAGACACTCGTGTTGCGGTTTGCTTGTCCACGCTCTCGACCGAGCAGAATGGGCAGTTGTCCGACAGTTCGAGGTAGGTCTTGCCGCGCGACTGCCAGGTGATCCAGCCTGCTGGGTCATCACTGTGGAGGAAATGCTCGTAACCCTGTAGTTCATCAGGGATATTCGTGAGCTTCGCCGCCATGCTCAACGCCTTGTAGCCACGACTGGTCTTTGCCACCGCGCCACCCTTGGTCACGTTGAATGCATCACGAAGCTCAGTGAAACTGCTGAGCGCTTCGTTGAACTCGGCCTGCTCGGAGAACGTCGTCTTCAGAGTCTCAAACATGGCTTCGATCTGCTCGTTGCCAGCTTTGTACTCCTCGGTGTTGATGAAGATCTCGAAGCTGTTCTTCAGCACCTCATCGCGCTGGAAAACAAACTGCGACACGTAGCTGTCGTTGAACGTGAGGACGCTCGTGATTGCGTCTGCCCCTTCGACCGATGGGCGAGTCCCATCGCTGTCTGCGCGGTGCTTAAACGGGGTCAATTCCTCGAGCCTGCCGTCGCCTTCAGCCCGTAGCGTGAGTGCGCGGGCGATCGTGCTCTTGCCAATGCCGTTCGGGCCGTACTTGATGTTGAGCGATGACGGTTGCAGCGAGATGAACGCTTGACCGATGCTGTTGCAGTCACGAATCGTGATGCTGTAGTCGGGCACCGTCGTGTCTTGCGTCATCGCTTACGCCTATCTGCCCAAAACGGGCCGGTAATAGCTGTTGCCTTTGCTGGCAGATCCGCATGCAAAGGATTGCTGCGTGCGCGGAATTGCTCAGCCGCGTCGTTCCTGCTCACGCTTATTGAGTCCCTTTCGGTACGCCGATCCTATTGGCTGTCCCTGACGCTGCCCGATGGTTCGATTGCCGCTCCGGAAGCGCGGTCGGCTCGAGTGCACGAATAGCCGGCACGAAAAGATGGACGCTAAGGGAGGCCTATTCGTGCGGGTCCTGGCCATTCCCGGACTCGAATCCACAGCGTGCGAATCGCTCGTGACGTGAACCGCGAGGGCTCGAACTGCCCGGCAACTCCGGGCAGTTCGAGTCCAGCCGCTTTCGGGTCTGCGTCGAGGGACCTGGCGGGTCTCGCTCTGCAGACGACTGCCACACCGCAATCGGCAACATCGGTCGCGAGCGCCACGCGAACCTAATGCAACTCCGGATCCTCCTCGAGTGGCCGGACTGGAGCTCGGTCCAACATCCGACTGCGTTCTAGTGAATCATCTGGTTCTTCGCAACCAGTAGCCTGGTTTCGACATTCACACAGGAGTGACCGAGGCCGACTTGACGATTTCAAAATTGCGCGTGCAACGAACACAGTGGGCCGTCGGCAATGGATTCTTTCACAGCGGGGAAGTCTCGACGAAACGCACCGCCGTCAACTACGTCTACGACTGCGGTGCGCTAGCCCCGACGGCCAATCAAGAAGCGTTGCTCCGGGAGGTCGTGGAGTTCGCCAACCGTGTGCAAACCGTCGACTTCATGTTCGTTTCGCATTTCGACTTCGATCACGTCTCCGGCATCAAAGAGTTGGCATCGCGTGTGCACATCAAGCGATTCGTGATTCCGCTTCTTGATCCGATGCAGCGAATTCTTCTGTTCGCCAGAAACATCAGTCAAGACCCGAGTAGCACGGGCCCAGGTGACGACGTCTTCTATCGAGATCTGGTGATTGACCCAGTTGGAACGCTCGGAAGCCTTGGGGAGGATGGCCAGGCTCCAGAGGTCATCCTGATAGCGCCGCAGGCTTCGCCCGACGCTGCGCGCAGCGAGCCGACAGCGCTCATCCCGCCCAAGGAGTTGAAGACCTCCGATCGGGCCTCATCGATCGTGGTGGCGCGTGACGGCACGAGAGGTTTCAGGGCCAAGGTCGGACGAGGCGTGGTTTGGCAATGGTTCCCGTTCGTTGCGGAGCAGGCGCGAGTCAAGGGCTCAGTATTTGCGAAAAAGCTGAAGGCCCTGGGGGCCATCAGCGCGAAGAAGGACCTCAACGATCCACGTGTGGTCAAGGACCTGGTCCTCAACAAGCGGGACGATTTGGTCGCAGCCTACGACGCAGCGACGGCGTCGGCCGGCACATCGTTCACCCGCAATCTGAGCTCTCTCATGCTCTACTCTGGCCCGTCTCTCGGTAGGCGATATCGCGCGTACCGCACGGCACCGAACCCGGTGGAACGGGCAGAACATGGCGCCTGGAACCCAAGACCCGGGTGGTTGGGATTCGGAGACGCAGATCTACGAGCCAAGAAGCGTGTCGATGAAGTCAACCGCGTGTTCCGCCCGTATAAGGGTCTCATTGGCACGTTCGCACCCTCGCATCATGGCTCGGCGCTCGACTGGAATCTGGACCTTCTACAAGACTTCGATCAGAGCGGGCGACATGTCCCATCATTCGTCTTTGGAGCTTCGGGCGCGTTCGGCCACCCCGACCACGGAGCCCTGCTCGACATCAACGAGTTCGGCGGGACGACTCTGGTTGTCGGATTGGCCGAATCGTCGCGGTGGACTGAGGCGATGAACGTATTCATCGAGCACTGAGTCCTCGTTGCTTCGCCCTAGGGCGCCACATGCCTGATATGCCCGCTTCGCTCGGGCAGTCAGGTAGTCCAGGTCATCGACCTCATAGACGTGGACTAGGTGTCCAAGGCGAGGTGCCACGATCCTCCTCATTATCACTCTGAGCGGGGGGCCCTGCAGGTCGGCTCGTCCACCGATTAAGGGCTCGAGAGTGACCTCGATTTGCGAGCGCATTGCCTCATGAACGTGCTCGATCTGCGTCTGCTCCCGTACCGGCACCGGCTTGCTTTGCTCGACATCGAATCAGATCGGACTCCGGGGATGCTGCCGCTCCTCGCGCCGCAATCCCCCGGCGGTGCAACCGTTCCGGACGGATCACCGTTCGATAGACGACGGAGGCGTGACGCTCTCGCGTCAACTAGCCGGAATCTCCGGTGGGTTCGAACGGCATCACAGCTCAGCGGCCTGCAGTCCCCCCGGCGTCCTCTCGGATCGCTCAATGCGAACCCACAACGGTTGCTAGTCATTTCGCCCGTAGCGCGGATGGCGGCAGTCAACCAAGCCACCCACGAAAGACCCATAGCAACCGGAGATTCCGAGCGATTTGGAGAGAGCCCGAACGGTATGTTTCCCGCCGCGATCTCAATGATCAAGCCGATGGTCGGGGCTCGCGGCGCGGTCCGAAGTCGCGAGCCCAGAGTTCACACGGAAGAGGTCATCGGTTCGAGTCCGGTATCGCCCACCATCAGACTCCCGGAGCCCCGGCTCTCCGGGCTTTCGTCGTGAAGGGGCCTTCGGTCTTCGCTGCGGACTTTCGTTGTCTCATCGGGTGACCGACCCACTCTCTGCGCAATTCGGCCATCATGGAACGCCACCGCCACGAAGGATAAGCATGCAGAGTCTCGCCAGCCGCCTGATGCCCCTCGTGATGACGCTGCGCGGGGCGAAGCGGCGCTACTCATCGGCCGAGCGAACATTGGCGCGAGTGAACGAGCTGCGCGCGCATCCCAGATCGTGGGCTCCCCCGCCCGGGCTGGCAAGCAAGGTGCGCATCGAGGAAACCGTGGCGAGCGGCATCCCCGTCTACACGGTCGGGCCACTCGACGGCACCGCGACCCGATTCGCCCTGTACCTGCATGGCGGCTCGTACGTGTTTCAGATCGCGCCGCAGCACTGGACGCTGATCGCCGACCTCGCGGCGACCGCCGGCATCCGTTTCACCGTGCCGATCTTCCCGCTCGCGCCTGGCGCGACCGCCGCGTCGATAGTGCCGGCGATGACCGGCCTAGCCGCGACGCTGATCGCCGAGCACGGCGCTCGCAGCTTCGGGCTGTTCGGCGACTCGGCGGGCGGCGGGATGGCGCTGGCCGTCGCGCAGCAGCTGCGCGACCGTGGGTTCCCGGCTCCGCGCGCGACCGTGCTCATCTCCCCGTGGCTC
>Ga0247741_1002224_pt1 | contig 10834 bp, 11 predicted proteins | sample UWRJL213509R2_FD_180945 | JGI IMG/M metagenome (GOLD analysis project Ga0247741, IMG submission 180945) | Plant litter microbial communities from Arlington Agricultural Research Station in Wisconsin, United States - UWRJ-L213-509R-2 | ecosystem: Environmental > Terrestrial > Plant litter >...
TCACGCATCCTCCCATCCCCCACCAAATTACAACCCACGCTCACTCCAAGAGATCATGAGCATCCTCATACCCAAGGCCTCCAGGCCACGGCCACGGCTCAGGCGAATCCGCACTCTCCAGCTCGAATCTCTCCTTGACCAACTCATACCTATCTCTCGTCCTCAGTACACTCCGGCTGCGTCTGTCCAGCAGCACCGTCCGCACCGCACTACCCGACCCGTCGCCTTTGCCATGGCCAGCCCGCCTGCTGAGGAGCATCCCGCAGAGGTGTGTCACGTCCGCGGATTGCAGGTCTCTAACGGCGAGTGTACGGAGGTACGGCCATGGCCATGGCCGTGTGGTGTTGCTTCCAGTTACAGCATTCGGGCTCGGGCTCGGGCCCGGGGCCACGGTCGTCGTAACAACCGTAGACTCTGCAGTAGGCTCCGGATAAAGCATGAAAAAGATATCCGGCATCGAATCGTCAATGCTCAAATATGTGACCGACGGAAGCGCGCTGATGAGGTTCCCAATCTCCTGCTCATCAAAAGCACACGAGTCTAGGCACAGCGATTCGACGGACCGGAGGATATCCGAATCAAATGTGTCCACGCTCTGCAGCGAAAGCGCGTACAGCTGTGGCATGTTCATCGAGGATATCAACCGCGATAAGGGCGAGCACGGACCCCGTATACGGAGACACCGTAGATGCGGGAGGTGTGCAGGCTGGAGGAGTGCAAATGGGTCGCGGGAGTGGTGTATACACAGCTGGTTGAGCGACAAGTTGACAAGCAGTGGTGCAGCGGCGAAGACATCCCTGAACTGGTCGTGGGTCATGAAATGCCGTGTCCAGCCGTCCAGGTGGAGGGTCGTGACGAAGGTCGTTGGGGGATGGAGGATGCCCAGCGCCAGTCCAGCTAGACGTACAAACGTCAGCCTAGGAGCACCCAATGTAAATATACTCGGGGCCACAGAATGGTATTTTTTTCGAGGGGACAGCGAGCCTTCCTGCGGCTTCCCAAGATTCAGCGAGAGATGCTCAAGCATCGGAGTGGGGGCGTCCCGGAGAAGACCAACGATATCATCCACCTGCTCATATCTCTTCACAATCGACAACCTCCTCCACCTCTTCGAATGCGCGCCGAGAAGTTCGAAATACATCGATAGCTCATTGACGACATGGAAGTTGAGTGTGATATCCAGGAAGCATTCCCCGGAACGGTCCAAGTGTGCTTCAAGTTGAGACAGGGTGCGTTTCTGCACATGATTCATCGGCCGGACATTGAAGTCGATCGTATTCCACAATAACGGTGTAGCCAACACAATATCCCTCCACCTATGCGAGACGTGCGATACGATGACCTGCAAGGGCAGCATCCGCGCTGATTCCCTCTTCGGTCGCGTAGCCTGCTGGCAAGACATGAATATCCCAGTCAGGAGTTCGTTTGGGAGGTTGTAGATGGCTGCATCTTCGTTGAGTTGGCGCGAGTATTCGGCACGCTGTATCTTGAGGTTCAAGTCAACTTGTTCTAATTCCTTGAGCAGCTCGGCCTTTCTGACCTCAAGGGCGGTAATTGAAGTCAGTAGGGTGCATCGTTCCATAGGTTGCCGGAATCAGGAACTTTTGAAGTATATCGGCTTCAATTCAAGAGAAAAGAAGTAGTTACTCACCAGCGACAGTATAGTACGAGACAGGAGCTAGATACATATCGGCACCGATCGTAGATGCCACACTTAACTTGAAAAACCATTGAGCCCCCGACTTGGCTCATGTGGGCCACTGCCTTGCATGGCATATACGAGTTCATCTGTTCTAATATATAATAGCATTTATATTTACTCAGTACATGAAGGCTCTTGCATTTTACCCATTTATGCCGTTTCACAACAATAGGAGCACTGAAAAATTTCATTCACTATCGGTTTACAAGTAAAAGGCAGAGCAGACAAAATTCGTGGAGCAATGGAGGATTTATATTGTGGAAGGCTACCGCTGTACTCAGAAATGTTGATTGCAGTAAAAATTGTCTATTGAAAGCATCACAGGCCATTGCTATATATGAAATTGGCTGTTACATACGAGTCCTATTTATTGTTCTTTATGCGCCTGGTGATAAGTTAACTCAGCGTTGAGTATTGAGATTAGAAATCTAGAATACGATAAAGATGATCAAGAAATTCGTGATTTACGAATAGCTTGAGTTTGTCTAGGACTTGCAGGGGCTTGAACTTCTGGGTCTCGATTTGGTTGAGAAACGGCCAAATGTCGTGTCGAACCGGGCCGGGTACTTTACCCAGGCATGAGATCCAGATCCAGACTTGTGATATGCCAAAGTCTGAAATGCGTAGAAAACGGTAAGCCCAAACCAGACAGCTCGATTGTGGCAAAGGAGTGCCGAAATCCAAACCAGCTGTACCAAACACTGAAATAGAAAGGGATGGTGGGAGGGTCGAAAAAACCCGTATGAGGCTTTCTTAGCGTCAGTGCAGGATCCGAGAGGTGGACGCGTCCTCGTCTGAATGTTCACTGAAACAGTGTTTGCGCTTGTAGCGCACACCTCGGATCTCTCATCGTTATCTTATCCGATAATGAGGCTTATCCCACGGTTTCACACTGGGCCCTTGGCGTGTCAGATAAACCAAGGACTCGTACATGCCGTGCGTTTTGCAGCGGCCCTCACTCTACGTATAAGTACTACTCAGTCTGAATATCATTCACTTCGAGTTCCTTTCACTCAGTTTCTCGCTCCAAGTCATATCCTTGCATTCGCCTTCAAATTGTATTTTAGAGGAGTCAAATTGGGGACTTAGGCAACTACTCCATGTATCGACAATCCTGCTGAAATAGATGGTTTTGCGATTGGTCTTGCGCTCTCAGCTTTCTTGGTAACGCTTTTGAGCAGGAATAACTTGTTGTTAGAGCGAACGGATGCAATAAATCGTGATAGCATGACACGAAGACGCGACAAGGATAAATGAGAGGGAAGCATCATGATCGCGGTTGGTGGCTGGTCTTGCGATCGGGATTGCGCTGGCAGCTTTCTTGGTGACGCTTTTGAACAGGAATAGTAGTGAACGCCTTCCCGCAGAATTGACATGGGAGATCTGTGATGCCGTAGTGGGCTTTAACATGATCTAGACAATAGAACTCTATTAGCATTCAAACCAGTAACGTAAGGCGCTAAGATAACCCACTATCAAGATTATGCTTGCGCGTAAAGTCCGCCGGACACAAGTCGCAGAAAAACTTGGGAGGATTTTTCCGTCGGATTTTGCTAGCCCTCAGTCCATTGAGTATCGATACATGATCTCTGGCAGTCTTGCTGAAGATGTCCATCAAGGACTTGTGCTTTCCATGAGAGTTCTTCGACCCTGAGGCATTAGCGCCTTGATCCTCAATGTCTTCATGGAGGTCATGAAGCACAGATTCAAGGGGCACAGGTTCCATAGTGTTCGTATAGGAGGGATTTGGAGCAGCCAGATCAGGTGTAATTCTAGCCGGGATATACGGAAAGTCTTCCATCGCTGGCCACCCAGCGGAATTATTGTACATTCCGCTACCTCCAGCCAGAAACATGTCATCCGGAAGATGCTGAGATTGACCTGGATCTTCAACATAGATATTACTAGTTGATGTGTGCGATGGTGCCCACCCAATCTGGGAGAATGGAAGAGCTGGATATTACACAGGCTTTAGCAAAGATTTTCCGAATAAACGATTAACTGACATTGAGGATCCTGGTCCAACTGATGATCATGAGCGCTGCTGAGCTTGGTGATCTGCAGTTGATTGATGTCGGGAGTACCGAGTACACCAGGGTAAGAGTCGACTGCGGATGTCACATTTGTATAGCCCCCAGTGATTCGAGTGAAGTCCACTGGCTCGGAAATTGAGGTCAGATAATAAAAGGAATACTGGATATCCTCGTTGATAGGGCCAGGTAAGCTGACGACGCTATTGGACTCTGTGATCCGTGGTTGATTGATATCTGAGATGGGTTTATCCTCAGTGGGAATGGCCACTTCCATATCAATGTCCTCGTCTTTAGGGCTCCATGATGTACTGTGGAACTTAGGTGGGTGGGTTTGATCTGGGTCCGTTTCTGGAGTTTAATGTCAGAATGGTGCATTCAGAATACAAGTGAGACTTACTCTCAATAATAACGTTTACGTCTATATCAGAGTCCTCGTATTGGGGTCTTAATGCGCTACGAAACTTGGAGTGATCCCGAAGATCATGGCTTTCTGGGTCGGTTTCTGCGTTTTTATGTAAGGTTGATGCTATTTTGTGCAGTGAAGGCAAAGGCTTACTCTCAGTAATAATGGTCATCTCCATTCTAGAGGCCTCATCCTTGGGTTTTAATGCGCTTTGAAACTTGAAATGATCCCCTAACTTATGGCTTTGATCTGGGTCGTTTTCTGAGTTTTGATTTAAGATTGATGCTAGTCAGAGCAATTCGAGCAGCCACTTACCCTCAATAGTAATGTTTATGTCTGCGTCGGCTTCCTCGGTTTTGACTCTTAATGTGCTATGAAACCTGGAGTAATCCCAAAGATCATGGCTTTTATCTGGGTCTGTTTCTAGGGTTTTATCAGTGCTGTTCAAAGCAGTTCAGGTAGATCTAGAGAACCTACCGCACAAAGGTGCATGGGAACTGCTCGAGGAGCGCGAGCCTAACACAGTGGATGAGGGCCGAACCAAATCTTCAATTCCACAAGGCGGATGACCATCTAAGCCACTCTTAGACACACCTGAATATCCATTAGGCCAAGAGACTGCCTTCATGTCGACGATGAGCTGCAAACGCAAATACGTCAACAAGTGTTGCAAATCCAGTTGTCTGCCAAGTAGCTGAAATCGGTGAAAAAATCCAGAACATAGCCCTAGTAGAACCTCGAGGTAATGATAGTCGTTCTGCGTGAACATCGATAAAGCTTCTTGATAATAACAGATGGCTTCATTCAAGTCGAAGATCTCCGCAAATCTCCAGTAACGCTTCATGAAGTGATGACCTAGCGTCACCAAAGCGACAGAGTGGTCAATGACATCAAACTGCGACGAGAAAGTCTTGTCCAGCAGGGCATCCACACTGACGCCGAGGATATCAGAGATGAGCAGTTCTGATACTCGGACTGAAAATATTTCGTCAAGGGTCATCAGCCGCTTCGGATGTCCGTGAAGAAAGGTACGTTTGGGAGACTGTACTGGATTGAACGCAAGGGTGGACTGAGAGAGCTCAGAAATGAGATTCTCCAGGAGATTGGTGCGACATTCTTGTGACCCAAAGAGATAAATCTCAATCTGGCTGGTCGTACACACACTAGAGACGATTTCTTGCATCTCTCTCTCCTCCTGTGCGAACATCTTCAAGACGTCAGACGTACTCGGATGGGAGGGCTGAACGTGATAGCCTACAGCTGTGGTATGCTCTATCGGTCGTAGTGAAACAATTCCTGGAGCGAACTGTCAGTATCTGAAGAAATGAAAGATTTTACACGACAAGGTTTCAACGCACCATCTTCCACGCATGGAAACCTTGAGGAGCAGACCTTCGTGTATACCTCGTCGGGGTCCATCGTCATCCAGTCCTAGATTAAAAGTTACCATCAAGAACACCAGACAACACCAGAAACAAGGTACCTTCGGAAGAGTTGATATCCAATCTCTGTCGCTGGTTATTATGATCTTTGCAGAGGGCATCTGTATGGGAATAAACAGAGGTTGGACTGGTCTTAGTATTAGACAGCGTACCTTCTGAAGGAGAACCTGATTTATTACAGATGATGGGTGCAGGTAGATCTAGCGATATTTAGATAAGTGAAGCCGTTGGATCCGTAATCCACATACCTTATGGTTCTCCAATGCAAGCCTGATGTCAGCTTGATGATATATTTCGCGAAGATCGGCTTCGCCAGATTTTGTAGCTCCAGAACCAGCAATATTTCTCCCAACCTCCGATTTGGCAGCTGAGGAACTAGCTTGGGCATTGTCGGTTACCATTGAGGAGGAACTGGCTGCGGTTGCATTGTTCCTGTATCCGTCTCGATCCTGGGTCTGAGAGGCCAAAAATTGTCCAGCAGGTCGATGAACCCTTGTCCACTGCTCCTCGGAAAGAACACCATTCAAGGTTAATAGAAACAACGCTTGATTGCATAACGGTTGACGATCATTAGCCCTGATGTTGTCGTTCGACGGACCCACTCTGACTTCAGTCATCCCATGGCCAGATGCATACTCCCATTCGTGCGCTGGGCCTGTTGACTGTCTGCCTGGTTGATCCAACAGACGAAATTGCAACCGCAGGTTCGATGTTTGGGAGCCATTCGAAAATGCCGCCATACCCCATGACGGGGCTTTGTGACACCCTATGACAAGGCGGAGATCACCGTTGCCGACCTCGTATCCCATCTTGATGTTTGCGAACGCGTACCAACTCTCCAAGTGGATGGCCATATACTTCCTAAAGCCTGCTTTCGTCCGTAGTTCTTGTTTACGACACCCGTTGGGCATCGTCAAAATAGCACCTTCCGATGCGGTTGATTCGAATGTTAAGCCGCTGTTGAAAATGATTACTCAAGAACTTCATGTACACGAGCAAGGTCATCATTGTTCACTTACGGGGTATCTGTACGCTGTACTGAGATCGAAGAACTCGCCAAGTAACTACTATCATTGAGTGCTTCGGTATATTCACGAACTTGGCGTCGCCAGCTGAACTCCGGACTGATTGGCTGAAATCCATCTGGGACCTCGTCTTGTCCAGGGTTTATTGGATCGTCAGCAGGGAGGCATATATTGAAGAGGAAATCAAACTCTCCCGACTCCGTAAAGAACCCAACATCCCCAATAGAAATTCCTCTGGCCTGATAGTCTCTGGATGTGTTGGTGCTTGCCTGTGGGACCCAGAGCGGGTACCCGCGTTTTTCGTTTAGGAGGTGCTCCACATAAATTTGGTTACAAGGTTTTGAAACTGCTGGAAGTGATTGAGGCAACGAAGGCTGCTGCGTCAGCATGATCAGCCACATTTCTCCAAATATCCAACCAAAACCCTTACATTATCATCTCGAAAAAGGTGAGCCTGCGATGACTCGCTTTGCACTGAGTTCTGAGGCTGAGGGGCGATGGACAGATTGATGCGGGCTCCAAACAATGAATCGCAGGACTCACACTACTACTTGCATGCACGCCTGCCTCTATATTTCGAAATGAGTACTAATTTAGACGACAACGCTACATTTGACTCGCCATTGACAACCAAAGTTGCATTCACATGAAAGTTCGGGATCGTGAAGTGACTATTGGTGGCCGTAGTATCTGTAGACGATGCGAACAATGAAACACTGTGATAACGCGAGCGCAGCATTAGATCAAGGCAGTTAATGGGATTTGCAGGCGTACTGTGGTGACGATGGGAGAGCACTGGTACTCGTAGCCTGGAAGATAACTGTTTATTCCCTTACAAAAGGCGGACATTTGCGATTTCACGTACCTGGGGTGGTTGAGGGTAATGAGACATATTGTTCAAAGGATATGAAATGATTCTGGAGTGGGTCTATAAAACTGTAGTAGCGCCAATCTCCTGCATGCAGGCTGCAGTGCAGCACCTCTCACATTCATTTCCAAACAATGCACCGGTTTACCACAGCATTAGCTAACGGCATATATGTTTAGTATCGCAGCCACATCTGAGAGCGTTTGATCGAGGGGAGGTGCATAAACCGGTCATGCACTGCACTTTGTACAAGCGTCATAGAGCCCAAGGCGGTCACCACCTTTACTTGTGCATTTCTCAGTTTGACTTAGATTATCTTTTGTGATGCTTTGCTAGTGTGATTGCGGGACTCCAGTCTGCTCGAGCTCTGCCAGTGCGCGGCCACCTTCTAGCTGAGGGTCACGTCATCACATCACCTTGTTCTCTCCTCTCAGAACCAACTGCCGCCTTATTTTGTAATACATCTAGTGCCGTATAATGCAGACCTGAACATTAAAATTGCGATCTCTACGCCACTACTTGTCTATCCTTCATAGACATCCAAAGGGTAAATTACTTACCCAATGACGCCATCCACCTCGCAGAACTGATGAGTGGCATATTCCAGGTCCAAGCTCGGGTACAGGTCTACGTAGCCTGGCGTAGCCACTTCAAGTTGTCACTTGATCGGCCAAGTAGCAGTGCTGACGTTGTCCGATAGAGGTCTACAACAAAGAGCTAAGGCTTGGTAATCTTGTTCACAACAACCGTTGGGTATCGTCAGAATAGCACCTTCTGATGCAGCTGACTCGAACATTAACCCGCTATTAAATATCTTAAATAGTTAAAGTTTCGGCGGATACAAATAAAAATCTGCTTTTTATCCTGGAGTCACAGACGTACCAACTCTCCAAGTGCACAGCCATGTACTCTTCAAACTGTGCAAGCGTTCGCACGTGTTGTTTACGACAGCCTTTGGGCATGGTCAAAACAGCCCCTTCTGATTTGGCTGACTCGAATGTTAGACCGCTATTGAGAGTAACACTTTAATTTCTTTTGTAAAGACGTTACTGCAATACCACTTACGAGGCTTCTGTACGTTGTACCGAGATTAAGGAACTCGCCAGGTAGTCGCATTCGTCAGTATATTCACGAACTTGGTACTTGTTGAACGCAGGTCTTGTTGGGGAAAACCCCCTTGGGACTCCTAAGTCTCGTCCGGGGTTCACTGGATCGGAGGCAGGGAGGCATATATTGAAGAGGGTGAATCGAACTCGCCAGAGGATGTGAGCAATCCAACGTCTCCAATGGAGATCCCTCTGGACCGATACTCTTCGCATGTACGCGTATTTGCTTGTGGTTCCCAGAGCGGGTAGCCACGACCTTCGCATAGAAGGTGTTCCACATAAATTTGGTCACCAGGCCTAGGTCTCCGAGTCAGAGGTGGCGGGTTTGACGGTAATGTAGCTTGCTGCAGTGTTTGGTCAGTCATTTTATCCCAAAATTTCAACTAGAGCTATATATACATCATCGTCACGACGATCGTGGACTAGGGGATCACCCTCGCTTCGCACAGCGTCATTCATCTGAATGACAATGGATACATTGATAAGAGTGATCGAGTCTTCAATCTCTGAACTCACACTACTCTGAGTTGCTTGAACTTCGGGCACTACAATTCGAAATTAGCACTCATTCAGAAAACAAGAGTACTTTAGGTCACCATTGACATTCACGGCAATATTTATAAAATTATTGTCCTTGGCTATTGTATGTCTGGCCGATTCGAAGTTGGACACTCTGCGGCAACCCAAGCGCTACATTAGATTCAGGCATCAATCATGACATTCGGAGACGTACTGTGGCAAAGACGCGAAAGTGCTGGTCGGTTGGGAATACAAGGACATCTTCTCAAGGCAGAGGGTGAGAAGTGTGAGTTTGAGATACGATTGAGGTACCGACGGTGGCACATACAAAATTAGACCAGTAGAGAAGGCTTTCAAGCACGTACGTGCAGCACCAAATGAAGGATCAGATTCACGGTCTGCAAACATCTATGTAGCATGATGGACCTCATTCTTTAAGGAAACAGTTTCTATGAGATTAAGAGTCAATCGATTAAATGTGGACAGAAAGACACCGTTCACATTCCTCCGACACCAAGAGTCACAATAGACGCCATTTCGAAACAATATGGCAAGGACATCCAGATTACGGTCGTCTATCAGCAAGGTAAAGAGAAAAGTAGATATCATCCAAACAAATATGACAGTCTTGAGTTCGACTGTAAGAACATCGGAGAATTGACAATGATCAGTACCGTCTTCTATGGGATCCTTAAAGACGTTCTCGAGTGGTAGCGCTTGGGAAATACCTACATGGGAAATAGATAGCGTCAGGGGATCAAAGAAGAGGGATGGAATGCACGTACATGCAACGTATATGTACACACAAAGCGTACAGCCTCGTCATCCTCAGGAATGATTGCCGCGTTAGTCAATCCCCCGCAGGCAAGTACTCTGCACTGGCGGCATCCATAACGAGTATGTAACTGGGTGCTGTTCACGCTGTTCACGGGCGCTGCAATAGGCAGGAAATCGTATGCACTATGAGATTGACACCAGCCTAGAGTGCTGCATAAACAAATTTCTGTTCTCCCTTTTGAGTAGGCGTTGGACATTGCTTTCTAGCAGTCGAACATACTTATCGGGGTAGACGAGTAGAGGGGTAGGAAGTGTAAAGCTTCTCATGAACCAGAGGATGGGGCATCATGCACATGCATCACTCGTTGCATTATTGGGGCATGTTCTGTTCGGTGGCAAAAGATCAGAGAATGTCAGCACTGCTACTCCGAACGCTGATCATTGATCAAGTGGCTCTGCCAACTAGCAAAAGCTGGGGTGGGTTGTTGGTTCAGAGTCGTCCGTGACGTGACAGTGTAACATCGTCACAGCGAGTCATAGCGCCAAGAACTGAACTTGAATTTCTTAATGACGCTAATGGTTCAGAACAACAACAACAACAACAACAACCACCATCCCCGCCCCCGTGCGCGCTGGTGTCGCTGGTTGGGCGTTGCTGTTCCGACATCCAACGAGCTTCGGGCACTCGTAGCAAGTCGTATTGACGCTCAGTACCGCTAGGCATGGCCTGGTGAGGATTCCACCACAAGCACCGAGTTTCAACACCAACCACGACACGTCACCACTCGACCCACGACCACGACCACTACCTCGACCACCAACTAGATCTCCAACCACTAACTAGACCTCCAACCACGATACTAGACCCCCGACCCAACACCAGACCTCTGACCACGTCCACAATTGATTACTCAAGCATTGACCACGACGCGAGCACACCTCACTCGCAACCATATACC
>Ga0247741_1002226_pt1 | contig 10826 bp, 13 predicted proteins | sample UWRJL213509R2_FD_180945 | JGI IMG/M metagenome (GOLD analysis project Ga0247741, IMG submission 180945) | Plant litter microbial communities from Arlington Agricultural Research Station in Wisconsin, United States - UWRJ-L213-509R-2 | ecosystem: Environmental > Terrestrial > Plant litter >...
CGGGGAGATATGGATGTGATGCTGTCTATCCGCGCTCAAGGTCTCATTACGTCGCCCTCGAGCCCCAAGGCGACCTCACCTACGTCAAGTGGATTCCCCTCGATCGATGCCAGTCCCAACTATGCGGCTTCCATCTCATCACAGTCTATTCGCACCCAAGCAACCGCTCCCAAGTCGTCTTCTACCAGCGGCGCCGTCTCTGCATTGAAGAGTCTCTTTACTGGTTCCTCACGACCAAGATCACCCTCCAGGGCTGCATCCATCGATTCTGACCGGAGCCATGACCGAGACGTGGGCGAAGAATCTTTTGCTAGCATGGGAAGCAGTCTGCTGAATATGCTCCGTTCGAATACGCCTGAAAACCAAGTTATCAACACCCCGCCGAGTTCGGCTGTGTCTCGCACGATTTTGCCTTTTTCTGGTCCCACTGACCGACGGTTGGGTCGTAAGATTCTTCCTGAACGGCAACCGGCTCTGTGGGGAAGCAATGAGACTACTGCCACACTTTCGACCAGAGCGAATCGAGCGTTGTCTCTTGGTGCACTTTCATTGCAACCGCCTCCTCGGAAGCGTTGGACGTCTGTGGGTCCTGCAACTGCTTCGGCGAATGTCGAGAATCCAGTGGTAATACCAGTCACCACTCCGATGAAGCGTACCAGTTTGTCTCTTTCGAGAGTATCAACAGATAAGGCAGAGACGGAGCCACCATCCAGTCCACAATCGGCAGCATTCCAGTTTGGCACACCCGAGCAACGACCACGGGCGCCATCCCTCCAATCTGTGTCGACGTATGGTTCCGGAGAGAATGGGATCAGCTTCGAACGCTCTAGTGCAAGTACGAAGCGCAGCTCGGGCACGCGGAGTGGAAGGCGCTGGTCGCGGCAGGGCGTTCTTCCCAATAGACTCACGCCTCCAAGCGAACCACCTCCAGCAGTGCCCTATCAGTCCTATACTTTTGGTTCACATCCTTTCGCGGCGGAAAGAGCCCCGAGCCTTGATTCAGCACGCGATAGTCCAAAGAGCATCGTTAATCTTCTGCCCACATTCCAGAAAAGGGCTTCTGGGTCAGGTTCCGTGGAAAGTAACAACTCTTCTGGTACAACACAATCACATCCGACACCTACCGCAAACTCTTCTAGTCAGAACATCGGTCCCATCACCATCCGAGCACCAGCCTCTCATCGCATCTCTGTGCCTCCACCCCGCCCAGCACCTACTTCAGCACTCCCACCTGCTCCTACGGAAATTACCAACGACGAAACGAATTCTCAAGATGTTCTCAAACCAATGGAAACTATACCCGGTACTTCTAAATCCTCCCTGCGCAATTCTGCAGCACAGCGCACGTTCAGACTGTCCATGATGGCACCCAAACCACCTCCATCAACAACACTTCCTCCTCGACCTGACGATCCAGATTATACTAGAGGCCATCGTCGATCTTCGAGCGGGAGTACACATACTCACTCTACGAAACTAGAATCCATCCCTGGGTCTCCGGTATCTGCTAATAAGGCCTCTAATCCGTTCCCACCACCGCTTGGCCCGCTGCCGCCCCCACCGCTTGCGCTTGGGCCATTACCACCTACGCCTCCTCCAACAGCCTCTACTCATCAAATACTTCCACCTCCGAAACGAACGACTTCACTCAAGCAACGATTAAGGATTCTCAGCACACCCAACTCAAACTCAAATACACCACCCTTCTCAGGAAGGCCTCAACTCCCTCTTTCTGCAATGTCAGCAGCGTCCTTCGCAGCAGCGCAGGCTGCTTCGAGCACTGCAATCTCACCACCCTCCACGCCTATTGCGGAGAAGATAACGCTCTTCCAAAACGACCCAAGTTTCCTCCAAATGCACACACCTATCCTATCTCCACATCCTGTCCCGCAGGCCCTTCTACCACTGCCGCCGGTATCACCTCCGCGCCAAGACTCAGATGTGGCCGAGGTCACGTCGCTCTCACCACCACCACGTCGTGGGTCGAAGCAGCTACTCGAAACTGATTTGCAAGGTCTCAAGAACGTCCTTGTGCACTCAGAAGAGAAGCTTCCGACCCTCGACGAACCAAAGCAGTTCTCGATGTCATGTCCAGGCTCACCAGTTTCGCCAAGGAGTCAGAGGTCCGAGCTACTATTTGAAGGTGACTTCGACAGGACCGACAGCATGAGCTCTCCAGATGACCTACATAGTCCAGAAAAGATTCCATCGCCAATGGATATTCACGATTTTCGCTCTTCTTCACGGCGGGGTTCTGTTATTTCTTTGGGAATCATGAGCATGTAGATACGCCAGATTATGCATGTGTATTATCGCTTCTCCATTTCTCTGCCTCGTACGACTCTGTATTACTCTTTGTACTAATTGACATGGCTCATGGATTCTGGATTGTATAGACCGTCAAGCCACATATGTGCTGATAAGCCTCGATAGCATCTCTAGTTGGATGGGTTGCGGTGACTCATAGTATATGACGGATTGATTAGGTGGTGAGTTATACAGATTGATATAGGATACAACAACGAAAGCAACAATTAGGCGAAACTATTCTCCACATCAGCACTGTCCTCTCCTTGTTCAAGGTTGGCGAACTAGGAAAAAAAAACTCGTCAGAAATGTTTGAGACAAGATGAGTTCCAGATACTCACAGTCAAGAAAGCAGCAGGTCGATGTTCTTCAGCCCAGAATAACAGAGGTGTGTCTAGTGTCATCGCGAAGCTAATAGATGGTGACCAGAGCTGCGTCAGACCAATTCCATAATTCCAGACACGTCCCTCTGGGACAAGAGTCATGCCAAGAATACGATCTGATAGGAGTAGTTGAACGCGTTCAGACATGTTCGGATTGAAGCCCTGTGGAACCGTGAGCACAGTTCACTGATGAGCGGAATGAATGAAAACTTACTGGAGGATTAACGGAAGTATCCTGATTCTTCCGGCCCCACTCAAATCCAGGTACCGTCAATGAATGGGCCGAAAGCGACACGGATCCAGGGGTGAAGGAGGCCGTCAGGCAAATTGATGATGATCCCCATTCGGGATGATCGGCCATGAGCTTGGCCTGTGCGGTAACATCTGTGGGGGAAAGATGAGGAATTTCTAGAGCTTGTGTTTTGATCCATCCAAGAGGCTCTAGATCCTTTAGGAGGAAGTCATCTTTGGGTAACTGAGCTGGAAGTTCGACACCGTTGTTGCTGCCTCGTTGTGGCACCCATGCAATTGCCTAATAATATCCTGTTAATTCGGCGCCCAAGTCAAAAGGTGGTTTAGACGTGCCTTGATTTCTTTAACCTGCTTGTTGTCTGGAGGTGAAACTCCATATAAATAAGCTGATACTTGTGTTCGCAGATCGGCGGCGGTAATGAATGCCCGTAAAATATTTTTGGGTAGGACAAATGTGAAGGAAGCCGCATCGTCCTTGACATCATCGTTGGAAACATAGATGTGCTGCAAACGAAGAGGAAGATGCGTGGCAGAGATTGCACGGACGCGCCAGTCCGACTTGCTACTAAAGACCTGCTGTTCGTAATTCGTCGCTGAAGGTCACAGGTAAGAAGAGTGAGCAAAGTAAAGAGAAAGCCAACGTACTTGTCACAGTTTGGATAGTATCTCCATGGACATTGGTAGTCTGCGTTTGAACAGCCGTGACTTGACTTTGTGCTTCGGTACTCTTTTCCAGTTCAGCCATCTGCTGTCTTTGAACCGACGGGGCTGCGATTTCTTGACCAAGGATGATGTCCCGAACTTCGCTAACAGTCAGCGAGGCGATATTGACACTATTACGTTTGCCGAAATCCTGTAGGGAACCATAAGGAAAAAAATCACAGAGTAAGGAAGCAGATATCCTACCGCAAGGATGAGTTCCTTCATCGCAACTTCAACCTTGATCCATTCCTCATCGCTGAGACTGGGCCAGACGAAGTGAGGCTCAGTAATGGTAGACTTATCAGGGTGCAGGATGATTTTGGCCTTTTCATTATTGACATGCAGACCACGCAACAGGAGGATGAGCCTTGAGAAAGCGGTGTAGCTGGAGATGGACTTCAGCCAGTCATCTGGGAGATAGCACGGTTAGATTGGCTTATGAAAATTATTAGGAGGAGCCCACCATAAAGACTGAAGAGAACCATCTGCGGTTGAGTCGCCCTCTGGAAACAAGGAATGTCAGGGCTTTATTTCAAGATAAACGTAGTTAAGACAGACCAAAATCAGGTCACCAAATTTCTCCATCTTCATACACGCCTGGAAAGGCAGCTGGAGCTCGCTTCCCTTAATCACGATATTAGGGAAATCGAGCAAATGGACCTCAAGAGGATCTACATCCAACGTGTGAGTGAGCCTCTGCCGCGACGTCCATTGGTGAATACGTACCCAACATTCCCTTGCGCGTGACGATCACCTGCTTCGGCTGCTCTTCGACAGGAAGCGACCGAACTAAGGCAGCTACTTCTTCAGCAGTCTTCCACTTCGCTAACTGACCGAGACGCTTTTGGCCAGCCCACACGCTAGTGTGAATAATCTTGAGGAACAACTGGCCAGACCGTGGATTAAAGATGAAGATGGCGCCATCTGGACGAGGCCCTTTAGTCGGTTGGAAAGAGACGTGATAGTACAGATTACGCACTGATGGGTTTGGTCGTTAAATTTCCTTCGAAAGTCTTGTGGCTGTGTCTCATGTTGGATTGTGTAGGAGCAAGTGGTAGCATAAGACTTACATCGTGACTCGATATACATTGGTGTCATCAACGAACCCTGGTTATGATGATCAGGTTTTGGAAACACAAAAGGATAAGGAATGCTTTACAGATGATCTGGTTTGAGAACAGCTCGGAATAATTCTAGAGGAACAAAAAAAAATTGAGACGGGTATCCCAAATAGATATATGTGGGCCACAAACCTGACTGTTAAGGTACGGCTCAGTCGGTTCTGAAGAATACAATTGCAAGCCCTTGCGAATACGCTCCCTGAGAACGTGACAAGCAGGATTGGCCTTCATGATCTTCGCCATTGCCTGCTGGATAAGTGGCTTCATGCCGGGGAACCAATTGCCGTACGCAGACCACAAATTGTAGGCGAGATCCATGCCAATCATGACACCAGTCGGCGAAGGGTATATGCTCATGGAGTCGGATACCTTCAAGGCACGTTCAGTACATGCACGCCCTAATTGACAAGAAAACACCCACATAATCCAAGAACTTCGCGCGGGTGTAGCGCTCAATATCGTGCGTGTCGAAATCTCCCCACCTGAGTTGAACATCAATCCAGAACTTGTTGCTAGTAGTGCCGTCGAGGACATCTTTTACCTATGGCCAGAATAGGTCAGCGCATGAGATTTTTGATACAATGACTTCAACTTACGTCTGTAACAAGGGACGGTCTTGAGATATTCCACTGTAGCCAACAGTCAGAATCTGCAAAACGCAGCGATAATTTACGAACCTTGTAAGCAGAAAAGAGTAGGATATCCGCGCAGGATGAGTTCATTTTGTAACTCTTACGAGGGTGGATGGTCTCTTTCTGCACGGTCTCAATCTGTAGTGGCTCAAGTTCTTGGTCAAACACTTGGCACTGCCCAACAAGTTAGACGCCATCAATGTAGAAGAAGGGAGAAACAAACCAGATCCATGACTACACTCTCGTGAACTATATAAATGCTGTCAGTAATACCTCAAAGTCTTGGAAATTTCACATACTTTTTTGCCACAAATGTGCTCGGAAGATCTGGATCAAACTGATCTTGAGCGTGGGAATCTTGCCATGCCTAGTCCAAGCCATCAGTTTAACCATTCTCTTTGGTAAAGGAAAAGCTTACATGAAGATTCCTGTCAGATCTAGTTGCACCTGGAAGCCGACATAGACATTGGCACGATTGATGGTAGGACTCCACCAAAGTGTGAAGCGACGATTGGGAATCTGGTTCAAACCAGACCGCTGAGCATTGGTGAGCTTCTTGTAACGCATCGACTCTTCGAATCCGGATGCTTTCTCCCAGAATAGTCCCTCCCAAGTTGGGAAGTATGTTCCCTTGAACAATGTGTGCTCAAGAATACCTTCGACACCGCCAAGCGCGGCAATAACATCAACACGATAATTATTGAGCTGCCACAGTTTGCCGTCATGACGTTGGGAAGTCCACCAGAAAGGATTGCTGTGAACAATAAGTCAGTAAACATTATTCCAAAATAGTAAGGATCTTACTGTTTTAACAACTGATACTGCTTCCAGTCGGTACGCACTCGCCAGCCTCGGTCGTACGCCAACCTAAGAAGAAGTCAAGTTCAGTGAATGATTTTAACAACCTCAGCCCACTCACGTGTGACGATCCTTCTGGAACAAAGTGTTTATACGAGGAATACCTCTATCCCAGCTGTCTTCCAAATCTTCGAGGGTCAGACGTCGGTTTTGCGCGTTAGCCTCCTTTCGTTTCATGGAATACTCCGACCAAACTCTAGCAGAATCGAGGAATTCGGCCTCCCAAGGTTGAAGATAACGATACAAATTCGGAATCAGCTGATCCTCCTCGTGTGTCATACCGGCGCGGAAATGAGTGACTAAAATTGAGATTGAGCAAAATGAGAATGGGGGTAACATTGGAAAGAATCTGACCGGCGACATCAGTTTGTTTTGACCATCGCAAGTCGCTTTGAGGAATCAACACATGGCCCATCGACAACATGCCTAGCCCGCCAAGTTCCTAAGATGAGAGGAAATGAGAGATGGAAGATACTGACAAGGATACGACGTACCTTCGGGGTGTAGAAGACCACTGGGGGGAAACGAGATGGCATTTTGCTGTTCAGACCAATTTTGACACGAGTCTGGATCTTGTTCTCTGCCTTAACCAACGAATCTAGGAGCTCGTTGGTATGTATAACAGCTTCGCGATAGTAAGTCATCAACCCGATGAGTGCGGTGTTCCACTTGTTGACAATCTTTGAGAAGGTCGTAGATCCAGAACTCATCAGAACTTGTCGAATGCGATTGTTGAATTGTTGAACACCTTCAGGGGAGTTTAACTATCAAATGACACTAAAAGTATCGTTCGCGTACCTTCGTCGGAAACACGTAAAAAGGCCTGAGCTGTCCTCTCCTTGGTCTGCTCATTTGTCAAGTTCCAAACGGCATCCTTCAGAGAGAACTGTTCTCCAGACATAGTTCTGATCTTGGGTAGAATACGAATTTCGAAGCCGCACATAGAGAACAGGAGCTGAGGATTATTCTGAGAATAAACGCTGACAAAAGTGTCTTCCCATTCGATTGTCGTCAAAGACCTTGGCAGACGTTGCTTGATGTTCCAGAATACCGCGCGTCCCAGATTAACATCGTGTTTGATCAATCTCATGCGGCAGTCTCGAGGCCAGCATCGTTTGTTGTTATACCCGATGACATTGTTGTTGGTTGGATCTGGATTGGCGGATAGGTATCGTTGAATCAAATCACGAGCCTCATCTGCAGTGAATCGGAAAAGAATGTGCAGGCGATCAACATAGCGGGAATAGAGTCGAATGGGGTGGCGCGTCTCAGTAGCTGAGTCTCGGTATTGGAGGAAGTTGTTGGGCATTTGGGGAGGACCAGCCATTTCGCTTGCGCGCTGTAGGCCAAGGATTAGAAGATCAAGGACGAGTCCATAGTACTGGAACACGAAAGCTGAGAACTGCAGACCGCGAATGAGACCGAAGGCGTTGGTATGTGCCATGTCCTTGTAGGTCAGTGTTGTGTTGTTCTTAGCAGTGATGTAGTCCGCCAAATTATGATCCAGAATAAGGCGAAGCAGACGATTCAGGAGTGTCAAGTCGATCTTCTCATAAACCTTCGAGAGGACGGTCTCCATCAGAACATTACATTCGCCTTCGCTGGTCTCCCAGATCTCAGATAAATTGTTGATCCCTTGGCACCACTGTAAGACGGTCAATTGAAAGTCTTGACACTGAGATTGATAGCGCCTACTTTGTAAACGAGCAATGGCGGTGGCTCAGTGTCCTAAAAATGCAACTTAGTTAGAGTTCGAGATAGACTTCTCTGGAACGTACTGCTGGCTTGATCCATGCTGGGAATAGCCCTCGTTTGTCGGCTCTATAGGTACAATAAGACTCCCTTCATTTGTAAGAAATTACGGAAACGCACTCAAAGAATAGGAATTGGTCCAAATACTGGGAGAAACTATCAGTTGAATGGAGGGAGTGATGGAGAAGATACGCACAGCGTCTGTGATCTTCTCAACAGGTTCAATATCGTAGCAAGGAATTAGCTTGTCGTAAGTGTCGAAAAATTCAATCCCAGACTCCTTGAACGCTCGCTGAGTAAGCAGCAATCGCTTGATACGCGAGAGACCTGATGAAACTTGAGCAAGCGGTTACGGCCAAGTTTGCTCGTGCTCACATTCATGAGGATTGTCGTATGCTTGTTCGATGAGGGCAAGTTCCTCTCTTTGGGATTGATTGAGACGACCTTTGACAGAGTACGCCTCCTTCAACTTCTCCAACGCCAGAACGAGCAATTTGGTGTCGTGCTTGTAAGAGAGAGGTCTGCCAGAGATAAATTATATTCCGGTGATCAACGATTTGAAGAAATGACGCACGGGAAAGGTATAGGGGCGAACTTCCTGCTCTCAAGCCAATGGACAGTCGCAGTGTAAATCGCGACGGCTTCTTCAGCACTGATGTAAGGACCATCCTTCAAATAGCCATGTTGTCTTTCTTGCTCGGCCTTGAGATACAGACCTGTTCAAAATGAGAAATTGAATTATTATTTTGAAAAAGCCGTAAGAAAGCTTACGCGTCAGGCGACCAAGATTTTTTTTCACTACAGCCTTATCCACAGTGGCACCACGACGTATACGCTCACGGTTGTAATGAGCGACCCTGGAAGACATCACCATTAGATGACGGTGACCAATCAAGAGTCTGATCAAGCTTACGAGCACCACCAGTCTGCCTTGCTCTTGATGTACCGAAGGATGATATTCTCGATGGCAGTAGGCATACCGGGCACCTTCCAGGGGACTGCAAAATGATGAGAAAAGAACTTGGCTCAAGTCTAGGGATACGCACTATTCGCCTTCCAACAACGCCACGCCTCCGACAGGTGCTGCAGAATCGTCTTCGACTTGTTCTGCTTGATAGACTCTGGCATCATGTCAAGAATGTCGTGCATGACCGCGGCACGCAACTCGAGATCATAATGCGACTCGACACGCTGTTTCGTGACAGTCTTCGCAACACCTTTGCTATTTCGGCCTTCAAACTGACGAGCAAGTAAATTACCCAACCTAAAGAAGAACGGATTAAGAAGAATTCGGCGACGTATCACCAGCGAACTCACCATCTCTCTAGCAAAGGCACTATCCCACGCATGAAGAACAACCAGACGCGCCATCCCGGAGCCCAGAACCCACATCCAGGACCTTTGCCGACAGGGCCAGTATTGAATCGGTAATAAATCAAATGCTTCAGATCCTTCGTCATGCGGACTTGTCTCATGAGCTAGCGGCAAATATTAGGATCCTAGATCTCGGTTGGACACACTTGAAAACTGACCTTGTACTTGTAACGATACATCCCAGTCAGAGCACCGATGTGCGCGAAGATGTATTGTAAAGCATCTGCAAGCTGGAAGGCGTCGACATTCCCAAGACGGAACTGAACATGAGCGTCTACCACAAGCTTCGTGAGCCTCAGAATCTCGCGGCACAGGTGGAAAGCGTTTCCGAAACGAGACTTCTTGCGCTCCTTGGTCGTCAAAGTCCTGCTCTCAGTCAGAAGGCAATGGAGTTAATAAGAAGGCCATGGACTCACTTGACTGGCTTCAAATTCATGTTGTAATCCAGATGAAGGTAGTTCAAATTCTACAAATCGGGTGAGCGACCGTTCATAGTTTGGGGAACTACCAATGTTTACCTTGCGATGAATGAGAAGGTTTAACATGTTGTAACCTTGCCTGCAAACTTGCAACCCAGCCTCAACCCAGTCGAGCTTCGTGGTCTGGAAGAACTTTGTCGCCTTCAGTTGACGGAACAGATTCTTCTTCGACATAGCCTTCTCTGGTCTGGTGTGCAGTTCATTCAAGACGAAGCACTTGAGCAGTTTTTGGTAGGATACGCGGACCTTAACGGGTTGGCCAGGAGGGCAATGTTCCAGGTACCAATTTTTCACTAAAGGAATGTCCTGAGCTCTCCTCATACGTCCAGAACGCCTGCCGTATGGTTCGGGGGCCCACCACAGGGCGATACCGTCCGAAGTTAGATCAGTCTCAAGGTCCTTCTCTTTCAAGAACGGTTGGATCGCCTGCGGTAAACGGAATGTGTCCTCATCAGCACCATTAGGTCCAAAGATTGTATCTTCGTGAGGTACGAGCGGTGCATTCTTTGCAACATGCCCACGAAGGGAGATAGGATTGATGAGAGGATCAAAGTAGAATGCAGGTAGGTCAGGATCGTCGGTTCTGATGTAGACGTTCTTTGGGTAGTGATAGGGAGAGATGCGAACCGAGCGAGGCAAGGAGTTGTATAGGTGAGGGAAAGCGACTTTATATTCCGTTCGTATTTGCTGACGAATGATGACCTTGTTGATATCATTGAATTCATTCCAGTCCTCGTCAAAGGTGTCCATGTCACGATACAAAGGTTCGAACTTCGGGCCACCAGGGATCGCCATGTTAAGCGCTTTCGCCGTGAAGAAGGCATTTTTGTCAAATAGATGGGTCGAGTTACGGTCCGCCTGATCAGAGAGAAGTGTGCGGCCAAGACGATATAAATTTGCCATGACGGGTAGAGAGAGGGACCAAAATTTGTAGGAAGGCCCGTTGACGGAGGGGGTGTCAATGAG
>Ga0247741_1002227_pt1 | contig 10824 bp, 10 predicted proteins | sample UWRJL213509R2_FD_180945 | JGI IMG/M metagenome (GOLD analysis project Ga0247741, IMG submission 180945) | Plant litter microbial communities from Arlington Agricultural Research Station in Wisconsin, United States - UWRJ-L213-509R-2 | ecosystem: Environmental > Terrestrial > Plant litter >...
TTTTTTTGTCGTTAAATTTTCTTCTATCGAGTGCAGGTATGGCCTCACTTACATGTCAGTTGAGGTCTGGCCTTTACGAGATCACCGGCAACCCGGGGGTCAGTTCTGCGTCGCGAACTACTACTACAGTTGAATATGTCATAACGCATTTTGTGTTAATGCATAATTCTCATAACACATAGCTTTGGGGTGGAAACCACCCATGTTCCCAAGAAATTTAGTGCATATTGCATATTGCATAATGCATGGCTCTCGGCGGCAGATTATGCATTATAAATTACTCTTTTTGACCACTTTCTGAACAAATATCATGCTATGATGCGAAACAAATATCTTTTCATCGGCTCCGATTTGGGGTACGAGCATCTGTCAGTGCTTTCTTGTTCGCCCAATGCCCTATTCTGTAGTGCACGATGCTCCCCGGGCCCTGATGAGCATCGCAAATATTGATTCCTATTTCAAGTATCGTTCTGTTTCCTTCCCAAGTCTATCATGTACATACGAATGCACGTATTTAAGCTACCTTGAGCTCCCTCAGAGGTTTGGCACGCAAACCATTGAGGTGGGTTCTCAACTTCTAAGCTCATATGAGGACCACTAGACTAATGTCATATCGTAGCTTTCTTACATTTCCCTTGTCACCGATGGCCAAACCTTCGAGCTTGAAAGAAACTACTTGGAAGCCTTGCCAAAAGCCAACACCGTAGTTGTCAAAGACTTTTGCCACGATACTCGCCCTGGTGCACTGTGTCACAGGAAGTCAATTCTTGTGACCTCTCTGGTCGTGCATAAATCTCATAACACATAGCGCTGGGGGCCGTTCAAGGCCTATGCGTTATGAAATATTCAACTGTAGCACAAGCGGCCGAACTTTTACTTTGGCCGAATTCCGGGAGATGTCCCCTGTCCACCCTCAGGATGGCCGACGTCCAAATTTCGGCCAGCCTGTCCCCCTGTCCCCCCCCCTGGCCGAATTGAACGAAATGGTACAGTATTCGATTAATTTATACATGGTATGTTTGGTGGGTGTTTTGAAACTGTAGATATAACGGCAAGTGATACTTATCTGAATAACACTTTGGCTACACTATCGCATCATGAGCTAAAAGAATGGGTATGTGTTTCAGAGTTCTCATAGTTTAACATGGAATAAATTATAAAAGCTGAGGTGAATACTTCTACGTATCTATAATATGCCTTCTCAGGTTCGAGATTTCTAACAGACATCGAAGGCGCTACTCGGGGAACTTCAAGTTTTTAAGCTCCCTTCAAGTATAACTTGCTACAGCATATGCTCCTTGAAATTTACCTTTGCTATGCCGCCAACGCACTCCGACTTCCTACGATTTCTGTATCGTCTGAGAATTTTCGTAGACACGGACTTTTAGGGGCAATACAATTGCGGACCAAAGAACGGATCTGACTTGTGGAGTTCGGCATTTGCCCATCAATAGTCCCACGAGTAACTCTTGCTTCTTCCAGCCCTATTAGCAAACTTTGCTCCAGTTCCGCCAGTCCAACGACCTTAATGACCTTGTCCATACAACCTCAAGAACACGCAGCACACACATACTGAGCAATAGAAACCAGGCAGCGTATACATGGATGCTGAGCAATCAACCCACCGGACTTATCGGTACGCATGCCAATAGCCTCACACCCCGCAACTTAAGAGTCACCTTTTGGATCACAGAGGGCATCGTCGATACTCTTTCCAAGCATCAGATGTGAATGAGCTCCAAGAAATAAGAGCCCGGCAGCGCACATTCCATGGAGCCTACAGCCGAACGGCCCTGGGAGCACTGGGTTATGCTGTAGCGATCCTCCGGCTTTTCGACCGGAAGTTCCACAGGAGTGAGTTCGCTTTCAAGGCACGACGAGTACCACCAATCTGAGAGCCTGGTTCAAAAACTGGCCTTGGGACGGGGTGCAGTGCTCCGACCAGTTTACGGTGCACGAACCTGACTCACATCTCTTGCAGTCGGTTTATTGTTTGCAGTTCTCGCTGCTATCATGTTTGTCATATCCTACTTTCGCTCTCGCCATTCTACGCACGACTTTGCGGACAGACACAAGGAAGCCCACAAATTCGATGTATGTATCAAAACCAAGGGGCAGGATGGCGCGCGGATTTTTGGTCGTCCATTCGTTACTGCAGGTTGGATCGTTGTCCAAGTCACGGCTGTCGTTGCTGCCGCTGAAATAGCGCTATTAGTGTTGATTATACGCCACCAGATTTCGGTATGTTTTTTTTTGACGTTCCCTGTCTTGTGTCAACTGTCTCATTTTTTTTTTGTTTCAAGACTTAGTCGTGATATTAGCCTTACTCAGGTTTTTCAATCTACTGAGACCCCATGTAATTCCCAAAAATATGCGACTTAGATGTTCACCTGCAGTATTATATCCACAATCGCCCCTGATGCCAGCTCTGAGAAGGGATGTCCTTTCTAGCAAACACGATTCTGGAAGAGGGAATGAAGATCGGGGCTCACCCATACCGTGGCACTTAATGCAATCCTGGATGTCCAGGTCTCAAGAATCCCCGCTCGTTGCCTTCGAACTTCGAAGCACGGCAATGCTACTTGTAAGCTCCCCGAGTATAGGTCATTCTGCAGGGTCGTCTACGAAGTGCTCGATCTGTTGCCTTGTCTTTACGACATGTGCCGCCTCCCTCATGCCCACCAGTGCAGAGAAGTACAACATGATGTCTACCGGGTTCCGCGATTGTCTGAGTGCTGGAAGTGTTCAATATCGAATCAGCCCTCGATGTGACGCCTGAGTTAAAATTAATGCAGGCAACGCGGACTCTGCGCTAATTTCGGGCCTGGGGCCAGATCTTGAGTCTGACAGTACCCCTGGAGCAACTTCGATGTGCGTGCATGAGCTGAAGGCTGAGTTGTCTGTTTTTCTGAGTCTCCAGTTGCTGACACTCATCGGGAAACATCAATCGGGACATCTACTCTTGATCTACTTTTCCTGTTCAGCATCTTCAAGATGTGGCCAGCATCCCGGCGCTTGGCCAGTACACTGTAATATCCCGGCGCCGGATGTCTAAATGATCAAGTCCCTGCGAGTGAGAAACTGGGAGTAGATCGTACCTCTACCCTAGAGAGAACCGGGCCCCTTGGCGATCAAGATTACTTGTCAATCTTCTATATGCCGCAGAATCTAAACCCTGGTGACAGATCCAACAAATGCTTCCGCTGGATAGCCACTGTTCTTGGCGAGGACATCCACTTTTGGCCTGGAGTTACTATGCCGCGATACGAGGGTTGCAATTGGAATATATCTTTTGGTGTCACAAGGCTCAGCGGCTGGCGATCGCGGATATCCAAATGTGAACGTGGTCCTTGGCATCCTTGCTTGAAACCAGCTCGAAAGTATTGCTTATGACACGGCGCGCAAACAACTATCCAATTGCGGCTGGGTGCGTCGTGTCCATTCACTTGCCATATAACTGTCCATTCGGCACTGTCACATGTATTTTCGTCACGCAACTCGAGAAAAAAAGCTTGAACCCATAGCCGTCATTCAGAGCACTTTAAAGCTATTTTATCATTTCTACAGCATTTCAGTATGTTTCTGATTTATGATCTCAGCTTTAGGGCCATATTTCAATCGATTCTTTCAGATTCCCTGTACCGGGCCATCAGAATGGTCGTTATCGTTATTCCACCTCAAGATAGAATGGTGGAAGCTTGGAGGTTGGTGGGGGATGTTCCATTCGTTCCGGGGATCACACGGCGCACAAACAGCTGTCCAATTGCAGCTGGGTGCGTCATGTCCATTACTGATACAATCACTTGCCAGTATTGTATTCAATTTGGCAGCTTGTCACATAATATATATCACAACTATCATGAGAGCTGGGGAAATGATTTTATATTTCTTACTATATCTGAGTAGCGGAGATGACCGATGATTTATAAACCAAAACACAAGGAGTGTCGCATGGCGGTCACCATTGAGACAGTCAATTTCCGTCGAAGGCATTCACTTTTTTTTTTTTTTTGAACCCTTCGGAGTCAGCATTTAAGGACATTATGTACATACCAACGATTACGTTCTGATATATTTAGATGCAGTAGACGTTATCACCCCTTCAAATTCGACGATTTGCCTCCGCGAACCTTTCGGTTATCAGGACCTTGCCATCAAACATGTCATCGCGCCGCATCGAGATCCAACTCTGTTCCGCGATTACTCACCAGTGGCGAATGGCGCAAACACATGGAGACAGCTAGACCAAAAATTATCGACCATGGATTTTGACTGCGGGACCCGGGTGGGTAGGCCGATATTTATAGTGTCACCATCTTGAGAGCTTGCGACACCTATTTGGAAATGCGTGTGCAGAAAGCACCCCTCGTCAACCCTAGGAGCGACTGTCGGATACTGACGAACATTTAAATAGCTTGATTTATCCTAGATCTTCACTCTGGCGCGTAATATCGATGCCAATCACCAGCTGTTTAAAAACTGGTAAATCATGTAGCTCATTCACACTTTGAAGGCAGATGAAGGGGTCGCCTCCGAACCGAAGGGTTGGTGGGAACCTCGTCTCCAAGTTGAAGTTCCCCGTCCGCCGCTGAAATCGGCATCGAGACTCGAGAGGGTACCCACGCCGCCTGGTAATGTGTACCGAGTGCTCTTGTAAGAGCTGCATTGCACGGGTGGGGCAAATAAATACGTGGAGGTGGAGTGTTCATAGACCCATCTAAGCATAGTCGCTGTCGCCGAGGTCATGAAATATTCGATCTACTGTCGACCATATGGTTTCAATCTTGCTAAAACAAGGTAGCGATATATTATCAAGTTTACTAGATGATCTGCGCCTACCTGATTACTCCCGCTACAAAATAAATATGGGTACTAAAGTAGGTATACGAAGTAACTTGCTTGGTGGTAATCTTTCATCAGCTTGATCGCCCAAATTTACTAAAGAGAAGGTAGTCGCATTCTCGGAGTAGGGGGGCATACCGTTTGACCGATTTTGAGAATGTCCATCATCCAAGTTCCTGCTCTGCCCCAAGCAAATCTGATCCGGCCACATGCACAAAACTCCCCATCATGTCTCTTCCTACCCCAAGCTGCTTATATTTATATCTTATTTGATTCTTATTCTTATCATTTCTAGTTGTAATATACAAGGAACATTTTTTCTAAATACCGTTTTATGCGCTTTTAATATTATGCGCCGCGCAACGCGATCACGTGTTTTGACGCGTCCTATCAGTTTGGTCTCTTTCCCACGCCTTATCCGGTCAACTTCACAAGTTCAACGTTGGACTCAACTTGAACCTGAACTTGAATCGCATCAACACAACCCAGTAATCCTCAAATTTACACCAGCCATCCCCATAAACCAATCTTTGTACGCGCACACATATCGGACACACAGCACGCCTTCGCTGGGACCAGAATATACTGTACTGTGATGCCTAAAACCAGGAACGTCACTCGTTCGCAGTCAAACACAGCAAGTGCTTCCAAAACCACTAGCATTAGGAGGCGCAATGATGAGAACGAAGCTGGTTATGAGAGCGAGAAGGAGAACACAGGGCGGCAAGGTACTCGATCCCAAACCCGGAGTCATCGGCGGGGTGTTCTCGGGGCCCCAAATCCAACCACCGCAGCCGCAGAGGGGTTCACTACGGCTCCTACCAAATCCACGAAAGCCAGAGCTCCGCTGAAAGGTAAACGTACAGAGGCTCCGCCAAAGGAGAAGAAAGCACCACTCCAAGACATCACTTCCCAGTTTCTCCCCGCACCAGAGTCTGCCAACAGAGGGGAAGGGTACGAAGATCCTGACAATGGCGACGCCGCCAGTGTCTTAGAGACTTCCAACAACGTAGCTCTTGTCATGCCGCCACTGGATAATGGGTCTACTGTGCCTCTCAAACATGCTCAACCTGCGTCCCCACTACCACCTTCATCCCCTCCCTCTGACTGGGTTCCTTCACCTGTCTATCGTCGAGAAGATGCACAGTTGAAGACGATTATGGATATCGCTTTCTACCAAGATCAAGAAGACCAATGGCGACCTGATGACGATGTCCAACCCATCAGCGGCGGTCAATCCACTCCCACCCCAAACTCCTCGCACTCTGATCCGTTCGGATTTGTTGCGTTGGAACGCAAGCTCAAGCAGGATCGCGAGATAGAGGCCGTTACTGCTGGGCTGCATGACGATATTTACGCGGAGGAGGATTACGAAGACCTCAGCAACATCCTTGTTGCTGACACCTCGTCTCCTCGACCTGTTCGTCGCTTGAAGCGTGTCCATGAAGAAGCTGATGAAGATCAAGACACACCAGAAGATGGCGTTGAGGCTGACTCGTCTTTGCTCGCACCTGTGCTACCTCATCCACATTACTCCACACCGCCAACTCCTCACAAAGACAAGCAGAAGAGACGTCGTCTCTCGCACGAAGCTCGCCACGTCTTTAGCCCTTGTCCATCCTCAATCGAGAGTTCTCCTTCTCCTACCAAATTATCCGCTCGCAAACGATCTCAGGTGTACGCAGAGGTTGTACAAGACCCTCTCGACGAATTCAACGAAGAGGTCGACCGAAGCTTTGGTGCTGACGCAGTAGTGGAGAATTTGTCGCCGGTCAAGAAGCTTCACGAGGAGGTCTCGGCAGATGTAGCGGAAGCGAACACCGACTCTGTTGCTAAGAATCTTCGCTCTCGGAGTCGAGCGACAGCAGCTCTTCACAGCAAAGTCGGTTCGGACCACGAGGGGAAGTCGGTCAAACCAAAGACGAAGCGGGTCAAGAAACCTATCAGCAAGTCTCGGACGACGGCAAAGAAGGAGAAGGCCGCCGCTGCGAGTGACGACGATGAAGATCATGATGAGGTACGTCTTTGCCCATGATTACTCTCTTTATCTAACCCTCATGTTGATTCCCAGCAGTTTGAAAAGGCTCGTCAAGAACGTATTGAATATTTCAAACGGCTGGAAGATTATCAAGTCGAGAAGGAGGATGTATATGTTATTTAAGGGCTTGATGATTGCAGACCTTCACCGCCACTCTTACACGTGTAATCATATTTTCTCTTTCGTTCTTGGATCATATTGCTCATACTACCGCTCTGACAACCAAGTTTAATTGTAACACCACACTTATGATTATGATACATGTATACATATAACCATGCCACTCGACATTACTTCTCATACTCCTTGGTATAAAGACTTGACACGAATCTGAACGAGATAACCATTCTTGAACTGTGTTTAAATTTAAATAAATGTAAGCTCAAATCCGCCTGCAGTTCAAGACCCAAGCTCATTGTGAAAGTCTCCTGGTTTGTTCGGCCATGGCCATAGCATAGGGGTTTCCTGTGAGAAACGAGTTAAATCAATGCGGACGGGACTTTGCAGGACTACGTACTATTTCCCCATACCGGCCTAGCTACAGGCATCCCAGGTGGGTCAGATGAGTCGTGAAGCGTGGCTGGTATAGCCTTGGGAGAGTGGGTCTGATTTCCATGCTCTGAGTTGAGGTTCATCGTCGAAGGACACGGCTCCGGGAATGACGGTGGTGAATGCGGCGCGTTAGCGGTAATCATATCATAGTTGGGTGGTGGGGGATTTTGGGCAACGTAGCTCTCGAAGGTAGCACTTCTGAAAGCGTCTAACTCTTGTCGTCGAGCATCCAAGTTCCTGCCAGCCTGTAAGAGCTCAGTGCCAGCTGTGTCTGCTCTGCTTCGTGCTGCTTCTCTTTCGGCTTTGAGCTGTTTTATGACATTATATGAGGATGCTGACGCATGATATGAAGACGAGGAAGCTCACGCGCTGGTTCGCCAGTAGGACTTGGGCCGCAGATTGTTTGATTTTGTCTATCAGAGTAGCGATAACATATAAGCGTGGGTTTATCTATTCGTTGGAGAGGAGACACATACTGTGAAATGACATGTCCGTGAAGATATTATCGAAGAAGACGTCGCTCATTATCGAGCTAAGATAAGATATTAGCTCGCTTGCTAGACGCAACGGGTCGGAGCTTACCCTTGAGAGATATTGACGCGCCCAACGGGCTGAACAGCGGGGGATGTACGCACAGCTTGATCGACCAGCATTTCCGCTTGCGATGCATTAACTTGGGCATTCCTCAGAGCATTTCGCTCCATCATGTCCGCCATGCTAAATCATGACAGGTCAATGACCTTATCTCAGGTTCAGCGGAAGCAAAAACGCACCTCCCTCCACCCCACATATCTGGAGATCACGATCGAGGTCGTTGAATCGGTTTCAAAGAAAACAATAAAAGATTACTAACCGTACCGAGAATAACCTAACGCTTCCTGCATGTTCTGCTGACACAAGTCCATGGCCCTCACCGCTCTGGCCAGAAGCTCCGCAGCCCGGCTTTCAGAGTTGAGTTTCGCCTGTACCTGCTCATGGCGTTTGACAGCAGCATTGAGATCGTATTCAAGACGATCATCTTCTGGAAAAGCTGTAGGTCGAACGATAGACATACGTCAGTATGCGTTGAAGCAAGGGTGTATACTATGAGCAAGAGATCTGTCAGTGGAATTGGTGCCTTCGAACATGTCGGCGTCCGAGGATATTGTGGCACTTGTATTCAGAAAATCGACACGAGGCCGCAGAATAATTGGAGATGGCAGATCTATGACATGGGCACGTACATTGTGTAGGTCCATCAAATACCCGGCCGTACAATGCTTGCAGCTCCGCTTGTGCCGATTCATGCCTCGTTGCCTTGTCATTTAGGTCAGAGCGCTAATCATGAGGCTGATAAGTCAAGCATTCAAGCACCCTGAACTGCGCAATAGTTGCATACTTACCACCTGTTTGGCTTCCTCGAGTAGCTGCATGACGACATTCTGGTTATCTCTCTCGGTCATCTCTCGTTCCAGGGCCTCGACGTACTCCCTATGATACGGCGAAAAAGATCGGTAAATTGTGTATCAACCAAGAGAATGTGCCCACCTTTCCTCCTTACTCTCCTTCGCCGCATATTGTTCTTTCTTGCCAACCATTTTATGTGCAAACCTCCGGGCTGTGGAATCCCGTAGAACTTCGTGCTCCTTTCTCTCCTTTTTCGTCTTCTCGGCTAGCTGTTTGATGTGCTTGTCATTCTTGCTGACCTGGTTTTCCAAATCCTTGATGTACGCCTCCTGGTTTTTCCTTGCCTGAGGAACATAGTCCAGCTCAGCAATTGTCTTCAGGAGCGTTGCGTGGTACTCGGCGTTGGCGATAATGGTTTCGGGTGTGTCCATACTTGTCGTATGAGAGAGTAGACAGTGGATTCAAGAGCGATGGATTGGGATAAAAGCGTTGCCTGATGCATGATGCCTCATATATACGTCACGCCAAGGTGCCTATTGCACAGCACCATGTCCAACTGTGTAGTATGTGAGTGGAACGCTGTGAGATACTGCAGATAGCTACATGTTTCCTCAAAAATAAGCTGTGCAGCACAGGTACCAAGCATGCAAAGGGCGTTCGTGGTGATGGCAGTAAAGTGTGAACTTGGACTCGGAGACGCGCACAGCCAACTTCAGAGCTGATAGATGTATATACAGTGTAACGGTAATTCACAGGCATAAAATACATTGCATATCTAATGTTACAGCCAATACACAGAATCCGTAGTGCTAGAATGTAGATAACCATAATGAAGCATAGAAGTAGGGGGAAATGCAAAACTGAAGACTCCGATACGAATCGTCACCGTCTACGACTCATGACGAAACAACCTTCGTACCCCGGAACATTTGCAGGGCTCAAGGTATCCCTCCATCTTCCTCCAAAATTCCCGATTTCATTTCCTACAAGGTAGCCTCGATAGAGCCACTTGCCTCTATCTCCATCAACCTAGGGATGCCCTATGAGCATGTAACTATAGTCAATTCATTCAAATAATAAAACGTACATAGTCTTTCGAAAGACTAACATAACCATCGCATGGCCTAACCCGACCCACTAAGTTGAACTGGCCCCAGGCTGAATGGCCCTGTACAGGAGATGAGCACAAATCTAACTCAGTCTCGATCATAATGAACTCGCCTCGCCAGTGATAATGATATCGCGAACGCGACTTTGATCATTGTCCCCTTCTTCCTCTCGCATCTCCTCGTGTACCCCATCGAAAGACGAAGGCTTCTGGTACCTCAGGATATGCCCTGTAGCAGGTTCTTGGACCATGAGGCCTTCCCTAGTTTCGCGGATCTGCGTCCCCGTGGGGAAATAAGAACGCAACGGATCACCCCCACGTAAAGAAGTGCTCGTGTCAACTTCCTCCATATCCATATCGATACCAGAGTCGGATCCGGATGATTCGGTGGCTAGAAGATGGTGTTCTCGCAGCTTCCATGTTTGTGAATGCTTCCCAACAACGCATTTCTGGATTGTCGTCGGTGGGTCTCCCTGGAGCACGGAGGCATATGCAGTGAAATCGGTGTACTGATGCCATGGACTTAGTCTTTGGGATGCTGATACGATGAGATTAGATGTTGCTTACGGTGAAAAAGCCCTCCCAAAGCCCTTCAATGCTGTAATAATCGGATAAGATAATCGATAGACCAGGAGAGGTTGATTTGTGCGGACCTGCCGGGTCTGAAACATGTGCTGAGTTTTCGCTTCGGTTTTGTGAAACGCCTTCCCCACTCAGAATCCCATTCGCTCGAAAGGTTGACAGCAAAAGAGGGTGCGTCAGAGGGTGGTAAAGGTATTGATCGCCTCTTTCCGGCCAAAAAGAGATATGAAAGAATGGCAGGTGTCGCTAATTTAGGGGGAGAGAAATCCATAGTTTCTGAGTACAATTGTACTTGTTTCACTTCGTTCCTAAGTTG
>Ga0247741_1002228_pt1 | contig 10815 bp, 12 predicted proteins | sample UWRJL213509R2_FD_180945 | JGI IMG/M metagenome (GOLD analysis project Ga0247741, IMG submission 180945) | Plant litter microbial communities from Arlington Agricultural Research Station in Wisconsin, United States - UWRJ-L213-509R-2 | ecosystem: Environmental > Terrestrial > Plant litter >...
CCCCGAGTACTCCCCCGAGGACGCCGGCGATCTGGGCGATGATCGGCGCCAGAGTGGTGATCGCCGTTCCGAGCACTCCCCCGAGAGTCGTTGCGAGCTGCACGATGACGGGCAGCAGCGCGACGATCAGGTTGGAGAGAGTGCCGGTCAGCAGGGTGGTGACCTGGGTGATCACGGGGATGATCACGCCGAGCGCTTGGCCGAGCGCGCCGCCGAGGGTGGCGGCGAGCGTCCCGATCAGGCCAACGAGCTGCGGCAGGACGGGGGCGATCGCGCCGAGGATGAGTCCGAACGGCGAGAACGCCGACGCCAGCTGCAGCACCTGCGGGAGGAGCGCCGCGAAGACCGGCCCGAGCTGCGAGAACAGGGGTCCGAGGGATGCGAACAGCGGCGCGAAGCTGTCGCGCAGTTGCCCGAATACGCCGCCGAGCGTGGACCCGAGAGCGATCATGGGGCCCTCGAGCGCGCCGGCGTCGACGTTGGACCCGAGGCCGGTGAAGGCACCCTTGAACATCTGGAATGCGTTGCTCGCGATCGACAGAGCGCCGACGACGCGGGTGGAGACAGCGTCGCCGAACTTGCCGATCGCCTCGGCCGCGGCGAGGAAGGCGCCGCGGTGCTCCGCGAGGAAGCCAGTGGTGGCCTGCAGCACGGGGATCATGGCGCCGCGGAAGACGTTCTTGACCGAGTCGATGACGGGTACGAGGTTGCCGCCGAGCGTCGCCTGTAGCCCCTGGTTGGCGGCCGCGTAGTCGCGCGTCGACTTGCGGGCGTCAGCGAAGATCTTGCCGGCGACGTCGTCGACGACCAGGCCCATCTTCTTGGCCTGATTCGTGAGATCCGCGATGCCTGCCGAGCCCTTGTTGAGGAACGGGAGTAGTTGCGCGCCGGACCGCCCGAACAGTTGCGTGGCGAGCGCGGTCTTTTCCGCGCCGTCGGGCATCGCCTTGAACTTGTCCGACAGCCCGGGGAGGATGTCGGCCATCGGCTTGACGTTGCCGGCAGCGTCCTTGAACGAGACCCCGAGCTTGTCGGTGAGAGCCTTGGTCTTGTCGGCGTCGCCAGCCGCGTTGCCGAGGTTCTTCGAGAAGATCGTCAGCGCGCCGGAGGTCTTCTCAGAGGAGACTCCGGAGAGCTGCATTGCGCCGACGAGACCCGAGACCTGCTCTTTGGTACCGCCGGCGATGCGCTGCAGCGCGTTGGTCTGGGCTACCAGGCCTTCGAAAGCGGCGGTGGAGTCGCTGATGACTTTTTTGATCGAGAAGCCCGCGGCGAGCACGGCGATCGGGCCGGCGAACTTCTTCAGGCCGCCGAGGAGAGCCGAGCCGATCCCCGCGCCGGCCTGGTCGCCGGCGGACTTGGATGCGGGGATCAGCTCGCTCGTGATCGACTTCTGAGCGCCCTTCGTGGAGACAGTGAGCTCGAGCCATCCGGTGGCGAGTTTTGCTCCTTCACCGGACACCGGCTACCGCCTTTCGTCACCCCAGCCGAGGCGCGCTTCGAGTTCCTCGATCGGCATGAGATCGCCGCGGAGGGTGGGGCCGGTTTTCGCCGGCTTCTGACCCGGCCCGAGGATCGGTTCGGGCTTGGGTGCTTTCTCGTCGCCGCCGAGCTGCCAACTGATGTTGGAGAGCAGGTTGAGGACGTCAACGAGGAGGTAGTCGGTCGTCGACCAGTCGGCAGCTTCGCGGCTGTTAGCGCGGCGAAGAGCAGAGCCGGGCGGTGCCTGGCGGACTATCACGCCGAGGTCGTGCCAGGTGAGCTCGGGAGTGCCGAGCTGCACCAGGCGCAGACCCCTGTCGATCAGGTCGTATTCGAGGGCCTCCCCGAGCTCACCGTCGATAAGCTCGAGCAGGCCCGCTATTCCCCCAGGTCGACGCCGATGTGGGCGTAGAACGCTTCCTGGAAGGCGGTGAACTCGACGCGGCCCATGTCGTCGATCGCTTCGAGGGTCTCCTTGTCGGCGAGCAGCTCGAGCATCGAGAAGAGCTGGTCGGGGAGGCTCTTGTGGCGGTTCTTGCGGGCGTAGCCGGCGGTGAGTACTTCGTCGGCGACGGCGAGCTGGTACGTCTCGCCGTTGTGCTCGAATTCGAACGGGGTGGTGGCGCCGAGGAAGTCCTCCTCGGCGGTCTTCTTGGCCAGGTGATCCTGGGGTTTGCGTGCTGCGGGCATGGCGGACTCCTTATGTCTGCGGACCGAATTGGGTGAAGCGGGGACGGACGCCAGGGGTCCGCACGACGGACGCCCGTCCCCGGCTTTAGGCGCTGAAAACGCCGTCGTTGGTGTACTCGTAGAAGTAGTTGCCGGACGAGTCGGGGAAGAGCGTCAGGCCGACGCCGCGGGCGGAGATGTCGTCGTCCTTGTAGACGACGTCGTCGAGGTCGGTGATCTGCGCATCCGGGAACACGACGCGGATCCGCGCAGTGCCGGAGATCATGTCGATGATCCAGGAGCGGTGCGGCGACGGGTTGGCGGATCCGGCGACCTTCATCTTCGTTCCAGCGGTCGACGTCGCCGCGGTGGTAGTGACGTTCGCGTCGCCGTAGATCGCCTTGGCGCCGACCGAGTTGAGGTACTCCGCGAAGCCGAACTTGGCGGTCGCGGCGTAGTCCTTCTGGATGACGATCAGCGCGTCGCCGCCCCAGGCCTTCTTCGTCTCGGAGTCTTTCTTCTCCGAGCGGGTGACGCCCTGGTCGGTGAGGTATCCGGGAGAGACGAAGGCGACCGCGGGTGCGGTTGCTTCGTCGGTGGGAAGGGTCGTTCCCAGCGGTGCGATGAGCAGCCCGCCCGAGGCGAGTGGCTTTCCGACAACAGCGTTCTTGGCGTTGTTCGCCATGAGGTACCTCTTTCAGGCAGGTGGTTGCGGACCCCTGACTGGTTACTCGAGAACGATCGCTCTCGAGCGGATCCCGAAGTTCTGCGTGTACCGGACTTCGGAAGTGGTGGGGTCGGGCAGGTTATTCGGGCCGGAGATCTCCGTGCAGCCGAACAGCTGTCCGTCTTGGGCGTTGAGAATGGCGCGGGCGAGGTTCAGTAGCGCTGCGGCGCGGGCCTCAGTTGTGGCCCAGGCCTCGACGATGATCTGCGCGTTCTCCGAGATGAGCGATTCGCGTGGGCCGCCGAAACGGATGACCCTGATGAACTCCGCAGGGCGCGGGTCGGGAACCCGAGTGCTCGCCTGCACACCTGGCTCCCGCGCAGTGAGCTCGGTGTTGTACAGCTGGACGACGAGCGCTTCGATGTCGGGAAAGCCGAGAAGCTGGTCCATCAACCACGCCCAGCGTCGAGCGCACGCGTGAGCGTCCGGTTGGTGGCTTCGGCTTTCCGCGCTTCGGGGGTGGCTGTGCGCACGACGACGCGAGCTCGAGTGCCGGACGGAGAGTCGATGACTTCGTAGTCCGGGGCGCCGCCGGCCGCTTCTGCGATCTTCTGCGCGCGGGAGCGGAGGTTTGCCTGCAGCGCCGCGCTCTTGCGGGCTTCGTTGAAGCCCTCAGGGTGCAGCTCGAGCTGAAATTCGGACATTAGCCCTCCCATGTCTTCAGCAGTAGAACGACGTGATCGAGCGCTCCGGTGGGTGATGGCCAGCGTGCTGGTTCCCCGTCGATCTCGTACACGGTGCCGGCGAACTGGATGCGGTCAGAGCCGAGAACGTCCGCGGTGCCGGGACCGTAGGCGGTCCATTGGATGAGGGTGGCGTCGCGGCCTGCGAGTAGCTCGTCCGTGGCTCCGGGCTGCACCGACCATCCGGGGATGAGCTCGGTTGTGGCTGCTGCCCAGTCGCGTGTCTGGTTGCCGTGGCCGTCATCGGCAGTTGTTGCGCGGATCCGTCCGAGGGTCTGTCGCGCGAACGAGGCGATCATCAGACGGTCACCACCTGGTCTCCAGCGAGGAGCTCTTTCTCGAACTCGAGGAGGGTTATTCCGCCGGCGACTCCAGGGGCGGTCTGCGACCAGGTGACGGAGAGCGCGCCGGCCTGCTCGCGCACAACGCCGAGCGGTGACATCAGGTCGCGGGCGACCATGGACAGCAGGATCGACTTCGCCGCAGCGGAGGTAGCGTGCCCATGTGTGAGAGTCACGGTGATGCCGCGATCTTCCGTCGTCCATCGGGCCATTCGGGTGACGAGTCCGAGGGCCGACCATGTGTAGCTCGCCGGGTCGACGAGATCGTCGCACTGGGTGATCGAGCTGATGTCCGTGACGAACATCGACGGCAGTGTGAGGAGACGCCCACCGGGGCCGTCCAGGGTGAGCGTCTCCTCGACGCTGGGGGCCACGTGCCATCCGCAGAAATTGCGGATGATGGCGCTGCCTCGAGCCAGAGCGTCGGCGGCGCGTGGGTCATCCGCGCTGATCGCACCCAGCGTGTGTGCGCTGAGCTCTTCTACCGACGCGAAGGGATCGAGGTCTGCCATGGTGACCTACTTGTTGGCGGGCGCGGGCGCCTGCTTGTTGGCGGGCGCCTTGACTTCCTTGGCTCCCTCGTAACGCTTGGCGTCTTCGGCGGTCAGCTGCAGGATGTGCGGGATCCCACCGATCTCGACCTCGTACTGCTTCATGCTTTCCGGCATGGCTACTCCGTTTCCTGTGGGGTGTGAGCGGGTGGTGGCGGGACCAGCTGGTCCCGCCACCGGGGTGTTACTGGAGGGTGATCTTGACGACCGCCGACGGGATCCGCACCGCGAGCGCCAGGCGCTCCTCGATGCGGGTCGTGATGATGTTCTTGGTGAACTTGCCGGCGTCGCTGTTGGTCGACTCGACGCGGATGCCGCCCTTGCGGTAGACGGTCGTGGCGGCCTTGAACGCACCGACGACGACGGTCTTGGCGGGGACTGCGGCCGAGACGACCGTCGGGGTTCCCCACAGCGGGGGCTGGGCAACGATGCCGCCGTTGCCGTACTCGCCGGAGAAGAAGCCACCGCCGTAGTACTGCCCGTTGTTGTCCTTCGACAGCCGGAGGGCCTGGTAGTCGATGGGGTTGATGATGATGCCCTCGGCGACGAGCCCGGTGGCGGTCTGCACCGCGGTGAGGGCGCGGAAGATCGCGTCCTGTGCGGAGTCGTTCGTGGCCGCCTGGGCGATCGCCTGGATGCCGGAGCGGTTCAGCAGACCAGTGAGGTTGGTGCCGGTGCCGTCGCCGGAGAGGAGCTGGGCTTCCTCGGCGAGCGACAGCAGGTACAAACCGCGGTTGTTGATCTCCGAGGCGAAGAACGGCAGGTCTTCGACCATCTCGTCCGAGCTGTCCATGAACCCGGCGATCTTCTTCACCTGGTCGGTGACGGGAGTGGGGTTGACGATGTGCAGCTGCGGCTTCTGGCCGCCTTCTGCCACGGTCGTGAACCCGCCCTCGACGGCGCCCTCGATGTAGTAGGTGATCGCGTTGCCGCTGACCGTTCCGGCGCCGAGCAGGTCGGAGACAGTGGGTCGACGGTACGGGGTGACGACAGTCTGGTCGACGTCGGTGAGGACCGCGCCGAAGGAGCTGCCGACCGCGTTGGGGTCGGTGGCTGCCTTCCACTCGGAAGCCTCCGCGGATCCGTTGGTGCGCTTGAGCTGGAGGATGCCGACTTCGCCGATGTCCTTGATGAAGTGCTCACCGAGCGACTTCGCGCGCGCGGTCGGCGCGGGCGTCTTCTGCTCGGGGGCGAGGTCGCCGAGCGACCTCATCAGCTCGTCGGTCTTCTCCGCGCCGGCGATGAGTCCGTCGAGGCGCTTGACCTCAGTGACGTGCTCCTCGATCGACTTGGTCTCCTCGGCGGTGACCTCGCGGCCGGCGGCCTTTGCGCCGTCGACGAGGTCCTGTGCTGCCTTGAGTGCTGCAGCCCGCATTTCTTTGAGATTCACAGTGAATCTCCCTTCTGCCCTACTGGAGGGCGAGTAGTTGAATTTCTGCGAGCAGGGTCTGTACGGACGGGTTTCCGCTCGGCTCCTCGGCCGACTTCGCGTTGGCCCGGGTGGGCTCCTCGGCGAGGTCGGTGTTGGCCGGTGCGTGACCGTTGGCCTTCTCCTGGTCATCGGATGGGGTGAGGGAGTCGAGCACGCCGCTCAGCAGGTCCACTGCCGAGCGGATGTCGCCCTCGTTTTTGGCCGACAGGGTTCTGCCGGCCTTCGCGGCCTCGACCAGCGCTTCCGCGTTGGACTTGACCGCGACGACTGAGGTGTCCTGGTTCGCGCCGATAGGCACGAAGCTGAACTCGTAGACCTTGAGCTTTCGCAGCTCGTTGGCCTTTGTGCCGTCCTCGAGCTCGATCTGCCCTTCGTCGAGCACGTCGTAGGCGAACGACAGCTGGTTGAGACGGCGGCCTTTCACCAGGCGGTAGACCTGGGGACCTTTCGGGGAGTCCATGTCGAACTTGCCGTGGACAAGCCACCCGGTGTCGTCCTCGGACATCTCGATCGCCTCGGCGACGTAGAAGTCGGGGTCGTCGAGGCGGTGACCGAACAGGCCCGGCATGGTCTGCCCGGCGGCCTCCCACTCGGCGATGGTGTCGAGGAAGGCGCCGGGTGCGACGACGTCGCCATAGGCGTCAGGGGTACGGGTGAAGGTGGACGGGTAGACGAGGAACTCGCCTTCCTGGAGTCCGTCTTCCGGGCCCGCCTTCACCTTGCAGGGGACGGTCTTGGTGTTCATTCCAGCCTCCTAGTAGCTGATCGAGACGCCGCAGTTGCAGCCGGCGACGCCGTCTGCTCCGAGGATCGGGTCGCCGGGCCAGTTGGCACCGTTGGAGAAGTTCTCGTTGAGCGACACGGTTTCGCCGTCCATGGCCGCGTGCTCGGCTCGAGGGTTCGCCCCGGTGATCCACGTCTTTGACGCCTGATCGCCGAGCAGCTGCTTGCCGGCTTCGACGAGGGCGAAGCCGGCGAGAGCCGTGACGAGCGCTGCGGAGCCTGAGGAGGTGCGAGCGGACTCGGCTTCCTCGAACACGTCGGCGGGATCTCCGTCGTCGTCGGCGAGAGCTGCTTTCACGCGATCGCGGGTGGTGGAGTTCACGGCGCCGGCGCGAGAGTTGGCGACTGCTCGGAGGAACGCGAGAGTGCGGTCCTCGTCGTAATCGTCGGGAGAGAATCCCATCGCGGATGCCTGCGCGCGGCCGAGGTCTTTCGCGGTGAGCACTGCGACCTTGTACAGGTCGTCGCTGAGCTCACGGTCCCAGCGCTCTTCGTCCCACCAGTCCTCGTCGGCTTTTGCGCCGAGCAGACCGAGCACGACGCGCTGTTGACGGCGGAAGAACTTCGAGAGCACTTCCTCCGCCTTGGCGACATACGGCGCGGTGTCGACGTCGTCCTGTTTCAGCTGGACGGGTCGGTCGGCGCTCTTAGTGCGAACGGTGCGATCGACCTTCGGTGCGGAGTCACGCGGTGAGGCCTGACCGCCAATGAGAACGTTCAGCGGCGTGACGAGCTCGTCGCCACCGTCGATCGCCGGCTTGTTCTGCATCGCGCGGGCCTCGTTGCGGGACAGCCACGGGGCGCCGACGGAACTCTGTAGCGCCGCCGCGGTTTCCTCGAACGAGCCCTGCAGCTTCTCGGCGATGTTGAACTCGGCGTAGACATTGCCTGCGTCGGTGATCCTGGGCACGAGGAAGGTGTTCACGCGGTCCTCGATCATCGAGATGATCGAGCCGAGGGTGTCGCCGTAGAGCATGCTGCGGAACTCGCGGACGTTGGAGAAGTTCGCGTTGTCGAGCAGACCGACCATCGTCGGGTTGACGTGGTAGACGCTGGCGACGGTGGCCAGGGCAAGCTTCGATCCCTCGACGTACTGCTCTTCGCGGGCGGAGAGCCCGGCCTTCTCGTACTTCATTCCGTCTTCGAGAATCGGAGTGCCGCCGGCGTCAGTCGCGTCGTCACCCGAGTACTTGGCGTTCCACTGACGCTGGAACTTCTCTCGGACGCCGGCCTCCCATTTCGCGCCTGCTGGGCGGGTGAGGAAGCCCCCGAACCGGCCGCTCTTTTGCCAGATCTGCTCACGGAACTTCTGGGCGTGAATCTGCTCGGCGAGGATCTGCTTCAACGCTTCGACCGGCGACGACGCGGTGGAGGGGGATCCGGGGTTCCATCCGTGGAACCACAGGAGCTGGTCCATGGCGATGCGCGTCGGCGTGAAGATTCCGGGTGCCTGCACTTCGATCCACGCCGGGGCGAAGATCGTGCCGCCGCCGCGGGCGGTGATCCATGCCGGCGGGATCGGGTTGAGGATCCACCCGGAAGCGGTGTCGGCCGATGGGCCGACGAACCAGACCGCTTCCTCGTACAGGGCGAGGTCGCCGACGAGCGCGAAGATCAGCTCGTAGGTGGTCATGTTCGGGTTCGGGTTCGCGAGCAGCTTGGCGATCGGCTCGTCGCGGAGACGCTGCCGATCGGTGTCGGAGACCCGCTCGAACACGTGAAGGCCGAGCTGGGCAACGTTGCGAGCAAGGAACGAAACGACGGTCCGCAGGTACGGCTGGGTGCGCCACAGGTCGTCGACCGACATACCGAGCACTGATGAGCGAATGTCCGGCCCCCAGGAGACGGAGAGATAGCTCGGCTGGTCACGGCGGAACAGCGACAGAAAGTCACGCAGGCCGGCCATGGCCACCTCCTCAGACGACCATCAGGTCGCCGTCTTCGTATGCGGACCGGAAGGTCTGCGATTCGGTCATGAGCAGCCAGTGGGCACCGATCACCGCCATAAGCGGCGCGGCGTCCTCTGGCGAGTTCTTGCGGTCGACCGCCCATCCATCGCCAAGCGCCTTGATGCGAGCGCTGTTGGCGGCGATGTCGAGCGCCGGCTGGTCGCCGTGCGTGATGGCCAACTCGCCGTCGAACTCGTCCAGGTCGTCGGCAACCGCGCGACGGATGCCGTCATAGAACATGCCGCAGGCGCGGGCGAGGTCCGGCCCTTCCCAGTCGGTCAGCTCGATGCCGGCCTTGCGGAACTCCTCGACGAGAGAGGACGCCGGCGCACCACGGGTCTGTAGCGTTATCCGCTCGGGTTTCACCCGTCGGTCGGGCGACTGCAGCCAGGGAATGATCCACTCAGTCCCGGGGCGACGGGCGGCTAGCTCGACGCGGCGGCGCCCCTGGGTGTCGAAGTAGGCGATGCCGATCGAGGCCCAGGTGCGGTCGTGGGAGAGCTCGACGCAGAACGCAGGCTGCCGTTTGGTGTCGCGTTCGACAGTGGTCTCTCGGCACCCGGCCCAGGAGCCGTTGGGGAACGGCCCGACGTTAGCCAGGTTGACGAACTGGTTGAGCACCTCGGCGCGGAATACCCATTCGGGGTCGGATAGCGCTGCGGCGATCGCCGCCTCGGTGATGGTGTGCCCGAGTGCAGGGTTCGCTTCATACCATCCGTCACGATCACGAATCGAGCGAGACTCTTCGGCTGACCATTCGAACAGGCCGATCGCCGATTCACGCAGCAGCGCGGCAAGTTCTTCGTCGAGGTCGTCGGTCCCGTCGCCAACTTCACCGTTGATGAAGTTGAGGGCCATCTTGCGGAGGTGGCGCAGCACCACCGCGGTGGAGTCGCCGGCGTTGGAGACGCCGTACACCTGGGCGCGGGGGCGGGCCATGGTGGTCTTGGAGATGGCGGACCATGCGGCCCACGTCTTCTGCTGGTTGAGCTCATCGAGCAGGACCATGTCGCCGGACCATCCGCGGCCACCGCGTCCGGATGCTGCCTGTGGACGGTAGCGTTCGCGGGTGTCGAGGCGGATGAAGCGCTTGCCGTTGCCGTCGGAGACCTTGTCGATCTCGGCGGCGAGCTCGGGGACGGCCTCGGCGATGTTGACGACGCGTGACCAGGTCTCTTCGGCGACGTCGAGGGTTTGTGCGGCGCCAATGATCATGGGGGCGCCGTCGGTGAACAGTCGCCACAGGATCAGCATGACGAGCAGCGAGGACTTGCCGTTCTGTCGCGCGACCAGCAGCAGCACGGTGCGGAACCGGAATATCTTCTCTTTGCCGGGGAGCAACTCGAGCGCGTGGATCAGGAACCATCGCTGCCATGGGAGAGGTTCAGGGACGAGGTCGGCGAGGGAGGGATCGTCGAGCTCGAGCGCGACCTGGAGGAGCCGCGCTCTAATCCACAGCCAGAACTCGATCGCCTCGTAGCCGAGCGACGTCGTCGGCGTCAGCTTGCGGAGTGGCTTCGTCCAGAGGCGTGGGGATTCGGATCCGTATCTACGCGGGGCGGGAGCGTTTCGGGGGCCGCTTGATCGACGTGACGGGGGCGACGCCTTCGCGCGGCGCTGGGTCGTCGTGCGCTTGCTCGTTGTTGGCATCGGGATCACCCTCGGAAGGCAGCGCGGCCTGCAGCCGCATCGAGCGGAGCTCGTGCTGGAGACGGACGGTCGGGGCGCCGCCGAGCTCGTGGAGGATTCGCGTAACCAGCTGGCCGAGAGATGCGGCCTTGCCCGTCGCTGACGGATCGGCTTCGAGGATCATGTCGATCTGCCCGGCGTAGAGACGAGCCATATCGACCAGTCCCTGGTCGGAGTCACGGAGCCACTTCATCGCCGCGATCGAGGTCTCGACGGATGTGAGCAGGGTGATCTTCGACCGAGCGGATCCAGCATCCGACGATGGCGGCTGAACTGCCGGCGGATCCGCGGCCGGTCCGTCACGCCCGTCACGCCCGAGTTGTGCCGCGAGTTTCTTCTCCTCGGCTTTACGCGCCCGATAGTTTCGGGCTCGTTCCGCCGCGGTGAGGGGTGTCTTTCGGGCTGCTGCCATGAGGGTTACCTGGCCAAAGCGTGACGGGATCCCTCGCGTGCGCGCGCGAGGCCCTGGGGAGAGAGGGATGACTGCCGGTGGAGTCGCCTGGGCGATC
>Ga0247741_1002230_pt1 | contig 10807 bp, 7 predicted proteins | sample UWRJL213509R2_FD_180945 | JGI IMG/M metagenome (GOLD analysis project Ga0247741, IMG submission 180945) | Plant litter microbial communities from Arlington Agricultural Research Station in Wisconsin, United States - UWRJ-L213-509R-2 | ecosystem: Environmental > Terrestrial > Plant litter >...
CGCGGTATCGGGCGGCATCGGCACCGTCGCGGGCTCCATCATCGGTGGACTCGTAATGGCCGTGCTCTCCAACGGACTCGCACTCAAGGGCATCCAGAGCGACCTCGTGCAGATCATCAAGGGCCTCGTGCTGCTGATCGCGGTCGGCGTCGACGTCTACAACAAGACGCAGGGCCGCCCGTCGATCATCGGTCTGATGACGAACCGCAACAAGAGCGGCTCGGCCCCGACCGACGACACCACGTCGAACGAGGTCACCCCCGGCGGCGGCACGCCCGACACCGTCGTGCCCGGCGACCTCAGAAAATAGCGACTTATCCGACTGATCCACCACGCTCCACCCAATGCACCAATCACAGATAGATAGAGAGAAAGATATCCAATGAAGAAAATCCTTCTTGCAACCACAGCAGTCATGGCCGTGGCCGCGCTCGGCCTCACCGGCTGCGCATCCGACGGCGGCGGCCGTGGCGGAGACTCGGGCGGCGACACCGCCTCGGGCTTCCCCGCTGACTCGCTGATCGGCGTCGCACTTCCCGACAAGACCAGTGAGAACTGGGTTCTCGCCGGCGGCCTGTTCGAGGACGGCCTCAAGGAAGCCGGCTTCGAGGGCGACGTTCAGTACGCCGGAGCGAGCAACGCGGTTGCCGACCAGCAGCAGCAGATCTCGACCATGGTCACCAACGGCGCCAAGGTCATCATCATCGGTGCCAAGGACGGCGCACAGCTCGGCACGCAGGTCTCCGAGGCCCGCGACGCCGGCGCCATCGTTATCGCCTACGACCGCCTCATCCTGAACTCCGACGCAGTCGACTACTACGTCGCCTTCGACAACTTCAAGGTCGGCCAGCTGCAGGGCCAGGCCCTGCTCGACGGTCTCGCCGCGAAGTTCCCCGACAAGACGACGTACAACATCGAGCTGTTCTCGGGCTCGTCTGACGACGCCAACGCTCCGGTCTTCTTCGAAGGCGCCATGGACATCCTCCAGCCGAAGATCGACGACGGAACCCTCGTCGTCGTGTCGGGCCAGACCGACATCAAGCAGACGGCCACCGACGGCTGGAAGCCGGAGAACGCCCAGAAGCGCATGGACACGATCATGCAGGGCTCCTACCAGGCCACGACCGTCGACGGCGTACTCTCGCCGAACGACACCCTGGCCCGCGCCATCATCACCTCGGTGAAGGATGCCGGACAGGCCGACCTGCCGATCGTCACCGGTCAGGACTCCGAAGCCGCGTCGATCCCGCTGATCATGTCGGGCGAGCAGTACTCCACCATCTACAAGGACACGCGTGAGCTCGTTGCGACCGCGATCGAGATGGCTCAGGACCTGCAGAAGGGCGACAAGCCCGCGACGACCACCGAGACGAACAACGGCAACGTCGACGTTCCCACGCTCTACCTCGAGCCGGTCATCGTGACCAAGGAGAACGCCGCCGAGGCGTACGCGAACAACCCCGAGCTGCTCGCACTCACCAAGTAGCACCTCTCGCGAAGAAGGCCGGTCGCACCCTCGGGTGTGGCCGGCCTTCTTTTCATACCCTCCGTGTGGCCGTGCATAATGGGAGTGATTCTTGAATGTGAACGTACACATCGCCAATGAAGTCGGGTACCTCGATTGACCATGGAGCCGGAAAAGGTTCGCGCGCCCAACATCCGTGATGTTGCAGCGCTGGCGGGCGTGTCGTATCAGACCGTCTCCCGAGTACTCAACGACAGCCCCAGCATCAAGCCGTCGACGCGTCAGCGCGTGCTCGACGTCATCGCCGAGGTGGGCTACCGGCCGAACCAGGCGGCGCGCGCCCTCGTGACGAGCCGCTCCCGCACCATCGGCGTGCTCTCGTCGCAGACCGCCCACTACGGTCCGACCACGAGTGTGAACGCGATCGAGCAGGCCGCGCGCGAGGCCGGCTACCGCCTCAGCATCACGAGCATCTCGTCGGGCGACTACTCGTCGATCAAGGCGGCGATCGACTACCTGCTGAGCCAGGCGGTCGAGGCCCTCGTTGTGATCGCCCCGCAGGTGCGTGTGTTCGACGCCCTCGCCGACCTGTCGATCAACGTGCCCTACGTCACCCTCGAGTCGACCGGGCGCGACAGCGGCCACAGCCTCTCCGTCGACCAGGTGGCGGGCGCCCGCCTCGCGACGAAGCACCTCATCGACCTGGGGCACAGCGAGATCACCCACATCTCCGGCCCGCAGGACTGGATCGAGGCCGACGCGCGCATGGAGGGCTTCCTGCACGAGATCAACGCGGCGGACCTGCGAACGCGGGCCCCGATCCTCGGCGACTGGAGCGCGCACTTCGGCTACTACGCGGGGCTCGAGCTTCTGCGGTTTCGCGACTTCACGGCGGTGTTCGCGGGCAACGACCAGATGGCCCTCGGCTTTATGCACGCCTGCCGCGAGTCGGGGCTCGACGTTCCCGGCGACATCAGCGTCGTCGGATTCGACGACATCCCGGAGGCGGCCCACTTCTCGCCGCCGCTCACGACCGTGCGCCAGAATTTCGCCGAGATCGGCCGCCGCGCGGTCGACCTGCTGCTCTCCGAGCTCAGCGGGGGAGCCGGCCAGAATCACGACCAGATCCGCCCCGAGCTCGTTGTGCGCGCGTCGACGGCGCCGCCCGCCTGGTAGCGGGTGCCCGGCCGGGTGCTGTCGCGTCTCTCGGTCGACTGCGGCCCGTAGCCCCCGAGAGTCTCGCGCCAAGTGCGCGGCTGAGCGCAGCCCGAGTGCGCCGCCGAGCCCACCCCGACCGCGCCGCACCCGCGGTTATCCACCCGTGACCTTGGACTTGACACATGTGACCGTTTCGCATGTAACATTGCGGCATTGATGTGAACGGTCACATCCGGTGGTTGCCCTAACCACCGAGACACCAACACCCGACAACGAGGTCCGCAGAGTGAGCGCAGCCACCGAGCCAGCAGGCGATGAGAAGAACGTCGTCGACGCGACACTCGCCGACGCCGTGAGCGCTATCCTCGCTGGCCGCACGTCGCTCGGCATCGAGCTCGGCTCCACGCGCATCAAGATCTGCCTCATCGGCGACGACGCGTCGACCGTTCTCGCGGTGGGAAGCGACGACTGGGAGAACGCGTTCGTCGACCGCGTCTGGACCTACTCGCTCGACGACGTGTGGTCGGGCGTGCAGGCCGCCTACGCCGACCTCATCGCCGACGTCGAGCGTCGCTATGCCGTGCGCCCCGAAGGCTTCGGCGCCATCGGCGTCTCGGCCATGATGCACGGCTACCTCGCCTTCGACGCGGCGGGCCAGCAGCTCGTGCCGTTCCGCACCTGGCGCAACACCACGACCGGGCCTGCGTCGGCCGAGCTGACCGAGCTGTTCGGCGTGAACATCCCGCTGCGCTGGTCGATCGCCCACCTGCACCAGGCCGTCATCGACAACGAGCCCCACGTCTCCCAGCTCGACTTCGTCACCACCCTCGCCGGCTACGTGCACTGGCGCCTCACCGGCCGCAAGCTGCTCGGTGTCGGCGACGCGTCGGGCATGTTCCCGATCGACGCGCAGACCAAGAACTACGACGCCGACCTGATCGCGAAGTACGACGCGCTCGTGCCGCAGCTCACGCTCGCCGACCTGCTGCCCGAAGTGCTCGTGGCCGGGCAGGTCGCCGGCGAGCTCACCGCCGAGGGCGCCGCGCTGCTCGACCCGACCGGCGCGCTGAAGCCGGGCGTCGTGTTCTGCGCGCCCGAGGGCGACGCGGGAACGGGCATGGTCGCGACCAGCTCCGTCGCCCCGCGCACCGGCAACGTCAGCGCCGGCACGAGCATCTTCGCGATGGTCGTGCTCGAGCGCCCGCTCGCGACCGTGCACCACGAGCTCGACCTCGTCACCACCCCCGCGGGCGACCCCGTCGCGATGGTGCACTGCAACAACGGAGCGAGCGAGCTCGCCGCGTGGGTGGGCCTGTTCACCCGCTTCGCAGCCGCATCCGGATCTTCGTCCGACCCCGACGCCGTATTCGACGTGCTCTTCCGCGAGGCGCTCGAGGGCGAGGCCGACGCCGGCGGAGTGATCGCCTACAACCACCTGGCCGGAGAGCCGATCGCAGCGCTGCCGGAGGGCCGCCCGCTGGTCGTGCGCACCCCCGACAGCCGCCTCACCCTCGCCAACTTCATGCGCGCGCAGCTCTACGGCGTGTTCGGAACTCTCGCCCTCGGCATGCGGGTCCTCGCCGGCGAGAAGGTCGAGCTCGACCAGATGTTCGCCCACGGCGGCATGTTCCGCACCGCGGGCGTCGCCCAGCGCTTCCTCGCCGGAGCACTCGACGCGCCGGTCTCCGTCGCCGAGACGGCCTCTGAGGGCGGCGCGTGGGGCATGGCCGTTCTCGCCTCGTTCGTGAAGGACGGCGACGGCCGCACGCTCGACGGCTACCTGCGCGAGCGTGTCTTCGACGACGCCAGCTTCGAGACGATCGCCCCCGTGCCCGCCGACGTCGCCGGCTTCGCCTCCTACCTCGAGACCTACGACGCCGGCCTCGCCATCGAGCGTGCCGCCGTCGAGGCTCTCACCCTGAAAGGAACCACCCCGTGAGCGCCTTCACCCCCGAGATCCAGGTGGCCATCGCGCGCACCCGCGACGACGTGGCCCGCCTGCACGCCGAACTCGTGCGTTACGAGCTCGTCGTCTGGACCGGCGGCAACGTCTCCGGCCGCGTTCCCGGCGCCGACCTGTTCGTGATCAAGCCGTCCGGCGTCTCCTACGACGACCTGAGCCCCGAGAACCAGATTCTCTGCGACCTCGACGGCAACGTCATCGAGGGCACCCCCGGCTGGGAGCGCAGCCCGTCGAGCGACACCGCCGCGCACGCCTACGTCTACCGCAACATGCCCGAGGTCGGCGGGGTCGTGCACACGCACTCCACCTACGCCACCGCGTGGGCGGCCCGCGGCGAGGCCATCCCGTGCGTCATCACGGCGATGGCCGACGAGTTCGGCGGCGAGATCCCGGTGGGGCCGTTCGCGATCATCGGTGACGACTCGATCGGCCGCGGCGTCGTCGAGACGCTCGCCGGCCACCGTTCGCGCGCCGTTCTGATGCAGAACCACGGCGTCTTCACGATCGGCAAGAACGCGAAAGACGCCGTCAAGGCGGCCGTGATGGCCGAGGATGTCGCGAAGACCGTGCACATCTCGCGCCAGCTCGGCGCCCCCCTGCCCATTGCGCAGACGGCGATCGACTCGCTGTTCGACCGCTACCAGAACGTGTACGGCCAGCCCGCAGAAAACCAGCACCCCACAGGAGCACTCAAGTGAGCAACTCGATCGTCCCCGACCTGAAGAAGAACGAGGTCTGGTTTCTCACCGGCAGCCAGGACCTCTACGGCGACGACACCCTGCGCCAGGTCGCAGAGCAGTCGCAGGAGGTCGTGCGCCTGCTGAACGAGTCGAGCGACATCCCCGTGACCGTCGTCTGGAAGCCCGTGCTGAAGAGCTCCGAGGCGATCCGTCGCGCGATGCTCGACGCGACGACGGATGACTCGGTCGTCGGCGTCATCGCGTGGATGCACACGTTCAGCCCCGCGAAGATGTGGATCCACGGACTCGACGCGCTGCGCAAGCCGTTCCTGCACCTGCACACGCAGGCGAACGTCGAGCTGCCGTGGGCCGAGATCGACTTCGACTTCATGAACCTCAACCAGGCCGCGCACGGCGACCGCGAGTTCGGCTACATCGCCACCCGCATGGCCGTGCCCCGCAAGACCGTCGTCGGCCACGCATCCAGCCCCGCCGTCACCGCGCAGGTCGGCACCTGGACCCGCGCCGCCTCCGGCTGGGTCGCCACCCAGGGCATGAAGCTCGCGCGTTTCGGCGACAACATGCGCAACGTCGCGGTCACCGAGGGCGACAAGACCGAGGCCGAGATCCGCTTCGGCGTGAGCGTCAACACCTGGGGTGTGAACGAGCTGGTCGAGCGGGTGGATGCCGCATCCGAGGCCGACGTCGACGCACTCATCGCCGTGTACCTCGAGTCGTACGACGTCGTGCCCGAACTGCTGCCCGACGGCGACCGCCACGAGTCGCTGCGCTACGGCGCCCGCATCGAGCTCGGCCTGCGCTCGTTCCTCGAGGAGGGCGGCTTCACCGCCTTCACCACGAGCTTCGAAGACCTCGGCGGTCTCCGCCAGCTGCCCGGCCTCGCCGTGCAGCGGCTGATGGCCGACGGCTACGGATTCGGCGGCGAGGGCGACTGGAAGACCGCCGTGCTGATCCGCGCCGCGAAGGTGATGGGTGCCGGGCTGCCCGGCGGCGCATCCCTCATGGAGGACTACACGTACAACCTGGTGCCCGGCGAAGAGTCGATCCTGGGCGCCCACATGCTCGAGATCTGCCCCTCGCTCACGACCACGAAGCCGAGCCTCGAGATCCACCCGCTCGGCATCGGCGGGCGCGAAGACCCCGTGCGCCTCGTCTTCGACACCGACGCGGGAGCCGGCGTCGTCGTCGCCCTCTCCGACATGCGCGACCGCTTCCGCCTCGTCGCCAACAAGGTCGAGGTCATCGACCTGCCCGCGCCGCTGCCCCACCTTCCGGTGGCCCGCGCCGTGTGGAAGCCCGCTCCCGACCTCGCGACGAGCGCGACCGCCTGGCTCACCGCCGGCGCCGCACACCACACCGTGCTCTCGACCGCCATCGGCATCGAGGCATGGGAGGACTTCGCCGAGATCGCACGCACCGAGCTGCTGATCATCGACGAGAACACCACGAAGCGCGGGTTCGCCCACGAGGTCAAGTGGAACTCCGCGTACTACCGGCTAGCGCAGGGAATCTAGACACACAGACTTGCCAGGGACGGCCCTTTCGGCCCCGGCGGGACCCGGTTTACATGGACAAACCGGGTTTGATGCACCAGACAAAGATGTCCATCATTGAAAGGAACACACAGTGAAGAAGAGAGCAGTTTTCTCGATCATCGCCGCAGGCGCCATGGTTGCGAGCCTCGCGGCTTGCTCGAGTGGCGCAGGCGACTCCGGATCCGGTGACGGCGGCGGCGGACTGATCGGCGTCGCGATGCCGACCAAGTCGTCCGAGCGCTGGATCGCCGACGGCGCCGCCGTCAAGAAGGCCCTCGAAGACCAGGGCTACAAGGTCGACCTGCAGTACGCAGAAGACGACATCCCCACCCAGGTCAGCCAGATCGAGAACATGATCACCAAGGGCGCAGAAGCCCTGATCATCGCGTCGATCGACGGCACGACGCTCACCAACATCCTCGCGGATGCCAAGGACGCCGAGATCCCCGTCATCGCCTACGACCGTCTGCTTATGGACACCGAAGACGTCGACTACTACGCGACCTTCGACAACGAGCTCGTCGGCAACCAGCAGGCCTGGTCGCTCCTCAACGGCCTCGGCCTCACGGAGCTCGACGGAACGCCCATCGAGGGCGCACCGGCCGGCCCGTTCAACATCGAGCTGTTCGCCGGCTCGCTCGACGACAACAACGCGTTCTTCTTCTTCAACGGCGCCATGGACGTGCTCCAGCCGCTGATCGACGACGGAACGCTCGTAGTCAAGAGCGGCCAGACCACCATCGAGCAGGCGGCGACGCTTCGCTGGGACGGTGAAACGGCACAGAGCCGCATGGAGGACCTCCTCACTGCGAACTACTCCGACGGCAGCGCGGTCAACGCCGTTCTCTCGCCCTACGACGGCATCTCCCGCGGAATCATCGGCGCCCTCACCGACGCCGGCTACACCGTGGGCGACGCATGGCCGACCATCTCCGGCCAGGACGCCGAGATCGACTCGGTCAAGGCGATCAACAAGGGCGAGCAGTACGCGACCATCTTCAAGGACACGCGCGAGCTGGCCAAGAAGGCGGCGGGCATGGCCATCGCGGCCCTGAACGACGACACCGTCGAGACGAACGACGACAGCACCTACAACAACAACGTCAAGGACGTTCCGTCCTACCTCCTCGAGCCCGTCATCGTGGTCAAGGACAACATCCAGACGGAACTGGTCGACACCGGCTACTGGACCGACGCCGAGGTCAACGGTTAATCCGCTGATCTAAGCACCGCCGGTGCCGGGGGTTCGCCCCCGGCACCGGCACCCCATTTCTTCACACGAGCTCAAGGAAGCCGGCACACACAGTGACCACGAACATCCTGGAAATGCGGTCGATAACCAAGACCTTTCCCGGCGTGAAAGCCCTGCAGGACGTCACCCTCGAGGTGGCTCGCGGCGAGATCCACGCGATCTGCGGCGAGAACGGCGCGGGAAAATCCACGCTTATGAAGGTGCTGTCCGGCGTATATCCGCACGGCACCTACGAGGGCGACATCGTCTTCGAGAACGAGACCGTCGAGTTCCGCGACATCCGTGACAGCGAGGCCAAGGGCATCGTGATCATCCACCAGGAGCTCGCACTCAGCCCCTACCTGTCGATCGCCGAGAACATCTTCCTCAACAACGAGGTCAAGGGCCCGCTCGGGCTCATCGACTGGAACAGGTCGAACCAGGAGGCGGCCAAGCTGCTCGCCCGGGTCGGCCTGCGCGAGAACCCCACGACCAAGGTCATGGACATCGGCGTCGGAAAGCAGCAGCTCGTCGAGATCGCCAAGGCGCTCTCGAAGGAGGTCAAGCTGCTCATCCTCGACGAGCCGACCGCCGCGCTGAACGACGAAGACTCCGCTCATCTGCTCGACCTGATGCTGCACCTCAAGGAGCAGGGCATCACGTCGATCATCATTTCCCACAAGCTGAACGAGATCAAGAAGATCTCCGACACGGTAACGGTCATCCGCGACGGCAAGACGATCGAGACGATCGCCAAGGCGGATGTGACCGAAGAGCGCATCATCAAGGACATGGTCGGCCGCGACCTCGAGCACCGGTATCCCGACCACACGCCGCACATCGGCGAGGAGATCCTGCGCGTCGAGAACTGGACGGCGCATCATCCGCAAGACCCCTCACGCGTCATCGTCGACAACGTCAACATCAACGTGCGCCGCGGTGAGATCGTGGGCATCGCGGGGCTCATGGGCGCCGGTCGCACCGAGTTCGCGATGAGCCTGTTCGGCCGCAGCTACGGCTCGCGCATCTCGGGCAAGGTCTTCAAGAACGGCGCCGAGATCAAGACCCGCACGGTGTCGGAGGCGATCGAGAACGGCCTGGCGTATGCCACGGAGGACCGCAAGACCTACGGGCTCAACCTCATCGAAGACATCAAGCGCAACATCTCGATGGCGTCGCTCGGCAAACTCGTGCGCGGCGGCCTCGTCAACGACAACGAAGAGTTCAAGGTCGCGAACGAGTACCGCACGAGCATGAACATCAAGGCCCCCACGGTGCTCGCCAAGACCGGCAAGCTCTCGGGCGGCAACCAGCAGAAGGTCGTGCTGAGCAAGTGGATCTACTCCGACCCCGACGTGCTCATCCTCGACGAGCCGACCCGCGGCATCGACGTGGGTGCGAAGTACGAGATCTACACGATCATCAACCGCCTGGCTGCGGCGGGCAAGGGCATCATCGTCATCTCCTCGGAGCTGCCGGAGCTGCTCGGAATCTGCGACCGCATCTACGCCCTCTCCGAGGGCACCATCACGGGCGAGCTCCCCATCGCGGAAGCCAACCCCGAGTCCCTCATCAAGCTCATGACCATGGAAAAGCCCAGCTAGCCGCGGCTAGTTGTTCAAGGAGAGATCCCAATGACTGACAAGAACACAACGCTCGAGCGGCCGGTGAGCAAGCTCGCGTCGTCGCTGAGCCACATCGCCAGCGACCTCGGCAAGAACGGCATCTTCCTCGCGCTCATCGCCGTGGTCGTGCTTTTCCAGATCCTCACCGACGGCATCCTGCTGCGCCCGCAGAACATCTCCAACCTGATCGTGCAGAACGGGTACATCCTGATTCTCGCGATCGGAATGGTCATGGTGATCGTCGCCGGCCACATCGACCTGTCGGTCGGTTCGGTCGCCGCGTTCATCGGCGCCGTCTCCGGCGTGCTGATCCGCGACGCGGGCTTCGACTGGTGGATCGCGATCATCGTCTCGCTGATCATCGGTGCGCTCGTGGGTGCCTGGCAGGGCTTCTGGATCGCCTACGTGGGGATACCGGCGTTCATCGTGACGCTGGCCGGCATGTTGATCTTCCGCGGGCTCGCGCTCGTGGTGCTCGGCAACACGAACATCGGCTCGTTCCCCGAGGGCTACCGCGCGCTCGGCAACGGGTTCCTCACCGACCTGTTCGGCGAGTTCGACGTCGACCCGTTCACCCTCGGCATCGGCGTGATCGCGATCATCGCGTTCGTCGTGCAGCAGCTGCGCACCCGTGCGGGTCGCAAGAGCTACGCGCAGGAGGTCGAGCCGATCGGCTGGTTCATCGGCAAGCTCGTGCTCGTCTCGGTCGCGATCTTCGCTATCTCGTGGGCGCTCGCCAGCTTCAAGGGCATCCCGGTCACGCTCATCATCCTGGCCGTGCTGGTTCTGGTCTACGGCATCGTGACGAACCGCAGCGTGTTCGGGCGCCACATCTACGCGATCGGCGGCAACCGCCACGCGGCCGAGCTCTCGGGCGTCAAGACGAAGAAGGTCGACTTCTTCATCTTCGTCAACATGGGCTTCCTCGCCGCTCTCGCCGGACTCGTGTTCACCGCCCGCCTCAACCTCGCGGGACCGAAGGCGGGTGACGGCTTCGAGCTCGAGGCCATCTCCGCCGCGTTCATCGGTGGCGCCGCGGTCCAGGGCGGCGTCGGCACCATCGGCGGCGCGATCATCGGTGGTCTCATCATCGGTGTGCTGAACAATGGAATGTCGATCCTCGGCATCG
>Ga0247741_1002231_pt1 | contig 10804 bp, 7 predicted proteins | sample UWRJL213509R2_FD_180945 | JGI IMG/M metagenome (GOLD analysis project Ga0247741, IMG submission 180945) | Plant litter microbial communities from Arlington Agricultural Research Station in Wisconsin, United States - UWRJ-L213-509R-2 | ecosystem: Environmental > Terrestrial > Plant litter >...
AACTCGTACTAATGTGTTGTGCAGCGAGGGAGAGCCTTGTCTCAAGAATCCGGGGGTAACAGGCGTGTGACAGGCGTGTGACCAGGACGGCACCCACTAGAGGATTGGGCATCACCACTGATATGGCATTTCGCAAGTTTCCGACATTTTGACAGGTTGTAATTCACATCCTGCTAGGGGGCAGAGCTTTCCACCTCTCGAAGAGCACAAACTGAGTACAATTGTGTTCAGTTGATGTTCTTCATGGTGCGGTGATGTGTCATACAGATAAAATTACCTTGAAAGTTCGCTTTAAGCTCCCATAGATGGAAGAAGTGGTCTGGGTTGGTTTGGATGTTGATAGGTGTGGTGAGTGGTGCAGAAAGATATAATGTTAGCTTCATAACGTCGGAACTAACGCAGTTGTCACCTAGTGGTTTTTTGTATTTTTTTTTTCATCGACGTGGCGCTTCGAACGAGCTTAGGCGCGACCTGGGAGGTGTCCTTGTTGTCCCGCTACGTCCCGGGCTTCAAGCTTGTACCCTCTCCAGCTCATTTCGCCTCCACCTCGCGCAATATTCGATCTCTATGGCCACAAACCACAATTATGAGATCTCCTCAATGGTCCGCTTCGATTGGATCCCCTCACGCATCTCTAGGTGGGCTCGTTGGCTCGGGACACCCAATGCACTCCTCCTCCCCCCACATTGACCTTTCGCCGTGTTTCCTCGCCTCCTGTGCTCCGTTTGGCACGTTACTTACGCCATATGAAAGGTCTCAATGACATCTTTCTATCACACCCACGCCCGAGCTGAACAACCCCCGCGTTTGCAAGCAGTCAATGAATTCACCGAAATCTGACTCCCCAGCTGCTATCCCTCACTCTGTCAGCAAAATCGTCTGGATTTCGACGTTCAGGCTCTCATTTTGAACATATCAACATCAGCTAACCAATGCCTTTTTAATGCCTGCAGACCTGAGCTGAACGATCTGCGCGTTCGCAAACAGTCAAGGATTTCGCCGAAATTGGACACTTGGATTACTTTCCCCATAAATTCAGTGTTCGTTCTCTCATTTGGAAGCTATCAATGTCTGCTCTTCTCGCGTTTGTGTATCCCACCCGATTGCAGTCTGGTTGGCTCACCTCTCAAGTTCACATTTTGCATTCACGAGGTGTATACTGTCTATGTCCCATTTTTCTGTTCGATAAGGAGTGGTAGTCGTAAGATCATAATTATTTACTATGCAATAGTATTATATGACCCAAAGTATGCTCGTTCACCCATTGGGACTCGTTCTGCCGTGCCAAAGGGCAATGGCCTTCATCACCAAGTTCCTTAGGCCTTGACCGACCTGGTCAGGCTGGTCGCTCGAGAATTGCTCACGAATTTTGCACGTTGTACTGGGCAAAACCCTGGGAAAAAGAATGACTCCCCTTTTGGGACTCGTAAACTTATCCTGATTGATCTAATCAGGCGATTTGGAAGTTTCCTTCACGTTCTCTCTGAACAAAGCCAGTGATCCCCACAGAAAAAGGCGTCTTCCGGCCTATCCCAGGGGCTAAATCAACTTATCTACTTTCCACCATGCAACTGCCAGTAGATAATTTCAATCTCAGAGTTGGAACACCCGTTCACAGCGATGGGGGCCAACAGGGTATGTTGACATTCCAAACCCTTGCCTTATTTAATCTATCATTGCAGGTGATCCTGCCACCTTCACAAGCGAATGCGATGAGCTGACTCAGACTGCACTCCAACCAACCAGTAGCAATGGCGACTTGAGTGACATGCAGGGTGCCGAGCTCGAATCCCTGATGGTCTCCCATGTTGATACTGGAACTCTTGCTACGGAAGATCCTGATGAGATTTTTGCAGCTGGTGAGCAACAATCTCAAAGCTGTCCCACAGAACTATCCCTCATACCTTTTTCAAAGGTCTGGGTAACATAGCCAACAGGCCGATTTCACCTGCAACGAATATTAATCATCTCAGTACAACTAAGTTGCAACGCTACATTACGGGTAATATATTCCTATCAAAATCCAATACACCAGATCTGACTGAATCTATCAGATTTTATCGTCGAATGTACACCGGACGATATCAATCACCTGGCGCTCGACACCGTCGGTATCGTTTGTTTTGGACTCGGGAATGAGGAGGGCAAAAATCTAAAGTTGGAGAGGGAATTTCCTCAGACGTGGAAACTGGCCGGTCTCCTGAAACTGTGAGTATTCAAGACGTGTCATGTCAGGTACTAGCTCTGAAGTAAGCCACATCTCCAAGACCCATAGAAGTCAACGAACTGATCATTATGGCCACATCGGATGAATTGACCAACTTCGCTCATATTTCGTTGACGAAGGACGAGCTGGCTTCCGTATCAGAAACAGACGCACAACCTGGGGACTGTGCGTACTTTATGTGATTCTGTTCATGTGTGATTATTTACTTGAAAGTGTGGTCCAAAAATTAGGGATCGTAAAAACCTTTATATCTGGCGAGGAGGCCCCATCGTTGAAATTGTCATTTAAAATAAGATATCTGAGCTGTATGTTCCCACATCCATCAATATTTAAAAAGCTGATAAATGGTTGATCACCTGAAGCAGAATTTGGGGCCGACAAGCTTGTGGATTTATGGGATCAGGCCGACCGCCTGCATGACTATGGAACATCACTGAGGTCTCGCTTCGAAGACACAGGCAATTTCTATGACATTTCCACCGCCAATTTAGCCCACCAGCGGGCAGTTCAGCTCACTCCAGATGGCCACGCCAGCATGCCAGGCCGGCTGGGTGAGCTTGGAAACACATTGACACGTCGGTTTCTACACACTGGTGATCTATCAGACATTTCCACTGCCATTTCAGCCCACCAAAGAGCAGTTCAGCTCACTCCTGATGGCCATGCCGGCATGCCAGGTCGGCTGAATAACCTTGGAATTTCATTCTGGTGTCGGTTCGGACACACAGGTCATCTCCCTGATATTTCTGTTGCCATCTCGGTCCAGCAAAGGGCACTCCAGCTTGCTACGGACGGCAATCCCGACGTGCCAGTTCAACTGAATAGCCTTGGGATTTCATTCATGCGCCGCTTTGAACACACTGGCGATCTCTCTGATATTTCCAACGCCATTTCAACCCTCCAGAAGGCAGTTCAACTCACTCCGGATGGCCACGTCCTAATACCAAGCCTGCTGAATAATCTTGGGAATTCATTCAAGTTTCGCTTTGGAAGTACAAGAGATCTCCCGGACATTTCCAACGCTATTTCGATCCTCCAGAGGGCGGTTCGGCTCACTCCGGATGGTCACGCAGACATGCCAGGCATGCTTAGTGCGCTTGGAAGTTCATTGACATGTCGTTTTGAACGCACTGGTGATCTCCCTGACATTTCCAACGCGATTTCAACTCACCAGAGAGCAATTCAGCTCACTCCAGATGGCCACGCCAATATGCCAGACCGGCTGAGTGAGCTTGGATGCTCATTGACCTGTCGTTTTGAACGCACAGATGATCTATCAGATATTTCCACCTCCATTTCAACCCACCAGAGGGCAATTCAGCTCACTCCCGATGGCGATGCTGGCATGCCAGATCGGCTGAATCACCTTGGGACTTCATTCAGGGTTCACTTTCAACGCACAGGTGATCTCCACGACATTTCCAGTGCCATTTCGGCCCACCAGAAAGCAATCCAGCTCACTGTGGACGGCCATCTCAGCATGCCAGGTCTATTGAATGACCTTGGAATTTCATTCCTCTCCCGCTTTGAACGCACTGGCGATCTCTACGATGTTTCCAACGCCATTTCAACCCTCCAGAAGGCAGTTCAGCTCAGTCCGTTCGGCCATACTGACATGCCGTGTCGGTTGAGTAACCTTGGGGTTTCATTCAGATCTCGCTTTGTATGCACGGGTGATCTCCCGGACATTTCAAGTGCCGTTTCAGCCCTCCAGAGGGCAGTTCAGCTCACCCCTGATGGCCATGCTGACTTGCCAGGTCGGCTAAATAGCCTTGGAAATTCACTCTCATGTCGCTTCAAACGCACTGGGGACATCTCTGATGTTTCTGCTGCGATTTCCTCCCAGCAAAGGGCAGTTCAGCTCGCTCCCGATGGCCATGTCAAACTGTCAGGTTGGCTAAATAGCCTTGGAAATACTTTCGCGCGTAGGTTTGAACGCACTGGTGATCTCCATGATATTTCCAGCGCTATTTCAACCCAGCAGAGGGCGGTTCAACTCATTCCGGATGACCATGCTGAAATGCCACATCGACTCAGTAATCTTGGAGTTTCATTCGCACATGGCTTCTTACACACTGGTGATCTATCAGACATTTCTAGCTCCATTTCAGCCCTCCAGAGAGCAATTCAGCTCACTCCGGAAGGCCATGCTGATATGTCGGGTCAACTAAGTAACCTTGGAAGGTCGTTCTTTTATCGCTACGGACTCACAAGTGATTCTGTGGATTTCCATGAAGCAATGTCCAGTTATGGGCAATCCGCTACCTACCCTTCCGGTGCTCCCTCAATCCACCTCGCCTCTGCCCGACAATGGGCCAACCTCTCTTCATCCGGGGATTCATCGCAATCCCTTCATGCTTACGGTGTTGCCATCGATCTCCTATCAAAGGTTGCGGGCATGGACCGAACTATTTACCAACGTCATACAAGCCTCGTTGGCATTTCGAGTTTAACCACTGCCGCAGCCTCAGCTGCATTCGCTCAAGGGGAAGGTGGCAAGGCCCTCGAGTGGCTCGAGCATGGTCGATGCATTGTCTGGAATCAAATCAACCAACTTCGTACTCCGGTAGATGATCTGAGAGCACACGACAAACTTCTGGCGGACCGCTTTTTGTATCTTTCGAGGGTACTGGAGTCTTCCGGGTCGCGTCGAGAATCAACGATTTTTGCACTTGACACTACCATATCAAAACAAATCGCATTACAAGACGAAGCACAGTCCCATGTTGAGCAAGCTAAAGAGTGGGGCGAACTGCTTGACAAAATTCGTATGACTCCAGGTTTTCATGACTTCCTCCGACCCCGTTCGTCGTCAAGCATTCTGAAGGACCTCCCCAAAGATGGCCCCGTTATTCTCATCAATGTACACGAAGATCGATGTGACGCCTTGGCTCTGATACCTAGTTGTGATGAACCACTCCATATCCCACTTATTGACTTTACTCATCAAGCTGCAACCAAGCTCCGAGACCGGCTACGCAGATACCTCTTGCGTGGTGGAAACCTCACGAGGCAGGCCGATCGTGGTCCACGAGAAGTTCTGGACCCCGATGTTGAGAAAACAAGCGAAATCCGTGACGTTCTTCATGAGCTTTGGTTGTGTGTGGTAAAACCGATCTTGGACGGGCTTGCCTATTCCGTAAGTCTTATTTTGAGAATCATACGATCCATTCACTTACTTTTCACTTTATTGAAGCCTCGTTCGGACCCAGCTCGTATCTGGTGGTGCCCCACTGGCCCCCTTGCATTCCTTCCAATTCACGCTGCTGGAATCTACAGCCATGATCGCCAATCGCCTGGATCATGTATTTCCGACTTTGTGATATCATCATACACTCCGACTGTCAGTGCCCTCCTGGAGAAGTTGAAGGCCTCAGACACTGGGCGACAGCCCGTTTCCAAAGTATTGCTTATCAGCCAGCCAAGTACGCCTGGCCTTCCTCCAATCCACGGAACCACGCGAGAAGTAAATGTTGTAAGCAAGATAATTGCATTGGACGGCTGTGAATCACTACTTCTGGAGGGGTCTAGAGCGACAGTCACTTGTGTGAAGGAGGAGATGAAATCGTACAGATGGGTTCACTTCACTTGTCATGCGAGCCAGAACATTCATAACCCTCTTCGGAGCGCGTTCTTTCTGCACGATGGACGGCTCGAACTCGGAGAGCTTGTGAAGCAGAGAATTCCGCAGTGTGAGCTGGCTTTCTTGTCTGCTTGTCAGACGAGCACTGGGGACGAGAAGCTTTCCGAAGAGGCAGTTCATTTGGCGGCTGGAATGTTGGCAGTGGGGTATCAGGGTGTAGTGGGAACAATGTGGTCAATCAAGGACAGGTATGCGCCAAAGGTCTCAGAGGCATTCTACGATTATCTGGTGGTAAAAAGGAGGAATACCGGAAATCAGGGACTGGACAGCACCCATGCCGCATATGCCCTCCATCACGCGATCCAGGTCATTCGAAAGGATATCGGTGATACAGAGTACAGCCTCTTGACGTGGGTTCCATATGTTCATTTTGGGCTTTAGGAGATCCGTCATTTCGTATATAGAGGGATGGTGATATTTCGATTTGAATGAAACTGTATGGTAATCAGTGTATCAATTGTACTGAACAACAGAAAACTTGAATTTGGGCGGTGTTTGTACATTTTTTGATCGATGAGTCGGATTCCGACTTATCCAAGGCCGTCAAGTCCTGTGTCACGAATGAAAATTTAAACATATTCAACCAGTATGACTTTGTTGAATAGGTAGCACATGATGTGAATACCATTGTCGACGGCAGATATGTATGACCTTATTTTTCAGCGTTTAACAAGGTGACGACAAATGACATGGTCTATTGTTGATCCACCCCATTTCACATAGTTTTTGGTCGTAGTTTTCATATAAAATTGCATGGTTTCTATCTGATGGTACATGAGCTAATGGCATGGTCAGACTTGGATATACGTACCCCGAAACTGAATTTGTGGTCATGGCACCGACGTATGGTCACAACGGGGCTAACTATGACTGTGACAATGTGTTGATGGTACCTATTAGAGAGCAAATGTTTAAGCAAAAGAGCCTGGTCGAATACTCAGGGTAGAGAGTGGAAAGCGCCGTTGGGCGCTTATTCCTTGTTCCGGATATTCCGCGATTGGAGGTGTCCGACAGTCCTCGAATTTGGTTTGCACGAGTGATCGCCTTGGAGAATTAGTAAATTAAATTGCTATTAGAAACTCAAAATTACTGTACTACTCTGATATCTCAGAGTCCACACTAAACCTGTGCTTCACAATGTTGGCGTCATAGCCGCAATGTCTATCTTCGTAGTTGCCGACACTGTTAGTCACATGATTCTAGAGACAGATTAGACAAGAGATCTCTGGTCTGAGCTGAGACGCCACTCCCAATATTTAGGAGTCATACGACGCGTGCGGTAAAGCCAGACCTGGTAGAGCCAAACACCCATAACCTGCAGGAGTATGACAGAAAAGATAAAATAAAACCAAAAAAAGAGGGTAGTGAGATCACCCAGCGGTGGTATCAGCGAGCATGGGCTCCGGCCCATATCAGCAGTGCACGAGCATGGGCTCCAGTGCGCACGGCGACGGCAGCATGAGGGTAGGGACCCCTTCATGCATCCATATTGGCAGGGCACGAGCTAGGCTCCAATGCAAACGGCGACGGCGACGGCAGTGTGAGGGTGGGGACCCCTTCATGCATCCGTATCGGCGGAGCACAAGCTGGGCTCCAGTGCAAACGGCGACGGCGACGGCAGCGTGAGGGTGGGGAACCCAGCGTGCGCCCGAGTTGGCACCAGCCAAAGAATGTGTCCTGTTGGGGTCAGTATGCTCTTGCGGAGATTTGATGAGAGAGACGCATCCGGGCCTGGATCCCCAAATCCCAGTCACCGAATCAATAAGGCTACGAGGTGATATGAGAGGACCGACTCCGACTCAATCAGCGCAGCGTCACGCGAGTATGTAACTCCAGCGCTATCTGTATCGGCGGCTGAGTTTGCGGGCACGACAATTGAGGGATGGTTAGTGGACTTGTGAATGTGCTTGTATCGACCATGCGGAAGTACGGGTCCCAACGGAACAGCGGTAGCGACAATGGTAGACGGTGGTAACGGCCATAACGGTAGTACGCGAGCATGAGCTCCAGCGCAGTTGGGGACGGCAGCGGCGGTCTGTGGGCGCGACAATTCGGGCGTGATCCACATTGGCAGTTGCCAGCAAGCACTACAGGGGCGGAAAACGTCGGAGGTCATCGATCATCTGTGGTAGTAAATTCTATCCTGATGGAGAGAGTAGGATGTCAATAGTCAGCAGCTAAAACTGAGGTTTGAGAGAAGGAACACATCTGAGAGTCTGAGACTGCCAGAGGATACCCCAAAACCCAGTCACCAAACTCATCCTCATTTTTCCATATCCTCATCACCCTCATCCAACCTGACGAGACTCCGTGACCTCTTGTGACAAGTCACAATGCAAGCCTCCATCTGTAAGATATAACCGTAGTAGAGTACTGTACCATTTCGATCAATTCGGCCGTCACGCGCCGCGCACTTGTGTGGTTTGGCCGAAATTGAAACCGTGTCCCGTGTCACAGGGCGCTTTGGGGCCATTTTCAGGGTCTGTGAAGGCTCCGGGAGCCCGCGCCGCGAGCGGCGCGCACCATATAAGGCAGGTGGCCGAACGCAAAATTTCGTCCACCTGGTCACAGGTCACACCCCTGGCCGAATTGAACAAAATGGTACAGTATTTAGAATTACTAAACTCAAGAGCAGTAAGGTGTTTCAACGAAATAAGGTGCTTCGTATCGAAAGTCTCGGTCTTCTGGGAAGGGATTACCATCGAAACTATCAATAACGTTTATGATGCATCTTTGAAGGGAGATTGCTTTTTGGACATATTTCTCGGAATCGCCTCTCCACATGGATCGAAGAGAGGTGAGTTGTGTATGATCACACAAGTAGATCTCCAGAGGTAAGCTGCTTTGTCGCATCACGAGACGAGCATGCAAAAAAAGGATGACGGATTGCTTGGTCGCCGCATCGTCCAGTGAATCAAAGGCGATCTTGGATAGGTTAGGAAGGTACCTAAACCTGCCGCTGCTTGCATCCTTCTCCCTCAGCACGTCGGTGATCTCCTTCTGTAGTTCACGATGATACCAATTAGCTGGTGAGATCGATGAAACACAATATAGGGAAGTGATGCTAGGGATTTGCTTGACGATCGGAAAAATCCAAGTGAATTCATTGATCAGGCCCGTAACTCGGAGCCTCTTCAATGGGCAGCATGAATGAAGCAGCAGTGGTAGTATCGCCTCGTACGTTCGGAGGGGGTATGTGAACAACACTCGCACCCAAAGGGAAATGAGGTTGGGAAGCACGATGCAGTCTAGAATGAGGTCAATGTCCCGATAATCGGTCATGGTGAGCTCGAGAAGGGAGGGGAGGACTATAGTCCTGGATGATTCACTCCTGGAAGGATACATGATGAACTCGAGGGACAGTTCCAGTTTGATGAGGTTTGAGAGGTGCTCCAAAATCATCATCGTGGCTGTATAGTTGACATGGGTGACCAACGTTAATCGGGTGAGTTGGTCCCACGCAATACAAGGGAGGTTGACTGGGAAGTGCGCCATAGGCCCGTTCTGCGAGGATGGTCCAATAATTGACTCCAAATCCATCAGAGCGCTCTGAGGCGGCAGTAATACACGGATCACGAAATCCCCTGGTGCATCCATTTGATGCACTTCCACCGATGGGGGTTTTCTTGCAACAGTTTCATAAATGTCGAGGAGACATGATCTACGATGACGAGCTTGAGGGACAAGGGCAAGCTGCAAGATTTCGTCAAGCAGATAGCGAGGAGGTGCTCGATACATTCCCAGGTTAGGCGGGGCTTGCGCTTCCTCCGTAGTTTTAGATTACACCCAATTCGCGACCAAATGTGAGGCATAAAGATAGCAATGGTCCTCCATCTCGAGCACACCTCCGTGATCGACCAGGTATCTGCATGCTCCTCGTAGATTCTGACCTCTGATATGGATAAGAAGCAGTTACGGGAAACGAAAGCGCGAGAGAAGATCTCCATTAAAACGTCATGATTGAGTTTTCGAATGGGGGATGTAAGAGTTGAGAGTAAAGGGATCTCCTCGTTGAGCTGGCGCTGCCTCTGGGTGAGTTTAGTAAGGGTCTTCCTGAGCTTGGGCTTGGCTCGCTTATATTTGAGAGTGAGCTTACCCAGCTCAATACGAGCTTTTCCAAGTCTTCTGAGGATGACCGACAGGTCGTCCGGCGTAGGGATGTAAGATGATTGGACGAGCAGCATAAGATCATGTTCGTCGAGATTTTCGAGATCTAGCGTTCGATTCATTCCTACTGGAGCAGTGCAATATTGTTGAAATTGGACGAACTGAAGCTTGTAGAGTAGTGTTTGGTTGGTGATTGAATAACTTATCATGATCACATTCGAGTACCTACCCTAAAGAGCACAGCCACCCTACTGAACACATGCGGTGTTGTCATTACCTGGTCATGATACTCCGACTCATCCTGGACGCCTGGAGTTCACAAGTTATGCATGTCTTCCAGGCTTTTGTGAAGCTTAACCTGTCAAATACGCGACAGCGTCGACATATCAACCTTCAGGAACTCCTAGGCTGCTCACCAGAGTTGGGCTCTGTGTTGCTATTCGACGCGCTCCTGAGCGCGATCCCTTTGCTGGTTAAATGTACAACGGCTGCCAAGGACATTGGCCTCATGATATCGGGTAACGTTTGAAGACAGACGACTCCATGAATCCTATTTTGGAAGACTTATGTGTTGTGGGCCGCGCAGTCGCACTCTTGGCTCAACTTTCAGACGGTCTCATCTTTATTTAGACCAAAGGCTCTCCGAGAACCAATTGGCGCTCTAGTATTATGACGATCGCTGGAGAATCGCGATCACATGACCTTAAATATGACGGATGATGAGTGTCGTTGCCGATGCTTTGGATCGGAACGTCAGAACTGACGATTGCGCTCTCCATTTAGCAAGATATAGTTTATAAGTCTAAGGTATGGTTGTTCTCTCTTCC
>Ga0247741_1002232_pt1 | contig 10798 bp, 15 predicted proteins | sample UWRJL213509R2_FD_180945 | JGI IMG/M metagenome (GOLD analysis project Ga0247741, IMG submission 180945) | Plant litter microbial communities from Arlington Agricultural Research Station in Wisconsin, United States - UWRJ-L213-509R-2 | ecosystem: Environmental > Terrestrial > Plant litter >...
ATGTCGAGCGCTGGCCTTAGTCTCTTATATAGCCCAGTCACGGGTACTATAGGAAACGACGAGATAACGGTACCAGGCCATACCTTGAGCTGCCAAGAAGCTCTCACTGAAATTCTTACAAATCAAATACCAAGTCAAACGAGGAAGCTCTCGGAGCGCTCACGGAGGTAGATAATCGTGGTAGTGCCGTCCAGCGCCAATGCCCACTACCGTCGTAACCCTTCTTCCTACGTGTTCCTCGCGACGAGAAAGAAACATTCCATTTTTTTTTTTTACGCAGCACAACCCGCCGTGTTATGACCAACTGAGAAGACACGGGCTACATCCAGGCTCCTAAAACCACCCGCAATACCTCGCCCGATGAGTTTTCTATGTGTTCACAATATGAGATATAAGGAGATGTGATTGGATGACGTTCAGTGATCTCGGACGCCAGTGATTAACGCCAGTGAAAATCGGCTCTGACGGCAGCTGACGCGGAGCTGCGGCTGGCAAAATTGGTGTTCGGTGATCTCGGGACGCCAGTGATTAACTCCAGTGAAAATCGGCATCTGACGCGGAGCTGCGTATTTCGGATGCCGAGGACAAAATTTGGCACCGTCAGCATTTCTCTGCAATCTCCTGTAAAAATGTTGACCACATAATTTCGACGACGTCATCCATTCAAAGTCAACGCGCCGAAGGCTCGAACGAACTTTACAAATTTGTAAAAGAAATGTCTGCACTTTCGATTTCCATGAAAAGGCGTACTCCGAGCTCGCCGAGCGGAGCTGTAATGTGATTAGATGGCCACCCCAACCTCAAAACCTCTTCTTCCGCAACCACCATGTCCACGCTTCTGCCCACATTCCCCCTTGCCTTACATTGTGCCATGAAGCCCGTCACTACTCTCGAAGGCTGCCAATATAGGCGGGTGTATTGACGCCACGTTCTCTTAGATGGAGTCGGCTGAAGTTGGACGGGTGCGAGTTCCATAATTGGGAGAGTCAATCGTGAGTTATTCTGGCGGCGTGAATCATCTCATTATCAACAAAACGAGTTCATAGCGACGCTAGAGGACCTTCTGGAGCAGCTCTGATAATTTCTGTATGATCCCAGAAGCGCACATGTTCCAGCTGCGTATAGTTGGCTATACGTCCAAGGGCTTTGACAATCTCTCCAGATTCTTCTTGACTGACAACGTCATAGTGAGCCTGTAGAAGGGATTGTTCAGCGACATATAATTTGCTTTTCTCAGAATTCCTAACCTCCACGCTCTGCCACCCAATAACCAGCCAAAACTTACTCGCATCCTCGATCGTTGGACCCCACACGGCTCGTGAAAAGCTTCCAGTTTCCAAGGCTGCCATGGTTTTCAAAGTGCGGAGCACATCCTCCAGTTCCTGTTTGGCATGCCCATCTTTGAGTATGATGCCCACAATCTCCGTCACGGGTGCAGTGAGAGCGGCTGTGGCGTCGTCATTGAACCGAACATGGCTCATCAAGAATTTTCCGCGACCGATGGCGGGTTTGAGCTTCGCCACGATGATAGGATATTCTACCGGATTGTCTATGAGGGCCTTGTGGTGTTCGTACTTCTGCCATGTTAGAGCGATCGTTACTTAGGCTAGCGTTGAGTCGAAGGTGGGGGACGTACGAATGAACATGTTGGCCGTTTTCTTATCTTCTACGGACAACCCATAGTAGCCTCTAACCAAAGCCTATGTCGGCTTGGGACTTTGTTGGCTACGTACGTACGTACGTACCCAAGGCATCCCTTGACCTGTATACTGTGATCCATCACCGCCTTCAGAGTTGCCTTGTCTTTCAGTAGGGCGTTGGATGCGGTCCATGAGGCGACTTCATAGATTGGCATGCTGCTCTCAGTGTATCAGGGTCAATAATTGGAGGAAAGGACGGAGATTCCAATGCTTTTTATTAGAGAGTTGGGTGCGGGTGGATGGAGACCAACCGCCTAGCCCTTAGGGTCAGTAAGTCGTGCCCCGCACCATCAAGTTTACCGCAGTTGTGTATTTGATTGATATTCGAGTACTGAAGAATGGGAGAAGAAGGTGGAAAAAGGAGTAAACATCTGGATATGAATCGCCATGGCTCTTCGCATAAAGATAGCCGAAACTCTGCATTTAACCTGCCAAATTTTAGCTCGGCGGCTGGGCCTCCCGCGTGTGGGTTTATGATGGATGCACGCGATATTTCGTGTACGCATGCTACTCAGAGTATATTCTACGAAGTGAGGTGGAGGACTAAGAGCAAGGAGCGAGGCACGAGCGATGATCACTGATCGATGAAGGCCAGTGATGCCGCGCACGAGACAAACAAGGAGCTCGAAAAATATGGACCTCACCTGACAGAGTGGCGTATGTTACTTAGAGGTAGATATAGTATCTAGCTGAAACTACATCTAATGCATCGGCAGTCGTTTACCACGAAGTCAATTTCGCCATCGCTGCTCCCTAGCGGATTTCAATACGACTCGTAAATCCCAGACTCAGTACCGCAAGTAGATTTAATTCTCAAAGCCTTTAAAATATAGCGCATTATGTTTCTTAAATACCAAAGCCATGCCTATAAGTCGACGCCGCTGGACGAGTTTAGATATGTTGATGAGCGCTTATTCGTGATCGGACCGGTGCGGAAAGCTCGCACATCGGATCACACAACTGTCACAACAGGCGCTGGCTCGATAAAATTAGATTCTGGGTTACAGGTTTTACTTCATCTATGCACCCCATCCTGCTTGAGAAATGCCGAAGATACTCGTAAGTTGAACAGAAAGATCGGCCACCTTTTGAGGTCACCCCACTAAATTTTGGGCTTTCAAGTCGTTGTAAGCCTGTAACGTGTGTCAATGTCTCTTGATGCGGTATGACCAGTTTGAAGAAGTCATCACCTCAAGACATTTCCACCCAATTCTCGAAAAGAGATCACTGATGTCCTCCCTTCTGGGTCCCTGAGAAATGGTATTCTTTGATCCGAAACGAACATAGTGATGGGATGTCGACTTGGTCCTTCGAATGAATGTCCTTGAGAGTGACCCGGGCACCATAGTAGGGCTCCTGTTGATATATAGTTCATTGTGAACGAGGGTGGGTTAAATACTGTCTTCGCATGCCAGGTCAACGGCGTATATAGGTTTCTTCTTGGTTTATCTGAGAACTATGGTCAACTGTAAGCCTGGTGGCCACTTTAGTACTATCACATGATTTGTCGGACTCGTATAAGTACCAGTATCATAGCGGTTGCATCTTTCTTCTATACACTCATCTACTGTACACCGAATATTACCTGTACCACGAGGAACACAACATGGTCCTTACAAGCTGCGACCTCCAGTGAACCCTAAAGACGATGAGCTTTCACCTACTGGGATACCAGCATCAATTTATTGAGTATTTTCGCACAATATTGGTGTTTTAACATCCTCAACTGGTAGGCATGATCATCAATAATAAGTTATTCTGGAGATATTATCGAGAGCGCACAAGTTTATAGCGACGCTCGGGGAGCATCTGGAGCAGCTCCGAGAATATCTGTATGGCCCCAGAAGCTCACGTGCACCACTGTAGTGTTGGCTACACGTCCAAGGGTTTTAACAGTCTCTACGTATGATCCTTGACGAACAACGCTATAGTGAGCCTGTAAAAGAGGTTCATTCAGCAACATATAGTTTGCTCTTGTGAATTTTCCTAACTTTCACGCTCTGCCACCCAATAATCAGCCAAAACTTATTTGCATCCTCGATCGTTGGACCCCACACGGCCGGCGAAAGGCTCCCAGCCTCTGATGCTATCTTGGTTGTCAACGTGCGGAGCACATCGTCCAGTTCCTGTTTGACATGTCCATCCTTGAGTGTGATTCGCACAATCTCCGTCACGGGTGCGGTGAGTGCAGTTGTAGCGTCGTCGTTGAACTGGACGTGGCTCATCAAGAATTTTCCGCGACCGATGGCGGGTTTGAGCTTCGCCATGATGATAAGATATTCTACTGGATTGTCTATGAGGGTCTTGTGGTGTTCGTACTTTTCCCATGCTAGGACGATCATTACTTTGGTGGCCTTGAGTTGGAGGCGGGGAACGTACGAATGAACATGTTGGCCGCTTTCTTGTCTTCTACGGCCAAGCCATAGTATCCTCTCAACAAAGCCTAGGTCAGCTTGATACTTTGTTAGCTATGGAGTGTGCGTACCCAAGGCACCCCTCGACCCCAATACTGTGATCCATCTCTGCCTTCAGAGTTGCTTTGTCTTTCAGCAGTGCGTCGGACGCGGTCCACGAGGCGACTTCGTAGATTGGCATATTAGCTTGCGAATGAATCAGGTCAGAACTAGGAATTGTTGGATGAAAGGATGGAGATTTCAATGCTCTTCGTCGGAAATTTGAGAGGAGGGTCTGCCCAGGATACTCGCCAGCCTTCGGATAAAATACAAGGGCCAGAGTTCGCTAGTCTCGGCGTACCGTACGTCGAGGGCGTTGATTGCCTGTATCCCTATGACGACGAAGGTGCATCCTCCAGTCAAATATTCGGTGAAAAACTTTCCTTATCAGCCAGTCATTCGAGCAAGGATGTGGGAGCCCGAACAAGTTTACATATGTCAGTGCCTATCAATTCATTCGCGATCGGGCATAACGGATCACACAACAGGCGCCGGCTCGATAAGATTAGATTCTGGTCGGCTAGTTTATTTCCTTCATGCATCCCATCCTGCTCGAGAAATGCCAAAGAGACTCGCATGTTGAATAATGAGGTCAGCCATCTTTTGAAGGTCTTCGACTGATTTTTGGGCTACAAAGTCTTCGTGATCCTGTAAGAAGTGTTGGTGTCTTTTGCTCCAGCAAGATCGCACGAGAAGTCCTTACCTTAAGGCTTTTCCACCCAATGACCAAAAAGAACTTATTGGCGTCCTCCTTGGCAGGTCCCCAAGTAACGTTATGCTCGGACCCGATCTGAGAGGTAAGCGCAATTACGGTCTTCTCAAGTTGGTCCTTCGAATGGCCATCCTTGAGGGTAAGCTCCAAAAAGGCGGTGGTCGGTGCTCCAAGTGCCGCAATAGGGCTCTTGTTGAAATACACATGGTGCATCTTGAAAGGGCCTTCGCCAATTGCAGGAGCCAAAAGTCCTTGAACGATGGGATACCGAATGGCGTCATCTTCAAGGGCTTTGTGGTCCTCGTACTTGTCCCATTCTGGCATTGAATCTTCAACAAAGATTGGTGGGGATATTAAAGGAGACTTACCAGCAACAATAATGACTATCTTCTTTTCGACTTCTGCAACTCCATAGTATGCTCTAGAGGTGGGCGCTATAAGCAGCCGCCACCAAATTGAGAGAAAGAAATTAACACACCTAATACATCCTTCCGACTTGGCAATCTCGTCATAAGCAAGTTTTAGTACATCCCTGTCGGCGATAAGCGCGTCAGAGCCGGTCCAAGAGGCAATTTCGTAGACAGGCATTGGGGGCTTGTTATACTGGGATGAAATTAATAGGTCAGTGCTGTGCTATATAGCCCAGTCACGGGCAATGTCGGAAACGACGAGGTAGCAGTAGGCCATGAGTCAGTACCTCTAGCTGACAAAAGACTACCACGATGACAATGTGAAACTCTTACGAATTCGGAAGCTCTCGGCGCGCCCATCGTGACGCACATATTGAAAGACCACGAATAAAAAATCTAGATAAAAAGACCCGCTAATCTTGCTAAGAATCAGATGAAGACCGTGCATGCTATGAGTGCCTTGAGGTGCTGACCGTGTGAAAGAGATCCACAGCAGGAGTTCTCACAGTCAGATTAGTGCAGATCCCGCGGTCAGTACTAGGTGAAGGCTATAAATTAAATTAAAAGACATGGGGAAAAGGACATAGGTCCGCGTTTGATTCTTCAAACATTGAAAAGAACGGGTCCCTAAAGGGAACTCGTAACCTAGCCTCAGATGGGCCTTAGTGCTGCGAGGAGTGCTAGTGAACCGCAGGTTCACGACCAGCAGCCCATAGATTATTTTGGTAACACTCATGGCAATTAGCACAAGTAGATAAGATAAGATCAGCTAGTGGCCTACCGCAACACACCTTTATCAAGAATTCTGGCCTTTTCGCCCCAAGGTTATTTGGCTCTCACAACAAAACCGATCCAATATTGTCGTTCTCCGCATTTCAGTAAACGCATTGATATACTCTAACGTGATAGCCAGGATAGGCGTGGTCGACTCGCCTGATAACTCCACTACGTGAGGAGCTTCTCATTGTCGCTTTCTAAAGTGGAGATAATGATTATGTGTATTCCAGCTGCCAGTAGGAATAAACGCGCCCATCATGCCCATCGTGCAGTTCGCGCCACTCTCATCTCTTGTACAACCAGCTCTATGGCACAAGTTGACTGAGCTTAAGATCGACGTGCTACGTCTCTCCGACGATGCCGTGCCAATATCGGGTTCTTATTCGATAGGAAGGACCATCAAGGATCGGGAAACTGGCCAGGAGGTTGCTTTGCCGTGCAATCTGACAGTGGGATCTGAGTCATTTGAAGAGGATTACAAGTGCGTTCTTCGTCTTTGTTCATTTTTGTTTCAAGCACTAACCTAGCTGACGATGGAATGAAGGACTCCGCATGGATCTATTCCTGCAATTGGGACGCTCAAGAACTACAACACGATTGAAGACTTCAAAGCCGCTGATAAGACCGCCTTGTTCAACCAAGAAGCCCAAACAGTGTGTTTTGGAGTACTGGCTCCACCTACCATATCACTAAGGCTTTCCATTAGATATGGGATCACATCCTCAAGACACGAGACACGTCCCAGCTCAACCGATTCTTCGTCATCACGTTCGCAGATCTCAAGAAGTACAAATACTACTACTGGTTCGCCTTTCCTGCTTTCGTATCAAAGCCAGCTTGGGAAATTGGGGAGGAGGGATGGAAGAGCGCTGCGGATGAGCTAGATGCTGACGGGGTGAGCATTAACCTTTATTCCTAACCCCCCAGTTATTGACCAAGGAATGTTTAGCTTTCTTCCATTCAATCGCAACTCCGTGCCCAAACCAAACTTCTTCCCAACTTCCTGGTTAAGAAAGGCGCGTCAGGGGAGGTAGAAATCGCCCCGGTGGAATGCTATGAAACCCTCTACGCGTCCACTCCTGCTTCGGAGGTATGTTACACTGTACTCTCCTTTCCTCGATCTTAACCTGCGCTCAAACCTCAGAGACTGATCGCATTCGTCGACCCATCTTCCGATTCTACAAACCCTGGATGGCCACTACGCAACCTGCTCGCCTACCTCCGTGCACTATATCCAACAACCACAGCGACTCTCCGTATTCTCAGGTGGCGTGATTCTGAGTTGTCAGCTTCACCAAATGCGTCTTGGAAGAGTCAGATCGGTACTCTCAGTATCGCTGCATTGGAGGGTGCCGTGGACAACACAACCAGGCCCTCTGCAGTGGGTTGGGAGAAGAACCCACAAGGCAAGCTAGGGCCTCGTGTAGCTGATTTGGCGCCGATGATGGACCCGACGAGGTATGAGGCAGATGATTGATCTAATCGAGGCGTGCTGATGTTATGGCACTAGATTGGCGGCCCAAGCGGTCGATCTGAATCTCAAGCTAATGAGATGGCGGATTCTCCCTGCGCTCGACCTAGATAAGATGTCTTCCACCCGCTGTCTCCTGCTAGGAGCTGGAACACTGGGATGTTACGTCGCACGAGCTCTCATGGTTAGCACCCCGCCCCTTGCTTCTAGATGTCTCCCATACTAATTAGTTTTATAGGGATGGGGAGTCCGGACAATTACCTTTGTTGACTCAGCCAGAGTCTCCTTCTCCAATCCCGTTCGCCAACCCTTGTTTGAATTTGAAGATTGTTTAGACGGTGGAAAACCTAAAGCTGAATGCGCAGCGGCTAGTCTGAAGAGGATCTTTCCTGGAATTGTGAGTCTCCGTCCCTTACAGTACGTCCGAACTGCTGAAATTTTTGGAAATAGAATGCAACTGGCCATTCGCTCGCTATACCCATGCCAGGCCATCCGATACCCAATAACCCAAACTCCATAGCTCAGGCAAAAGCAGAAGTTGCGAAGCTGGAGAAACTTTTCGATGAACATGATGCTGTGTTCTTGCTGATGGACTCTAGGGAGAGCAGGTGGCTACCTACAGTCATCGGTGCATCCAAGGGCAAGGTTGGCCTTATCAGCCTATGCAACTCTTTCCGGTCTTTGAAATACTGTCTATTCAGATTGTCTTGAACGCCGCTCTCGGTTTCGACACCTACCTCGTTATGCGTCACGGAGCTCGTGTCTCCTCCTTATCCACAGGACACGACGGAAAACCTCACCAGAAGCTTGGATGCTACTACTGCAACGACATCGTTGCTCCTGCTGATGTACGTCGTTTGTCTTCTGACCTAGATATGTTATTAACAGGTCTTCTTTGGATCTCAAGTCTCTGACGGACCGAACCCTTGACCAAATGTGCACTGTGACCCGCCCTGGTCTTGCACCGATCGCAGCCGCAACGGCGGTTGAGCTCCTCGCGTCGCTAGTGCAGCATCCAGATGGGTATGTTTGACAGCTTCTATCCGGGGTTGTACTGACACTTCTGGGTAGACTCTTTTCCCCCGCCCCTCCTCCCGTCACCACAACAGGAGCAGCGGCTTCCAACCCAGAAGAAGACGGTACTAGCAGTGTGCTAGGGTTGGTACCTCATCAGCTGCGCGGGTTCCTAGGCCAATTCAGGACGATGCCTCTGGTTGGTGCTGCGTATACCAAGTGCACTGGATGCAGCGAGACTGTGCTTGAGGCGTATGAGAAGCAAGGGTTTGACATGCTGCTGCAAGCGTTCAATGATGTTAAGTATCTGGAGACTTTGACGGGCCTGGATAAGCTCTACAATGAGGGTGAAGCGATGTTGGATGACTTTGATGTTAATGAGGCGGATGAAGATGATTTCTGAGAAGTTTTTCATATTGAACGAGAAGGAGGGCTGTATGATATTCGTACTATCGTTGCTAAGAGTGTACATTTTATGATAACATTAGGAGCGTGTGTGTCTAAGTGGATGGCTGGAAAGCAAAGTGTGTTCGACATAAAACCCTGATGGAAGATGAGACGGCGAGTGATAAATAACCCCTTAAAATACATATCAGTTATACCGAACGCTTCAGAGACCTATAAACCAAGAAAAGGAGAGAGAAGGAGAGCACATCACTACACAGGTGGTGTCATGTGTGTGTAGATACGTTCAAGGCTCCCTAGCTCCGTCATTAGCTTGGTTGTAGGACCCATTGCCCCTTTTGCAGCTAGATCTCGGTCCTGACGATAGAGTTGAGCAAAGCATGGTAGGAAGGAAGTCACTGGTAATACACATACCTGTATAGTGTTCCAACCAATGATGCCAACCTGTATTTTGTCCTGCTCGACTGATGGTCCCCAACAAGATCCCAGACATCCGGGAATATCAATCAACTCCTTCCTCGCCTTCTCGGTGATAGGTTTCATCGCATAACCTCGGTCATGGAATTGTTTGACCGTGATATAAACGAACTGTGTTACTGGCGCGGAGAGCACTGTTTCAAGATCGGATTGGCTGTCGAAAAGGACCTGAGTGATTCTGCCTTGACCGACCATAGACTCCATGACAGGTAGCGCGACGTCGATGTAAGATTCGCTGCTCATGCATTCCTGCTGGTGCGCCAGGGATTTCCAGACTGCGGAACAAGTACCACACATGAGCGACTGGGGAGTTGTTCAGATCGATGGCAGGTCCACCTACTCATCACCCATACCCTGTTGTTTGGGTTGTCTGTTTGAACGCCATGGTAGTTCCTAGGACACTAATCAGTTCAATGAGGATGAGGATGTGTGTGTTGAATGTTACGCTATTGGGCCATTGTCTTTTACGCCGTTCACCAGGCCAACGTAATGGTCTGGGTCGTTGAGGAATTCATCAGACGGCGTGAACCAGATGATCTCTGGGGCTACAGGCTCAGTCATCTGACTGACGCTAGGCATCCAAGTTCGAGTGAGCCTACCAAGGCAGGGCGGAAAGAGAGAGAGGCAGTCGCCCAAGTTACAAGATCAATGTTGTGACCGGGACATCTCTGCCGGCGGTGATCGTATTTATCAGCGTAAATATATTCAGGCTATAAATTACTTGTCTCAGACATCGAACCCTGAGTAAAGAGAGGGTCCTTGCTAATGTTCACGATATGGACTGCGCCTACCCATCTAATACTTGGTCAACAAAGTATTAGATGACTTGTTAACTCAAATAACTAACAGACGAAAAGTAAACTTACCAGGTGGCCCTGACCAGTTTCTCGATTTTGGATTCTATTTCAAATTCTACAGAATCGCCTCGTGTCCCATGTGCCACGTGAAGCTTGAAGGTGCACGTGGAGTGTGGGAATTGCAAATTGTTGTGGCGGTGTAGCAGTCCTTCGGAGCTTCGTTGGTTCATCATCTCTGTGGGGATAACGGCCATACAAGGAAATCCTGGGCTTGAACTTCTCCACTGGAATCGAATAACAAGCAAGAAGTCCAGCCGAAGGCTAAATGCGCCTATGGCTTGAGTACCTGTGAAAGGGGCTATGCACGCATCTGGTGTCTTCATGACTCTGAATTGCTATAGGACCCTGGAATGGCTGGTCGATGACTCTGTAACCATCAAGGGTGCATGCTCTCGGTACCGCCGTCGACCCGGCGCTAGCTCAACTCCTAAGCCAACACCGACCTCGGGGACGTATAAAATGTCAACGAAGTTTCTCATTCTTCAAGGTACCTGGTCCTCAAACGAGTTTGGGTCCACTTGC
>Ga0247741_1002233_pt1 | contig 10798 bp, 6 predicted proteins | sample UWRJL213509R2_FD_180945 | JGI IMG/M metagenome (GOLD analysis project Ga0247741, IMG submission 180945) | Plant litter microbial communities from Arlington Agricultural Research Station in Wisconsin, United States - UWRJ-L213-509R-2 | ecosystem: Environmental > Terrestrial > Plant litter >...
GTAAAATTTTCGCGGTAGCCATGTTTCCAACCACCACAGTGTAAAAAAAATATTCCTGGCATTAATTTTTTGTTAGGAGTTTTAGGCAAATACAAATCTAGCTGCAAAGCGCGATTACCATATTGCACATAGGTTATATCTTTAATTTCTTTCACAGTAGCGGGCGGAACTACAATAGCGATGGTGATAAACGGATAATCACCTATGAGTTTGGCATAGGTTGTTTGAGCGTTATAAGTGTTAGTAGGATCATCAAAATGAGTGACGGTTTGGCAGGCAGATAAAAATAATCCCGCAAACAGCACAATCCCATAACGAAAAAATTCTGAGATATAATTTTCTTTAAAATATTTTCTTATTGATAAGGTCATAGTGAATCTCTCATTAAAGATGAATGAGCACCACTGCCGAAAAACTATTTCTTATTTTTAATTTGAAGCCATAACAATATAAATCACTAAATAAAAAAGGCCAGCAACGCTGACCTTTTTAACACTCACTTAACTGCAAAAAAATTACAAAAGCAATTTTCTTACATCAGCAATAACCGCTGTTAAGTAAGTGAAGAAGCGACCAGCATCTGCGCCGTTGATTGCGCGATGATCGTAAGACAACGACAAGGGCAACAGATTGCGAGGCACAAATTCTTTACCGTTCCAAACTGGTTTTATTTGCGCGCGAGATACGCCCAAAATTGCCACTTCAGGTGCATTTACGATTGGCGTAAAACCGTTACCGCCCGATGCACCCAAACTTGAAATGGTGAAACAGCCACCTTGCATATCTGATGGTAATAATTTGCCTTCACGCGCTTTTTTAGCCAATGCATTGATTTCGTCAGTTAATTCCCACAAGCCTTTTTTGTCCACGTTACGAATAACCGGAACCATCAAACCGTTAGGAGTATCTACCGCAATACCGATATGAACATATTTCTTCTGAACAATGCTTTCGCCATCGTGATGCAAAGAAACATTAAACGATGGCTCTGCGACTAAAGCTGCAGCACTGGCTTTCAAAATAAAAGGCAATGGAGTGAGCTTGCTGCCACGTTTTTCAGCTTCGGCTTTTACACTGTTGCGGAAGGTTTCCAAATCGGTAATATCAGCGTCGTCCCACTGTGTTACGTGTGGAACGTTCAACCAGTTGCGAGTCATATTATCCGCAGTGATTTTTTTGATTTTGCTCATTTTTACAGTTTCGATTTCACCGAACTTGGCAAAATCAACTGCAGGAACACGCGGAATTCCTGAACCGCCACCCATTGGAGCGCCCGACTGGGCCGCAACCACAATTGGCTTAACATAATTGCGCACATCATCTTTCAACAGACGACTGCGTGGGCCTGAGCCGCTGATCTTACCGAGATCCACGCCTAACTGACGTGCAAGCTTACGGACGGCTGGGCCAGCGTATACATCACCGGTTTGTGCAACTTCTTCAGCAACTGCAGCTTTAGGAGCTGGTGCTGGTGTGGCAGCCACCGATGCGGCAGATACTGGCGCTGACTCAACTGCTGGTGCAGCAACTGGAACTGGGGCAGTGGCAGGTGCGCCGCCAGCACTTGCGATAACAGCAATCGCTGCGCCTTGGGAAATTTTATCGCCAACTTTTACAGCGATACTCAGGATTTTACCCGCAGATTCTGCCGGGATTTCCATAGAAGCTTTGTCAGTTTCCAATACGATCAACGAATCGCCCTGAGCAACTTCATCGCCAACTTTTACGCTGATTTCAATAACTTCTACGCCTTCTGCACCGCCGATATCTGGCACAGTGAGTGTGATTTCAGCACTGGCAGCTGGTGCTGCGGCAGGCGTCACTGCTGCTGGAGCTGGAGCCGCGATAGGTGCGGGCGCTGAAGCAGGTTCGGCAGATGCCGCAGACGTAGCGACGCCCGCATCTTCTGCTTCAACTTCAATCAAGGCAGCGCCCTCAGATACTTTATCTCCGAGATTCACTTTGATGGCGACAACTTTACCGCCCACACTGGCGGGAATTTCCATTGAAGCTTTGTCAGTTTCCAAGACGACAATCGAATCATTTTCAGCGATAACATCACCTACTTTTACGGAAATCTCGATAACTTCAACGCCTTCTGCGCCGCCAATATCTGGAACTTTAATCGTTTGAATTGCCACTGTTTATCCTCACGTAAATATGCTCTTTATACAGAGCCTTTAATCGATCAAATTGTATTCAATGCTAATGCAAGATCGCCCTCCTTGTGGGAGGGCGACTTGTGACTACACGCTTAATGGATCTGCTTTAGCTGGATCAATACCAAACTTCTTAATCGCTTTAGCGACTACGTCGGTTTTGATCTTGCCTTGGTCAGCCAAGGATTTAAGTGCAGCAATCACCACGAAATAGCGGTTAACTTCGAAGAAGTGACGCAGCTGTGTACGAGTATCACTGCGACCAAAACCTTCAGTTCCCAACACGGTGTAAGAGCCAGGAATGTAAGCGCGTAATTGCTCAGAGTAGGTTTTCAAGTTGTCGGTAGAGATGATGAAAGGACCATCGCGACCTTCAAGCTGTTGTGTCAAATAAGGCTTACGTGCTGCAGATGTTGGGTTCAATAGATTCCAACGAGTTGCACGCTGACCATCGCGAGTCAGTTCGTTTACGCTGGTAACGCTCCAAACGTCTGCTTCAACATCGAAGTCCTTACGTAAGATTTCAGCAGCAAAACGCACTTCACGCAGAATAGTACCAGCACCCAACAATTGAACACGGTTTTTGGCTTTGCCAGCACCTTGTTCCAACAGATATATACCTTTAACGATACCTTCTTCAGCACCAGCAGGCATATCCGGATGTTGATAGTTTTCGTTCATTAGAGAAATGTAATAAAACACATTCTCTCTGTCTTGATACATACGCTTGATACCGTCTTGAATGATCACCGCCAATTCGTACGCATAGGTTGGATCATAAGTGCGGCAGTTAGGAATGGTATTCGCAATCACATGACTGTGACCGTCTTGATGTTGTAAGCCTTCACCGTTCAAGGTAGTACGACCAGCAGTCGCACCCAACAAGAATCCGCGCGCTTGTGAATCGCCAGCAGCCCACGCCAAGTCACCAATACGTTGGAAACCGAACATGGAGTAGTAAATGTAAAACGGAATCATTGGAACGCGATAGTTGCTATAGGCAGTTGCCGCAGCAATCCACGACGCCATAGAGCCCGCTTCGTTGATGCCCTCTTCCAGAATCTGGCCAGTAGCAGATTCGTGGTAAGACATCATTTGTGCAGCATCGTGAGGAGTGTACTTTTGGCCTTCGGATGAGTAGATACCGATGGTTTTAAACATACCTTCCATACCAAAAGTACGGGCTTCATCCGGTACGATTGGAACAATTTGCTTGCCGATTTGCTTGTCTTTTACGAGCGAAGACAGAATACGTACGAAGCTCATGGTGGTAGAAATTTCACGCTCACCAGTGCTTTTCAGCTGCGCGGCAAAAGCTTCCAAAGCAGGAGCTACCACTGGATCAAAATCAGCTTTACGGGATGGCAAATAGCCCTTCAAGGTATTGCGACGTGAGCGCATATACTGCATTTCCGGGCTATCTTCCGCTGGACGATAGTAAGGAAGCGCAGCCAATTCTTCATCTTTAATTGGCAATTCAAAACGGTCGCGGAATTTCTTCAAATCTTCAACTGCCAAAGATTTGGCCGAGTGAGTTTTGTTGATCGCTTCACCCGACGAACCCATGCCATAACCTTTAACGGTTTGCGCGAGGATTACTGTAGGTTGGCCTTTGGTATTTACGGCATTGTGATAGGCGTTGTACACCTTCTTAACATCGTGACCGCCGCGTGCGAGGTACAGAATATCCTGATCGCTCATATCGCTAACAAGCTCTAATAGCTCTGGATATTTGCCGAAGAAATGTTCACGGGTGTAAGCACCGCCGTTGGCTTTGTAGTTTTGCATCTCGCCATCGACAACTTCGTCCATGCGCTTTTGCAATAAGCCAGTTTTGTCTTTTTCTAACAAGCGATCCCAGCCAGCGCCCCAAAGAACTTTAACGACGTTCCAGCCAGCACCGCGGAATACACCTTCAAGCTCTTGCACGATTTTGCTGTTGCCACGTACCGGACCATCCAAACGTTGCAAGTTGCAGTTGATTACGAAAATCAGGTTATCGAGTTTTTCACGCGAAGCGAGAGCGATAGCGCCCAAGCTTTCTGGCTCATCACACTCACCATCGCCCAGAAATGCCCAGACTTTACGGTCGCTCGCAGGCGTTAAGCCACGCGCTTCCAAATAGCGGTTAAAACGCGCTTGATAAATCGCTTTGATTGGGCCTAAACCCATGGATACAGTCGGGAACTGCCAGTATTCAGGCATCAACCACGGATGCGGATAGGAAGAGAGACCACCGCCATTAACTTCGCGACGGAAGTTATCTAAATGCGTTTCGTTCAAACGCCCTTCTACATAGGAGCGAGCGTAAATACCTGGAGAAATGTGACCTTGGAAGTAGACCAAATCACCGGGAACATCGCCATCGTTACCACGGAAGAAATTGTTAAATGCTACGTCATATAAGGTAGCGGAAGAGGCAAATGATGCAATGTGACCACCAAGGCCGTCATCATTGTCATTGGCTTTCATGACCATAGCCATGGCATTCCAGCGGATGATTGAGCGAATTTTGCGCTCCATCTTTAAATCGCCAGGATAATCAACTTCTTTGTCTACTGGAATGGTATTGCGATAGGGAGTACGAATAGATGAAGGCTGTTCAATGCCTTGGTTAACCGCAGATTCAGACAGAGTCTTTAACAATTCGGCCGCGCGATCTTTACCCGCGTGCCGTACAACTGACTTTAAGGCGTCCAGCCACTCTTTGGTTTCAATAGCATCGATATCTTGTAGCATTCAAATCTCCTCGGGTATGCGCTTGTGGCGCATATTTACTTAGCGATAGTGTCTATAGAGTGTATCTATATTAAAGAGTATCTATTTTAGGAATTTTGGAACCGGAGTATCTGCGCGTTAGATTCCCCATAAATCACTGATTTAACTGGGTTAGCGACAGAGGATTCCTGGTGCTTGTAGCAAAAAAACGCCAAATTTTTACATAAATGGCGCTTTTTTACCAGCCCTCAGTCTTTTGGGTGACAAGACATCGAGCACAAAAAAGGTGCAAAAATAAGGAACATAATTGCTGGAGCGCAAATAAACTTCCAAATTCCACCTCTTAAATTAGGGTTCGCATTATTACCTAATTTTTTTGGATTCTCCAAGTACTAAAATGAAAAACATGCTCCAAAGCAGTTCATTATTTACGACTAAGGTTGCAAATATCCTTGCTGCTTTTGCTGATACTCCGCAACATTTTGAATAATTTCAAAATCTTTTTGGTTTTCCAGTTTCTCTGTACTCAACCATAACCGACGATTTTTTTGCAAAAACGCGGCTTCATAATATTTGCGTATCGACTCGGGTGTAATTTTGTTTACTGCACTTATTAATTCTTGCTGACGTTTGAACTCATAATCATTTAATAAAATACTTTGCCAAAATATTTCTGATTGCTCCGTTAAGGATAAAGGCGGTTCACGCAATTCAGCCAAGAGCGCCGCTTTGTTTTCGACAAAATTATCAGTGAGCTTTGCTGAAGCACTGCCAAGAAAATTATTTATCTCATCCACAATAGTAGTCGCACTCACATTGGGAGATTGAACCGCAAAAAAACTGGCTTCCACAGTTCTGATCGCCATTGGAAAAACTGATACAACATACCCCAATTGTTTTTCAGTGCGCAGTTGATTAAAAAATTCCGGCGCCAGAATTTGTGTGATCAATTTCATATGCGCGGAGTCGTCTGCATAAGGCGCGAGCGCCTGCACATAAAGCTCAACTGCGCGATCATTGTGTTCAAGCGGATAGTAGTAGATCCAGGATTTATTATCCTTGTTTTCCGAGCGCAATATTTTTGCCAGCTGCGGCAAACGATTCGAACGTTTTTTCAATAGTTGATGCTCAATCACGGCCGATAATTTAATAGCATCCTGCGGATACAGATTTCCGTAAAATAAGGCTTCAAGTTTTGCGCCGCGCAAAATATCCAACGAAAAAGTTTTAAATTGCTCGAAGGATGTTTTTTGTAATACATCAATATATTCGCGATTACCCCAATAAGGTAAGTACTGCAAACGCGCTACTTTTTTGGCCAACACACTGTAAGGCAAATTTTTATCTTCATTGCGCCACTCACGAACCAGATCATCTTTTAGCTGATCGAATCGAGTTTGAGAAAAATCGGGCTGCGCGATTGCACTCAAAATTTTATTCATCAATAAGCTTTGCTTATCGGTATAACCTGAAACGTTAATATCAAAACCACGAGAGTTGGCTTTGAGACTAAAGGTCAAGCCCGCGAGGCTCGCGGGGTAAGCGTATTCATTGAGCTGATCTTAAATCAGCTCAGTAAAAAGTTGCGCGCGCGCCGCATTCTCTAGCGAATTATTTAATAACGGCAATTTAAAATTAAAATTTAATTCTGCCTTTGGTGATCGGAATTTTCTATCTTGCAGAAACCACAATTTGAATTGATCGTTGTTGGTTAAAAGCATGGGAATATTTTTTCCCGAGTTACCTTCTTGAAATGGCAGCATTGAAGGCGCTTTTAAAACCAGATTCTTGGGAATAAAAATATTGCGCTCAGGCAACCACAAACGCTGGTGATACATCGGCTTGAGATCGAGTATCGCCGGAATTCCAGGCTTCGTTGAAAATGCAGTTTTATAAAAGACGGATGAACTTGTAGTAACGGCATCAGGCGTTAGCAGAGAAATAAATACATTGTCAGCGCGTAAATAATCCAGGCTATTTTTAATTAAACTTTCGTCAAATTTGGTGTAAGCGTATTGGCCCCACAACACATCCACCGCTGGATAATCCTGCATTGACTGCGCTAGCTCCATTACGGAATCGATCGCGGATTGTTTATCGCCAAAGCGGTAATCCAATTCTGCCAGTTGCTGCATTTCGGTAAATCGCCATTCAGATATTCCGCGCGATGCCGTCAACTTTAAATAATCAAACACTGCAGACACAATCTGGTCTTTGGCTCTTACACCCTCTTTAGTCAGTTTGATTGAAATACCAAACAAACTATCGCGACGGCTTTGATATATTTCTCCAGCGGTTAAAGATTCCGCCCAACCCAAACCTTTTAGCAATGCGAGCAAACTACCGGCACCTTCGTTACCCAGCAAGTGGCCTAGGTAATACAAAGGTTTGGTTTTGTATTTATCGGAATAATTTGGAACTGGAAATGCAAGCGTCAGTTCGCGCGATTCTTTAACCGGTTTTACCACAATGCTTGCAGGCAAAACGGTTGGCAAAAATAGCGAGGGATAATCGCCAGCGATGGTTTTATTTTTGTTGGGGATAGCTGCAAAACGCGTTTCAACCATTTTTTGTAAATCGTCAAGTTTGCGATTTCCCAACACCACCAAGGTCATTAGATTAGCGGAATAATTATTTTGATAGAAAGCAATCAAGTCATCGCGAATGCTATGACCTTCTACATCCGCCAAAGTATCGAGATTACCAACTGAAAAAGTCGCCGCGGGATGATCAGGATTAAACAGCGCTCGGTAAGCATCCCACTCGCGGCGATCATCGTCATTTATTTTGGCGAGATATTCGGCATTGACCGCATTTTTTTCGTGGTCGATGTAATTCGCATCAAATAATGGATTGATAAAAAATTGCGCAAATCGATCCAGCGCAAGCTCGAGTGAGGCGTGTTCGATATCGAAAAAATAATTGGTATTTTCTTCTGCGGTGTAGGCGTTATTGGTTCCGCCGTGCTGGCTGATAAAATCCTGATAGGCATCTGCCTCTGGATATTTTTCAGTGCCCAAAAACAACATGTGCTCAAGAAAGTGTGCGAGCCCGGCACGGTCTTTTGGATTTTGATGGCTGCCAACATGGACGTTTAATGCAGCGGCAGATTTCTCAGCAGCTGTATCGGAAATTAATAACACACGCAAATTGTTGCCGAGCGTAAGGTAACGGTAATCGCGATTATCATTATCACTTTTACTAATAGGCGACACTTTGGGCGCAGCCGCGTGCTGAGCCTGTACACTGGCAACCATCATCAATAATGCAAGCAAGACTATCGCCTGCCGACAACAACGAAGATTCGGCAACATTAAAATTTAACTACCTGCAACCAATATACGTTCAACATAAAGTGATCTCATTCAATCTTCGCTCAAGCGCTAACTATAAAAACTATTCAGAAGCTGCCTACTCCAGGTCAGATTTTCACGCAGTTCAAGACTGCTTGCGAAGAACAAAGCAATAATAATTATCCTGCACACAGAAGCCTTCAATTAATTGGCCTGTGAGCTGTGCATAAGAAACGAAATCCTTTAGTGAACCAGCATCGGTTGCCAAGACTCGCACCGCTTGTTTCACCGCAAGGTTACGCAAAGCTTGTCTGGCTTTTAGCAAGGGCAACGGGCAGGCGAGTTCGCGCGCATCAACCTCCAAGTCTACCGTATTGCTTAATGCCAGGCTTGACTCCACTTCACGCAGTAGCGATGGAATGCTGGAATCTTGAGCGAGCTCGTTCAAAATAATACCCTATGTGCCACAAGTGGGCGCTAAATTAGCGCATAACGCGCATTTTTCACAGCGATGCTAACGAACTAATATAAATTTACACGCTCCAACTTGTTTCGCCCGCGTAGCCTTTAAGCTGCAAAAAGGCTAGAGTGCGCCGCGAGCTTTCCATCGCGAATGCCTTCAATATAGACTGGTTCGGCCTTTGCCCGCCCATGAGTTGATCCAAACATTAGGAGTTTTTGTACCGTGACCCGACTTATCCGACAGCTTATTATCGCCTCAAGCTTTATGGCTTGTGCAGCTGCCGCTTTAGCCGCCTCTTCAGGTTCCAACGATATTGAACTTCCCGTGCTGGGCGATACCAGCTCTGCCATGATTTCGCCAGTGCAAGAAAAAATCCTCGGTCAGCGCGTACTCAAAGCTTATCGAGCACAAGTGCCCACGTCTTCTGACCCCTTAGTTATTGATTATCTTGAAGGTTTGATAAATCGCCTGCTGCCCTACAGTCAACTCGACGAAAAACGTATTGATCTGGTCGTCGTTAAAAACGATACCTTGAATGCTTTTGCTGTTCCCGGAGGAGTAATGGGGATTCATACCGGCGTATTCAACTACGCCAAAAGTGAAAACCAGTTGGCGGCTATTATTAGCCATGAAATGGGACATTTAAGCCAACGCCATTACGCTCGCCATCTTGAACAACAAAAAAATAGCATGATGCCAATGATCGCAGGCATGCTGGCCGGTTTGGTTTTAGCCGCGAACAGCAATGGCGATGGCGGTATGGCGGCGATTATGGCTTCACAAGCCGCCGCTGAAGCAGCCGCTTTACGTTTTAGCCGCGAGAACGAGCAAGAGGCAGATCGCATCGGTATGCAGACGATGCTGGATGCCAAACTCGACCCTTACGCTGCATCCGATATGTTCGAAGAAATGTTGCACGCAACCCGCTCCAGCCGCCGTCCACCAGAATATTTGCTCACTCACCCGGTTACTGAGCGCCGCGTTGCCGATGCCCGCAACCGCGCCATGTCTTATCCCAGAAAAGCCTATACCGATAATCTCGAATTTCAGCTGATGCGCTCGCGTATCCGTTTTGAATTGGAGGAAACTCCGCAAACCGCGATTAAACGTTTCAAAAACGAATTGGATGGTGACAATACTTCTCCAGATGCAAGCCGTTACGGACTAGCCTTGGCTTATTCATCTGCTGGCCAGTTTGATGCAGCACGCACAACGCTTAAACCGCTATTGGAAAAAGACCCCACTCGCATCACTTACCTTATTATGAGTGCCGATATTGATGTAGCTGCCGAGCGCTACAAGCCTGCGCTGGATTTACTAAGCACTCAACTCGCGCTCTACCCTGAAAGCTATCCGCTTAATATTCGCTACGCCGAAGCCAGCATGAAGGCTGGTCGCTACAAAGAAGCTGCGGAGTTGCTGGAAAAGTATTCTCGCAAACGTAAAAACGACGACTATTTATGGTATCTACTGGCAGAAGTGGATGGCTTAAATGGCGATATTCTCGGTGTTCATGAGGCCCGCGCGGAATACTTTATTGCCAACGGAGTTTACGACAAGGCGATGGCTCATTTGCGCAACGCCATCAAACTTGCCAAAGGCAACTTCCAACGAACCTCCATATTGGAAGAACGCTTGAAGTATGTTGAACATGAAATGATGGAAATGCGCTCCTAGGTTCCTGCACCGCTGAAGCTTGATGACCATTCGAGCTTCATCTCTCCCTGATTATTTTCCCGCAAACTAGTTTTTCAACACACGCCTAAATATGGTAACTTGAGTGCCCCTTTTTCCGGCTTGGCGCTCGCCTGTTTTTATCGGTGTTTCGCCAGCTTTATTGTTCGTTCATTGGAGTCCAAACGATGGCTGTAGATCGTTCTGATATCGCAAAACTCGCCACTCTCGCCCGCATCGCCATTTCCGATGACGAAGCTGATGAAGTCGCAAGCCGTATTTCTACTGTGCTGGCTTTGGTTGATCAATTACAAGCGGTCAATACCGACGGCGTTTTGCCCATGGCGCATCCGCTTGATGCCGTGCAACGCCTGCGTGCCGATGTAGTAACTGAACCCAATCAACGCGAGTTATTTCAGTCGATTGCACCAGCCGTACAAGATGGTTTGTATCTTGTGCCTCAGGTTATTGAATAATTAATTTTGTATTAA
>Ga0247741_1002234_pt1 | contig 10797 bp, 10 predicted proteins | sample UWRJL213509R2_FD_180945 | JGI IMG/M metagenome (GOLD analysis project Ga0247741, IMG submission 180945) | Plant litter microbial communities from Arlington Agricultural Research Station in Wisconsin, United States - UWRJ-L213-509R-2 | ecosystem: Environmental > Terrestrial > Plant litter >...
TATATAGTGAAAGTCAAAAAGAGTCAATAAGTCAGTAGTAAAAATAAATTCGAATAGTTCAACAGAGTAAATCTCATGAAGGAGGTGATGCTCCCCTTTCTCTACGCTCCGCATCCACGATCAAGTCTACGACTCTATCTCTCGCATCTTCGAGCCCTTCCTCTTCGGCATCCTCAAATACTCGGTTCCCAAGCGCCTTCCTCAAAGAGAGTAGCATTCTCGCGTGCTTCTTGCTCCTTTTTGCAGTAGGAGTAGGGCTCGGCGGTGGGCTCAAAAGGGTCGACGTCGACGACGACAGACATTCCGTCTCCGCGTCGCCAAACAATCGGCGATATAGCACCAACGCTGCCAACAATGCCTTGACTTCTCCATCAACATCCGCCTCGAAGTCAGCAGCTGCGTCGAGCGCCAGCTCACTGTCGTCGATGGATGAGGCATCGGTTGACTTCCACACACGTTCGAGCATCTTGCCTAATTCTTCGATGTGCCCGCCGAGTTCGCGTGCAGCATCGATCGTCTTTCTCCATTCCGCATCCTCCTTGACGACCTCCTGGGCTCCAACTGCCTCTACGAAAAGACTTGCGAGATGTTCCTTAACTCTCTCCTTCACAACCAGACAACCAAGGACTTGGAGAGGCGTGTACGGCCTCACTCCATCTGAACGGACCTTGGGGGACGCTGAGCCCAAACGAGAAGCCGCATCGGCCAAGTCAACCGATTGGAGTACGAGACGCTCGCTGACTTTGTGCTGCGTCTTCTCGGTGAGTTGCTTCGCAGCGACCCACAGTGATCGTCCCTTTATTCGGGCCAATCCACCAAGAACGCTATTACCAGTGCTGATAGCAATGGCAGCGGTGACGAGATCGCTGACGGACGTATTCCGCGGACCAGAAACTGAGCGGGAGATTTGGAAGCGCTCGAAGTACGAGAGCGACGACGCATCACCTAGAGCAACGTTAGCGAATTGAAACTCGCAAGATTAAGAGACGGACCTTCAAGGACACTTTCTTCACTCAACTTTAACCACCCAGCTGCTCCAGCGGCCCGGGCAGCGGACCTGGTACGACGTAGAGTGCGGATGGACATACCCCTTCCGCGTGCCACAGCCTTGCCCACCCCAACGCTGAGTCCGAGCCAGTTGGCCACAAAGCTGCCCAGAATCAAAAGCGACACGATCAAGTGGAAGAGTTGAACGTATTCCTTCCATGCCCAGGCGGCCGAAGTTGGCGCAACAAATTGTGAGACGATCTCCGGTGCATATGCGAGCGGTGGATGTGCCGCACTGAGAACTTTGCCGGCATGGTGGTGGTAGTTGTTGCCCATATTGGGCGAAGAAGTCAACGGCGAGTTGAAGAAAGAGAATAAAGCAAATACGGCAAGCAAGTACTGTTGAGGCTGACTTTGCTGTTGTTGAGCCCATTGGCCTGGAGTAGGAGGATGCATGACTTCGTCCTGCTTGATGTCCGCAGAGATGGAGTTGAGAACGACCGGAGGGGGGAGTATCTTCCTTGGGCGTCCTCGTTTCCTCTTCTCAGGAACAGTGTTACCAGAGCCGTCAGTGCTGAGAACAGGGGGCGCGGCGGGCTTCTTCTCTTTCTTCTCAATAGGTTTCTTAGGCCCAGACGCCGAAAGCTTGGGCCTCTTTCTCTTCTTCCCAGCTTCTTCATCACCATCTTCGCCATCTTCATCATCACTATCGTCGTCGTCACCATCCTCCTCGTCACCCTCAACTTCATCCTTCTCCTCTCCTCCAAACTTAGCTCTCCATTCCTTCTCCCACTCTCTCACCAAGGCAGGACCACCAACAAGACCGGAGACAAGGGTCTTTAAGCCAGCTTGCTCGGCTTTCAGACGCTGTTCGCGTTTCTTCAGAACACGAATATACTCGACAGCCTTGCCGAGAACATTAGCCTTGCTACACTTGCGAGCAACCTTGACCCCGTCGACGAAACCACGCTCGTCAATAACATCCACAACCGAACCATCCTCGCTCTCGATGATACCAATTCCCGTGCCTTTGACCACAACGCCACCCTTGACGTTCTTCTTGATCTTCTTCCCACCCCCTTCCTTGTCTTCAAGAACGCGAAGAGCTGGGACGGCCATCCGCAAGCTCTGGATGCGGGCGTTAAGGTTGGTTCGGTACCGCCGTTCAATAGTGGTATGACTGGTTTTCGGGCGGGGAAGAGAGGTTGCTGGTGCTGCGCCAGTAGGTGTGGGAATACTGGGTGTATTGGTAGATAAAACCCCATTCACGTTGATGCCAAGAGGACTTGCATTGGACGAGGGAGGTGTCGAAGGAGGTGGTGTGGATGCTGCTGACGAGGAAGTGGACACATTAGAAGATCCTGGCGAATCATGGCGTGCTAGTCGAGGAATTGGCAGCTTGCCCTGGGCAGTAGGAACTACATCAAGTTAGAACAAGTCAAACAACTGAGGAAGATGGAACATGCCTTGCAGACCTGGAGGGAAACCATTCATAGGAACAGCCAACATAACTCCAGCAGTTTGACGGACACGGTGAGCGAGTTCGGCTGCCGGATCGTTCGCAAAAGTGGTTGCTTGTTCTGAAGGTTCTTCCTTATGAGATGAACCATCACTTGCGGGGCTGGACATAGATTCCGGAACAGGGGAAAATGAGGCCCCCGAGGAAGACGAGGACGTTATGCTGAGTCGTCGTTCCTTGATAAATGTCTCTGGTGACGCCGAGAAGTCCATTTCTTGTGCAGTTGGATACTGGAAGGAGAATTGAGGGTAGACATCGTTGAAAGAAGTGGAAGATAGTGAGTTCTCGTCGAAAGAGAGGTTGAAACCGGGATTGAGCTGCAAAGCACTAGGCTCGATGCCCAAAGACGCGTAGTCCAAATCCATCCCAAGATCCGCGAAGTCCATTAGGTCGGGGTAGGATTTTAATGCAGAGTGCGGTTGGTCAGACCACATGGAACTGAACTTGGACCAGTCCTGAGGCCCTGCGCCTTCAGAGTTTGAATCATCTGACGACTCGTCATTCTGGGCCGTGTTGTGAAGCAGAAGGTTGAGAGGGTCTGAAGGTTCTAGACCCAGCTCTGTCGACATTGCGAAGGTAGATAGCGCAAAAGAAAAGGGAGGATTATGTAGGTCGATGGAGAGGTGGTGGTGGTGTGAGGAAGACCTATATTTTCATTGCTCATCGAACGACTTGCAATCAGGCCATTTACCGTCACGTGCATTCATCATCACAGCCACTATCCAATACAGATCTTATTAGTAAATTCTGTCACAAGTTGCACATCGCCAACGTAGCACAATGGTAGTGCGTTGCTTTCCTACGTATATCGGGGTTTCAACCTCATGCAGTGATTTCGTGAGGCAGAGGCTGTGGGTTCGAGTCCCACCGTTGGTTCTTTTTTTTCGCAAGAGTACTACTAGGGACCCGGGCATTATTACCTGTTCCAGTGTGACAACTTATTCAGACCGCGGTACAGCCCCATAGATTTAGCGAGGCCAACATTGCGCGCTTATTTCATATTTTGGAGTACCTATTTGGAGTAACCAACCTCAACCACATGTCACCATCCTTCCGAAGTCTATTAAGTCAAATACAACTGCGGAAATATAATCGTGTGAATGCCCTCATCTTCCAGCAAAGACCTCCCTATTTCTTGAGTTTAACCGTCTCGACCGCCTACTGTTCATATAAAGCTGGGTCCTAGTACTCGAAGCAAGGGGGATAAGATAATTGACGCTAGCATAAATTCAAGAGTCACAAGAGTTAGTAACCATCCCTCTAGAAGTTGATAGTCAAAGATCAAGGTTCCCCTTGCTTTGAAGCTGCAAGCTGATATTCCCCAGCCGGCCCGAGGCTAGAGAGTGAGCATGCTACGTTATTAGAACTATCCTACGACAAAATTGCCTAAGCTAGAACTAAAGAGTAAAAGCTCGGATAGAGTTGGGGTCTGCGTTGGGTCTGTGGGAGGTATATTTAAAACGGCCGTTTACGATAAATGAACCGAGTGGCGTCGATAGTCCACTCAGAGGAGATGGAGGAGGGTCTGGGTCTGGGGCGTTGGCGTTTGGGTGGCCTAGGCGGGCTTTGGTCAGTCGTCGCAATTAAAACCCGATGAGTCCTAGAGATCGCTCGAACAGTGCGCGAGCACTCAGTCGGTCGGGGATTATGTAGGAATTTGCTGTGATAGGGTTGCCTTGAGCTTGGGCTGTTGGCAACGCATGCGAGCTTCTTTGTGCCAGATTCGGAGTCGAGCACATCTGTGTTTCGGTGTCAATTTAGGGATGGAGCGGTGAAGGTATCGGATCTTCCTCTTGAGATGCTTGCGCTGGCTTTCTGTACTTGGGCGTTTTTGAACCTGGCCCAGTGGATCCAATGAGGCCGTGAGGCTTGGTCCGGTTACGAATCTGTGTCCGCTTTTGTATACAATCAGAAAATTTATCCACTGGCAGCCCCGCACAAAGTCAACGTTTTTCAACGTTGCCGCTTGTATATATATGCAGATGAAATTTCAGAAGGTGAATACCGGCATTGAAAGCGACAATTAAATTATAATGCTACTGTTTCACCGTCACCGGGAGTGATACCAGTTGACTGGAAAACGTCTTCCAAATGAGTAGGTGCAGTGTGCTAGTAACTATATAAGTTCGGTCCCCACCATCTTCCTGCATGGTATGTTCTAGTTTTATAAACTGATTTCAACTCGGAGGTGATGCCCGTCCCGGGACAAATTATACTAGAGCAAGAAGTTCAGACCCAAACTATAGGCAACAAAAGAAGGCTCCTCGCCAGTCATAAGGGCTATAATAGTTGAATAAATGACCTGAGAATCAGGGAACGTGCTCCGTGCCTCGTAATTTCGGGCATAAGCACTGGACAATGAGTAGTAGACAATCAGAAGTGTAGGTTGAATATTCATCCTAGATTCTAAGGCGGCGAAGCGGCCGTTGTCGGTAAAGCATTCCAGCCATTGTCAGTACTCGGAATCTGTCAACTCTAATTCAACTCAAATTACATAAAAAGTGTGGATGAGCGCTACCTCAATGGGGATATAGCCGATCTGGACCCTGACTCCTTGAGAACGATGATCAGTATCATATACTCTAATCATATCCAGCATGAGACGCTGCGAAATTTGAAAACGCCGTTAGAGTCTTTGAGGGATATACCGACAGCGTCGCGATTCTGCCATGTGGAATTTTCTAGAGGACTTAGAACCCATAGTCTCATGTTTATCTTCCCTTGTCTTCCACAGCACTGAAGGCCATCAAGGTGAAAGTCCCGACAGATAGGGTTGTCACATTCACAATTACGTCGTTGACAAGTTGGAGCTGATAGACAAGGTCTTCCCGGTGGATACTGATATGATACACTACAGGTGCTGCTTGCGTTGAGACACCATTAACGACGATCTCCAATGATATAAAATTCCGCAATGGCAGATGTTTCCCATGAACTAATTTAAGCGCCCACGATTCAGCCACTTCTTGGCTCTTCTGCAAGACAGTTGATAAGCTTCTAGTCACAGAATAAATTTAGATTTACTGTATCCGGAACAGGGGTAAGCAACCCTTTGCTTGCAAGCCCGTTGCCCTCGTGTTATTCCTCTTCTCCGTCGGAATTGCATCCCACATTTAGCGAGGAAGCCTTGAGAGGTGGGCCTCTCGTAAGGCAGAATTTCGACATACCACGCTTCTCCCGAGCACATTGTCTCGACATTATTTAACCCTGCGAGTCCGCATGCTGGTCCACCTGATGAATATTGCACTAGTTTCACCTGAACCGTTCTCCACGACTGTCAGTGCCGAGTCTATACTCGACAGGTGTAATGCATGTCACATAATGTGTCTGACGAAGGTGAGGCTTCGAAGCTTTGCATAGACAACTTGAAGTCAATGGAGGGACCGGAGATTTCCAGGTTCAGAAATGGCCATCTGAGATGGCCGACGATCAGCATGGCAAATGTCCCGAACACAACTGTTATGAACACTTATTGGTAGTCCTCATTATCTTTCATGATATTTAATAAATTAATAACTCACCTGGTAGAGGCTCAGAAATTAGAATTTGCCGATTCAAGTTCCACGAGATACGTCGGTTGATCGGGACCGTGGAAGTATACCACCAAGGGCCGTCGTGAGCTGTCATACACCCAGGTACTACCGTACAAGGTTACTAGGCCTAGTGGAGTAAGGAAATTTGCCTCTCGATTGGTGGACTTCGTACCCAATTCGCATTACACACTGCATCTGAGAAAGATGCTGGAATGTGATGCGCCAAATTTCGTAGGCTACTGGTGTTTCCATCTAAGCTGGATCGCGGCGCCCGAAAATCACAACATTAGGACTTTTGGCATAGCACAGGATTCTCAGAATTTTGCACATGTATATCTCGGCGGGGTCTGAAGGCCCGGAAGTAACTCTACATGATACATTCCCCTTCAGAATATATACCTCAATCATACGACCATTTCATGACATTTTCAGGAACAGTCCCCAATGCCTCAGGTTCTCGGATGCCATGCCCAATTTTGAATCGCGATGGATGTTACTTTGTCAGAGAGAGAAGACTCGGAGTCTCTGTGCTCGATGGAAGATATACACCTGTGTAAAAATCGTGCTGAATGCATAAGTCGCTGGGTCATAGTTGCAATGGGGACGCCAGTACTGATCTCTTTCGGAAGTCGGAAGGACTACTTCCTGGAATACTGGAGTTTCTGGTCCGGGCAGCTTACAACTTTTGAGGTATAAGAATTCAATGAGGACCAAATCAAAGGTTAACTGACTGAGATCGCGCCCAAGAGGGATTCATTGAGATCTCGATGTCATTTTGGCCCTCTTAGTACTATTTGACCGGCAGATAAAAGGTGGTGTGTCCGGTCCTTGTCGTTGTGCCCCAGAGAACGTTCGCAATGCCTCAGGGAATCATCATAATTGGGAGCGTCATGCTCGGCAAACCAAAGCATTTCGACTTTTGTGACGCATCGGCAAGCAATTCATTATCTTGATATCACTGTTTAACTAGGACTCACAGGCATACCCAGGTGAACGGCGTTGGGAGGCACCTCGTCGTGGTGCTCACCCTCCCAGACGGTGAAAACAAAGTGCTCGTTGCTCTCATGTCTCACAACCACCCGGGGAATCCTCCCCAGCAACCAACGTCGCGTTTTAACCTCCCGACCGACTCCGTGAAGGGGGAGGGTACCATCAACGTTGGGAAACCTCACAAAATTTCTTGCCTGCGTCTCAAGGCCATTAATCCTCCGTTCATCATGGATCCCCAAAACCTGGCCGCCCTCAAGGAGGAAATTCGTAAGCTTTTGGACCTACGTTGCTTTGAATTATAATTAACGGCTTTAAAGACATGAATTGTCCGGATTTTCCAGTTGACTGATGGATTTCCAGTCGACATGAGTTTCATGTTGGGTAATCCTGAAATTTTTTCTTGTATAGTCTGTATATTATTGTATATAGTAGAAACCCCGTTTTCGAAAAGGGTTCTCGTTGCGGCCTCCAAATTGTTAGCATCTATTAGCGGTTTAAATTCGAGTTCCTCTAAGGAAGAAATTTGACGACATCAACTACATCCCGGCATGCCTTGCCTTTGAGGCACATATGTTTGAGATTTGGTCCTTCGAAAATCACATTCGAGATTCTTTGACTCCTTAAAATGTCAGTGATCATGCATGTGTCAAGGTGGGGGCACTGTCGAAACAGCCTTAGGTATTCATTGACGCGGAGTCTGGATGCTGTGAAATCGGTGAGGTGATCCCAGTTTATCTTCACCGAATGCATAGACATAATTCGAAGGACCACTTTATTTGGGCTAGGCAATACCTTCTGAATTGCGAATTGACACCCCACCTGTCAGTGTCGTCTTCTTCGCAAACCATCTCCAGGAGAGGCTGTGAGCGAGAAGGTTGGGATCATAGACTGGCCAGACTTGTTACCGCATTCGTATTCCATCAAGTTTGTGAGAAGCTCCAGATGAACGTCGAGCCATTAGTGAGAGAAGTCACAGAGGACTTGGAGAATTCGATGCATGATGGAAATCGGTGTGAGTGGATTGCGCGTAGCGTGACATATCACTCGAACAGATGGAGGAAGCTGACTGGCGAGGTCGATCCATCGTCGGAGCGCAATTGCGCGTTCTGACCGCGCGTGAGGACCCAATCTAATGGATATTGAAGATACGAATTTGCGATCTCCCGCAGATGGCGGGAAACTGAAGAAAGTTTCATAAGTCCATTGGTCCATGGCTCGGTAGAATTTTCCGTAGGCTGGCAGGTCCAAGCGAAGACAAGTGAGACAAGGCACCATGTACGTGATTGGGTCGTAACATTCACCGACCGACATTTCTGCCAGTTTTCGTCGGTCCTCGATCAAATTTTGGAGATGTCTCTGGGCTTCCGCGAATTTTTCACCCAACGCTGCGAAATCGACACAGATATGGCATAGACCGTCTTTTTGAGCCGTACAGTCTGGACAACTGGCGATTGAGCCGCCAAGTAGAAGCGGATTCATAGTTGTAGCACTGCGGAACGTAATACAACTCACTACACTTCCTTGGACGAATTGAACATGAGCCGCAGCGAATTGAATAAAAGAATCTACTCACGGTCACTGTTGACATTGGCTAGAAATTAGCCACTTATTGTTCACGCTAATACAGGTGTGCAAGTGGTCTCAGTTCAAGGACTGAGTACTGCCACCCGATGCAGATGTCTTCGTCGAAAATGTATCCCTATTCATCAGTAATGGATGCCACTGACTACCGAAGTAAACTTGGACGCTACACACACACTTTACCGGAGTTCTTAGACCCACCCCAAGCCCAGTGCTCACTGGGCCGCGCACCCTGCTCCTTCAACACCGCAACTGCCTTCCTGGCACTGGCTAACAGCTGTCCCTCTTGTTGAACAATCTCATCGCCCTCCTTGACCGCATCATCCAGACCCAACCCAGCATTCTTCAGCACCCTGCGTACATTCTCATCGTTCCGAATGATAGTACCTTCGCGGGCTTCTTGTGCCCACCATTGAGAGGCTCGAGCAAGGGGAGAGGGTTCAAGTGTCGGTGTAGAAGAAGGTTCTCTATTGGGGGATGCAGTTCCGGACCGTGCCTCAGACGCAGACAAACCGGGCTCATGCTCATCCTGCGACCGCATCACAGCAGCATTCGTATATTTGAGCAAATGAAGCGTCGGCACAAGATGCCCGAGTGTCTGGAGCGTCATTGAAGACATCTGGTTCAGGGTGATGTCCGGAGGGATTGGTGACTGGCCTTGTAGCTGAAATTGGGGTGGGGTTAAGTACGCCTCCGGGGGCGCAGGGATAAAAGCACCGAGGATGGGTATACGGTGCAGCCCCAGGTGAGGGAGGGTGACGAGGAGTAGGGGAAGGACGAGGAAGAGTATGTGGCGCAGTTGGATGAAGGTATCATGCCACTAGTTTTGGAAGGTGAGATCCATAGTTGTGTAAGGTGTGAGCTGGTTGCTTACCATCATAACTGGGGTATCGTTTCCGAATGGTGGTATGGACACTTGTGCAGTCAAAGTCCAGTATGCTTCTGCCATGAACGCCGCAAGAAGTGCACCAAGACCAAGAGGTCGGAGATGGGCCGTAGATGACCTTGGAAGCGTAAGAACCTGTCTCTCTGTTCAGTGAATAGTTCCCAGTAAGAGGACACATAACTTACCCCTGCGAAAGCAATCTCACGGATGTATTCTAGTAGCGGTGTAGGAAGAGCATAGAGTGCGAAGTCGACCGTTGATTTACAATGCTCGCAGGTGGTCAGCACATCATGTCCAAACCTATGAAACCGTCAAGATCAACGAGACAAAACCAGGAAGACATAACGGACGCGCCTAATGTATAACGATCGAAGGTCCATCAATCCGAGACGTTTTGAGAGCATGGCCAGATACGGTGGCACCTTCTCCTCTGCTCCGTATGTCTCCACCAGCTTTGCACGCAAGTACTCTGGTGGGATATTTACCGGCAGACCCAGGGCCTTAAAGACGTTCTGAGGGGGGGAAGCAAGCAGTTCATGTAGCATATAAAGGGTGTGAAGTAGTAGAAGGGTTGAGAGTAGTGTCTCTTTGAGTGATTTGTTGGGTTTGCCGCTCGAAAATATTCGATACAGCCATGGGGTGGAAATGGTAACACAGATCGCGACGAACACGCCTAGGGGAATGTGAGGTAGTTCCCAGACCATTTTTGAGAACGGAGTACGTCCTGGTGAACTTCTATTGTATGGCCCGTGCTGGTTGTTGCGTCAATGCATCAGACGGGTGGCACCATACGAAATGTGAAATCTACTTGACAAAAGTAAGATTGAAGCATCGGCGAAAGGTGGAATGTACTTACAGGGCTGTAATTATCGCAGTGGTGGTGATGGTGGCATGACGGTGTTGGCTCGTTGTGCACCCTTTGTCATCAACTCCCACACGGCTCAGTCCCGCGCTTATTGGCAAGTCGCCTAACATGACCTAGGGGCCAGAAACTACAAGGTAATAAATATAAAAGGAGGGAATGGCACCACTAGTACTGGATCCAGAGTCTTGAGAACAAAGTCAAAAAGTGGTCCAATCCAGGATCGAACTGGAGACCTTCTGTGTTCCTTACAATGTAAGACAGAAATCATAACCACTAGACCATTGGACCAATGGGAGAACGCTTGACCTAGGCAGCTAGAAATCTTTCGGCTCCTTGAAGCAACAGTGAACACATATACCTTTTCTCCATGGCGAAATCTGAAGTCAGACCAACCAGCCAAACATCATGACATTCCTCCTCCAAACTTGAAAGTTTT
>Ga0247741_1002235_pt1 | contig 10797 bp, 20 predicted proteins | sample UWRJL213509R2_FD_180945 | JGI IMG/M metagenome (GOLD analysis project Ga0247741, IMG submission 180945) | Plant litter microbial communities from Arlington Agricultural Research Station in Wisconsin, United States - UWRJ-L213-509R-2 | ecosystem: Environmental > Terrestrial > Plant litter >...
TCGTTGCACACACGGTCTACATCGGGGCCGGTGACGTGCTGTTGGGCTCATTCGAGGCCTACCGCTTCTCCGGCCCAACCCCCGCCGGATACGAGCGCCCCAGCGACTTCGAAGTCAACAAGGCCAACGCGCGACTGGCGATCGCAGCGCCCGACCTGCTGGCCGCTCTGAAGGACGCGCGCCAGTTCATGAGCATCGCCAGCGACCGGAACCTTGATGAGGTCGAGCGAAACGGCGAGATGCGCAGCACGCATGACTGGATTGCGGACCTTGACGCCGTCATCGCCCGCGCCACGGGAGCCGCGTGATGGAAGCCGCAGCCCCCTTCGCTCCTTACCGCACAGACGCCAAGCCACGCTCAGTCTGGCCTGAAGGCTGCACGCACCTTGACCCTGCCCCGGCCGCGATGCAGGCCGCGGCTGCTGCTGTGGTTGCCGGGCGCGAAGCTCCGAAGCCCCTGGCCGCCTACAGCGTGAACACGCTGTACGAAGGCCTGCCGCTCTGCGCCCACTATGACGTGAGCGAGGACGAAGACTTCGGCTCTCACGCTGAAGTGAAGGCCATCACGCTCCAGGGCAGCCAGATTGACCTGACCGTCGGGCTCGACATCACGCTCACCCGTGCAATGGATGAGCTTGCAAGCGATGACTGGCGCTCTGAGAGGCGGCACCTTGAAACGGTGGCGGATGAAAGCCGCGGCGAGGCGATGGCTGAAGCACGGGGACTGGCATGAGCGCTCGCGACGACGGCGGAAACGCCTTCCCTGTGGCCTGCGCCAGCCAGAACCAGGTCACAGGCGAAACGGTGTGCCATCAGGCCTACGGCGGCATGACGCTGCGCGACTACTTCGCGGCGAAGTTGCCAAGCGACGAAATCCAAGACATGACCTACAGGCAACTGAGCCGCGACGCTCAAGAACTGTTGACCGGCATGAAATACCCGGCAGAGCCACCGGCAAGCCGCCCGGGGGATATGCCTCCATCGGAGCACAGGCTTGCCGTTGTTCGGTTTCACGCCGCCGTCAACGCTGCGCTTCGCTACGTCGCTGCCGACGCCATGCTTCTTGCGAGGCAGGCATGAGCTACGGCCACCCCACATCCCGCCGCCACCCGCGCACCCTGGCAGATGCCTTTCCGTGCGAGCGCGCCAACGCAATCGAGCGGCCTGCATCGCGCAACAAGTGGGCTGACAGGGCAATGGCGGCTGCTATCGGCGTGACGCTGGCGGTTGTCTGCTGGTTCGGTTTTTGACTTTTGGAGCCTGACATGCAAGCCACCGACACCGGCCCTGACACCGACATCGGCCACGTCTATCGCACTGGTGCGATTCAGGATGAACGAGTCCGCCGCCCGTACATCGCAGACGGCTGCACCCAGCAGAGCCGCGTCACTCCCACGCGCCAGGCTGAGCACCGCGCGCCCGAGCCCGCGCACGACGTGCAACCGCCCGCTGGCGAGGCCAGCAGCGACTTCGCACTTGAGGCCGAGGAACAGCAGCACGGGGCCACGTGGCGGGACTACGCGGCGCTTCTGGGTGTTCCGGTGCTGGTGCTGCTCATCGGCCTGGGCGCGGCCCTGTCTGGGCACTTTGTCTTTTGGCGCTGAGCGCTCGCAACCACTCACGAGGGAAGAAATGAACGCCCCTGACTTCGATGACTTGCTGGATGCGCCGTGGCCATTGCCGTTACCGCCCGCGATGGATGCGGACACCTATCAGCGCGAAGCCATAGCAGGCGCCCAGGACGACGAGGAACCGGCCGAAGACCTCGGCTAACCACATTCGATAGGTCCGCCGCCACCTATGAGAGCGGCAACAACCGGAGCAACGCAAATGGGATTCATCGCAAAGGACAGCGGCGGCGGCAACTTCAAACGTGTGCCCGCAGGCGCCTACATCGGCCGCTGCTACTCGCTCATCGACTTGGGCACACAGACCACCACCGGCCAGTACGGCGAGAAGCAGCAGCACAAGCTGCGCATCGGGTGGGAGTTGTTCGGCGAAGACGAGCAAGGCCAGCGGCTGACGGTTGAAGTGGATGGCAAAGAGATGCCCATGACCATCAGCAAGAGCTACACCGTGAGCCTCCATGAAAAGGCGGGCTTGCGCAAGGATCTGCAAGCGTGGCGCGGCAAGGAGTTCACCGACGAAGAGGCGAAATCCTTCGACGTGTCGAAGCTCATGGGCGCCTACTGCATGGTCAACGTGACAACCAGCGAGACGAACGGCAAGACATACAGCAACGTCGCCGGCCTTACCCCGCTTCCCGGCGCGCTCAAGAACGTCAAGCCCGCGGCTGTGCATGCGTTGGTGTCCTTCGACCTCGATGCGCCAGACATGGATGTATTCGCCTCATTTCACGAGAAGCTGCAAGAGGCCATCAAGCGGGCGCCTGAGTGGAAGCGCCTTGGCAAGACCAGCGAGCCGCCCCACGACTCTGGCGGCGGGCCTGGATTCGATGACATGGATTCGGACATCCCGTTCTGACCATGAAGCCGCTCTACTTCGACCTCGAAACGATCCCGGCGCAAGACCCGGCCGTGCGCGCTGAGCTTGCCGCGGCCGTACAAGCCCCGGGGCAGTACAAGAAGCCCGAGAGCATCGCGGAGTGGCTGGCCGCGAACCGCGAAGCCGAGGCCGAAGCCGCGTGGCTGAAAACCTCGTTTGACGGCGGCGTGGGCCAGATTGTGTGCATCGGACTTGCCGATGGCGATGGAGAACCGCATTGCTATCGCGTCAGCGACCTGAGCCGCGCCTCCGAACAGGCGGTCATCGAAGACTTCTTCTGCCACCTATTCGACCTCGGAAATCGCGTGTACGTCGGCCACAACATCATCGGCTTCGACCTGCCGTTCCTGTGGAAGCGCTGCATGGTGCTGGGCATTCAACCGCCCGCTCTGTTCCCGCGCAACCCGAAGCCGTGGAGCGAGCTGGTGCAGGACACGATGCTGCTGTGGGACGCCCAGCAAAGGGCTGGAGGCAGCATGGACCGCATCTGCCGGCTGATGGGCATTCCCGCCAAGGGCGACATGACCGGTGCGGACGTGTGGCCAGCGGTTCAGGCCGGCGAGTTTCAGCGCGTGGCCGACTACTGCTGCGACGATGTTCGGCGCACGCGCGCGATGCATCGGCGCATGACCTTCGCAGACCAGCGAGTCGCCGCATGACCCCCGGCCTTGCCACCCTCATGCAAGAAGGGGTGCGGTTGGAGGATGCGCCGGACTTGCATGCGCAGATCATGAATCTGCAAGCCAAGTCGCCTATCAGCATGGGCGACAAGTACCGCGGCGCCTTCAACCACGGGCACCGAGAGGCGCGCCATGCCGCTGCCGAACTTGCCAGTGCGCAAGAGGCAAGCCACGCGGCCATGAAGAAGCTCGCGGCCTTCGGCGCTTGGTGCGCGCTGGAATTCCGCCGCGAACTCGCGGACGTTGACGGCGGCAGCGCCCAGGAGGCCATGGAGCGCTTCGGCGTTATCGAGCGCAAGGAAGTTACGGAGCCCTGCGGCGAAGAGTGCGTGTGCGCCGGGTACGGAGCTTTCCCGCACGACTGCTACACGTTCGCTTCTGACGTTAGCGAATTCCTCGACAGGACTGCACCCCAACGCGACTAGCTCGCAAGCGGAGAGAGATATGAGCGAAGAGATTGCGACGTTCGAGTTTGAAGGCAAGCGGTATCGGGAGGCGCCGGACCCTGGTGGTTCGTCGTGCCAAGGCTGCGCGTTTGAGATCGGCTCGTGCAGCGCGCAGCAACGAGCCGGGCTTGCGGCATTCGGCATCGGCGGGTGTTACGGCCGGAAGGTCATCTACCTCCTCGCCTCGCCGCAGCCTGCCGCGGTGGAGAAGGCGGCAGAAGGGTGGCGGCCGATGAGCGAAGTGCCGGCGCGGGCGGGGCGCATTCTGCTCAGTCTCGGCAATATTGGCGTCCATCACTTCATGTGGGACGGCAAAGACCGCTCAACGCATGTATCGGTCGATGACGAGGTCTCGACCGACTTCAAGTTCTCATCCGGGTGGCGCATGTTTGCTGTGGCCGCGGTTGGCTGGCGCTACGCCGACCAGCCGCTCACCGGCCCAGGCCACACGGAACCGCCGCTGCCGAAGCCCCCGCTTGGCACGCCGCGATTCTCTGAACGCGTCCTGGCGATCATGGAATCAGACCGCGAAGGCATCACCGCTGCCGCCTCCCACCAAGCCGTTACCGACTTCTTCGCCCCGAAGGTGGAAGTCAAAGCCGCGAAGCCATCGGCAGGGCTGATGACGACCGCGAGCCACGATCCGCGCTATCGGTGGGGAGCCTGAGCATGCTTGAGTGCGCAATCAACAACTGGCCCGCGGCCTTTGCTGCTGTCGGCGTCGCATTCGCCACAGCGGCGGCCGTCATCGGCTTCGTCTGGGTCGTGTTTCGATGAACGCCGCCCACCCCATCGCTGAGCCCATCCAGATGAGCGCGCAACCCGACCCGAGGCACTGAAAACATGAGCACCAAGAACCTTCTCGACCTCAAGCCTGCGGAGGGGGCGCCGATAACCGCCCGCGAGGTTTCGCGCGCCGCGTTCGAGCTGTGCGAGTTCTTGGAGGACATCAAGGACAAGCCGAACGAAAGCCCGGCAACGGAGCGGTTCAAAGCGGGCCAGCGCTACGCGGCCAAGAGTATCCGCAAGTCGCTGGGCATCTGGCTGACAGACGAAGAGAACAGCCGCCCTGCCGCCCCGCAAGGCCCTCTACTCAGCGAAGCGCAGCAGGCTGAAATCATGCGGCTGGCTAACGCGATGGCTGAACGCACAACTGCGGGCTCGCGCAATGACATGCGCGTTGCCCTTCTGTCCCACCTACGTTCACTCAAGAAGGAAGGCGCATGAACATTACCGCACTGATCGGCCGCCTCAATTCCAGCGACCCTGACTTCGATGATTGCGAAGCTGCCGCAACCGCGCTGCGAATTCTCGGCGACCAGGGTAAGGCCATGCACACGGCGTTGTGTCAGGCCGTCTCGATCTTGAACGTGTCGCCAGAGATGGCCCGACTCGAAGACGGCCGAAAGGTGAGCAACATCCTGCGACAGGCGCTTGTCGATTTCGCCGACATGGAGCCGAAGACATGAGCGCTGCCGGACCTGCGTGGCGCGAAGTGTTGCAGCGGTGTGTTGACGGGATCGCGCATCTGTCTGAAATCGCGCGGCAGTGGGAGCCAGACCACTCGACTGGAGCCGAACGTCGCGGCTGGCTTGTAGCCCAGGACGCGTGTGACGACGCCAAGGCGCTGCTCGGGGCACCCATGAGCACCACCCAAGAGCAAGCACCGGCCATGGTCGTTGGCGGCCGATACAACTGGAAGAGTCAGCCCGAGCGGCTGGTCTATCTCGGCAAGAATTGGAGCGGCAACGGCTATTGGCACCAGTTCGAGAAAGTGGACGCTCCCGGCGTCGTGTGGTGCGAAGTTCTCGATGCACAACTATCAAGCTTCGAATGCACGCCTGTCGCAGCACTCGCCGCCCCTCCTGCCGTCAAGCAGGCCGCAGAGTTCGTTTGCCGGGTGTGCCGCGGCGCGCGAATCCTGCCCGGGCCAAGCGGCCATCCAGAGGATTCCACGAACTGCACCGAGTGCGAGAACGACGAAGCCTCGCAGGCGGCAGACGCCACCCTTCCCGAAGTTCCGGGAACGGAGCGAGAGGCGTTGACTGGCGAGCAGCAGGCCGCGATGCGCCGCGCGCTGTTCAGAAGCGCGACCGTTCTGCCCGACAACGATGTGCCGCATGAGCCTGTGGAAGCGTGGTTCATTTGCGAAACACGAGCTGACGGCACGAAGCACTATGCCCAGGCCGGCCGCGAGCATTGGGGCGAGCCCGACCTTGTGCCGCTGTATCTGGGGGCCCGCGCGCGACTCGGCCAGGGCGGCGCTCCTGTCCCACACGTCGGCGCGGATGAGAACGGCTGCGCCACACTGGAATGGCTCAACGGCGAACGCAAGATCACGCTGTACACCGTGAGCAACCCGCACGAGGCAATACTGAAGGTTTGGGGGCCGACGTTCGCGCATTCGGCCTTCGTGCCGGTGCTGGACGCCCAGGCCGTGCGCGATGCGTTTGCGTGGCTCGTCGCCTCTCCCGCCACTCCCCACAACCAGGCTAATGGTCAGCCGGTGAGCCAGGCCCTACGCGACATTGCGACTGAGCGTCGCCGGCAGGTTGATGTCGAAGGCTGGACGACCCAGCATGACGACCAGCACGGCGCAGGACAACTGGCGGCCGCTGCTGCCTGCTACGCACACCCCGACATCATTGATGCGCTCGGCATGGGGCGCCTGGTGTGGCCTTGGGATAGCGAATGGTGGAAGCCTCGGGGCATGCGCGACAACCTTGTTCGCGCTGGCGCTCTCATCGCCGCCGAGATCGAACGCCTTGACCGCGCATCCAGCCCAGTGAGCCAGAGCGGGGAACCGAATGCAAACTGATCGCGGCCCCGTAGCGACGTTCGTGCAGCCGAAGCTGCCGCGCGTGGAGTTCTATCCAAACAAGCCTGGAGAGCCTTACCGCCCTTGCAACGGGACCGAGGGCGAATTCTTCCATTCCATGTGGTGCGAGGAATGCGCACGCGACAAGGTGATGAGCGGGAAGGCAACAGTCGAAGACGCCTACAAAGACCCGAGTCTCTACTGCGAGATTCTCAACCGCTCGTTCCGCAGCGATGAGCCTTTGCCAGAGTGGGCCTACGGCGCTGACGGGCAGCCGTGCTGCACCAAGTTCTGGCCTGCCGACAAGCCGATACCGGAGCCCCGCTGCGAACACACGGCCGACATGTTCGACGCTGCCGCTTCAATGGCCCCTGCCCCTGTGAGCCTCGCGGGCGATGGTGGGAGCGCGCGGTGAGCCGCGAAGTCAGGCGCGTGCCGGCCGACTGGCAACACCCGAAGCACTGGACCGGCGGAATGCGCGGTCCAGAAGAACGCTACAAGGCGCTGTTCCCTGGCGAGGACTATCAGCCGCGCGTGGATGAATGGGACGAAGCCTGCGCCAAGTGGAAGCGCGGCGAATTCCCGGACTACGCAGACGCCGAGGCCAAGACCATGATGTACGAGCAATGGGCCGGCCAACGTCCGCACCGCGACGACTACATGCCGACGTGGCCCGCCGAGCAGCGCACACACCTGATGATGTACGAGACCACGAGCGAAGGCACGCCAATTAGCCCCGCATTCGAGACGCCGGAGCAGTTGGCGCGCTGGCTGGCGGACACCAACGCCAGCGCTTTTGGGGGCACCGGCGCGAGTTATGAGGGCTGGCTTCGGGTCGCTCAAGGCGGATTTGCTCCAAGCGCTGTCTACACGCCTCAAACCGGCATCGTGAGCGGCGTCGAAGCCCTTGCCACACCAGCCACGAAGGCGCAGCAGCCATGAGCACACCAATCGAGGAGCGCGCCGCGTTCGGCGCCTACACGAACACCGACCTGACCGAGGGACGCGGCAGCGAGGTGCTGATCGGGGTCAGTCTCTGCGAAGCCACGGCGCGGCGGATTGCGCACAAGCGCGGCGTCATGGGAACCGATGGAACGGTTCGAAAGATGACGCTCTACAAGCACAGCGCGTGGTGGTACGGCCCGGTTTCGCTGGAGCAACCGACCGACGCCGACAGGGCGGCGCAAGACAGGATTGATGCCGGCCGCACCGCGCTGCAGAAAGCCAAGGATGCCGGCTTGACGGACGCGGACATTGCAGCCCTGGCGCGAGGCACTGCATGAGCACCCAGCGCATAGAGAGCCCCGCCCCGTCAAAGGAGCGCGGAATCCTTTTCAGCGCGCCGATGGTTCGTGCGCTGCTGGCGGGGACGAAGACCCAGACGCGGCGTGTGGTGAAGCCGCAGCCGATCACTTGCGTCGGCTGGGCAGGTGGTGCCTACATCGAGCGCAGGCCGGCCACCATGTTCCGTCCCGCCGAGTGCTGGTCGATCCTTGACGCGAAGATGCTCTGCCCATACGGCCAGCCCGGCGACCGGCTGTGGGTGCGCGAGACGCACGCCTACGTTGCTCACAGCAAGCTCGGCTTCGACGTCGGGTCTGTCATCTACCGCGCCGACGACAACGCCGGCTGGGATGGTCGCTGGACACCTGCGATCCACATGCCCCGCGACGCCAGCCGCATCACGCTGGAAGTCACCGAGGTTCGCGTCGAGCGGCTGCAGGACATCAGCCACGCCGACGCGATGGCCGAGGGCATGCCGCTCGATGATGCAGTGCACGACTATTCGAAGCTGTGGGACCGCATCAACGGCCCCGGCGGCTGGGATGCGAACCCGTGGATCTGGGCCGTGTCGTTCCGGCGGACCACCTGATGCCCTTCCTGCTGTACTTCTGGGGGAAGGGGCGCTGATGGACTCCGACCTGACTTCGCGCGAACTGGCCGAACTCACAGGCTCCACACGCGCGCGCCGGCAAGTCTCCGCGCTGCTGACGCTGGGCATGCCGTTCCGGGTCGCGGGCGGGGTGGTGTATGTTGCGCGGGCCGTTGCCGAGCACTGGCCGCAGTTCAAGGCGGCGCCCGCGGCCGACGACGAGATTCCCATCGCCGCGACGGGTATGAATGCCGGGCTGCGCGCTTATCAAGCCGAGCGCCGGGCACACATTATCGAGCGCGAGGCCAGGGCTGCCGAGTACAAGGCCAGATGGAAGGCTGAAGCCCCCGCAAGGAGACTTGCAGCGGAGCGCGCGCGGCAAGCGAAGCGCCGGGCAGCGGAGCGGCAGCAAACACCGGCATGGGCCGATCCATCGGAGATTCGCCGGGTTTACGAAGAGGCGGCCAGGCTAGAACAGGCGACCGGCATTCCGCACCATGTGGACCACGACTACCCGCTGCGTGGCCGTCTGGTTTCAGGCCTTCATGTGCACACAAATCTGGTTGTTCTGCCGGCTGGCGACAACCGGCGCAAAGGCAACAAGTTCACGCCATGATGACGCCCGCCGAACTCGCCGCCGCAATGAACGTCAGCGTGCGCACGGTCGCGCGCTGGGATGCCGAGGGCTGCCCCTGCGAATGGGCCGGCAAGCGTCGGCGCTACGATCTATCCGCCGTGAAGGCCTGGAACCGGGAGAGGGCGCCATGCCCATCAGAAAAGACGCCGATGGCCGTTACCACGCAGAAGCGTGCGTCGATAGACGCCGCCTTCACCGACGCCTACCGGCGGGTTCGACTGCGAGTGATGCCAAGCGCGTCGAAGCCGAGCTGACCCGGGCCCTGCACACGCAACGCCGCGCCGGCGGCGTCACCATCCCCGGCGACCCGCTCCTGCTGGAACTGCTCAACGACTACACCGAGCGGCATGCGCTTACGTTGCGCAGCCCCGACACCGCGCAGTTTCACGGCTACCGCATCGGGCGGTGGCTTGAAGGCAAGCGCGCATCGGAAACCCGCGAGGTGGCCGCGGCCATCGTCGATGATCTCACCGGCCAGTACGCGCCGGCCACGATCAATCGCAGTCTGGGCGCGCTGAAGAAGGCGCTGCGGATGGGCTGGGAGCGCAACAAGACGACCACCGACTACAGCTCGCTGGTGAAGCGGCTGCCGGAGAACAACGCCCGCACCACGACGCTTTCGATTGACCAGGTGGATGCGCTGGCCAGTCACGCCAGCGAGAGCGTGCGCGCCGCGATCTGGATATCGCTGTTCACTGGCTGCCGGCGTGGCGAAATCCTGGCCATGCAGCCGGCGGATATCGCCCGCGACACCATCACGATCCAGGCCGGCAACACCAAGACCATGCGCACGCGCACGGTGCCCATCATCGCGCCGGTGCGGCCTTGGCTGAAGCACCTGCCACTGCCGCTGAACTTCGAAGGCTTGAAGAGTGGATTCGCGCGTGCGCGTGTGGCCGCCGGAATGCCTGACGTGAACTTCCACGACCTTCGCCGGTCCTGCGGCACGCTGCTGATCCAGCGCGGCGTGGAGCTGCACGTCGTGAGCAAGCTGCTGGGACACACATCGACCACGGTCACGGAGCGGGTCTACGCGCATTTGGGAGCCAAACAACTGCGCACAGGACTCAACGTTCTGGCCGATTTACACCGCGATTTACACCGGAAACAGAAGCGGCCCCGAAGGGCCGCTGTAAGTGCTTGATTTACTTGGTGGGCGGTGCAGGGTTCGAACCTGCGACCCCTGCCGTGTGAACGCAGATGACGGCCCTTGGCAGGGTCTCGGCTCATAGCCAGTGGCAACCAACGGCGGCAGGCTCCGGACGCTCCGATTACACCCAGATTTACACCGGGCTGCTACGCTGGCGCCATGCCCGCCCCACCATGCCCGCGCTGCGCCGGCTCAGCCGAACCCGGCTGGCTCTGCGCCGCTCACGGCCTGCCCTGGCAGCACGACGGCTGCAGCGCCGAGGGTGCGCCGTGCAGCTGCAACCCCGGCGCGGCGGTGGGCTGGCGCCAGGTGCACGCCGCCGATCTCGACCATTTCGTGCACGTCCACGAAATGGTCCTCCACCCGCTGCCCGGACGCCTGCACTGATGCCACGCAAGCCCACCGACCCGCCACCAAAGGCAACCCAGCGCGACGAGTGGTGCGGCGCCTTCATCGACGAGCTGGTGGCTCTGCGGCCCCATCTGGCGCCCGGCTACGGCAGTAGCAACATCGCGTGGGCGCTGGCGGCGACGTGGTTTCCCTCGGGTCTGGACCCGAAGACCGCGGCGCAGCGGTATCACGCGCAGAGCAGCGGGAAGCTCGCGCCCTGAGCCGAGACGGGCTACCATTTGATTTCCAGGCGAGGAACGCAATGAACACAACCTATCGCTCGCAGTGCGCCTGCGAT
>Ga0247741_1002236_pt1 | contig 10795 bp, 9 predicted proteins | sample UWRJL213509R2_FD_180945 | JGI IMG/M metagenome (GOLD analysis project Ga0247741, IMG submission 180945) | Plant litter microbial communities from Arlington Agricultural Research Station in Wisconsin, United States - UWRJ-L213-509R-2 | ecosystem: Environmental > Terrestrial > Plant litter >...
TACATCGCCAGATAAACCTTTTGGTAAATCAACGGTTGAGAATTCATCGTGCAATTTAATATGGCCAATGTTGCTGCTGGAAATTCCAGCTTCGTTAGCAATTGCGCCAACAATGTCGCCCGGGCGGGCTTCGTGATTGCGACCTACCTCAATGCGATAGCGAACCATATTTTCGTCGTTGTGTTCACGACGTGGACGATCTTCACGTGGACGATCGCTACGGCCACGATCGCCGCTGTCACGTGGGCCACGATCACCGCGTGAGCCGCGCTCATCACGGCCACCACGGTCATCACGTGGGCCGCGATCACGATCACTGCCGCTGCGCTCGCGCTCGGGTTTTACATCGGTAAATTTCACTTGCAGTGGACGATCTTTTTGCAACAGGAAAGCAAGTGCCGACGCAATGTCTTCTGGTGAAACTTCATTCTTGTTACTGAATTCTGCTAACAAATCGTTAAAGAAACTTAAGTCAGTATTTTCTGCGAGAGTGGTTGTGATTTGCGATGTAAATTGATCAATACGGTGTTTGGTTACAGTGGCACCGCTGGGTAATTCCATCAAAGTAATTGGTTTTTTAGTAGCTTTTTCGATGGTATAGAGCAAACGTTTTTCGCGTGGTGCAACAAACAAAATTGCTTTACCGCTACGACCAGCACGACCGGTACGGCCAATGCGGTGTACGTAAGCTTCACTATCATAAGGAATGTCGTAGTTTACTACGTGGCTTACACGTTCTACATCGATACCGCGAGCGGCAACATCAGTTGCAATAACAATATCCAGTGAACCGCTTTTTAAACGTTCAATAGTACGTTCACGCAATTGTTGGTTCATATCGCCGTTCAATGCAGCGGCAGCGAAACCACGTGCTTCTAATTTTTCGGCTAGCTCAACGGTAGCTGTTTTTGTACGTACAAAAATAATCATGCCGTCGAAAGGTTCAACTTCTAGAATGCGAGTCAGCGCGTCTAATTTATTAGTGCCGCTAACCATCCAATAAACTTGTTCGATATTGGCATCAGTTGATTGGCTACTTTCAATTTTAATTTCTTTTGCGTTGTTTAAATAATTATTACATACGTGGCGAATTTCGCGTGGCATGGTTGCAGAGAATAATGCTGTTTGGCGAGTTTTTGGAGTGTGCTCCAAAATCCATTCTACGTCGTCGATAAAGCCCATACGTAACATTTCGTCAGCTTCATCGAGCACCAATGCTTTCAAATTATTTAAGTTCAAACTACCACGACGCAAGTGGTCCATTACTCGGCCTGGAGTGCCAACGACTACATGGGCGCCGCGCTTTAATTGGCGCAATTGGCTAGTCATGTCTTGGCCGCCGTAAATAGGCAATACGTGAAAGCCGGGAATTTCGCTGGCGTATTTTTGAAATGCTTCTGCTACTTGAATAGCGAGTTCTCGCGTTGGAGCGAGAACTAAAATTTGTGGTTCTGGTTGTTTCATGTCGATGCGTGAAAGCAACGGAAGTGCGAATGCAGCTGTTTTACCGGTACCGGTTTGAGCCATCCCCAAAATATCGCCACCTGCAAGCAAAACTGGAATTGCCGCGGCTTGGATGGGAGAGGGGACTTCGTAGCCAACTTTTACTACAGCTTTCATTACTGCGTCAGAGAGGCCGAGGTCGGCAAACAGAATTTGGTCAGTCATTTTTAAACCTTTGGTTGTGCTCTTACGAATAAGAGAATCATTTTGTAAAAAACAATAAAGCAATGCCGTCGCTGATATTTTTAACCATTGAGGCAATATCAGTTAAGGATCGTTTTATGTTTTTATGATCAAATAAATTTTTTGCTGGGCAAAATAATTTTTACACAGCATGTGTGGGAGCGATGATCGGGTCGCTATGGGTGTGAATGCCAGAAAGGATTACACACAAAGAAATTTACATGAGCAAAGCTCGTGCAAGATAGGGCGATTAAATCAACGGATTCCCGCGTGTTCTTTACAATTAAATATTGTAGAAAATCTATCGAATAAATACGTTCGATGAAAATTCAGCAAAAACTTAAGTTGAATAATGTGAACACAGTGCAATTCGAAAACATCGTGTCTTCTGGAAAATTGCGCACTTTGTAGCAGGCTGAAAATTTGAACTTCATGTTTTAGGCTAGTTGAATTTAATATTGAAGTTGAACTTAATATTAATAGGTCGAACCAGCGTTAGGGCAGCCCTCAGGCATCCTGCCTGCTCAGCATTTCCCCACAACATAAAATCAATAAAGGAGGGGCGTTACTGAAAGTGCGCGCAGTATAAGGATTTGCTCGCCATAAAGCCAGTAAAATAGCGGCTACATCACATTAAACCGGTTGACGCCTGTGCTAGAAGCCGATCCAGCGCGTTGGCGAAGGCTTGTTTATCCTTGTCGTTATAGGGGGGTGGGCCGTCGTGAACTACACCGCTTGATCGCATGGTTTCCATAAAGTCACGCATGTTGAGGCGCGCGCCTATGCTGTCTTTCGTATACCGCTCACCGCGTGGGTTGATAACCGCAGCGCCCTTCGCAATAGCTTCTGCTGCAAGCGGTATATCGGCAGTAATCAGTACATCTCCCGCTACTATTTCCTGCACGATGTAATTATCGGCGACGTCAAAACCGCTGCCAACCTGAGTAGTTTTAATATAGGGCGAGGCTGGCACCGACAGAAATTGATTAGCTACTAACATCATTGTGATTTGACGTTTGTGCGCAGCGCGATAAAGAATTTCTTTAACTGGCTTAGGGCAGGCGTCTGCATCAACCCAAATTTGCATAATAATTTCCGCGAAAGAGAGAGGGCGGCATTATACATTTTGCAGCAATCCTGAGTTAGACTCGCGAAATCCATTTGCTAAAAAATTTTGACGGAAACTTTTGACAGGAAATTTTGATGTCTGAAAAACACATATCAACAACTGCCCTGGCGCGCCAGCTTCGTAAAGAGAGTAAGGAATTATTTATTTTACTCGCGCAAGGTGGCTGGATTGTGAAAGTGGACAATCACTGGCAGCTGACCGAAAAAGGTAAATTTGAAGGCGGCATTTATATTAATCACCCCAAATACGGCGAATATATCGCCTGGCCAGAATCCATTCAGGATCACCCGTTATTACGCTTATTGCCTGAAGCTCCACTCAGTGCGACGCTTATTAGCCATAAGATAGATTTGCCAGCACGATTAATTAATTTATTACTCGCTGAGCGTGGTTGGATAAAAAAACACATTCGTGGTTGGCTATTAAGTTTACGCGGAAAAGCGATTGGTGGTGAGCAGCACACCAGCGAGCAATCTGGAATTCCGTTTGTTACCTGGCCGGAGACGCTGTTGGATAATTCCCAATTTTTAGCCAGTGTTGCACAACTGAAAGGCGAAGCTTTTTCTTCGTCAAAAAAAACCATAAGTGGACATAAAGCGGAAAATCAAACGAATTTTATTGTAGAAAATTGGTTGTATTTTGCGGGTGTGCATCATGCATCCAATTACGCTTTAACCGCAGCGAATGAAACGGTAACTGCCGATTTCTTTTTACCAGAACTACAAGTTGCAATTGATATTTGGGGCGTAGAAGATAATGCTGCCGCATTATCCAGTAAATTAACTAAACAAGAATTTTACAAAAAACACAATTACGACTTTATTGAGCTACGCGAAGAAAGCATCGCGCAATTAGATGAAGTTTTAGCAAAGCAATTATTTCAATTCGGTTTGGCAGTTTATTAGCGTTAATTTTAAAATTTTCTGGAGTTTGTTATGGCGAGTGTATTTACCTTAATTATGGAAGGAAAAATCCCCGGCAACTTTGTGTATCAAGATGATATAGCCGTTGCGATTTTAACGATTCAGCCCATTCGTGAGGGCCATGTATTAGTTATTCCTCGCGAGGAGATAGATCAGTGGAGCGATCTTCCGCTTGAAACAGCAGCTCATTTAACGAAAGTGAGTCACAAAATTGCCAATGCAATGAAAACTATTTTTCCGTGCAAGCGGATAGGTTTAATGATTGCTGGTTTGGAAGTGCCGCATACTCATATTCACTTGGTTCCCATGGACTCAATGGATGATTTGAGTTTTGAGTATGCGAAAAATGCTGATGGTGACGCTTTGAAAAAAACTGCAGAGAAAATTCGCACGGCGATAGAATCATAAACTTTCTTGACGCATGCTCGGCTAATGATTTGGTCGAGCAATATTAATTATTTTTAAATTTCACCTGCGATAACAACATTCCCGCCATCATTAACGCGCAGCCAAACCAGGCACGTGAACTTAAGGTTTCATCCAATAACCAAACGCCACCTATCGCAGCGAAGACCGCTTCCAAGCTCATGATAATTGCCGCGTGGCTGGGGTTAGCATTTTTTTGCGCTACAACTTGAAGTGTATAGGCGATGCCAACGCTGACAACGCCTGCGAAAAGAATTGGTTTCCAGCAATCAATGATATTCGCTAGGGTTGGTGTTTCTATCACTAAAGAGATGCTGAGGCTGAGCGCACCGCACACGAGAAATTGTACGGCGGATAATTGAATAGGATCGACGCGGCCGCTGAAATGGTCGATCACTAAAATATGAAACGCCCAAAATAATGCGCCTACGAAAATCAACGTGTCGCCGCGTGACATGGTGAAATTATCATTCACGCTAAGTAGATAAAGCCCCACAAGTGCGAGCGCAGCTCCAAGCCAAATACTGAGCCCGGTTTTATGTCGCAAGAAAATTCCCAAAATAGGAACCAGAATTAAGTAGAGTCCGGTGATAAAACCTGCTTTAGCGGCAGTGGTGTAAAACAGTCCGTATTGTTGCAGCGTGGCGGCGACGAACAACACCAGGCCGCAACTAATGCCGCCTTTTAATAGAAGCGATTTGTCAGATTCCTGGACGGTTATCGCCGGGGTTTTACGGTAGAGAATCCATAATAAGGGTAATAAAGAGAGGCTACCCAACAAAAACCGCATGCTGTTGAATGCGAAAGGTTCTAGAAAATTCATTCCCAAACGCTGCGCAACAAACCCAAAACCCCAAATAGCGGCGGCAAATAACAACATGAGGTTAGACTTCATAGCTTCGCTATTCCTTTTGCCAAAGTTTAACTCTGGCGATTAAACAGATCTGAATATCATTGAGCTTGCTATTTGTCGCCATGCAAATAATCCTTAAGTATTTCAAGATATCTGCCAAGCTTTTGACTCTGCAATTTTTTTTAATTATAACTCATTGATAAATAATACATAAATCTCTTGGCATTGCCTTTGCAAAACTCTCATTACGAACCAATCCATGCGTTAAATGTTTGACGCTGGGTAATCCATATTACTGATGAGAGGTAGCCCATGGCGGGCATGCAAACATTTCAGGCAGGTGCTCCCTTGAAACTGGTGTCTACAGTTGCGCTTGAGCAAACCGTCGTCGAGACCCCAGTGCCCTTATCAAAAATTGGTGATAAAGGTCAGGATCTCAAAAATGCCTTCGACATGTTTAATGAGATGTCGCAGCAGCTTACCGACTCCTATTTTTTACTTGAAAACCGTGTGGCTGAGCTCAATCAGGAGCTGAACACGGTTGCCAATCAGCGCATGCAAGAATTGGCGGAAAAAGAAAAAATCGCCAATCGCCTTGAAAACCTCCTGAATTTTTTACCCGGTGGTGTAGTAGTGCTGGATTCATCTGGTCGTATTTCAGAGTGTAACCCTGCGGCAATTGATTTGCTGGGTGAGCCTTTGCAAGGTGAATTATGGCGCGATGTCATTCTGCGTTCTTTTGCGCCGCGCAAAGACGATGGTCATGAAGTGTCTTTACTTGATGGTCGCCGTATTAGTATTTCCACTCGTAACCAAGGTGCGGATGGACAAATTATTTTGCTCACTGACCAAACCGAAACGCGTCGTCTTCAAAGTCAATTAAGCCGCCATGAGCGTTTGTCTGCCATGGGCAAAATGATGAGCGCACTGGCACATCAAATTCGCACGCCGTTGTCCGCAGCAATGTTGTACGCCGGACATTTATGCAACAGTAAATTGGATGACGCAAAACGCCATCAGTTTTCAGAAAAAATTTGCAATCGTTTGAATAATATCGAACGTCAGGTGCAAGACATGCTGGTGTTTGCGAAAGGTGAATTACCTTTAAAAGATGTTATCACCGTGAATGAATTGCAAGTTGCTTTGGCAGAGGCAATGGAAGTTCCTTTGATGACGACAAATTCGTTGGCGCTTTGGCACAACGATTGTGGTGAACATGTTATTCAATGCAATCGTGAAGCCTTGATTGGTGCTTTATTAAATTTGGTGAACAACGCCATTCAAGCGGTTGAGCGCAACGCAAAATTGCGGATTACTTTTACATTAACCAAGCCAAAAAATGAAAACGAAAATCCTCAGCTAATGATTGCCGTGTGTGATTCTGGCCCAGGTATTCCTGCGGAATTATTACCAAACCTTGGTGAATTATTTGTAACCACTAAAGCGCAAGGTACAGGTTTGGGTTTAGCGGTTGTTAAAGCCGTAGCGCGCGCGCATCACGGAAACTTTAATTTGCAATCTACACAGGGGCAGGGCACTTGTGCCAGTCTCTTTATGCCTTTCGCTCTTTTAGAAAAAACCGGTAATCGGTAGGAGAATACCCATGGCTCTCTCGTCACTCGCAATTAATCATGTTTCTACGGTTGCAGAAGATGCGATTAAAATTTTAGTGGTTGAAGATGACACTAATTTGCGCGAAGCATTAAGCGATACCTTACAGCTCGCCGATTACTCGGTTATTGCCGCTACCAGTGCAGAAGACGCGTTAAAAAAATTAGCGGAGCACGATGATTTGCGCATGATTATTTCCGATGTAAATATGGGTGCAATGAGCGGCCACGATTTACTGCGTGAAGTAAAAGCAAATTATCCGCATATTCCGATGATGCTAATTACCGCTTACGCGAGTATTAGCCAATCAGTTGATGCGATAAAAAATGGTGCTGTCGATTATTTGGTGAAACCCTTTGCACCTAACGTATTAGTTGAAACTATGGCACGCCATTTAGGTGTTGCACAAATTCAAGGTGATGAGCCTATCGCTCATGCCCCATCGAGTCGTCAACTTTTGCAATTGGCGCAGCGCGTTGCTAAATCAGAATCCACTGTATTAATTGTGGGTGAATCTGGTACGGGTAAAGAAGTGCTTGCGCGTTATATTCACAATCACTCACCACGTTCCAATCAACCGTTTATCGCGATTAACTGCGCTGCTATTCCAGAAAATATGTTGGAAGCTATGTTGTTTGGTCACGAAAAAGGCGCTTACACCGGTGCGCATTCCAGTGCACCCGGTAAATTTGAGCAAGCCAATGGCGGGACTTTATTGCTCGACGAAATTTCAGAAATGGATATTGGTTTACAAGCAAAGTTATTGCGCGTTTTACAAGAGCGCGAAGTAGAGCGTTTGGGCGGACGCAAAACCATTAAGTTGGATGTACGAGTTATTGCAACATCAAACCGCGATATGCGTGAACAAGTTGTTGCTGGAAAATTTCGCGAAGACTTGTATTACCGTTTAAGTGTGTTGCCATTGCAATGGGCACCACTGCGTGACCGTTTGGAAGATATTGTTCCGCTTGCGCAAAAAATTCTGCAAAAGCATGCGAAAAAACAAAATCGTCACGGCGCTAATTTATCCATAAATGCGCAGCAAGCTTTATTGAGTTATTCATGGCCAGGTAACGTTCGCGAATTAGACAACATCATGCAACGCGCATTAATTTTACAAATGGGCAACACTATCGATGCGGTGGATTTAGGTTTGGATGCAGGCAATATTTACAGTCAAAAACCAAACTTGGTTGAAGCGGCTATGCAATATCAAGGTCATCAACCACAACATCATACTAATCAGAGTTATCAGTCGGGTTATTCTCGTGAAACTCACAATATTCACTCTGCTCGGGAGTTTGCGCAGGATTTATCTGTGCCTAATTATAGCGGCGACAATATTTCGTTAATCAGCGCAACACCTTACAGTCCAAATCCTTTGTTGGGCTCGGATTTAAAACAGCGCGAATATGAAATTATTATGGAAACCCTACGCAAAGAAGGTGGTAGTCGTAAAAATACGGCAGAGCGTTTAGGAATAAGCGCGCGTACCTTACGTTATAAAATGGCGCGCCTGAGAGAAGAAGGTTTCGCTATTACTGAATAAGTGATGTTGGCTAAATCGCCGAGCTGGTGGAATAATCCGCTTTTCTAGTCTATATCAAGAGGTGCAGGATTATTTCACCGACTGAAGTACGGATTTATCAATGAAAGTATTTTGCCTTTTAACTTCAGCTTCGCATTGGTCACGTGACTGGATTTTTTTGACAGTGATTATCGCCATCGTTTTCGTAACAAACGTAAATGCCGATCCTTTGCAAGTGAGAATTACCGGAAATATTAACCCCACCAATCAAGGCCCGGAAGTTTTTTTTGAAAAGCTCCTCAATACTGCTTTAGAGAAGACGCGCAAAACCGATGGTGATTTTGTGGTTTTACACACTACGCATGGTGGTGGTATTGCACGTGACCGAGCCATGGTAATCGCTGGCGCAGGAATTGATGTCATGTGGGGCTCAGTGACCAAAGAGCGCGAATCGCAAATGCGTTTGGTGCAAGTAGATCTTTTAAAAGGTTTAAACAATTATCGCGTTCTACTTATTAATAAAGACGCGCAGTCAAAATTCAGTCGCGTTAAAAGCTTAGAGGATCTTCGACAATTTACGGTGGGTTCCGGTGAGCATTGGACCGATGGTGACATTTTTAGAAATAATGGTTTCACCGTCTCAGCTACGTCCAGTTATTCGGGGTTGTTCAAAATGCTTGCGGCGCGGAGGTTTGATTTTATTTCGCGGGGTTTATACGAAATAAATAATGACTCCAAAGAATATAATGCGCTGGGTTTAGCACCGGAAGAGAGTCTGCTTATTAAATATGACGTGCCAATACGCTACTGTTTCTTTGTTAATAAAACCAATAGTGTTTTGGGTGACAGACTCGAACGTGGTTTGAAAATTGCCATGGAAGATGGTTCATTTGACCATTTGTTTTATGGCTATCCTACCTTTAAAGCTGGCGAAGAATTACTGAAGAGCTCTCACCGAACAGTCATTAAACTTAAAAATACCAAGTCTGATTAATCCTTGTATTTCGAAGCTTGATCATCATTAAACGTTTGTTATTAAGCGTCCGAGAAACTTAAGTTTCAAACCTTTAATTAAAATCAAACTCCGAAATTTCCCGCTCTAAACGTTTGTTCTCCCATTTAATCTCTAATTTCCTTCTGCACTCCATATTAGTCTTTATCTTTTTATGCTTGGTCTTTGCACTCACTGAGTCGAGCAGAAATGCTGCCATCGCTTGATCAATAACTTCTGCATCATGAGTTTGAATTAGGTGATTCATATGTTTGGTCTCCAGTTCAGGTGTGGCTGGAAAATTAAGCCAAACAGATTACATCTGTGTGAAGAAATTGCGGCAGTTTGATTAAAAGAGCGGCAGCCTAATCCTCCACGCATCTTCATGGGTGAAGATTGGCCGAGCGGCAATATTTGGCCTACTTTGTGCAATATCCCCTGTAACAGTTCGGCGTGCCAATTTTTTGTCGAATAGGTTAAGCCTACGAATAAGTTTTCTCAGGAGAAATCCCATGACAGATCGTGTTGATATCAATCGTCTTCTTGGTGAAATGCGCAGTATCAAATCGCAAACACAAGTATTTCAACGCCCTCAAACGGTGAATGGCGATGTTGCGATTAATCGTGGGCTCAACAATCTGCAAGTGGATACGGCAAACAAAGTTCCGAGTTTTGGCGAGCTTATGACCAAAGCCATTAATAACGTGAATGATGTTCAACAAAAATCCAGTTCTATGGCTGACGCTTATGAAAAAGGTGTTGCAGGTGTGGATATCACCGACGTCATGATTGCGTCGCAAAAAGCGTCTGTGTCATTTCAGGCCATGGTGCAAGTTCGCAATAAGTTAGTTGATGCCTACAAAGACGTAATGAACATGCCAATTTAATTCACTTTGCAATCATTAAAAAAACACCACTTTTATTTTTAACACCTAGTTGCGTGAAACTAGAAACCTCTAAAGGTTTTCGATATGGCCACAACAGCAGATGCTTCTAACCTACCTGTAAAATCAAAAGGCGGTGATTTAGCCGAAGGTTTTAGCAGCTTGAATTTATTCCGGCAGGTTGGGCTGATGATCGCTCTCGCAGCGAGCGTAGCCATAGGCTTCGCAGTAGTGCTTTGGACGCAAAGCGATGACTATCGCCCGCTCCTGGGCCGCAGCGATAATTTGGATGCATCCAGCGTTGTGCAATTGCTTGAACAAAATCGTATTAAATTCAAAATGGATAACAATACGGGTGCGATTTTAGTAGCGGCGGATGACATTCATATTGCGCGTATGAAATTAGCAGAAATGGGTTTGCCCAGCAGTTCAACACCCGGCTTTGAATTAATGGATAAAGAGCAACCGCTCGGCACCAGTCAATTTGTAGAAGGCACTCGTTATCAACGCAGTATTGAAGGCGAATTAGCGCGCACAATCACTAGTATTAGCAGCATTCGCAGTGCGCGTGTTCATCTCGCATTGCCAAAGAAAACAGTTTTCGTACGCGACGCATCCAAACCAACTGCTTCCGTTTTTGTTGAAGTATTTGCCGGCAGAACCGTTGAGCCTGCGCAGGTAAAAGCGATTATGAATTTAGTGGCATCCAGCGTGCCGGATTTGAAAATGGCTGACGTGACTGTGGTAGATCAACACGGCGATTT